>ENA-ORMX01001459-ORMX01001459.1-human-gut-metagenome-genome-assembly--contig:-NODE-1459-length-15370-cov-2.520601_pt1 | contig 15370 bp, 11 predicted proteins | sample MGYA00242108_ERZ509007 | MGnify/ENA primary metagenome ERZ509007 (study PRJEB26280, sample SAMEA2338745) | human gut metagenome | biome: human gut; feature: human-associated habitat; material: faeces...
ATTCTGCTGCAAATCTTGCCACTCTATATACTCTCAATGGGTCTTCTGTAAAGGCTTTGCTTACTGCTCTTATTTTCTTTTCTTTTAAATCCTGTATTCCATTATAAGGGTCAATTATTTCTCCTGTTAATACATTTTGAGCTATGGCATTTACTGTTATATCTCTCCTTTTTAAGTCTTCCTCAATTGTTATGTTTTTACTTGTTTTTATTGTAAATTCTTTATGACCTATTCCTGTTTTTTCTTCTGTTCTTGCCATTGCAAATTCTTTGTTTTCTAATACAAATACTTCAAAAAATTTTCCTCTAAATTTTGCTTCTGGAAAAATTTTTATGAATTCCTCCTTAGTTATTCCGGTCACGCAATAGTCTTCATCCTTATTTTCTTTTCCTAATAATTTATCTCTTATTGCGCCTCCAACTATATATAATTTTCCTCCTGAGTTTTCAATTTTTTTAGCAATTTCTAATATTGTCATTATTCCTCCTATAGTCTAAACTTTTAAAGGCGGGTTTGGAACCCGCCTTTTGATAATAATTATTCTTCATTGTTTATATCTTTTATTAACTCTAGTTGTGATATTAGTAATGATTCCATTTTTGCTTTATATACATCAAATTGTCTTTTTAATTCTTCTAATTCTTTTTGTTTCATTGTAATTTGTAAGTTTAATTCATCAACTGATTGTTTTGCTTTTGTTTCTGCATCTTTTATTATTTGTTCTGCTTGTTTTTTTGCTACTGCTTGTATTTCATCTGCTGTTTTTTGTGCCATAACTAATGTACTTTGTAGTGTTGTTTCTATGTTTTTATATTGTCCTACATCATTGTTTAGTTCTTCTGCATTTGCTTTTAGTTCCGCATTTTCTTTGTATAATTTTTCATATGAAGCTGTAACTTCATCTAAGAAATCATCTACTTCATTTACGTTATATCCATTTACCATTTGTTTTGCAAATTTTTTATTTTCTATGTCTAATGGTGTTATCATAATATCGCTCCCTTTTTATTCTATTTAATTCATCAAATCTTACCTGAATTTATATATTTAATTTAGTTGGATTCTAAATAAAAGGACAGAAAGATTCTGCCCTTGGTTTTAGTTGTTTCTTAACCATGATACTGATACTTTATTTTTTAGTTCTTCTCTTGCCAAATCGCTTGCTATATCGTAGTTTATTGGTGCTACTAGGAATATTGCATTTGAAATCTTTTGCATATGTCCGTCTAATGCGTTTACTGCACCAGCAACAAAATCTATTATTCTTCTTGCAACATCTTTATTTACATATTCCAAGTTAATAATTACAGATTTTTTTTCTTTTAAGTATCCGCATATTTCTTCTGATTGCTCAAAAGATGTTGGTTGTGTTATAACCATTTTTACTTGTTGGGCTTGTGGCATAGGTACCACTTTGTTTCTCTTAAAAAATCCTCTTTCTTCTGTTTCTTCTTCATTTTCTACATCTGATGTTTCATAATCATTTTCTTCATCATATCCATATACTAAAAATAGATTGTTAAATGCTTGATGTGCATAATCTTGTTCTTTTCTTGAAAGCACTGGCTCAAAATAACATACAACCTCTAATATTTTTTCTTCTTGTGATAAGTTTTCTAATTCTACTCTTCTTATTTCAACAGGCTCATTTGCATCTGTTATAATTGACAATCTACTTTTTAATTGATTTTTTTCTTTTTCAAATTGACTTTTATCTGGTGCAAAATTTATAACATATTTATTACAATTTTTGTTTCCTGTCATATATTCTATTTCATTATTTTTTACATCTTTAACACATATAAAAATTCCTTGTGGATAATCTGCTGTTCTTTTATATCTATTTATATAATTATCTCCAAATTTACTTACCCCTTCTCCATTTTGATTTATTGCAATTGTATATTTTTCATTTCCTATTAAATTTCCTCTTATAATTCTATTATCAATTTTGTTATATTGTCTAACACTATAATTTTCATAATCTTTATATTTAATTTTTTCTGGCTTTTGTTTATTTTCCTTTGTTATTATAAATGTTTCAGGCATTCTTTCTTGTAATAATATATTTACTGCCTCTATCTCTGCATTTTGTGAAAATCTTTTCTGGAATATCTGATTATTGAAGTAATTATTTAATGAAAGTAGTATTAATGCTTGATGATGTGCCATATATGTTTTTACTGGTTCAGATTTTTTTCCTTTTTCTAATCTTTCAGGTGTATAATCTATTGATTCATAAAAGCCATATTTTCCTTTCATTCCTTCTTTTTCTAATATTTTTAAATTTTGAACAACTTCATTTGGAACATCTGAAATTGCTAATATAGTTCCATAACTTGAAATTACAATATCATCTTCTAATCCTCTTTTTAGCCCTAACCATGGAATTCCAAATGCTTTATATTGATAATTTCCTTGCAAATCTTTTAAATTAAATGCCGCTTCAGACATTCCCCATGGTATTCCTACTTTTTGACTATATTCTATTTGATTCATTATTGCAAATTTACTAGATTCATCTAATAAACTTCCATTATATCTTTTCATATTTATATAATTTATATAAGAGCCTTCGTGAATATCACTACCAACACTTTTAGTTTCTAAATAACGTTATCTTTTACCAAGAGGTAAGGTTATACTTCCCAAAATAATATTTATATTAATCTTATATGTATTAGTTTTAGGAATTATATAAAAGAAGCCGACATTAGCATTAGAATCTGACTGAACTCAATTAGAATTAAAGTTACTAGAGCTAGCTTTAGAACTGTTATTAGCGTTACTGCTAAGCAGAAGCACTGTATCTAAATGTCAATCATCTTAAGAAATATAACCTTTAATATTATTATAATAAACTGTTGTAGGAGTAGTATCGAGAAATGCAAAAACAGAAAACAAATTAATTAACCAACTACTCCTAACAACAGTTCCACGTGGACTTATTTAATCAAGTTTAACTGTGGTAAAGAAGCCGACATCAGCATAAGAAGCAGACCGAACCCAAAGAGAATGAAAGGTACCAGAGCCAGCCTCAGAACGGTGATTAGCGCGACCGCCACGCAGAAGCACACGAACAGCTTTATCTGTATCTTGTCCATCATTACCTCTTTTCCAATTATAGTCAGCTTTTTTATTAGTTCCAACTTTATTAGGAATAAAATAAGGACCAAATCTAAAATCAAATTCAGTAATAAAATTATTACTATTAGTTTGGTCACCTATAAAATAACATTTATCTTGAATATTATCTATTGTAATATCGGCATGATTAACTCCTTTTTTAAGAAGATAAACACTATTATAATTTGCATTGCGATTTATAATAACTACATCTCTAATAAATGTCCATATATCACCAAAGAAATTTAGAATACCTCGATAAACAGCAGGATAAACAAAAAAATTACTTCCATCACTATTATATCCTCCTATTGCAAATTCTTTTGTAATAGTATTACCATTTCCAACATTATGTTCAGAACTCCAATAAGTATAAATTATTGGATTATTACCATTATATGCTGTCCATTTAGACCAATCTAAAGTAGTAACTCCAACACCAAGACCACCCTGTTTAAATCCTTCACTAGTTAAATTAGTATTTAATGCAGCTTGATTATCAAAATTAGCATACTCAATATAACAAAGAGCTTGTAAAGCACAATATTCAAGATAATCAATCATTGTAATCCAATCTCCACGATTAGTACAAAATTCATTGGCTTTATCATAAGTAATACCAGTTCTAGGTCTACCTTGCAATTTAGTAGCATCAATAGAAGGACTTTTACTTCCTCCTAAATATCTAGTATCATCATGTTTAATACAAGCACTAAACACTTCTTCTTTACCATCTTCTCTAGTTCTAGTCATAGTTTTAGTATGACTTATAATAAAAGGATGAACTCTAGTAAATGTTCCATCAATATTAAAATCGCTTATCCAAAGTTGATATTTAGTACCAGTATCTTTAACACACATATAAAATTCTGGAACTCTTACCCCAACATCGCCATCACTTCCATCAAGAGGAGGAACAAGACCATTTTCAAGAGGTTTAGCCCAACCCGTAGGATTAAGGAAATAATTGATTTTCTTTTCATTATAGACACAACCTTTAAGTCTATTTTGAATAGGAAGTTCTCTATGAAATTTAGCATTACCAATTCTGATTATATCATTGTCATCTTTAGTCCATTCAATACCATAAGCAGCATTTTCAAAAGTAGGAATAAATGCAGTAGAACCCCAAGCAGGATTACCTTGTTCATTAATAATTAAACTATCTCCTTTAGATACTCCATCTAAATTAGGTAGATGTTTAAGTCCTTCTGCAAGTTCATTTAGTATATGCTTGTTAAATCTTAACAAGCCATTATACATCTCTACTAAATTAAAATTCATGTTAAGCTTGTTCTAGAGCATCAACTCGACCGTTAAGAGAATTAATATTATTAGTATTTTGATTAACTTTAGTTACAAGTCCTTGAAGAGCAGTAATTATAGCATCGTTCTTAGTATCATTACTAGCTTTCATAGCATTAATCGCAGCAACTATATCTGTATTTGCTTTATTAATAGTAGAATTAACAGTATCAAGTTTATTACCAATAGTAGTTTTCATACTATCAACAGCAGCTTTAATACTATCTAATTTAGCATCAATTTTATCAAAACGATTATTAAGAAGAGTTTGAGTTTCATCTGATTCACTTTTATGTTGATTTTCAAACTCATCAAATTCAGCTTTAACCATTTCATGTAATTCAGTAATCTTTTGACTAATTTCATCAAGATTAACTATAACATTATTTTCTCCAAGCTCATCATGTTCTTTATTACCAGAAATACTAAGTTTAAGATTATTAATAAGTTTATTAATAGCATCTAACTTATAATTAACTCTTTTATCATCTTCCATATCTTTAGAATTTAGTTTGTTACAAATATAAATTATATTATTAATAACAAGTAGTTTAACAATATTATTAACATTTTTTAATTAAGCAGTTTTAGAACTATTAATACCTAGATATTTAGTCCAAGTATAATGTTTACGTTCACTAATATAATTAAGATTATCATCATTAATATGAGCTTCTTCTTCAAAACTTATATCTTTATACGCATCATGTTGTTTAATATGAAATAGTCTTATAATAAGATATTCAATACCGTACCATATATAGAAAAAGATATATAACATCTCTTTCATTTGTTCTGTATGAATAGCTTCATGATTAAGTTCTTTATTACTTAATTCACCTTTAGTAAATACAATACCAAAAAGATTAATAGCTTTATAACCACCAAAAGGAAAATGTTTAGTCTTAATAACTCTCATAACTTTACTATTTTGAAATTTAATATTGTAAATATTTATGTACGTTCATAGAGCCACTTTTTAGGCTCATAACAAGACTTTCATTAAATCATGTACAGTTAATCAGCTAGGCTTAAAACTAGCCAAATTTGGCAAGCTATACTCCCCGTAGAGGATGGAGCAGGCTTGAATTAGTCAGTCAAGCCTAGCTAATCAATCTCATACAATCTTAACCAATAGTATTATCAATATCTTTATAGCCAACTCCAAGTTTCTTTAGAATAGGACTAACAACCCAACTCCAAAACACAGGAGCAAGAATAGCACTATTAACAAGCATAATAGTATTATCATAACCAGCTGCAATATAAATGCCAATCATAGCAGCAATACTTATAACTAATACACATCTTTTTTGCCAAGTAGGAACTTTATTATCACCATTAAAATAATCAATAGTTTTAATAATAATATAAGTTAGAACATTAACAATAAACATAAATCCAAAATCAAAATTACTAAGGATTCCATCTACAATTACATCAATAAATTTGTCCATACTAAAATTTAGATAAATAAAAAAGGGAACTATCCGAAGATAATTCCCTTTTACAGTTTTACAATAATGATTAGTTATTCATGTGGAAATATTCCCACACTTTGTCACCATCAAAATCTACATCTTTAAACCAAAATGTAATAGCACTTTCAAACACTTTATTATCTATATTACCACCAAACCATTCTTCAAACAATTTAGCATAATCATGATATTGAGCATTAATTGCAACATAAACATCGCAAGGTTCAACATCATTAGGCAATACTTCTTTATAGCGTTCACAAATCTCATGAGCTTTATTCATATCATATTTTTCACCAATATATTTCTTATTGTCTTTAACATGATACATTTGTTCTACAACTTCTTTAGCTTCATACTCATTAAAATGATAGCCATCGTCATTATATCCACCGCTCATAAGCATAGTTAAAATCTTTTCTTCTCGGTCATTTTTATTAGCAGAGCGACCATAAGTATCGTAAGTATCATAACCAATACGATTTCTCATACCACCTCTACCACCACGACCGCCTCGTCCTCCACGTGCATCAAGAAATTCACGAAATTCATCAAGAATATTTTGATTACCGCCACGACGATTACCAACATGGTAAGGTTGAATGTAAGGCATTTCTCTCATAATATTACTTTGTTTTTAAACTGATTAATGATTCTTTTAAAACTTCTAAATCAGTTTGATTAAGAGCAATAATTTTATTCACATAAGGAACTTCAAGAGATATAATACCTTTAGAAATATTACCGCCACCAATAAAAGGTATATCAAAATTAAAATTATCAATATTATTAATAACTTCAATTTCTTCATCAAATATACCTTCAATATCAATCATACCATCTTTATCTGCAATAGGCTTCAAGAACTTATCAAAACTATTAATATTATTAGTAATTGCTCTTTTAGCTAAAGGAATTAAAAGTCTTATAGCCGGAGAACTTTCACCCATAGATACTAATTGTTTAACAATATAATCTTTAATAACCTCTTTAACATTACCAATTTCAACCATAATATTACTTCTTTAAAAATTCTTCATAAGTTAAATTAGGATTAGTTTTACTAGCTTCTTTAAAAGCTTTAAACAATTCCATCTCTTTGTTAGTAACTTCAACAATTTTACTTTTAAGTAACTTAACAAGTTTAAGTTGTTCTTCAAGTAAATGTTTGCCATCAGCACTAGCTTCGATTTTTCCTCTAACTAAATTAAGAACTTCTGCTTGAACCATACTTTGTAAAGCATTATAGTTATTTACATAGTCTTGATTATTAAGAAGCATATTTTGTTGTTCTTGTGTAAGTGGTGCAATTTCAGCATCAATAGCATCCCAAATTCCTTGAGTTGGAACTTGCTGATTTTGAGTTGTACCATTATTTGCATTAGGAATAGCATTACGACGATAAGCTTCATTAATTGCTTGTTTTTGACTTTGAAGAAAAGCAATTTGTTCATCAATGCTATTAGTCATTTTTTCACTAGGGTATAGTAAAGGGTCACTACCACCTAGTATAAATTGATTAACAGGTATCATATCTCTTTCAATTTAATGTTCTTAATCAAACTTAGTAATATTACTGAGCCGGAGTTCCGCTAGCAGGTTGAGTAAAACCACATGGCAAACATCCATAAGCATTACGTCCAACTAGACCAGTAACAGTAGGTTCATTTGGAAGAGTAACTACACCATAGATAACATTACAAGTCTTTCTATCAGTATAGTTGATACCAGCCGTAAACATCTTTTCCATTTCGCATTGGATAAGTTTATCTTGATAAGGACGAATAGCCTTAGTAACAGCTAATTCAGCTTTCAAATCAGATAACTCTTTACGGATATCATCATCAGCATCACGAGTATATTTGTAAAGATTAAAATGGTCAGTGTTATTTTTCTCAATAAGAGCATCAGTACGATTACGTCCGTCAATATAAACACCAAACAATTCACTATTCAATCGTTCTCTATCTTCAAAACGTTGATTCTGTTGAGTCAAAGCCCATTGATAAAGACCACCTTGAAGAGCTAAAGTATCTTCACAAGATTTTTCCCATGCTTGAAAAGCAGTAGGAGCACCGCTTCCACTACCAGCAGTAGCACCAAGTACGTTAATATTGGTAGAACCATCACCTAACATTCCACCACCAGCACCACCTAAAATACTAGCAGGAGTAGAACGTCTGTTACCAAACAAAGCCCAAGCACCAAGTGCAGTACCGATAATACCAAGAGTTAAACCTGCATTAGCCTTACCGTTTACATCACGACGATTACCACCGTCATAATTCATTCCAGCACCATTATAGCCCTCTGGAACAACTTTCACTTTTTCAATTACTTGCATAATAAATTAAGGTTTAAGTTAAAAAAATAGATTAATATTTGTAGTTTGAACTACATAATCTATAACACTTAAACCGTTATCTTTATTTGGTAATTAACATTAATTTAACTTTCAATAGGACTATATATTGTCAATTCACCAATTTTGTTAAGTTTAGTATATTTTATTTCACCTATTGAAGTCTTACCATCATCAGCTTTACCACCTTGTGTACCAACATAACATTGAATAGTTTGTTGTCCTCTAAATTCAGAATTACCTGCAACAAAACCAAATCTAAACTTATAGTTATCAGTATAATTATCGCTATAAATAGTATTATCTTCATTAAGTAAAACTGTATGATATTCATATGTATAATTATCATCACTATTTATATTAAGACTTGGTTTATTAAGAGTTATAGGATTATTATTTGTATTAGCTTGATTATTCCAAACTTTATATTTATCATTAGGCTTATTTTCATACCAACAATAACCATCGCCATGAATAAATCCGCCTCCACTACGAATTATTTTAATATTATCTAAACCAATAACTTTATCATTAATAGGATTAATTCTAAAATATTTTACTTCATTATTAGATTTAGTTATTCTTTTAACAACTTCTCCATACCAACATTCTTTATATCCTATATTATTATCGTTAGGCATATTAATTTTACCATCAGCTAAAGGAAAAATATAATTTCCTCTAGTATTTACATCACTTTCATTATTACGTAGTTGCCAAGCTTTAACAATAACACCACCTTTATAAGCAGTACATTCAACAGTAACATGACCTCTATTTAAACTTCCACACCAATTAGCACAAAGATTCATTTTCATTATATCAGGCATTTTATCTTCAAGCTTAATCATAGATTCAATATTAAACATAACACATTCAGCACCAGATTGAGTATTATCTCCACCCCAATATAAATATGGTATTTTATCGCTGTTCCAAGACCAACCAACAGCTACATAATTTAAACTGTCAATAGGAGAATTAACATAATACGATTTAGTATCCAAATCTATACCATCATCTGTACCCCAAATATATCTAAGTTGGACACTAGTAAAATCACTAAAATGAATAACGGAAGTAGGCCAAATATGATTAGTACCATCATAAACATGAGCAATATTAGTTTGACCTACTGTTCGTTTCTTAAGAGGTTGAGCAATTCCTCCTTGACGTCCAAGAGTTAAACTCATTATTCATCAATAATATTATAAGTCATTCCAGCAACTGGGGTAAGAGTTGCATATTGGGTAGCAGTTCCTGTCCAAATTGGAAGACTAAGTTTATTACTATTTGCACTAGGCATAGTTATATTAACTCCACATCCATCGTTAATAGCTTTTTGAATCTTGTCAAGATTAACACTATTAGTAATAGTTTGATTTATTTCTTCTTTAAAGTTATTAAATGTATCATTAGTAACATATCCGTTAAGCAAATTATTAACTTCTTCTTTATTATAAGTTTCAGATTTAGTATAATAATTTTTAAGTAAGTTATTAATTTCTTGTTTAGTATAACTATCAAATGAAGAAGTATCTCCCATCACTCTCCATTCATTACCATTCCAATAACAAATCTTTCCACCGCGATATTCAATTTGACCAACAGCCCAATTACTACAAGTTACATTAGGAAGATATTCAGTTTCTTCACCAACCATACCTGTAAGTTTACATTTATTTAAATCAATAGTACCATTTTCAATAATACCACCTTCAAATACAAGTTCACAACCAACAGGCATTGTAATAGTTTTACCACTTAAATCAAAAGCATAACGAATAATATAACGAGTATTTTCTTCGTTAACCATATCTTGAGTAAGAACAGCTTTATAATTAAGATAAATATTATTTTTAACTTGAACTAGATTTTCTTCATTAAAATAATATTTAATATTATCTACTGAATTAACATATATAATACCAAGTCTTGGACGTTCATCAGAAAGACAAGTATTATAAATATTATAATCTTCACTATTTCCATAAACAGGAGTGTTGACCCCCCGTAGAGGGTGAACTCTATCAGTAGGTTCTACAATAGTCCATCTAGTATAATAATTATAAAAACCAACTCCATCATGAATAGTCTTAACTCTAAGAACAAATAATTTATGATATGTATCATAATAAATACCAGCAGTATTACCTAAATCTGTTTTAATAACTTCATACTTATCTGTATTAAGAATTATTTGACCATATTGTTCACAATAAGTATCATCAAGAAAACCATCAAATAAAAGTTGTTCTGCATTACTAGCATCATCCTCCACGGGGAGTAAGACCTTGCGAATTATTTTATATCCTTTACCACTTTTATATTCAGGTTCATAAGGTCTATCTTTAAGACTAAGACGATTAACATTACAACAACCCGGACTTAATCTTATAGTAATATCTTCTTCATCAGGATAATTAATAATATTAACTTTACCATCTCCTGCAATCATTTGTTTAAGAGCTTCATTAAGCATATCCCAATCAATAGTTCCATCTGCAATTGGAATTTTAGCTCCACTTTCTTCAAGATATTTCTCACTAAGAATTTTTGTCCAATTATCATCAGAAACCCAACTAGTTTCAACACCAGCTTGAAGATTACTACCTGTATAACTTTCAGTTACAGAAAGATTATGTTCAGCATCATAATAACTAATAGTAAGACTATTACGTCTAAAAATAGCAGGAACAGCTTTACGAGTATTAACTCTAGTTCCTTGATATGGAATCCATAAATGATTAAATCTAGAAAGAACAACAGTTAAATCATTGTTTGTATCTTTGTCAAGAATATTTTGAAGATAAGTAATAGGAAATACTTTATCATAACTATTCTGACCTAGCTTTTCATATAGTTGTTTATTGTTCATAATTATGTGATTAATTTAAATAACTTTAATGAGTAAATAAACAATATAAGCATTAGTAATATTGTTATATTAAATAGTATTCTTATCATGGTTCAATTAAAACTCTTACATTAAATACCGTACTATTAGAAGTCATAGTAAATTGACATAATATAGTAAATGAAGAAGTAGTTGTATTAGCAGTAACACTAATAATATTATTACTATTAGATACAGAAACACTATTTGAAGGTGTGCTTACATTACTTAAAGTACAAGTATATTTATTACTACTTTCATTTTTATCTTCAAACCAAAATTGTAATTTACCCGCATTCATTATAGCAGTATTAGTAGGAATATATACATAAACACCAATAGGAGTTTTCTTAATATCATTATAACTTGCTTCTCCTTTATATATTGAATCTACATTTTGGCTATCTAAATAAATAGGTAAAGCAACATTTTGACTAGTAAAATAATCATTTTTAATAGCAAGTCTACCACGTAAAGGATTTGCAGCTTGAGTATCTCTAATTGTAATACTCCAATTATTCCATTTCCAAGTAAATGACCAAGTACGAGTACTATCATTAGGATTTGCAGGAACAACAGAAGTAAACATTATAAGATTATTATTTCCTACATCTTTAACAGTAGTAGTACAATTAGATTGACTTGTAATAGATACATCATTAGCGCTCATATATGTAGTATCTGTTCCACCACTTCCACTAACTCCATTCCAAGTCCAAGGTTGTGTAATACGAAGTCTACAATAAGTAACAACTGAATCTCCAGTTGCAATAGTAGGTTGACCTCCAACATCATGAGTTAATGGATAACCAGTATAATCTGTATAATTTGATGAATCTCTATCATATATATCAGTATGATATACTCTACCACCATAAGATTTAACACCAGCAGATTGTGTAATATTAATTGATTTACTAACTCCATTATAAGTAGCAGTAACAGTTGTACTTCTACTTGTTGTAGTAGTTCTATTACCATAAGTAAGTTTACTTCCACTAGTAGTACCACTTAATGTACCATCTCCAGATTTACTTAATGTAGGACTACCATTTTCAGTTTCAGGAAAATTCTGCCCAACTCCATTCCAAGTATAATTTCTAGAACGAGAAGCATGACAAAGAATTGTAGAACTACCACCAGCAGCAGCAATATTCATAGGACTAGCAGATATAGTTACTGACCATCCAGACCAACTACCATATACTTTACTACCTGCTCTTTGTTCAATATCGCAAAAATCAATAGCACCATTATAATTTGCAGTAACTCTAGTTCTTCTAACACTTGTACTAGTATTATTACTATAACTTAAAGTACTACCACTTAAAGTTCCACCACCACTTCCTGCACTAAGACTTGGAGTAGCATTTTCTGTTTCAGTTCCACCTGAACCTGCAACGCCATTCCAAGTCCAAGTACGAGAACGAGAAGCACCATAATAAATAGTAACATAACCGCCTGATGCCGCAACAGTATAACTACTAGCATTACAATATACAGACCAACTAGACCAACTACCATATGATTTACTACCAGCAGATTGACTAATAGTAATATCTTTAGTTGCACTATCAATAGTTGCTCTAAATACAGAACTACGAGAACTAGTAGAAGTGTTATTTCCATAACTAACAGTAGAACCACTTAAAGAAGCTGCACCATTAACTTTATTTAATGTTGGAGAACCACTAGCATTTTCAGTATAAGTTGCTCCTGTGCCATTCCATTGCCAAGTACGACTTCTAGTAGCAGAAGTAGATAATGTAGCATTTCCACCAGCAGCAGCAATAGTTGTTACATTAGCACTTAAACTAATAGACCATGGTCCCCAACTACTATAAGTTTTAGAACCAGCATTTTGAGTTACAGTAGTATCTTTAGTTACAGAATCCATTGTAGCTCTAATAACTGTACTTCTAGCACTTGTAGAAGTATTATTATCATAAGTTACTTTATTACTAGCAAAAGAACCAGCACCACTAACTTTACTAAGAGTAGGAGTTCCAGTTCCTGTTTCAGTTCCACCACTTCCACTAACTCCGTTCCATGTCCAAGTTCTTGTTCTACTTGCAGAAGTAGTTATATTTGAACTACCTCCACTAGCAGCAACATTTTCACTATTAGAAATATTAACTGTCCATGCAGACCAAGCACTATATTGTTTAGCTCCAGCAGATTGACTAATAGTTATATCTTTAGTAGTTGAATCAATAGTAGCACGAATAACAGTTGATTTACCACTTGTACTAGTATTATTTCCATAAGTAACTTTAGGACTAATCCAATTACCTGTACCACTAACTTTACTTAATGTAGGACTTCCATTTCCAGTTTCTGTACCACCAGAACCGGCAACACCATTCCATGTATAACTTCTAGTTCTACTAGCACTAGTTGATATAGTAGCTGTTCCACCTGTTGCTCCAATACTAGTTTTATCAGCACTAATATTAACAGTCCAACTAGACCAATTACCATAAACTTTAGCTCCAGCTGATTGTGTTATAGTAATAGATTTAGAAACACTATTGCTAGTAGCAGTAATAGTTATACTACGACTATTTGTTGTAGTATTATTACTAGCAGTAACCGTTTTACCGCTTAAAGTAAATCCGCCAGCACTACCACTAAGTGTGGGTGTAGCAGTTTCTGTATCAGTATGTGTAGTACCAACTCCATTCCAAGTCCAAGTACGAGAACGACTAGCATTAGTAGTTATCGTAGATGAACCACCACTTGCACCTATCATTTGCGTGCTTGCCGAGATAGAAACAGTCCAAGCAGACCACGCTGAATACACTTTTGCGCCTGCCTGCTGCGTTATCGTAACCGTTTTGGACAATCCTACATAACTAGCTGTAAGTGTCGCTGAACGGGCTGAAACGCTTTCATTTGATGTAAATTTTATTTGATTTCCACTAAGACTAGCACTACCACTAATACTAAGAGTAGGAGTAGCAGTTTCACTATAAACAGTACCAGTGTTATTCCATTTATAAGTTCTACGAGCAATATTAGCTGTAACAGTTCTAGTACCACCTTTAGCTTCAACACTAGTTCCATCAGTTTGTAAATCCAATACCCAATCAGTATAAACTTTAGCACCAGCAGCTTGATTTAAAGCAGCACTAACTTCTTTAGTTTGACTATTTTCTAAAGTAAATACAACAGTTAAAGTACCATTCTTAACATTAGTAGATTCATTATTAGGTATAGTTAGTACATTATTACTTATACTACCTAAAGTAGTAGAACTAGTAAAACTAGCAGTAAGATTAACAACAGTTTCAATCCAAGTTCCAGCATAAGTAGAACCCTTGGTTATACTCCCCGTAGAAGATGAATAATCAGTTCTCTTATATCCACTCTTAACAGAACTAGTAGGAAGTTTTAAATCATAAACACCACCAGTATTAGCAATACTACTATCAACTACTGTTAATGTACTAGTATCATATATACTAGTTTTACTACCTTTAAACGTAACAGTATAACTATCTTTAGCTTCTGTATCATCAATTAATACAACTAACTTACCATTAGTTATAACTCCTTTTTCTATTCCATCAAATAAAACTTTAACTCCATCAGTAGGAAAAGTAACAGTATAAGAAATAAATCTTTGTTCCCACTCTAATTCTACATTATGAGTTATAGGTAAATAACCACTGTTACCACTAATAGTTTGAGATTTATAATGTTCAGCAGTAATATTAGCAGTATAATCAGTCTTAACAGGAATAGTAAATACAAATTTAGTATTATTTTCACTTATAACAGGAGTATAACCATTAATAGTAACAGTTCCGGAAACATTTAATTTAAACGTAATAGTAACTTCAGTATTCTCTGGATAAACAAGTTTAGAACCTTGATATATTTCAAATACATTTATACTACCAAGTTTAATATCATGTATTCCAATATCTCCTTGATATATAGCCATAACTTAAGCGTCTGATTTAACTATATAAGTAGTATTGTTATCTTTTTGTGCAATAGCTGCATATTGAGTAGCAGTACCAACCCATATTTTAGGATTAACTATTGGCTCAATAGTAAGATTAGATAATCTATAAAGAGTTTGGTCAACTATTTGAATAGTATTATAAATATAAGAACCATCTTCGGATAAAGCAACATGATGAATAGCATTAGCATTGCTCCATTGAATAATTATAATATTATCTGTATATC
>ENA-ORMX01001460-ORMX01001460.1-human-gut-metagenome-genome-assembly--contig:-NODE-1460-length-15368-cov-23.621955_pt1 | contig 15368 bp, 9 predicted proteins | sample MGYA00242108_ERZ509007 | MGnify/ENA primary metagenome ERZ509007 (study PRJEB26280, sample SAMEA2338745) | human gut metagenome | biome: human gut; feature: human-associated habitat; material: faeces...
TGTTTGTTAGTTCACTCTATTATAATAATGTTTAAGACTGTGCGGCTGTGCATTTTCTAAAATGCGTTAAGCCGTGTTTTCGATTGCAAATATAATATGATTTTTTGATAATTCCTAGCCCCTTCAACAGATAAGTGGAAAAAATACTTGCTTCAAACAACTTATATCGTTAGTTTTCAGATACTTATCTGTTTTTAATAACTATACGAAAGTGGATGGGGTAAAATGGAGAAAATGAGGCTAGAACACCCATGAAACGTTATATCAGTATATTTCAGTGTTCACACTCTGCCACTTTTCATTCGCACCGCAACGCATTTATTTTCCTAACTATCAGCAGTTTACAAAAAGTCCCATTTTTACACCCATCCACTTTTCACTTATCACCCACCATTTTTTCATTATTTATTTAGTAATTTTGCAGATGAATGAGCATATACGTCTAAACGCACAAAAAAACGTGAAAGGCGGTGTGCAAAACAAACAACTGCAAGAAATAAACAAACCATAATAAATATTACTTATGAAACAGTTCATTTTATCATGTGTCCTGTCGGTTGCAGCCATCGCTCCATCTCAGGCACAGCAGACTACCAGACAATTGCCAGTCTATCTCGACCAGAACAAGCCGGTAGAGCAGCGCATCGATGATGCCATCTCCCGCATGACGCTGGCAGAGAAGATACGCATCATCCATGCTCAGAGCAAGTTTTCATCAGCCGGTATACCACGCTTGGGATTTCCTGACTTTTGGACGGATGACGGACCTCACGGAGTGCGTCCTGACGTATTGTGGGATGAGTGGGAACAGGCCGGTCAGACCAACGACTCCTGTGTAGCCTTCCCTGCCCTCACCTGTCTTGCCGCATCATGGAATCCGCAGATGAGCCGCATCTATGGCGAAGCATTGGGCGAAGAAGCCCTGTATCGCGGCAAGGACATGATTCTGGGTCCTGGCGTCAACATCTACCGCACGCCTCTCAACGGCCGCAACTTCGAGTATATGGGCGAAGATCCGTTCCTGGCAAGCATCATGGTAGTGCCGTATATCCAGGGATTGCAGTCTAAGGGCGTATCAGCCTGCGTAAAACACTATTGCCTGAACAACGACGAGGAATACCGCCATCAGGTCAACGTAATCGTCAGCGACCGTGCTCTCCACGAAATCTATCTCCCTGCCTTCAAGGCGGCTGTTGAGAAGGGTAAGACATGGGGCATCATGGGAGCCTACAACCTATATAAGAATGAGCACAACTGCCACAACCAGTGGACCCTGAACAAGATTCTGAAGGGCGACTGGAAGTATGACGGTGTCGTGGTAAGCGACTGGGGCGGTGCCCACGACCTGGAGCAGTCGGTAAAGAACGGGCTGGATATGGAGTTCGGCACCTGGACAGACGGTCTTACGATGGGCGCTACCAATGCCTACGACAACTATTATCTCTCCATGCCTTACATGAAGGCCATACAGGAAGGCAAGTTCACCCAGAAGGAGCTGGACGATAAGGTGCGCCGCGTATTGCGCCTCTTCTATCGCACCACGATGAATCCGAACCGCCCTCATGGTTTCCTCTGTTCCGAGAGCCATTATGCAGCAGCCAGACAGATTGCAGAAGAAGGTATCGTATTGCTCCAGAACAGGAACAATGTGCTCCCTATCAACACCCAGAAGGCTAAGCGCGTGCTGGTAGTGGGCGAGAATGCCATCAAGATGATGACCGTAGGCGGAGGCTCTTCTTCGCTCAAGGTACAGCGCGAGATTTCGCCTCTCGAGGGTCTGAAGACGCGCTTGGGCAAGGACGGCATCGAGGTAGATTATGCCCGCGGATATGTGGGCGATGTAACGGGCAACTACAATGGCGTTACAACCGGCCAGAACCTGGAAGACAAGCGCAGCGAGGCTGAACTGATAGCCGAAGCCGTAGAGAAAGCCAAGACAGCCGACTATGTCATCATGTTTGGTGGTCTGAACAAGAGCGATTTTCAGGACTGTGAGGGGCACGACCGCAAGCATTATGAGTTGCCATATCATCAGGATAAGCTGATAGAGGCTTTGGCTAAGGCAAACAGAAACTTCGTTTATGTCAACATCTCGGGCAATGCGGTAGCTATGCCTTGGAAGGCTAAGGTTGCCGGCATCGTACAGGGCTGGTTCATCGGTTCGGAGAGCGGCGAAGCCCTTGCAAGCATCCTTACAGGCGATGCAAACCCTAGCGGCAAGTTGCCGTTTACATGGGTCAACTCGCTGAAGGAAACAGGTGCTCATGCACTCAATACCTATCCGGGAACCTGGCGTCAGGAAGGTGGAGCCAGCACGAAGGGCAACATCATTGATGAGGAATATAAGGAAGGCATCTATGTAGGTTACCGCTGGACCGATAAGGAGCGCATCAAGCCTACCTTTGCATTCGGTCACGGTTTGAGCTACACCCAGTTTGCCATCTCTAATCTGCGCAGCGACAAGATGCAGATGAAGCAGGACGGCACAATCACCTTTACCGTAAACGTAAAGAATACAGGTAAGCGTGCCGGAGCCGAGACGGTTCAGCTCTACATCCACGATGTCAAGTCATCAGTAGACCGTCCTCAGAAGGAGCTAAAGGGATTCCAGAAGGTTTATCTCCAGCCAGGTGAGAGCAAGGATATCAGCATCACCATCAGCAAAGAAGCCCTCAGTTTCTACGATGAGGCATCTTCATCCTGGAAGGCTGAAGCCGGAAAGTTTGAGGCTCTTGTTGGTAATGCAGCCGATAACCTGAAGCTCAAGAAAGCCTTCGAGTTCTTTTAAAAAGAAAGATTCAATTCTGAGAAATTGAACGGAGGGAAGAAATAAATATAACGCATAAAAGCTTGTTACGGTGAAACGCCGTAACAAACTTTTATTGTATTCCCATGCTTTTCATCCATTGACAAACTCGTAAAAACCGGGATATTCAAAAATATCAATATCTTGATTATCAGAAGATTAACCAACTTGACGTTGTAAAACACAACGTCAAACTATTATGCGATTTCTATCGCCTATCACCCATCACCAAGTTCGCAGAAACAGGGATACACAAACATCAATATTTTGATTATCAAATGACTACCCATACATCGCGAAACGCGATGCATGGGTACCTGAAGCATTTACTCTTTCCGCAAAAACAATCAACACGCTGATTATCGGTTAGTTAACCCATATAATACGGCAAAACGCCGTACATGGGTGCCCGAAGCATTTACTCTTTCCCAGAAAATAGTCAACGCCCTGATTATCGGAAGTTTTACCCATACGCCCAGAAAGGCTTATTTCATGCCAATCTGCTTCACACGCTGCTCGAACTCTTCCCTGTCACAGATGGCACTATTCTTGATTTTGGCGCGATAATTATAGATAGTGTTCACAGAATAGTGAAGGAACTCGGCAATCTTAGAACTGTCCTCGATGCCCAGACGGATAAGGGCAAAGATACGGAGGGTGGTAGAAAGACGGCTGTCATCTTCGAGCACGATACGCTCTTCAGGTCTCAAGAGGGCATTGAACTCCTCAACAAAGTTAGGGAAGAGCTTCAGAAAGGCGGAATCGAAATACTCATACAGCTCGCCCATGTAGGCCTCGCCAGCCTGCATCTGCTCCAGCAACTTGTTGAGTTCTCTAGCCTTCACCAGTTTCACTACTCGCTTGCGCATGGTCTCTATCTTGTCGACATAGATGGCACAAAGGCGCAGGAATCGACCAATATATACTTCCTTCATCTTGTTACTCTCGTTGAGAGAATGGTTCATCTCGTTAAGAGAATGGTTCATCTCGTTAAGACGCTCATTTGCCAACTGCAAGGCATGGTTGGTTTCCTTCAGCTTATGATGGGCCGCAGCAATGCGCTTGCGCTGCTTGTTGACATAGTAGAGCAAGAGCATAACCACAAAGAGAAGCATGGCAGAACACGCTACCATGAGCCGCAGATGCTGGTTGCCCGAAGAAAGTTCTTTCTGATATTCCTCCTCAATATGCGTGAGTACAGGCATGATCTGGCGGCTGCGGCTAGGCGTATTGAAAATGGTAGCCGACTTCCAGGCAAACTTGATATACTCGTGAGAGCGCTTCTGCTCGCCCGGTTCGGCATTGAGCAGATTGGCGAGTTCCCAGAGCGACCCCTGGTCCATCACAGCCAACTGGACATCGCAGATAGCAGAACGCAAAAGGCAGCTGAGAAACTGCTCTTCATCGCCAAACTGATTGTAGGTCAAGCCGCGATAAAACTGTACAATGGCATACTGATGGGTGCCCGGTTTCGTCATCGACAGCCGCTTATCGCTCAATCGCAAAGCCTCCTTCATATTGCCTGCATCGCGTGCCCTCACCTCCTGCATCTGCAGATAAAGGTCATCATCATGGCTGAATGTGCTGTCTATTGCAGCCTGATAGGCATTACGCTTGCCTGTATAATATTTCTTCAAAGAGGGAACGTTGGAATAATATGCCATCTCGCCATACAGATGCTGGCAAGCCCAGAGGTAGTTGCGCCTGCCCTCTGCATCAAGATCAGCGATATTGACAGACTTCAGCAGGTCGTATGATTCGACATAATCGCCCGTGGTCGACTCCTGGAAAGCAAGCAGCGCCTTAGCATTTTCCACCTTCTTTTTATCGCCCATTCTGATGGCAAGTTCAATACACTGGTTGATATATTTCAGCGCCATGTCGTTCTTGTAGGAGCGGTATTCCTCAAAGAGCGCAAAACAGGCATCATACTTACTGCTTAGGCGCCTGGCGGTCTTCAGTTTCTGCTCCCAATCGCGAATTCGGGCTTCACGTACCTTCACATAATCAGCCGAATGGGCAATGGCGTTGTCCAGACTCTGAAAAAGTTGCTCTATATTATCTGTTGTTTTTGCTGCAAGAGAAAGAGGCATCAAGACAAAGAGCAGGAAGAAGAATGCCTTTCCCCATAATTCATTTACGCGATACATCAACTTGATTCCGTTTAAGATTGATTTATTTTCATGAGGTTTCATGTGCAAAAGTAATAAAAAAATCGGAAACGACAAATCAAATATAGAAGAAATATAGATTTCTTCGCATTTTTCGTCTATACCGCATCCACTTTTTATATATTCTTCATTTTTCTTATCCATCTCATTATCAGATACATTTCTATCTAAAAAAGAAAAATTCATCCACATTTTAACATTCGTATCGCGCATCGTATCATCTTTTTTATTATCTTTGCAAGGTCTTAATAGAAGATAAACTTTATAAAATAACAATTAACATAATAAACAATGAGAACAGCACTTTTATCACTCACATTTCTTTTGGCTGGTTCTATGGCAGCACCTGCTTTCGCCCATACCGCAGCCCCTAAGAAAAAAGTAACTGCCACAACCAAGAAAGGCAAGATTCTACCCATGAAGGAGTATATCGACCAACTGATGGCGAAGATGACACTACAGGAGAAGATTGGTCAGCTGAACCTGATGGTAGCTGGCGACATCACCACCGGCGGCGCACTTGATACTCAGGTAGGCAGCGATATCGCCCAGGGCAACATGGGCGGAGTTTTCAATATCAAAGGGCTCGACAAGATCAAGGCTCTGCAGGAAATCGCCATCAAGAACAGCCGTCTGGGCATCCCACTGCTCGTAGGTATGGACGTGATTCATGGTTACGAAACGGTGTTCCCTATCCCTCTCGCCCTCTCCTGCTCATGGGATACCGAAGCGCTGAAGAAAGTAGGCGAAGTATCGGCCAAGGAAGCCAGTGCCGACGGCATCAACTGGACATTCTCTCCTATGGTAGACATTGCACTCGATGCCCGCTGGGGACGAATAAGCGAAGGAAATGGCGAGGATCCTTATCTGAGCGGCGTGATGGGAGCAGCGATGACTCAGGGCTACCAGGGCGTGGATATGCGCACAGAAGAGATTCTGAGAGCCAACCGCATCATGGCTTGTCTGAAGCATTTTGCCCTGTACGGAGGCGTTGAGAGCGGAAAGGAATATAACACGGTAGATATGAGCCGCATGCGCATGATGAACCAGTATCTTCCACCTTACGAGGCAGTGGTGAAGGCTGGCGTAGGCAGCGTGATGTCTTCATTCAATCTCATCGACTACACACCTGCTACAGCCAACAAATGGATGATGACCGATGTCTTGAGAAAGCAGTGGGGATTCAACGGTTTCGTGGTTACCGATTACGCTTCTATCGCCGAGATTCTGCAGCACGGAACGGCAAAAGACATCAAGGAGGCTTCAGAACAGGCGCTGAAGGCGGGTACCGACATGGACATGTGCTCCAACGCCTTCGTAAAGCATCTGGCAAAGAGCATAGCAGAAGGAAAGGTGAGCGAGGAGGATGTGAACATCGCCTGCCGCCGCATCCTGGAAGCGAAATATAAACTGGGCCTGTTCAGCGACCCTTACCGCTACTGCAACACCAAGCGCAGCAAGAGCGAGATTTATACCGCAGAGAACCGTCAGGCAGCCCGCGATGTAGCAGCAGAGACCTTCGTGCTCCTGAAGAACGAAGGCAATATCCTGCCACTGAAGAAGGAAGGAAAGATAGCTCTGATAGGTCCGCTTGCCGACACCCGAAACAACATAGCCGGTACATGGAGCGTGGCTCAGGAACCATCTAAATATACCACAATCAAGGAGGCAATGGAGCATGCACTTGCCGGAAAAGCCACCTTATTATATGCCCAGGGAAGCAATATCTGGCGCAATCAGGAACTGCAGAAAAACGGCGAATCCGGCAAGCCAATCAACTGGGGCAACGAGGCTGAGATGAAGGCTGAAGCGCTGAAGATTGCTAAAGAGGCCGACGTGATAGTATGTGCTATGGGCGAAAGTGCCGAGATGAGCGGTGAATGCGGTAGCCGTACCAACCTGGAGATGCCGGACGTACAGCGCGAACTGCTTGCCGAACTCCTGAAGACGGGCAAGCCAGTAGTGCTCCTCAACTTTGCGGGCCGTCCTACGGTTCTTACTTGGGAGAAAGCCCATGTACCAGCCATCATGAATGTATGGTTTGGAGGCTCAGAGATGGGCGATGCACTCTGTGATGTCATCTTTGGCGACAAATCGCCATCGGGTAAGCTCACCACTTCGATGCCTAAGACTACCGGTCAGGAGCCTCTCTACTACAACCATCAGAACACCGGACGCCCTGTAGCAGACGACAATGAGAAGTTTGCCAAGTTTGCCAGCAACTGTCTGGATGTAAGCAATGGTCCGCTCTATCCTTTCGGTTACGGTTTGAGCTACACCTACTTTTCATACAGCAACTTCCGCTTGAGCAGCCAGGAGGCCGGCATCAGCAATGAGGAGGCTACCGAATGGCAGGATGGCAAGAAGATTACAGCTAGCGTCACCGTTAAGAACAACGGTTCCCGCGATGCCGACGAGATTGTGCAGCTCTACATCCGTGACATGGTAGCCAGCATCTCCCGCCCTGTAAAGGAACTGAAAGGCTTCCAGCGCATCCATCTGGCAGTAGGTGAAAGCAAGGAGGTAAGCTTTGATATCACCCCAGATATGCTCAAGTTCTACAACGCAGATCTGAAGCACGTGATAGAACCAGGCGACTTCCAGATTATGATAGGAACCAACAGCAAGGATGTAAAGACATTGAAACTGAACGTGAAATAAACAAGAAAAATCGCCCTGTAAAGAGCAAAGCATAGCTTGAAAGATGCTTTACTTCTTACAGGGCGATTATCATCTACTGAGCCCACTCCAACAGAAGGCTCAGTAATGGATTCTATCCTTCAGGATTACTTAGTCATCTCGAAACCTACACGCATACCATCGTAATTATTGGCGATAGTACCGATAGCGCTGAGGGTAGAACTGCCCTTGAGGGCACCCATGGTCTTGATGAGATTGAGCAACTTTGTCTGGTCGAAGAGCAGGCTGATGCCGTTGGTAGTCTTCGTAGCATAGCCCGACATACTCAAGAGCAAGCCCTTCATCTGAATGGCATGAGTCTTCTCATCAAAAGTATAATTGCCCTGCCATGACTTGCCATCTATCTTGGCAGCGAAAGTTCCATCAGTTTTGAAGGTGAAATAGGTATTTGAGCCGCTGAAACCAAACTTGCTGTAATACTCACCCAACTTCTCCTCTACCTTGTTGGCAGCAATCTCACCGCCAGCCTTTGCCAAGAGATTCTCAGAGATAAAGGCGCATCCCGGCTTGCTATACTTCCAGGTATGGGCACAGAGATCCTGCTTGCTGAAGGTACCTGAACCGATTACATTATTCAGAATGCCATTGATAATGCTGCTACCTGCAGAACTGCTGCTGTTAGAGTTTCCGCCCAGTACAGCACCCAAGATACCTGCAACGGCTGAGCCTGCATTGCTGGTTGTACTGCTAGATGTAGCGGTATTGCTGGTTGTTGCTGCAGTTGTTGCTGCAGTTGTTGTTGCAGTCGCAGCTGTTGTGTTAGATGCAGCAGAAGTTGTTTTCTTTGTAGAAGTCTTCTTGGTCGTAGTCTTCTTTGAAGTCTTCTTAGAAGTTTTCTTTGTTGTCTTCTTAGTCGTTTTCTTTACCGGCATCATCTCAGACATTGAGGCATTGAGCGCTGCCTCGTTCATAGCGCTTGCGTTGCTGCCAGCTGTGCATGCGAGCACGAGGGCAGCCAAAAGAAATACCTTTTTCATTGCTTTCTATATATTTATTTTTATCACTCTTATTTATATATACCCAATACTTCCTATTGTTCTTTCGGGTGCAAAGTTCGCAAAAAAATCGGGAATACGATAAGAAAAATCCCTATTTCGCAGTATGAATCTCCCTAAAAACTCATCATTTCTGCTCTTTCTACGTTATTATAGACGAATACTATGACAATTCGTTTAAAAGACTATGAAAAAATCGTTCAGGAAATACTAATTATCATTCTAAAGGGGGAAAACTGCTCAAACGTTTGCACTTTTTTTTGACATACATCAAAAAATAACGAATAAAACACGTATTTTCATGCATTTTATACCTAGAAATAGGTAGAAACCCCTATCTTTGCAAGCGGTTAACAAATATCAATAGGTTATGAATGATTTAATTAAGGTAAATTCAGAAAATCAGAATCAGGCTATCGATAGATGCCAACAGATTCTTCAGGATCGCCGCGAGGCTCTTGCCTCTAAGGCAAAGAGAAGAGGTTAATACTCTTCAGAAACAAGAAGTAAAGGAGGAAAGATGATGCTCTTATACAATATAAAGACGCATCCTTTCTTTTTAAAGAGAGATTTTTCGAAACGACTCTTAAATGATGAGTTTCAAAAATTTTGGGAAAAGAAAAAAACGTAAAAATCCCGTTGTCAGCCATCTGGCTTGTACAACGGGATTTTTTCGTTTATTATATCAAGTCCGAGATTTTACTTCTCGTTCTTCACTGCCTTCATGATAATCTCAAAGTGATTACCACTCTTCAAGATGACATTCTTCAGGAAGTCTGAAATCTCAGATGCCTTCAGATTCTTCACCATCTCCTTGTAATCGCTATGAGTATCAACACCCATACGCTCGTATGTGCTCAACGCACCAAGCCAATAACCGTTAGACTTCTCGCTAACAGCAGCCTGCTTCAGGAGAATCTCCTTTACCTTCTGAAGGTCTTCTGCATTTGGCTGGGCTACGGTCTCTTCCATACCCTTGAAGAAGTAAGGAATAGCGATATCCGACTTTTCTGGGTTCAACTGAGCCACGGCAGAAATAGAGATGGCAGCCTTGTTATCATAATCGCGAAGCAAACCATAGTTTGCTCCTGCATGATAAGCAGCGCTGAGTTCCTCACGGATAGTACGCAAATACTTCATCTCCAAAAGGCGGGCTGAAACATCAGCAAGAACCATATACTGCAAGGTGAATGGAGCCTTGGTATACCAGATCTCTGTTGCCTGGTTCTGTGGGTTCTCCATTGCCTTGGTAAAGATATTGCTTACCTTACCCTTAGCATAAGGAATCTGCTTGTTCTTCAGCTTGAAGCCATTGTTTGGCAGACTGGCGATATACTGCTCGATGAGTGGGAGGAGAGTCTTCTCATCATAGTTACCTACGAAATAGAAGGTGAAGTCCTTGGCATTGCCGTAGAACTGCTTACCAATCTCCAGGATACGGTCGTAGTTGATATCCTTTATATCGCTTGCCTCTGGCACACGGGCAAGTTTGCTACCCAAATAGAGGGTGCTCTGAACAGAATCCTGATATACGAGGCTTGGGTTGTTGCTCTTGTTGGCAAGAACAGTAGCCATCATACTCTTCATATTGTCAAAGCTCTTCTGGTCCTTGCTTACTGCGGTCATCTTGAGATAGATGAGCTGCATCAGGGTTTCGATGTCCTTAGGAGTAGAATTACCCTTCAAACCATGATTGAAAGGACTCAAGCTGAACGAAACGCCAGCCTGCTTACCTGCCAAAGCCTTATCAAGCTCATTGCTTGAGAAATCGCCAAGCCCACTAGCATCGAGCACATCTGCTGCAAATGCAGCATTCAGGAAGTCTTCCTTGCCGAAAGTAGAATAACCCACATTGGCTGAAGCTGCGAAAGCAATCTCATTGTCCTTGAAATCGGTCTTCTTCAATACCACCTTAGCGCCATTAGAAAGAGTCAACTCCTTGAAGCCCAACTTCTTGTTCTCAACAGTCTTCTTAATTTTACCAGCCTTAGGAGCCTGAGCGATGAGAGGTTCCTGCTTAACATTATCCACATAAGCCTCGAGCTTCTCAGCACGTACCTGCTTTACGATGGCAGAGAGTTCCTGCTCTGTAGGATAAACAGCACCAGCCTGCTCGCGCATCATAACCAATGATACAAGGTTGGTATCGCTCTGGCAAACCAACTGCTTGGCATAGCTGTTGATAACCTCAAGAGGCAAGTTTGGAACTACCATCTTCCAGATCTGGCTCTCCTCTTCTACTGACGGAATAGGCTCGTTAGAAGTGAAGTTATCCACATACTGGGTGGTAAACTGCTCGTTCTTCATCTTATCCTTGTTGGCAAGCGCCTTGTCAACCTGGCTCATGAATTCATCCTTGGCACGCTGATACTCAGTAGCTGTGAAACCGAACTCATGCATACGCTGTGCCTCGCGGAGAACAGCAGCATAAGCCTCCTTAATCTTTCCTGGCTTAGCCACACCGGTAAGGGTGAAAGCATCCTTAGTGCTTGAAATCAGGTATGAACCATCACCGGCACTTGCCTGGAGATATGGACAGTCTGGCTCCAATGCCTTCTCTGCATAACGGGCAGCAATCATAGAAGAAATCACGTTATCCATGTATCCCTTCAGGAGATAGCTCATGTTGCCCTTCAGAGAATCTGGCACAGCATTGTGCTTCATATAAACCTGGAAGAGATCAACCTGCTGCTCCTTATCCTTGTCGATAACATAGATGGCTGAATCATTATCAGATACTTCTACCTTCTCTATCTTAGCGGCATTCTTAGGTACCTTGATACCTGAGAAGAGTTCCTTAATCTTAGCTTCGATATGATTTACATCTACATCACCCACGATGATAATAGCCTGATTGTCTGGGCGATACCATTTGCGGTAGTAAGCACGGAGAGTTTCTGGCTTACAGCCATCGATAACGCTCATCAAACCGATAGGGAAACGGTAGCCATACTTTTCGCCCTGATAGAGCTTAGGAAGTGAACGCTCTATCATGCGCTGCTGACCTACGATACGCATACGGTACTCATTGTGTACCACATCGCGCTCGTCATTGATGGCTTCCTTGGTAAGAGAGATACCGTTGCTCCAATCCTTGAGGATGAGCATGCATGAATCTACGGCTGTAGAGCGGGTAGTAGGTACATCGGTGAAGTAATATACGGTTTTCTCTACGCTGGTATAGGCATTGAGATTTCTACCATACTCCACGCCGATGCTCTGCAGGTAATCCTGGAGGGAATTACCTTTGAAGTGATCGGTACCGTTGAAGGCGAGGTGCTCGAGGAGGTGAGCCAAACCGCGCTGGTCATCATTCTCATTGATAGAACCCACTTTCTGTGCGATGTAGAAACTGGCTACATGCTCAGGATAACTGTTGTGACGAATGTAGTAAGTCAATCCATTATCAAGACGACCTATCTTCACATTCTTGTCTACCGGAATAGCTGGCATCTGCTGTGCCATCGCTGTACCTGCAGAAAGGAACAGCACAACTGCTGCAAAAATCTTTCTTAGTTTCATCTGATTTTAATTATTTATATATTTATTGTTTTCTATATCATTCTTTCTATATACCTTATTATATATATCATGCTACTTAACAAGTTCACCTATATATAACGACAAAACCTGTGACATGGTTACTGTCTGCGATGCAAAATTAAGAAAAATAAAAAAGATTTGCAAACATTTTAGAGAATATCTTCCCGATGTATGCAAATCTTAACCTAAAACTAACATTGGAGGCAGAAAACCAATCCTAACCTACATGAAAACTCTTCATCCATGAACCTCTGAAGAGGCGGATAAGGAAGAGGATTCCCCTGAATGTGAGTTCGGTAGCCATTGCTATCCATACTCCCTCCAAGCCATAGCTCTTGGAAAGCGCATAAGCCAGAGTGAGGCGCACCAGCCACATGGTACCGAGATTGATCATCGCCGGTTTCCTGGTATCGCCCGCTCCTACACAAACACAGTAGGTCACGATGCTGGCTGCAAAGAATGGTTCAGCAAAAGCCTCGATGCGCAAACAGACGGTTCCCAGCTCACGGATGGTTTCTACCGGAGAAAGAACGCCAATCATCTCAGGAGCAAAGACATACATCACCACTCCCATCACAGCCATCACTGCCATTCCCAGTCCTACTGTCATATAAGCAAAATTCTTGCACAAACCTACTCGCCCAGCTCCATGCGTCTGTCCCACCAGAGTGGTAGCCGCATCACCAATACCATAGCCCGGCATATAGCAAAGACTCTCTGCCGTAATAGCAAAAGAATGGGAAGCAATGGCTATATTGCCAAGAGGTGCCACAATCATGGTACTCACTATCTGCGCCCCGCTCATCAATATGTTCTGTATGGCTATCGGAATGCTGATTTTACAGGCATTATGAACATACGACCTGACCCAACGGAAACGGACATGGTCCTGACGGAGATTCAGTATCTTATTCCTGAAACCTGCAAGATAAAGATTAGGCAGAGAGATGCAGACATAAGCCATCGCCGTTCCTAAGGCAGCCCCCACAACACCCAACTTCAGGATATAGATAAACAGGTAATTGAATATCACATCGCAGATGCAGATTAATACTGCCATCACACTAGGTGTATGCATATTGCCCGCAGATTTCAGCATCATCTCGGATATATGATAAAGGAAAACGAATGGAAGTACCAGACCATATATCAGAAAATAGCGAGAGGAATTGGTGGCAATATCGGCACCTCCACCCAGCCAATAAGGCAGATAACCATGAATGCCGACACAGAGAAGAGAAACAAAAATGCTGAACGCCACACCGCAAATCAGCGCATGACGAAACACCTGACGGGCATTTGCAAAATCATTGGCTCCGATAAAATGAGCCACCTGTACTGAAAAGCCAGTAGCTGCCGCACTGAGCAAGCTACCTATAAGCCAGGTAGTTGACTCAATCAATCCGATGCTGGCAGAAGCCTCTGCTCCCAGATGACCCACCATCGAAGCATCGATGAAGAACATCATCACCGTAGAAATCTGAGCCAGCATAGAAGGTATACTCAATCCTACAATAAGATTGAGTTTCTCGCGCCGATCCATCTCCCTACCCAGGCGAATCGACTCCATCAAATAATCTGTCTTCTTGCTATAAAGCATAAATTAATTTCTCGTATATCGCTCATACAAAAAAATATGTGCATATATCATTTCAAACATATGCACATACTTTTCTCTAAATCTTTATTCTTATTATTTAGTAATCCACTTCTTGCCAGAAGCTCTCTTATAGCTCTTGAGCACCATCTCAAAACGGAGCATTGAATAGCCTTGGATTGAAGAATTACCACTCTCGCCATAAGCCAGCTGGTATGGAATGAACACCTGCCAATGGTCGCCCGGATGCATCTTGAGCAATGCGGTGGTAAAGCCATCGATAAATCCACCGGCCACACTACGGGTAGGATTAGCTGTAGCTGCATCAAAAGTACCCGTAAAACTCTGGTCGAAGACGTAACCTTCCTTATAATTATCAGTAGGAATGAAACGGCCACGATAGCTCACCTGTACCGAATCGGTAAGGATTGGAGAAGTTTTACCCTCTCCCGTCTTCAGAACATGAACGATGATATTATCGCAATCCTTATAAGTAAGGGTCACTAAATTACCATTCTGATCTTTGTTCGGAGTCTGTTTTTCGAACGTCCAGTTCTTATAAACGTACCAGCCGTTAGCTTCGCCCATCTTCCTGGCATAAGCCAATGTATCGGCAAAAGCCTGCTCGTTACGCTCCTTCCAGTTGGCATATTCCGAGACAGTATCATCATCTTCGCTACATGATGACAGTGTGATCACTGCCATCATGAGGAAGAAGAAATATTTCAAACTCTTAAGATTCATCTAAATGTATTTGATTAATTAGAAGTTCTTGATTTCCTTGCCAAGCTTCTTCAATACGCTAGTGATGCTTACGCGCTCCTCGATGATGCTGCGAAGATCTGAGATAGCTACGCGCTCCTGCTCCATGGTATCACGATAACGCAGAGTTACCTTATGATCGTTTGGAGTCTCGTGGTCTACGGTGATACAGAATGGAGTACCGATAGCATCCTGACGGCGATAACGCTTACCGATAGAATCCTTAGGATCGCCATAGTGAGTATTGAAGTGGAACTTCAGTTCGTCAACGATTTCGTGAGCCAACTCTGGCAAACCATATTTCTTATCCAATGGGAACACAGCACACTTAACAGGTGCCAAAGCCTCTGGCAAACGCAAAACAACACGTGTCTCGCCATTCTCCAGTTTCTCCTCGCAGTAAGAGTGGCACATTACGCTGAGGAACATACGGTCTACACCGATAGATGTCTCTACATCGTAAGGCACATAACTCTCGTTCTTCTCAGGATCGAAGTACTTGATAGAGCGGCCGCTGTACTTCTCGTGCTGAGAAAGGTCGAAATTGGTACGGCTGTGGATACCCTCTACCTCCTTGAAGCCGAATGGCATCTTGAACTCGATGTCGGTAGCAGCGTTGGCATAGTGAGCCAGCTTCTCGTGGTCGTGGTAACGGTAGTTCTCGTTGCCCATGCCCAGTGCCTCATGCCAAGCAAGGCGAACCTTCTTCCAATACTCAAACCACTTCATCTCTGTACCTGGCTGGCAGAAGAACTGCATCTCCATCTGCTCGAACTCACGCATACGGAATACGA
>ENA-ORMX01001485-ORMX01001485.1-human-gut-metagenome-genome-assembly--contig:-NODE-1485-length-15156-cov-6.829217_pt1 | contig 15156 bp, 7 predicted proteins | sample MGYA00242108_ERZ509007 | MGnify/ENA primary metagenome ERZ509007 (study PRJEB26280, sample SAMEA2338745) | human gut metagenome | biome: human gut; feature: human-associated habitat; material: faeces...
GGAAATTCGAAATTCAATGCAATTCTTGCTGTAGTACAACAGTAAGACGATTACTTATGCCCATAGGGTGCTGAGTAGTTACTTTTTATAGATTTGTGCTAAAAAGATGTTAAAATGTTGCGTAGAGTAAAGATAATGTTACATGTGGTACGGGAGAAAAACTATTGGTTACTTATTATAAAGTATATATGATAGATTAGGAGTATCTTTGCATCGGTTTTTAAAGTTGTATATTTCAGAACATTTAGGTTAGTTAGGTTTATACATAATAGTTTGTAGAATAGGTTTAGAATTTCTAAAAGATTTTGATATTATGGTTTTTATATAGAATCATGATTAATTGGTTTTCGGGAATGGTGCGTAGTGATTACGCGCCATTCTATTTGAAAAGACCAGCATCCTTTTCTGTAAACTGGAACCTGACAATCCTTTATAATATAATAAGGTGACTGACAATAAATGATAAATCTAAAAATAATTATAACAATGAACAGAAAGAAAATGTTAATATCACTCGCTATGGCTATGCTGTCAATGGCGGGACTGGCTGCCGATAATCTGCCGGCACTCCGTGTGCAGGGTAAGAACCTGGTGGATGCCAATGGTAAGACTGTGGTTCTTCATGGTGTGATGGATACACCGAACCGCTACTTCAACGGGTGGAGATGGCAACAGTGGAAGGCTGACTATTCTGAAGCCGACATTCAGCCTTGCTTGGAATATTTCTCTAAGCAGTTTTCTGCTATCACCGACAAGAAGCAGGGAGCTTATTGTACCGTGTTCCGATTGCACATGGATCCATGCTGGACCAATGATCCGACAAAGAAAGCAGAAAACGAGGCTGATATCTCGGCATTCGACATGGCGCGCTATCGTCTCTATCTCCAGAAGCTCTACATTCCTCTCATCAAGGATGCTATAGCACATGGACTCTACGTCATCGTACGTCCACCGGGTGTCTGTCCTGGCGATATCAGTGTTGGCGACAAGTACAACCGCTATCTGAAGGCTGTCTGGAAAGCTTTCGCTGCCGATGAGTATATCCAGCAGAATTCGGGCATCATCTCCATCGAACTTGCCAACGAGCCGGTGAGGGTTCATCTGGAAGATGGCTCTAATTCGGATAAAGCACTCCATGATTTCTTCCAGCCGGTGGTTGACGAGATTCGCGCCCAGGGCTTCAAGGGAATCATCTGGGTTCCGGGTGCAGGTTATCAGAGCCAGTATCAGGATTACGCCAAGAATCCTATCACCGATAGCGAGAACAACTTCTCTTATGCAGTACATGTTTATTCCGGATGGTATGGAAATATGACCGATAAGAATTGCAATCATGATACTTTCATCCGCAACTTCAAAAGTCAGGTGCCGATGGTAGAAACGAAACCTATCATGGTAACGGAGATAGACTGGAGTCCGGAAGATCCGGACAAGGCGAGCGAAGGTCACTACAATGAGTGGGGACAGTGGACACAACCTAACCTGGGAAGCTGGGCAACAGCATCTACCTCGAAATGGGGATTGGCATGGAAGGCAGTTCACGATTACTTTGGCAATATCGGTATGACCCTTACCCATCCGCAGGAATATTACGATATTGATGAGTACTTGAAGAGCGGAATTGTGCAGCCGGGTTTCCAGAATGCCAAGAAACACGGATTGTTCGAAGAATGTTGCGGCTATGCCTGTATGAACTGGTATAAAGAGTGGTATTTGAAACAAAATACAACAGGAATTAAACAATTAGAAACCCAGGCAGACGTGGTTTCCACCTTATATTATAATATAGAAGGAAAAGAAGTTGAAAAGCCAACTGCTGGTGTTTATATAATAAAACAACTGTTAAGTAATGGAAAAATACGTTTTCGCAAGATTTTTCTAAAATGATAAACTTTCTGTTACACCACGCAAAGTATGTTCCGAAAGAAATCCATACCTTTGCCGCCGTGAATAAACATTTTAGTACACGCCTAAATTTTTAAAGCATAAATCAAAAATGAATAGAACATGATTGAACAAGTGTTAACAATGAAACGGACAGCAGCCTTATGCTTGGTGGGAGCTTTCTGCAGCCTGAATGCTCAGGCGCAGAAGATCCAGGTCAAGGGTAATCTTGTTGACGGTACAGGTGAGCCTCTGATAGGTGCCACTGTAAAAGTGAAAGGTAATGCCAGCGTCGGTGCGGTCACCGACTTAGATGGTAATTTCAGCATCAGTGTTCCTTCTGAGAATTCTATCCTCGTATTTACATACGTAGGTATGAAGACCAAGGAAGTAAAGATTGGTAAGAAGAGAGAGTTCAAACTTACTCTTGAAGACGACAACGCCATCGGCGAAGTTGTAGTCGTTGGTTATGGTCAGCAGAAGAAGGCTTCTGTCGTAGGTGCCATCACCCAGACCACAGGAAAAACGCTGGAGCGTGCTGCGGGTATCAGTGATATCGGAGCAGCTCTGACTGGTAACCTTCCGGGTGTTGTTACCACTGCATCCAGTGGTATGCCAGGTGAAGAGGAACCTCAGATTCAGATTCGTGGTGCTTCTTCCTGGAACAACTCTTCTCCTCTCGTTTTGGTGGATGGTATTGAGCGACCAATGTCAAGTGTTGATATGCAGTCTGTGGCTACCATCTCTGTATTGAAGGATGCTTCTGCCACCGCCGTTTATGGTGTGAAGGGTGCAAATGGTGTCATCCTGATTACCACCAAGCGTGGTTCTGAAGGCAAGGCTCAGATTAGCGTTACTGCAAATGCAGTAATGAAGATTCCTTCAAAGTTGCCGGATAAATATGATTCCTACGATGCGCTTATTGCCCGCAACAAGGCTATCGAACATGAGTTGAATCTCAAACCAGAAAGTTTCGATAAGATGAAACCGATGAGTTTTATCGAGAACTATCGCAACCAGACTACACTGGAGCAGCGTGAGCGTTATCCGAACGTAGATTGGCAGGATGTACTCTTCAAGGATTATACCATGTCTTACAATGCCAATGTGAATGTATCGGGTGGTACCAAGTTTGTGAAGTACTTTGCAGGTGTGGATTTCGTGAACGAGGGTGACCTTTATAAGGATTTCGGCAATGGTCGCAACTATAGTACAGGTTATAGCTATAATCGTGTGAATGTTCGTTCTAACCTCGATTTCAATATCACCAAGTCAACCTTATTCAAGATGAACCTTGCTGGTTCTAATGGTGTGAGAAAAGCTCCTTGGAGCAATATGTATGGTACGGGCGACTGGGGTGTTTCTCAACAGTGGGCAGGTGCTTATAACATTTCGCCTGATGCTTTCTTGCCAAAGTACAGTGATGGCTGTTGGGGATATTTGCCAGGTTCAACGAACGTGTCTAACTCTGCCCGATTGGTTTCCTTGGGTGGTACAATGAACTTGACCACAACTCGCATCACAACCGACTTCGTGTTGGAACAGAAACTTGATTTTATTACCAAGGGACTTTCTGCACGAGGATTGATTTCATGGGATAATACCTTTGTGGAGATTAATCGTGGTGTCAATGATATGTATAATGATCCACAATCCAAATGGATTGATCCAGAGACAGGAAACGTGAGTTATGATAAGCCTTTTGAAAAGAACGATCATTTCGACTATTCTGCGGGTAACAAATGGACGGTCAAAGGTGGCGAGGTTGATAACAACCAGACCATGCGCAGTCTCAATTATCAATTGCAACTCAACTGGGCTCGTTCTTTTGGTAAGCATAGTGTGAGTGGTATGGGACTCTTTGGTCGTCAGGAGAATGCTACTGGTTATATGATTCCTGCTTATCGTGAGGATTGGGTGTTCCGTGCTACATACGACTGGAATTCTCGCTACTTCTTCGAGTACAATGGTGCTTATAACGGTTCCGAGAAATTCTCTCCAGACAATCGTTTCGCCTTCTTTAGTTCAGGTGCTATCGGCTGGATGATTTCGGAAGAACCTTTCATGAAGTACTTGCGTGAACACAAGATTCTGGATATGATGAAGATTCGTGCCTCATATGGTGAAATTGGTGATGACAACGTGGGCGACCGTTTCCTCTATATGTCGCAGTGGGCTTATGGTGGCAATGCACAGATGGATGTCAACCATGGTGATTCTCCATACACTTGGTACAAGGAAACTTCTGTTGGTAATGCAAACGTACACTGGGAAAAGGTGAAGAAAGTGAACATCGGTGTGGATTATGGTTTCTTGGGTGGCTTGTTCACCGGTGCCGTAGATTTCTTCCACGATACTCGTACCGATATCCTTGTGAAAGGCTCGGAACGTTCGGTTCCTTCTTACTTCGGTCAGACTCCTCCAACTGCCAACTTAGGTAAGGTAACTACGAGTGGTTATGAGTTGGAAGTAAGGTTCAACAAGGTCTTTGCCAATAAGATGCGCCTATGGGCTAACTTTAATATGACTCATGCTGTTAACAAAATCAAGGTGAAGGACGATCCAGAACTTCTTCCTTCTTATCGTAAGGCGGCAGGTCATTCCATCGGTCAGACCTATACCTTCCTTGATAAGGGTATCCTTCAGAACTATGATGACGTATATGGTTCTCCAAAGATGGATTCCAACGATGGCCAGCGTCTTCCAGGTGACTACTACATCGTCGATTTCAATGGCGACGGTAAGGTGGATAATGTGAACGACTGGATACCATACGGATATACACGTTCTCCTCAGAACACCTATAATGCCACCATCGGTTATGAGTACAAGGGCTTCAGCTGCTTCGCTCAGTTCTATGGTGTAACAAATGTGACCCGTGATGTAACCATGGTCAGCCTGTCAGACCCAAGTCTTGCCAATGTTTACGATCAGGGAACCTGGTGGAGCGACAATCACAACAACTGCGATGTCATCACTCCACGCTTCAACTCCAAACCAATGTCTAATGCGGCTTATTATGGTACTCAGTATCTTTGCGATGGTTCTTACATTCGCTTGAAGAACGTAGAGATAGCCTATACTTGGAACGGCGGTTGGATCAAGAAACTCGGTTTGAATAACCTCAAGGTTTACGTAAGTGGCAACAACCTCTGGCTCTGGACCCGAATGCCAGATGACCGTGAGTCAAACTTCTCTAGTGATGGTGGAGCTTATGGAGCTTACCCTACGATGAAGCGTGTAAACTTCGGTGTCAAGTTTAATCTTTAAACAAGTATAACAAATGAAACAAAATATAGTAAAACTTTTTTGTGCGCTGAGCCTCACTTGTGGTTTCGCCTCTTGTACCGATTACTTGGACAAGAGTCCTGACACGACTGTGAGTGCGGAGCAAGCGTTCAAGAATTTCACCAACTTCCAGGGATATATCGAGGAGGTTTACAACTGCATTCCTAACAAGGAGTCCAACTATTGGTGTGTAAGCTTCAACTGGGGTGAAGATGAAATCATGAATACAGGAGCCGGCGATACTCATGTAACAGCCCACTTTGACTTGGGCGACTACCGTAACTGGTATAGCAATGAGCAAAGCTTTTTGCATACGAGCACCTTGAATCCTGCCAACGACGGCGGTACTCCAAACTTCAACCATTCTTTGGAACACGCTTGGTATTGCATTCGTAAGTGCAACATCGGTCTTGCCAATCTTGACCTGATGACCGACTGTACCCAGGAAGAGAAGAACTTCATCAAGGGACAGTTGTTGTTCTTCCGTGCATGGTGGCACGAGGAGTTGATAGCTTTCTTTGGCGGTATGCCATACGTAGATACCGTGCTGGATGGCTCTCAGGTATTAACCTTGCCACGCCTCTCTTATCAGGAGTGCGCATTGAAATGTGCCGAAGACTTCCGCGCTGCTGCCGATCTTCTTCCAAACGACTGGGATAAGACTACCATCGGTAAGAAAACTTTGGGCAAGAATGATTTCCGAATCACCAAGGTTTGTGCTTTGGGCTATCTTGGCAAGGTGCTCTTGTGGGCTGCGTCTCCATTGAATAATTTGGGTAAGGCAGAAATTGGTGCTTCCAAGAATGGTGATACCTATAAATATAATGTAGATTTGGCTGCCAAGGCTGCTGATGCTTTGGCTGAGGCTATCAGTGAAGTGAACGCTGGCAAAACTCCATACGCTTTGGCTGAATATGATTATGATAATATCTACGACCATAAGGCTTCTGCCAGTTCAAGCACCAATTTCTCTGATATATTCCGTGATACAGGACATGGCTTTAGAATGCCGGGTTCCACAGAGGCGATATTGCGAGGCCCTTATGTAGGTGCTGTAGATTGTTCAGCATGGCAATTTGCTCATACTTATGGGCCTAAGGCTGCAGGCTTGATAGAGGGTGATAACGTGATTCATCAGCCTACGGCTAACTATGTGAACTATTATGGAATGGCAAATGGTCTTCCTCTGGATGACCCAGATTCTGGCTTTGACCCTACTCATCCATTCAAGGGTCGTGACCCTCGTTTCTATCATGACATTATGTTTGATGGATTCCAGTTTATTAGTACTTCTCCTAAAGAAGAACATAAGCCTTATAAATATCTGGAATTATATACAGGTGGTAATCTTCGATTGTCAGATGTTGGTTCTCGCACAGGTTATTTTTGCCAGAAATTAGTGCCTCATCAGTGTAATAAGGAAGATAACATGGATAATTATTCTTCATCCTTGCGTCTGTATTTGCCTTACATGCGTCTTGCCGACCTCTATCTGATGTATGCTGAGGCTGGTGCAGCCGTTCAGGGAGCCAACTATAAGATTTCTAAGCTCAATCTCACCGCTGCTGATGCAATCAATGTGCTTCGCGATAGAGTAAAAGCTGGTCATGTGGCAGATAAGTTTATGAACGACCAGAAGAAGTTTATGGACGAGGTTCGCCGCGAGCGTGCCGTAGAGCTTGCCTTTGAGGGCTTCCGCTGGAATGACTTGCAGCGCTGGTTGCTTCTCACCGAATATCCATACAATATCAAGACATCACAGGAATTCAAGCGTGTCGGTAATTTCGATTTTACCAAGAACGATCCACGTGATGCCGAGGTGACAGGATGGAGCGAGAAGACCATCGTGACCCGCGACTTCTCAGAGAAACACTATCTCTTGCCACTCAAGGAAAGCGATGTTTATCTGTATCCTGAGTTCGGTCAGAATCCTGGATGGTAATCACCCGGTGATGTGATATATAAAAAGCATAAACTTAGAAATAATCATATTATATATGAAAAATAATAAGAAAACAATATACTCTGCTCTGACAGTGGTTACTGCACTTCTGGCACAGTTGCCTGCTTCGGCTCAGGAATCTGCTGATAGCGCAATGGTTAACGTGGCGTTCAAGAAGGCGTACCAGAGCGATGTGCTCGGTGGTGTGAGCACCGTCAACGTCAGAGAATTGACAGAGAAAAACTATAATACCTACAGCCTTGACAATATGCAGGGTTATGTATCCGGTTATAATGGCAGTGGTATGTGGGGTTATTCCAATGCACTCGTCCTCATCGACGGTGTGCCACGTGAAGCCAGTAATGTTCGCCCCGACGAGATTGAGGATATCTCTTTCCTGAAGGGTGCCCAGGCCACAGTACTCTATGGCAGCAAGGCTGCCAATGGCGTGGTTCTCATTACCACCAAGCGTGGCAAGGTTAGCGATGGCTTGTCTGTTAAGGTGAATGCCAATACGGGCTGGAACGTAGCCAAGGCTTTTCCTGAGTATCTCGGTTCGGCTGAGTACATGACTCTCTACAACGAAGCTTTCCTCAATGATGGCGGTGCCGAAAACAACCTGCCATATTCTGCAGAGACCATCTACAACTATGCATCCGGCAAGAATCCATATCGCTATCCTAGCGTAGATTTCTATTCTTCTGATTACATCAAGAAGGCGTTCAACCGCTCGGAGGTTTCTGCCGAAATAGAAGGCGGCAACCAGAAGGCGCGCTTCTATGCCAACGTGAGTTACTATCGCAACGGTGACAACTTGAACTTCGGCGAGGCTAAGAAGAACTATACCGACCGATTCAATGTAAGAGGTAATGTGGATTTCGTCTTGAGCAGCACCATCAATGCCTACGTAAATGCGAATGCCACCTTCTACGGGGCTAAGTCGGCTAACACTAACAATAGCAGCTACTGGGAGCAGGCCCGCACCTTCCGCCCTAACCGTGTGGCTCCGCTGATTCCTGTGGAAATGATTGACCCTAATGCCAAGTCGGCGCTGACTATGATTGGGGCTACCAGCAACATCATCGATGGCAAGTACTTCCTGGGTGGTTCTACTTCCGACCTCACCAACGTTTTCGGCGATATCTACGCTTCGGGTACCAATGTCTATCACAGCCGTCAGTTCCAGTTTGATGCAGGTTTGAATTTCGACCTCTCTTCTGTTCTCAAGGGCTTGAGCTTCCACACGATGGTGGCCATTGACTATGCTACGGCATACTCAACATCGTTCAACAATACCTACGCCACCTTCCAGCCTACATGGGCTAGCTACAACGGCAAGGATGTTATCGTAAGTTTGAACAACAACGGTACGGTGGACAAGAAATCGGGTGCTCAGAATATCTCTGGTTCTACCGATAACCAGACCATCGCATTCAATGCGCACTTCGATTACAACCGCACCTTCAACGATGTGCACAACGTAAGCGCCATGCTGGTGGCCAACGGTTATCAGCAGAGTAAGTCAGGAGAGTATCATAAGGTGAGCAACGCCAACCTGGGCTTGCAGCTCTCTTATAACTATGATCATAAGTATTATGCCGATTTCGCTCTGGCTACACCTTGGTCTGCCAAGTTGCCATCAGCCAAGCGATTGGGTGTATCTCCATCCGTTACATTGGGATGGCGCTTGTCTAAAGAGAAGTTCTTGGAGAATTCCATCTTCGATGACTTAACTTTGAGTGCAAGCTATACCGATATGAAGACCGATCTGGGCATTGATAACTATTATATGTATCTCGGAACCTATCAGAGCGGTGGCTGGTGGGATTGGAATGGTGGCGCCGGTCACTCAGCTATGCAGTCTAAGCGTGGTAGCAACAACGAACTCAGCTACCTGCACCGCAAGGAAATTTCTGCTACGGTTCATGCAGAGGTGCTCAACAAGGCTTTGAGTTTCGATGCATCTTACTTCCTCTCTAAGTGGACCAACGGAATTCTGGAGGCTCGCAATCAGGTGCCTAGCTATCTGTTCAGCTACTATCCAGAGTCTTCTTTCGTTCCTTACATTAATTTTAATGAGGACAAGCGCAGCGGTTTCGACTTTGCTGTGAACTACAAGAAGCAGTTTGGTGATTTCGGTTTCGGCGTAGGAGCCAACGTAACTTACTACACCACCGAGGCAACCAAGCGAGATGATTCGCAGTATGCTGATACCTATCAGTATCGCCAGGGTCAGCCACTCGATGCTATCTGGGGTTATGAGTGCCTGGGCTTCTTCCAGGATGAGAATGATATCAATAACTCTCCAACTCAGATTATCGGCGGAACCATCCGTCCGGGTGACCTGAAGTACAAGGACCAGAATGGTGATAACGTTATCGATAGCAAGGACCAGGTTTACCTGGGCAAGGGTGGCTGGTATGGAACTCCTACCACTATCGGTATGAACCTCACTCTGAAATATAAGGGCTTCACCCTCTTCATGCTCGGCACAGGAAACTTCGGTGCTCATGCCGTGAAGAATTCCACCTACTTCTGGGTGGGCGGTAGTGCCAAATATACAGCAGAGATGCGTGGCAGATGGACCAAGGAGACTGCAGCCACAGCCACCTTCCCACGTCTGACCACAGAGGCTGGTACGAACAACTATCAGACATCAGACTTTTGGATGTACTCTACCGACCGCATCGACCTTCAGAAGGTGCAGTTGAGCTATGACTTCCCTAAGGCGATGTTCATGAAGAGTTTCGTACGCGGACTTCAGCTCTTTGTCAACGGCAACAGTCTGCTCACCATAGCCAAGGAGCGCAAACTCATGGATATGAATGTTAACAATTCAGGTTCGGCACCATTGAACCGCTTCTATAGCATCGGTGCTAAGGTTTCATTCTAGAATTAATTAAAGAATTAAAATTATGAAATTATCAAGATTATTATTGATAAGTGCAGTCTTTGTTTCGCTCACTTCTTGTGACGATCTGTTTGAGCCTGCCTTGGAAAATAACCAAGATATCAGCCAGATGTACAAAGACCCAACTTTTGCACGTGGTCTTCTTGACAATGCTTACTTGGCTTTGCCGTATAGTGAGAGTCCATCTTCAGATGTCGCCACTGATGATGCAGTTATCAACCAGACCGGTGATGATTACAAGAAGATGGCTACTGGTTCTTGGGCTGCGAATATGAACCCGGTTTCACAGTGGGATGGACGTTATCATGCCATCCAGTACTGTAACCTGATGTTGGAAAACTGCGATAAGGTAGAGTGGGCTTACTCTAGTAAAGTACTCAACCAAATGTTTTGTGACAATTACAAAGGTAATGCTTATGCACTTCGTGGCTTGCACATGATGTACTTGCTCCGTGCTCATGCCGGAATGGTAGATGGACAGTTGATGGGTGTGCCTATCCATCTCTCATCTGAGGATTCAAAGTCTGATTTCAACTTGCCTCGTAATACTTTTAAGGAGTGTGTCGATCAGATTATGTCTGATTTTGATGAGGCTTTGAAGTATCTTCCTGAGCAATATGTGGATGTTGATGAAAATGGTGTGCCTGCTAAGTATGTACAGCAGGGCGCAACCAATAATACTTACAATCATGCCATGGGTTCAATCCATCGTGGTAAGATTGATGGTCGCATCATCTCAGCTTTCAAGGCTCAGCTCGCCATTATGGCAGCTTCACCTGCATACGCCTCAGCCCATGTGATGAATTATGAGGATGCTGCTAAATATGCAGCCGACTGCTTACAGAAGTTCGGCGGTTGGGATGCCATTGACCCTAATGGATGGAAATGGTTTGCCAATACCAAGATGATAGATAACTTAGGGGCAGCTTCTGACAACCCTAAGGAAATCATTTGGCGTGCTAATGTTACTAAAAGTCATTCTTTGGAGAGTGATAACTTTCCTCCTTCGCTCTTTGGTAGTGGTAAAATCAATCCTACCCAAAATCTGGTGGATGCTTTCCCTATGGCTAATGGTTATCCTATCAGTGATCCAAATTCAGAATATGATGCTAAAGATCCATACGCTAATCGAGATCCTCGTCTGAAGGCTTATATCCTCTGCAATGGCGACAAAATTGGTGCAACGGATGGTGTGGTTAACACTGCTGCGGATTCTAAGACTATTGATGGATTGAATAGGGAGAATGGTAAGTCTACTAAGACGGGTTACTATATGCGTAAGTTGCTTCGCTCTGATGTCAACCTGAATCCATCTAGTACAACCGATATGATGCATTTAACAGCTCGTATCCGTACTACGGAAATCTTGCTCGACTATGCTGAGGCTGCCAATGAGGCTCAGGGACCAAAGGCTAATGTAGGTGGAGCCAACTATTCTGCTTACGATGTCATCAAGGCAATCCGTGAGCGTGCAGGCATTGGTGAGTTTGGTGAAGACCCATACTTGGAAGAGTGCGCACAGACCAAGGAAAAGATGCGTGAGTTGATTCGCAATGAGCGTCGCTTGGAACTCTGCTTCGAGAATCATCGTTTCTGGGACTTGCGCCGCTGGAAGGTTGAACTCCCTAAACTCAATGAGGCTGCCAAGGGTATCAATATCACGACTGATGCCACAACAGGCAAATACATCTACAAGACTTTCGATGCTGAGGAACGCAACTATTCAGACTATATGTACTATGGTCCTATCCCATACTCTGAGATTCTGAAATACAGCAACCTCAAGCAGAACGATGGTTGGAAATAATAAACGGCTAATATTATAAATAAAGACTAATGATTATGAAACGATATATCAAAATGGTGGCAGCCCTTCTGGCACTGATGGCTTCTTTCACGGCATGTGAGAATGGAGACCAGGCTTTTGATGATTACGAGGGTGGAACCACTGCCATGTTCGTTTATCAGAGTCCGGTTCGTACCATCGTCTTGGGCGATGATGAATACGATACCTCTCTCGATAAGGAGCATAAATGCAAGATCAAGGCAACTTTTGCCGGCTCTTACAATGGAAGAAAAGGTTATGTGAACGTAGCTGTGGATAACAGTCTGTGCGATCATCTTACTTTTGCCGATGGTACTCCTGTCAAGGCAATGCCTGCAGATTATTACTCTCTTTCTACCAACAAACTCGATTTCAAGGGTGGAATGACGGGTGAGACAGTAGTGCAGCTGACTGATGCTTTCTTCAACGATCCTGATGCCGTGAAGAATACCTACGTGATTCCTCTGGTGATGACCGATCAGCAGGGCTTCGACAGAATCTCTGCCGGTACTCTGAAAGAAGGTGCTTCAGGCTCCCGTACCAATGCAGCCATCTGGGAAACAGCTCCTCAGGATTACGTGATGTACTGCGTGAAGTATCAGAACAAGTATAGTGGCTGGTGGTTGACCAATCACAATACAAGTACCGATAATATCGAGAAGGCTTCAAAGGTTCAGATTACTACCCGCACCCTGAACAGCTCTGTTTATACTGTAGAGTTCCAGGAGGGCAGTACCATCTACAAGGCAGACCTCCTGCTCACCTTCGATGCCAACGAAAAGTGTACCATCACTTCGCTTACCGATGGTGTTACGGCTACAGGATCAGGCTCTTGGGCTGACGATGGTATCCATTCGTGGAATAACAAGGATCGTGACCTGATGGAACTCAACGCCGAAATCACCTTTGCCGGTGGTGTAAAGAAGAGTTTGAACGAGAAACTCGTCTGGTGGCGTAGTGGAGTAACTTTAGAGGAGTTCTCTTATACCTATAATAATTAATGATCGCATAAGTTATGAATAAACAAATATTAGTATCTGCACTCGGGGCCATGCTTTTGGCCTCTTGTGCAGACCACTTCGACCAGAATTTCGAGACCGTACGTCCTGGAAAGGAAGCGCAGTATGGTTATCTGGAGCAGTATGATGCCTTGAAGGAATACATCAAGGACCGTCCAAACTTCCACCTCGGAATCGGAACTGCTGTAGATGAATATAACAAGAAGGAACTGGTGTATGCTTTGACCAACAGTAACTTTAACGAGACTGTAGCCGGCAACGCCATGAAGATGGCTTCTTGTGTTGCTGATGATGGTAGCATGAATTTTGAGAAAGTAAGTGAATATGTTAAGAATGCTACCGATGCAGGCCTTTCTGTTTATGGCCATACCTTGGCTTGGCATGCTCAGCAGCCATTGAAGTATCTGAATGGTTTGATTGCTGATAGACCTGCTCCAGAGGAACCAGGTGGCGATAACATGTATATTCGCTATACAACGGAAGCTGCTGGTGCCAATCCGTGGGACAATCAGGCTAACTGTAAACTTTCTGAACCATTGGAAAAGGGAGCAAGCTATACGCTTACCATGAAAGTGAAGGCATCTGAAGACTGCGATATCGCTTTCTGGCCTATTTGGAACGCTAGCCCTAACAAGAACCAGTGGGGTGGCAGTGATGATGTGCAGTACTTGGATACTTACAAGGCTACAACAGAGTGGACTACGCTTACTTGGAAATTTAATGCAGCCTTTACTCATGATATGTTGCAGTTCTGCTTTGGTAAGCTAGGTGGCACTATCGACTTTGATGATGTCAAACTTGTTAAGGATGGTTCTGATGACAACTTGGTAGCCAATGGTGATTTCACCACAGATAATATTTCAGCTTGGGGCAGCAATTATAAAGGTCCTTCTTTTGCTATCAAGCAAGGCTCTGGAACAAGTGCTGGAGGTAATTTCTGTATCACCTATACAACCACAAAAGATGGTGCCAACCTCTGGGATCATCAGGCTACTTACAAATTGCCAAAGTCTTTGGTGCAGGGTGCTAAGTATGTGTTGACCATGAAGGTGAAGTCTACTTCTAAGACCAAGTTTGCTTTCTGGCCTATCTGGAACGCCAGCCCTAACAAAAACCAGTGGGGTGGCAGTAATGATGTCCAGTATTGTGAGGACAAAGACATCTCTACCAAATGGACTACTCTTACATGGGAGTTTGAGGCTCAGTTTACTCATGATTTGTTGCAGTTCTGCTTCGGTATGTTGAAGAATAACGAGAGCGTAAGCATAGATGATATTACTCTCGTTAAAGAAGGTACTGAGGAAAATCTTGTAGCCAACGGTGACTTCGCCCAGAATGCAACCGCAGGTTGGGGCAGCAACTGGCAGGGTCCTACCTTCAAGTGTGAGAAGATAGGTGGTGGTATTCCATTGTCTGACAAGGAAAAGAAGGAAGTACTTACTCCTGCTTTGCAGAATTGGATTTACGGCATGATGGAAGCTACCGAGGGCAAGGTGAAGGCTTGGGATGTTGTAAACGAGGCTATCTCTGGTGAAGATAAGGATCACGATGGTTACTACGATCTCCAGTCTGCCACACGTGGTACAGTTTCTGCCGATGATGCCAAGAACAATTTCTACTGGCAGGATTACCTGGGTGACATTGATTATGTTCGCACTGCTGTAGCTGCAGCTCGCAAGGGCTTTGCTGATGCTGGTGGAAATCCTGAGGAATTGAAGCTCTTCATCAATGATTATAACCTCGAAACTGCTTACGACGATAACAAGAAGCTCAAGAGCTTGATTCACTGGATTGAGGAGTGGGAGAAGGACGGCGTTACCAAGATTGATGGTATTGGCAGTCAGATGCACGTTACTTGCAGCATGGATCCTGCTACGCAGAAGAAAAATGAGGATGCTTACGTGAACATGCTCAACCTGATGGTTGCTTCACATAAGTTGGTTCGTATCTCTGAGTTGGATATGGGCTTGGCGGTTAAGAAAGACGGCAAAGATATCCTGGTAAATACTACTGATATGACCGAGGAACAGCACAAGGCAATGCGCGCTTACTACGAGTTTATTGTCAAGAAGTATCTTGAGATTGTTCCTAAGGAGCAGCAGTGGGGTATCTGCCAGTGGTGTGCTACTGACAGTCCTGCCAATAGTGGTTGGCGTGCTGGTTTGCCAGTAGGCCTCTGGGATTTGGATTATTATCGCAAGCACACCTATGGTGGCTTTGCAGCAGGTCTTGGCGCTCCTGAATATTGGAACGACGCCAAGTAATTATTCTAAAAGACATTAGTTTT
>ENA-ORMX01001498-ORMX01001498.1-human-gut-metagenome-genome-assembly--contig:-NODE-1498-length-15088-cov-2.455864_pt1 | contig 15088 bp, 7 predicted proteins | sample MGYA00242108_ERZ509007 | MGnify/ENA primary metagenome ERZ509007 (study PRJEB26280, sample SAMEA2338745) | human gut metagenome | biome: human gut; feature: human-associated habitat; material: faeces...
ACCAGTCATTATATTCCTGACTCCTGAGAATCAGTATTTGGTAGTGGCGGGGAATTTTAATGGCAAACAACAGAATTTGAGTGTAAAACTGGCGGGAAAATATTTGGAGGTGACGTTGCAGCCCCATTCTCTAAATACATTTTATACAAAATGATCACAAGGAATAATCCTCGTTAAATTGATATCCATTGTAGGGATCGGTGGATTCTTACAATGGATAAAAAAGATGTAAAACTTCTATTTTCCCCCATTTGACCGAATAAAGTCCCTCTTTTGAAAGATTTATATACCTGAAAATAGGTTCCTATACTATATCTTTGCATCAAACAAATTCAGGACTAATTATATGAAAAACAAATTTTTTATCACCTTATTTGCCTGTTTGCTACCTTGGATGGCAGGGGCGCAGCAGATTATTTCCAAACAAAACAATGTAGCCGAAAAAGATTACATAGCTTATCTCTTTACCTATTTTACAGGTAACCACATCAGCGAGGAAGCCGTATGCTATGCGGTAAGTACGGACGGATATACCTATTGGGCACTGAATGACAACAAACCTGTCATTGATTCCAAAATCATCAGTTCTACCGGTGGTGTGCGCGATCCGCATATCCTGCGTTGCGAAGACGGAAAGACATTCTATATGGTGGTTACCGATATGGTTTCTGACAATGGATGGGATTCCAATCGTGCCATGGTGTTGCTGAAATCTACAGACTTGGTGAACTGGAACCATTCTGTCATCAATATGCAGAAATGTTATGCCGGCCAGGAAAAACTGAAACGGGTATGGGCTCCTCAGACTATCTTCGATGCGGAAGCCGGAAAATACTTGGTTTATTGGTCAATGAAATATGGTGATGGGGCAGATGTGATTTATTATGCTTATGCCAATAAAGAATTTACCGACCTGGAAGGTGAACCGAAACCGCTTTTCATCCCTGAAAACAAGAAATCTTGCATAGACGGTGATATCGTATATAAAGATGGAATCTACCACCTGTTTTATAAAACCGAAGGACATGGAAACGGCATCCGGGTAGCAACTACCCGTTCACTGACTTCGGGACAATGGGAGGAAGAACCCGACTACAAGCAGCAGACCCCGGAAGCGGTGGAAGGTGCGGGAACTTTCAAACTGATAGGTCAGAATAAATACATCTTGATGTATGATGTCTATATGAAAGGTAAATACCAGTTTACCGAAACGACCGATTTGAAAAACTTTAAAGTGATAGACAGTGAGGTGAAGATGAATTTTCATCCGCGTCACGGAACTATCATCCCCATTACCCGTGCCGAGTTGAAGCGCATCACCGACAAATGGCCTTCAAAGGAAATGGGCAATATGACGATTCCCAACAATCCCGTGCTGCAAGGTTTCCATGCTGACCCCGAGATATTGTATTCTCATCAGACTAAAAAATATTATATCTATTCCACCACCGACGGACAGCCCGGATGGGGCGGATGGTATTTCAGTGTCTTCTCTTCGGATAATCTGAAGGACTGGAAAGATGAAGGGGTGATGCTTGATTTGAAATCCGATCAGGTGGCATGGGCGGATGGAAACGCATGGGCTCCGTGCATTGAAGAGAAAATGGTGGATGGAAAGTATTATAAATATTTCTTCTATTTCAGTGGTAATCCTGTAGCCGGAGGCGGCAAGCAGATTGGGGTGGCGGTAGCCGATTCACCCATTGGTCCGTTCAAAGACTTGGGACATCCCATTATTACTGAATCTCCCGTGGGCCACGGACAGCAGATTGATGTGGATGTGTTTACCGATCCGGTTTCGGGAAAATCCTATCTGTACTGGGGCAATGGTTATATGGCGGGCGCCGAACTGAATGAGGATATGGTTTCCATCAAAAAGAATACCTTGACCGTATTGACACCGAAAGGAGGAAGTCTGAAAGATTACGCTTTCCGTGAAGCGGCATATGTGTTCTATCGTAATGGTCTTTACTACTTTATGTGGTCAGTGGATGATACCGGTTCGCCCAACTATCATGTGGCATACGGTACGTCGAAATCTCCGCTAGGTCCTATAAAGGTTGCTAAGAAACCGGTGGTACTGATTCAGGATCCTGCAAAGGAAATCTATGGACCTGCGCACAATGCAGTCCTACAAATTCCGGGTACGGATGAGTGGTACATTGTATATCATCGTATTAATAAGAACTTTATAGATCGTGAGAAGGGTCCTGGCGTGCATCGTGAAGTATGTATAGACCGTATGGAATTTAATCCGGATGGAACCATCAGGAAGGTTGTTCCCACGTTATAAAAGAAACATGACAATAAAGCATATACCATGAAAAAGACCTTATTATCTCTGGCAATCGCCTCATTGGCAGCAGGCCAATCCGTCTGTGCTGCCGTGGAAAAAGTATATAATGAGCCCGATTCGGTCTACATCTTCTCTTACGCCCATCCGGAAGACGAGGGACGCAGCGGACTGAAATTCGCATGGAGTCCCGATGGCGACAAGTGGCTGAGTGTATCCGATGGCTTTGCCTATCTGAAATGTGATTTCGGGCGTTGGGGGGCGGAAAAGAGAATGATTAAACCTCTTCTGGAAAAAGCGGAAGATGGACGTTGGTATTGCCGGTGGCAGCTTACCCCCAGCGGAAAAGTATGGGGTACTTCCCATTCTTCCGACTTGTTGAAGTGGGCTCCCCAACAATATGTCAATGCGGAGAAGCCTGCCGTGCCCCGACTGGTCACTGCCCGGCAGATTGTCCTTGATAAAGATACCTTGAACGGTTATATGCAGAAAGTACCTTATGCGGATATAGAACAGTTGATTCGTTTTGCTGAGCATAAGAAATTCCGCGATATACAGAATAATGAGCGTACCGAACAGGATGCCGTCCGCTTTGCCGGACTGAAACCGGTCACTGCCACCATCCGGGTGGATGCCGGACGGGTGAAGCCCATTAGCGAGCATCTGATAGGTATTTTCTTTGAGGATATCAATTATGGAGCCGATGGTGGACTTTATGCGGAGCTGGTTCAGAACCGTGATTTTGAATATTCTGCCAAAGACGGTGCAAGAGATAAGAACTGGAACAGCACGTATGCGTGGAGTATACAGGGTACTGATGCGGAACTGTCTGTCAGTGAGGACAATCCCATCCATACTAACAATGCTCACTATGCAGTGTTAGAGGTACACCGCCCGGGTGCTGCCTTGGTGAATAACGGTTTTGACGGTATTGCCGTGAAAAAAGGTGAGAAGTATGACTTCTCTGTGTTTTCCAAAGTGCTGGATGATACGAAAGGTGGAAAAGTGCTTGTGAGGCTGACTACCAAAGATGGCAAGGAAATTGCGCAGGCTGCTATTCGGGTTTCATCTACAGAGTGGAAAAAACAAAAGGCTGTACTGACGGCAACGGCGGATGCTGCGGATGCCGTGTTGTCCGTTTGTCCGCAGATGGCTGGGAAGTATGCCTTGGATATGGTTTCTCTTTTCCCACAGAATACATTTAAAGGCAGGAAGAACGGGCTGCGCGCCGATTTGGCACAGACTTTGGCGGACCTTCATCCCCGTTTTGTCCGTTTCCCCGGCGGATGTGTGGCTCACGGAGATGGTGTGGACAATATTTATGATTGGAAAGGCTCTATAGGAGCGTTGGAGGAACGCAAGCCTCTGCGCAATTTGTGGGGGTATCATCAGACCCGCGGTCTGGGATATCATGAATATTTTTTGTTCTGCGAGGATATGGGGGCCGAACCTGTTCCTGTAGTGGCAGCCGGAGTGCCTTGTCAGAATTCGGGTACTTGCAGTCATCACTCGGTAGGCGAACTGGGTTGCGGCGGTCAGCAAGGCGGAATCCCGATGGAGGAAATGCCGCAGTACGTGCAGGATGTACTGGATTTGATAGAATATGCGAATGGAGATGCGAAGAAGACCGTGTGGGGAAAGAAGCGTGCGCAAGCCGGACATCCCAAACCTTTCAATCTGAAGTACATCGGTATTGGTAACGAGGATTTGATTACCGATATCTTTGAAGAACGTTTCACCATGATTTTCAATGCGGTGAAGGAGAAATATCCCGAAGTGACCGTTATCGGAACGGTAGGCCCGTTCTATGAGGGCAGTGATTATGAGGAAGGCTGGAAATTCGCCACTAAGATGGGTATTCCGATGGTGGATGAACATTATTATAACACCCCGGGATGGTTTATCAACAATCAGGATTTCTATGACCGTTATGACCGTAACAAGGCGAAAGTGTATTTGGGAGAGTATGCGGCTCATTTGCCGGGACGTCCCAACAATATAGAAACAGCTTTGGCCGAGGCCTTGTACCTGACTTCCGTGGAGCGTAATGCCGATGTGGTGACCATGACTTCTTACGCTCCGTTACTGGCTAAGGAGGGACATACCCAGTGGAATCCGGATTTGATTTATTTCAATAATACGGAGGTGAAACCCACCGTAGGTTACTATGCGCAGCAGATGTACGGACAAAATGCGGGCAGTGAATACATCGCTTCTTCCGTGACTTTGGATAATGCACAAGATGCGGTGAAGAAACGGGTAGGTGTGTCGGTAGTCCGCGACGGAAAGACAGGAGATATGATCGTGAAACTGGTGAATCTGCTGCCGGTAGCGGTGAATGCGCAAGTGGAGCTCCCGTCTTTGGAAGGAATGAACACCACTGCCGTAAAGACGGTTTTGGCAGGAAAACCGACAGACCAACAGGTTCGTCCTGTATCCGGTACAATGGAGGTAAGCGAGAAATTCGGGTATGAATTGCCGGCTTATTCATTTACGGTAATCCGGATAAATAAGAATGAAAAATAATAATAGATAAATGAAGATGAAGAAATTACTGACTTTGTTGCTGGCGGTCCTGCTGCTGGCAGGATGTGCCGGCAATAAGCCCGGGACATTCGAAGCGGGTAAGAATACCTTTCTGCTGAATGGGAAACCGTTCGTGGTCAAAGCGGCAGAGGTGCATTATCCGCGTATTCCCCGTGAATACTGGGAACATCGTATTGAAATGTGTAAAGCATTGGGCATGAATACGCTTTGTTTGTATGTCTTTTGGAATTTGCATGAGGAAACTCCCGGTAAGTATGATTTTACAGGTAATAAAGATATTGCAGCTTTCTGTAAATTGGCTCAGAAGCATGGTATGTACGTCATTGTGCGTCCCGGTCCGTATGTATGTGCGGAATGGGAAATGGGTGGGCTGCCTTGGTGGCTGCTGAAGAACGACAGCGTGCAGCTTCGTACTCTCGATCCTTTCTATATGCAGCACGTGGGAGCCTTTATGCATGAAGTGGGCAAGCAGTTGCAGGATTTGCAGATTACCCGTGGTGGTAACATCATCATGGTGCAGGTGGAAAACGAATATGGTTCGTATGGCACGGACAAGCCCTATGTGTCTGCCATCCGTGATACGGTACGCGCCGCAGGCTTTACTGAAGTGCCTTTGTTCCAATGTGACTGGAGTTCTAATTTCCTGAATAATGGTTTGGATGATTTGCTTTGGACTATAAATTTTGGTACGGGAGCTGATATCGACAAGCAGTTTGCCAAACTGAAAGAAGTACGTCCCGACGCTCCGTTGATGTGCAGCGAGTTCTGGAGCGGATGGTTTGATCACTGGGGGCGCAAGCACGAAACCCGTGACGGACAAATCATGGTGGATGGCCTGAAAGAGATGATGGACAAAGGTATTTCTTTCAGTTTGTACATGACCCACGGAGGAACGACCTTTGGCTGGTGGGGCGGTGCCAATAATCCGGCTTACTCGGCTATGTGCAGCAGCTATGACTATGACGCTCCTATCAGCGAAGCAGGCTGGACCACCGACAAGTATTTTGCTTTACGTGATATGTTGAAGGACTACTTGGACGAAGGACAGACATTGCCTGAAGTTCCTGAAGCTTTACCGGTTATGGAAATCCCTGCCATTAAATTCACTCAAATAGCTCCGTTGGTTGACAATCTGCCCGACCCGAAGCAGACAGAGGAAATCCAGCCGATGGAGAAATTTGACCAAGGCTGGGGAAGTATCCTGTACCGTACCCATTTGCCGGAAGATGTGAAAGCGGGAACCGTTCTGAAAATCACCGAACAGCATGACTGGACACAGGTTTTTGCCGACGGGAAACTGTTGGGGCGTCTGGATCGCCGTGGTGGAGAACAGGAACTTACACTGCCTGCATTAAAAGCCGGTACACAGCTTGATTTATTGGTGGAAGCCATGGGGCGTGTGAACTTTGACAAGTCCATTCACGACCGCAAGGGAATTACCGAGAAAGTGGAACTGGTGAACGGTAAGAATGCCGAAACGTTGAAAGGCTGGACTGTTTATAATCTTCCCGTAGATTATGAATTTGTATCTTCCCGGAACTTTCAGGATATGAACTCGTCTGCCGCCTGTGGCATAGAGAAAAATGATGAAAGTGTTCCGGCCTACTATCGCGCTACTTTTACCTTGGATAAGGTGGCTGATACATTCCTGAACATGGAGTCTTGGGGAAAAGGTATGGTATGGGTGAACGGTCATGCCATGGGACGTTTCTGGGAAATCGGTCCTCAACAAACCCTGTTCATGCCGGGCTGCTGGCTGAAAAAAGGAGTGAATGAAATCATCGTTCTTGACTTGAAAGGCCCGAAAGAGGCAACCATCGTCGGATTGAACAAACCTATCCTGGATATGCTTCGTGTGGCTGTTCCTGAAACGCATCGTAAACAGGGGCAGACCATCAAACTGGAGAAGGAAACACCGGTATCTGCCGGTACTTTCAAACCAGGTAACGGTTGGCAAGAAGTGAAAGTTCCTGTTACGAAAGGACGTTACTTCTGTCTGGAAGGGCTGTCTTCTTTTGATAATACCAACATTGCCGCCATTGCGGAGTTTGATGTGCTGGATGAGAAAGGACAGAAAATCTCTCGTGAAAACTGGAAGATTGTTTATGCCGACAGCGAGGAAACCCGTAGCGGTAACCGCACAGCCGACAAGATTTATGACCTGCAAGAAAGTACTTTCTGGCAGACGGTAGATAATACGGCTTATCCTCATCAGGTGGTGATAGATCTCGGCAAAGAATATAACGTGACCGGTTTCCGTATTCTGCCACGTGCGGAACAGGGAGCTCCCGGCATGATTAAAGATTATAAGGTGTATGTAAAAGCAACCGGTTTCGGTTATTGACATATAGCATTCTTTTTATTGATTCGGTTGTTCTGGCTGAAACTTGTTTTGCCGGAACAGCCGAATAGTTGTATCTTTGAATCATAAAAATACATAAGAGTGATAATACTATGAATTTACTTAAAACCATTTTATCCACTTCCGTTTTTGCTATAGCTTCTGTAGCTTTGCATGCTCAGCTACCCGCAAAAGTAGAAAGTTTTCCAGTCAGGGATGTGCGGCTCACCGCCAGCCCTTTCAAACACGCAGAGGATATGGATATCCGTTATCTGCTGGGAATAGACCCCGACCGTCTGTTAGCTCCTTATTTGAAGGAGGCTGGTCTTTCCCCTAAAGCTGAAAATTATACCAATTGGGAAAATACAGGGCTGGACGGTCATATTGGCGGACATTATTTATCGGCTCTTTCCTATATGTATGCCGCTACGGGAAATAAGGAGATCAAGGCGCGTCTGGATTATATGATAAGTGAACTGAAACGCTGCCAGGATGCCGCCGGTGACGGTTATCTGTGTGGAGTTCCAAACGGGCGCAAAATGTGGAAAGAAATAGAGGAAGGAAACATTCGCGCGTCCGGTTTCGGATTGAACGACCGCTGGGTTCCTCTTTACAATATTCATAAAATATATGCCGGCCTTCGTGATGCAACTCTTCAGACCGATAGCCGGGAGGCAAAGGAAATGTTGGTGAAACTCACGGACTGGATGATTCGTCTGGTATCCAAGTTGAGCGATGAACAGATACAGGATATGCTGCGCAGCGAACATGGAGGGCTGAACGAAACATTTGCCGATGTGGCCGCTATCACCGGCGACAAACGCTACTTGAAACTGGCTCACCAATTTTCTCATCACACCGTGTTGCAGCCTTTGTTGAGACAGGAGGATAAACTGACTGGTATGCACGCCAATACCCAAATACCGAAAGTGATAGGTTTCAAACGTATTGCCGATTTGGAAGGCAACCGGGACTGGAGCGAGGCCGCCCGCTATTTCTGGGAAACAGTGGTAAACCATCGAAGCATCACCATCGGAGGTAACAGTGTGCGTGAGCATTTTCATCCGGCTGATGATTTCAGCAGTATGCTCACCAGCGAGCAGGGGCCTGAGACTTGTAACACCTACAATATGCTCCGCCTTACAAAAATGCTGTATGAAACGAGTGCGGACGTTCATTTTATGGATTATTACGAACGGGCGCTTTATAACCATATCCTTTCCACGCAAGATCCTGTGCAAGGCGGATTTGTTTATTTTACCCCGATGCGTGCCGGTCATTACAGGGTCTATTCGCAGCCTCAGACCAGTTTCTGGTGTTGTGTGGGATCGGGGATGGAAAATCATGCCCGTTATGGTGAAATGATTTATGGACACAAGGATAATAATCTGTATGTCAATCTTTTCATTCCGTCTACCTTGCGCTGGGGAGATACCCAAATTGAGCAACAGACGGCTTTTCCCGATGAGGAGGGGAGTACTCTTGTTATTTCTCCGGAAAAGGGAAAGAAAGAATTTACCCTTCTTTTCCGTATTCCCGAATGGACGAAGCCGGAAGCATTACGCTTGTCTGTTAATGGTAAACGGCAGAACGTAACGGTCAAAGAGGGATATGTTAGCCTGAACCGTACTTGGTCAAAAGGTGACAAAGTAAGGCTGGAACTGCCGATGCATTTGCGTGCCATTGCACTGCCGGATGGTTCTGCCAACTATTCCATCTTATACGGACCGATTGTGCTGGCCGCCCGGTTGGGCAAGCAAAATCAGGATGGCATGTTTGCCGATGACAGTCGTGGCGGACACATTGCTGCCGGACCGCGTCTGCCTTTACAAACGATGCCTGTCATTGTGGGGGATAAGAACAATCTTCTTTCTCATCTGAAAAAAGTGGAAGGTAAGCCGTTGACATTTACATTGTCCGGAGTTTATCCCGAACGCTATGAGGGTATGACTGTGGAACCGTTCTTCCGTTTATACGAGTGCCGGTATATGGTCTATTGGCCTGTGCTGTCCGTACAGGAGTTGCAGGCAAGGCAGGAACAGTTGGCAAAAGAGGAAAAGGAGCGTGCCGCATTGGATGGTATGACCGCCGATAAAGTGATTTGTGGGGAACAACAACCGGAAAGCGACCATTTCATCCGGATGGAGAATTCCCGTACGGGGGATGATGAAGGGGTTCACTGGCGTGAGGCGGCCGGTTGGTTCAGTTATCGTATGAAGACGAACGGAAAGCAGGTCAATAAAGTGCGTATCCGGTTCCGTTCCGAGATTCGTAAGGATGCAAAAGTATGGATAAACGGGCAGGAAGTAGGACGATTGGCTGGTAAACCGGCTTCGGATGTATCGGTGGGGATATTTGATGTACCTGTATCTGTGCAATCCAATGAGCAACTGGAGATAAAGATCGGTAAAGGAAATGAGAAAGTGACTCCGCATATTTATGAGGTGCGGCTGGTGGCTGAATGATGATAGATATACGAACCGGTCATGCCTCAGTTGGCATGACCGGTTCGTCTTTTCAGATAATTCCGTTGTCTTTCAAGACCGCTTGTAACTCTTTATCAGTGATATTCTCACGCTCTGATTTATCATAAATGAAATGTAAGCCAATCTCTTTTTCTTCTTTGGATAGAGTGGCGATGAGAGTGATCACTCTTGCTCCACCTCTTTTCCCTTTTCCTTTTGATGCTATACTCATGCGTACTTTGTGTAGGCCATTGCCTAAATCAGTACCCATGTCAGGGTTCTGCATGAGTTCTGCGGCTAAAATTGTCAAGTCTTGCTTCAATGATTTATATCGCTTGGAAAGTTTCTTAACTTCTTTTTCGAAGTGGCGATAAACTTTGATTTTATAGTTCATTGAGCAATTCTTCTATGGGACGGCCTTTCAGCTTTCCTTCACGCATCAGTTTGATGTCTTTGCAAGCCTCGGACAGCCCGTCCATTATTTCACTTTTGGTCATGTAGGGTTCTTCATCCTCTGCCACCATGGTAGAAACAGATTCCATTTCCTTTTTAGCATGAACAAGAGTCTTCCTTACAGACTCCAACACCTTTACATTCTTGATGTCCAGGATTTCCCGAATCAGTTCGTTTTGTATTGATTCCAATGTGATTGTACTCATGACGTTCTCCTTTCTTCTTATTATTTATCTCGTATGGCAAAGATAGCGAAAAGGTGGCATGTCTGCTTGTTTTCTGCATGAAAAATAGTTTTCATTTAGAGGTCGTACCTAAAAGAAATACCTTTTTTCATTTAGTTTTCCTATTTTTGCAGGAAACAAACCGAACAGCTAATGAAAATTCTCCATACAGCAGACTGGCATCTGGGCCAGACTTTTTATGAATACGACCGGCGGGAAGAGCATCTCCATTTTCTAGAATGGCTGAAACAGCAGATAAGACAGCATGAAATAGATGTATTGTTGATAGCAGGTGATGTATTCGACAGCCCGAACCCTTCGGCGGAATCACAACGAATGTATTATCGTTTTCTAAGAGAAGTTACGTCCGAGAACCCTTCTGTGCAAATTATCATCATTGCCGGAAATCATGACTCGGCAGCCCGTCTGGAGGCTCCCAATCCCCTGTTGGAGAATATGAATGTCACCGTTCGCGGTGTCGTGCGCCGCAATGCGGAAGGTGATATAGACTTGCAACACCTCATTGTCCCCCTTTACACAGAAGGGGAAGTGACCGCCTATTGCCTTGCCGTTCCCTATCTGCGTCAGGGGGATTATCCTTCGGCTGAAAATTACTCAAAAGGAGTCCAACTGCTTTATGAGCAGCTTTTCAATGAAGTGAAGGAGAAAGGACTTCCCGTTATCGCCATGGGACATCTGCAAGCCACCGGCTCGGAAATCTCGGAGGACGACCGTTCGGAACGTACCGTTATCGGAGGCTTGGAATGTGTATCCCCCGATGCTTTTGATGAGGCTATCGCCTATACTGCATTGGGGCATCTGCATCGCTCTCAACGTGTATCCCATCGGGAGAATGTGCGTTATTCCGGAACTCCTATGCCCATGTCTTTTGCTGAGAGGAACAATGCTTCGGGAGTGGTCATGATAACGATAAGTGCTGAGGGTACCGGCATAGAGAGATTGGCATTTGAACCGTTAGCCGGCGTGATGAGTATTCCCCGTCAGGCCCGTCCGCTGGAAGAAGTGCTGCAAGCCATCGGCGATTTGCCCGATGGGGATGTCACGTTGCGGTCGCCCTATCTGGAAATAAAGATTTTGATGACCGAGCCGGAACCTTCTTATAAGTATAAGATAGAGGAAGCGTTGAAAGGAAAAGCGGTCCGCCTGGCACGCATCGCCGCTATGCTTCCACAAAAAAAGGCAAGCGGCATTGTCGCCACTTCCTACGAGGAGTTGCAAACCATCCGTCCGCTGGATATGGCACTGGATGTCTTTAAACGGAAATATGGAGGGACGGAGATGCCCGATACCATGAAACAATTGCTGGAAAGTGTAATCAAGGAGGCAGGAGTATGAAAATAGTAGCGATAAGAGGAAAGAATCTGGCTTCATTGGAAGGTGAATTTATGATAGACTTTACCGTCGAACCTTTGTGCTCGGCAGGTATATTCGCCATTACAGGCAGTACCGGAGCCGGAAAATCAACCTTGCTGGATGCTTTGTGTCTGGCTTTGTTTGACTGTACGCCACGTATGAACAAGGCGAAAGAGAATAACGTCTCTGTCATGGATGTTGCCGACAGAGGAATTGCACAGAACGATAGCCGTTCCATCCTTCGCCGGGGTACTCGGAAGTGGATTTCGTCGCTTTGACAGGAGAGGTGTTCCGTTCACGCTGGACGGTGCGACGTTCGCGTGGGAAGGTTAGCGGTTCCTTGCAAAAAGTGGAAATGACGTTGACCAACCTTACCTCCGGAGTGGAACAGCAAGGGACGAAGACCGAATTATTATCCCGCATCAGTGAACTGATCGGACTCTCTTTCGAACAGTTCAACCGCTCTGTGTTGCTGGCTCAAGGAGATTTTGCTACCTTCCTGAAGGCTCGTCAGCCTGATAAAGCCGAAATCTTGGAAAAACTGACCGGAACGGAAATTTACTCGCGTATCTCTGCTTCCATCTATGAGCGCACCAAGCGGGCGGAAAGCGAATATAAATTATTGCAGGAACGTATCAAAGGCATTGAGTTGCTGACAGATGAGCAATTACAGCAACTTTCGGCTGAAAAGGAAGAATTACAAGTCCGCTTGTCCGTTTCGAAGAAGAAAGAGGAGGCGTTGTCCGGCAAGTTGAAATGGCTGGAAGAAGAAGGACGCTTGCATACAGGATGCATACAGGCGGAAGAATCACTTTCCGGCATCAGAAAAGAAATAGAAGCCGCCCGTCCGCGTTATGAACTGTTGGCCCGTATAGAGCAGGCTCAGGATATCCGCGATGTGTATATGGAACAGCGTAACGCCCGGAAGCAGATAGATGCCGGTCGTTCCCGGTTAGGCGAAATAGAGGTTGCCATCCGGCAGAATGCGGCTTTACAGACTTCCGCGAACGTGCAGTGGGAAGCCGCTCAGAAAGAACTGGCGGAATTTAAGACCTATTTGTCGCAGCAAGAACCGCAATTGGATAAAGCCAGAGCATTGGATGTGCAGTTGGTGGAAAATAGAAAGCAATTAGCTGAAAGTCAGAAAGAAGCGGCTTTGGCATTGCAGGCTAAAGATAATCTGCATCAATCCGTTTGTAAGACAGAGAAGGATATAAGTTTGTTGATGGAGAAGCAAACCGCCTTGCAAACCTGGTTTGAACGATATACCGCTTATTCCCAATTGATTCCTGCCGTTGAACTGATTACCAGCTTGCTGACCAATCTGGAAATGGCAAGGGCGCAAAGCGTATCGAACCGTCAACTGCTGGATAAAGTAAAGAAAGCGAGTGAAGCGGAGGAACAGCGGTTGAAATCGGTACAACAGGAAGCCGAGCGTCTGAACCGACTGTTGCCGGCAGAGGTGCTGTTGCTTCGTGAGCAGTTGGAGGAAGGAAAGCCATGCCCGGTCTGCGGGAGTTTCCATCATCCGATGAGGGAACAGACCAATGTCCAATCCTTGCAGGAAGAGGAACTGAACCGTGCGAAAGAACAGGTTGCTAAAGAAACGGAACAACTGAAAAACACGCTGAATGCCCGCCAACTGGAGATGGCCCGTCTTTCCGCATTGATTGAAAATTATGTGGCGCAAGTTGATGATACGCTGAAAAAAGTAGAAACATACGTATCCATTATCCCCAATTGGAAAGATTTGTTGGAGCAGGGCACATTGAAACATTATGTCCAGCAATTCGGCAGGCAATGGAATGCCCGTTTGCAAGAGCAGACCGAAATAAAAGAGGCTCTTACCTCAAAATCAGCCCAAAGAGATAGTTTGAAAAAAGAAGAAGCCAATGCCATTGGTTTGTACGAAGAAAAGAAACAAAAAGAAGAAAGACAGCAGGCAGAATTGAACGAACGTGCTCGTCTGCGGTCTTCCCTGCTGAATGGTGAATCCACCGAAACAGTGGTTGCAACCCATGCAAGACGGCAAAAGGAACTGGAACAACAACTGGAAAAAGCCATGAACTTGCATCATTCTTTAACTGTGCAGGCGGAATCTTACAAAGGACAGACCGCACAGTTGGAAAAGGAATTAGTCCGTCTGACTGCTGTCTTGCAACAAGACGAACTGAAAATAAACGAGTGGCTCACTCTTCAAAAGGAAACGTATGCCGAGTTGGAACAATTGCTTTCCAAAGACAAAAGCTGGATACTGGCTGAGAAACAAGCGTTGGGCACACTGAAAGAGAAGGAAACCACTCTTCAGGCGATCCTTGCGGAGCGAAGGCAGAAAAGGGAGGAGCATCAGCAAGCTCCTCTGAAACCGGATACCACGGAAAACAAGGAGTCGCTGATTGAAACATTGACTGCCTGCACTGCTGCCAAAGAAATGGAAACCGGACGTTTGGCCCAAATAGAGGTGACGATACAGAACCATATAAAAGGTAAGGAACGCATAGCTGGCATCGAGAAAGAGTTGGAGGAAAAAAACTCTATCTACGAGAATTGGGCGAAACTGAACGAACTGTTCGGTTCCCAGACTGGCGCCAAGTTTAAGGAAATAGCCCAAGGTTATACGCTTGATGTCCTTTTGCTTTATGCCAACAGGCATTTGCAAGACCTTGCCCCCCGTTACGAACTGCAACGCATCCCTGATACGCTGGCCTTGCAGATTGTGGATCTTGATATGATGGGTGAGGTGCGTAGTGTCCATTCCCTTTCGGGCGGGGAATCTTTCTTGGTATCTCTCGCCTTGGCATTGGGCTTGTCTTCCTTGTCCTCCAACCGGATGAATGTGGAATCGTTGTTTATTGACGAAGGTTTCGGATCGCTGGATATGGACACTCTGCGCATTGCGATGGATGCTTTGGAGCGGTTGCAGATGCAAGGGCGTAAGATAGGGGTGATTTCCCATGTGGCGGAGATGATGGAACGTATCCCCGCGCAGGTGCAGGTGGTGAAGACCGGAAGCGGAAGGAGCAAGGTGCAGGTGATGGGACCAATATAAGGATTGGACTCCATTACAGATGATGAGTTATAAAGGCAAGTTACAAGGATAGCATGTGGCAGGTGATATTCTATGTGGAAAGATCTGTCATATTTCGTGTATGTGAAAGTGCTTTGTATGGTTTGTTTAAAAAAATGTTTTCCAACAAAAAAAAGTTCTTGACATTGTTGCTTTTTTGGTAAAATACATGTATGTTTGGAATGTTCATCAAAATGGACAAGGAATTATAAACAAAAGCGTTTAGCTGGTTCTGTATAAGTGAAAAGTCGAAATTTCCTGGAAAGTACCAAGAATAGCCATACGTTTGGTCTGCAATATTTAGTAGGGGCGTTTCTTGTTGTA
>ENA-ORMX01001501-ORMX01001501.1-human-gut-metagenome-genome-assembly--contig:-NODE-1501-length-15073-cov-29.125117_pt1 | contig 15073 bp, 11 predicted proteins | sample MGYA00242108_ERZ509007 | MGnify/ENA primary metagenome ERZ509007 (study PRJEB26280, sample SAMEA2338745) | human gut metagenome | biome: human gut; feature: human-associated habitat; material: faeces...
TGTAAAACATATGTTCTACAGTAATGTAGGACGATAATAATTTACGTATGAAAAAGTTTTTTGGTATGGTCATCGCAAGTATGATGACTTTGGGTTTAGTAAGTTGCAGTGCAGCTGACGATGATTTGACGGATACAACAACTAGCGCCAATACAGTCTCTGCTGGTTCAAATTACTCACTGCTCAGCTACTCACAGACAACCGGTGCTGAGGTGAATGAAACCTCTAACATCAATGGTGAGAACAATGAGAAGCTGGTGTGCAAGGTTCTTTCAGGTGGTCAGATGCAGTTGACCCACAAGAATGTAATCTTCGATGAGGGCACAAACATTAAGTTTGCCACTCAGATGGTTGGCAACAAGATAATCATCACTGAGACAGGCGATTACGGAAAGTCTGGTAAGTTTGGTTATTTCACACTTGTTGCGAAGGTAGGTATAGTGAAGGATGGTGACTATGTAATCGTGGTAAAGCGTAACGATCATACTCGTGAAGAGTTCAATATGCATTACGACTCTTCAAAGGCGAAATAAGATAGAATCATATATGCAATACCTTTTAATGAAATGTAATTGAATAATAGTAAATGGTAAATAGTAAATGGTAATAAGTTGAGAGTCGCTTAGACGACCAGTCTAGTTTTTTTATTAATTATTGTTGATTACGCTGATGAGCATTTCCGGCGTACAGTCTTTCAAAACCACTATATTGTCTTTGTCCAATAAGTAAATTGTAGGCATCGCCTTGATGCTGTATGTAGTACTTATTTTATCATCTGCAATGATTCTGAGCATTCTGTATTCAGCAGGAATGGTCTGTTTTTTCAGCCACGCCGTAACCTTGTGGCAATTCTCGCATTCCGGATCATGGAAGTAGAGTATCACCTTTTCATTTTGATAGTCAGTTAGTTGATGCATTTTCCCATCTTCCAGCTTGAAGGAGATATTGGTAGCCATCGTGCCTGGCAGGTTTTTCCGGGCTGCCTTCCATTTGAAGTCGATGCGTTCCTTTTCTGTTTCATCGAAGTAAGGCGACTTCTTCATTTCTGCCAGGAAGAAGCTATACACCCTGTCGTTTCTCATCGGCGACTGTGGGTCGTCGAAATAATGCTCTATCAGGCTTTCGAATTTCTCCTTGGCAGGCTTCTGTGTGTAAGCCTTGGCGGTGAAGGCGCTGATGCCTTTCTGGGCAATCTCGTCGTTGAAACGGGCAAGGATATCGATGAAGTTAACGAACCCCTGTTCTGTAATCTCCTCGTTTTTCAGTTGGGTAGTATCAGCAAACTGATAGTTGTCCCAGTAGTGCTCGCTGAGGTAGGTAGCGCGCTGTTCTACGCTGCGCAGCGTATCAGGCAGAGCAGGGTAGGGGAATGCATTCTGCGCCTGAGTATTCAGGCTGCAAAACATGAACATGCATGCGATAAGATAAGAGATATATTTTGCTTTCATCATTTTCTTCCTTTACTTGGTTACTTCTTGTTGTTGATAGCTGTTCCATAGGAACTTCTGCCGCAAAAGTACGAAAAATAACTGAAAGTTCCAAGCATATTCCCGTTTTTTTCTTTTAAAAAATAACAAGCCACTTTCAAAAACACCCTTCACCCTTCACCAGAATGGCATAAATATCTGTAGCTAAGTAGCTTGCGCATCCCTTCACCTCTCGCAACCCCAGTGTTTATCGGGGTTTCAGCCGATTTGGTGAAGGGTGAAGGGTAAAAAAGAGAGTGGTTGTTTTACCAGCTCCCGACGTATCATTTTGTGCCTGGCAATGGCAGATTATTGCCCCAGTTAGGGGCAATGTTGTGCCATAGTAAGGCAATTTAGCGATTCAGGCCTCTTTCGCCTTGTAAGTACCTTTGTTGCATCTTGAAAGTACTTTCGTTGCATCGCTTTTACGTATAAAGTCTTCGAAGTAACCTTTACTTGTTGCCAGAAGAACTAATAGTATAAGCCGGAAAAGCCTATATCTTCAGCTGCTAGGCGATTACTTATTCGTGATAACTTCCCCGCTTGTACCATGGACTGTGGAGAGTAATCCTTTATGGGCAAAAAAGTCGTGGAATCTTAGAGGGCGAGATCACCTCGGCAACTAAAACTCCAACGACCAGTCTAGTCTTGTTTTCGCATTCTTTGTATAATAGTAAATGATAATAATGTCTTATACTAATTAGGGGGAGGAAGTTTTCACAACTTCCTTCCCTCTTACTGATATATATTTTCTAAACTTAAGTATTTTATGTTCACCTGTAAAGGCTTGTTGCCATTGTAGTGCTTAGCCTTGACGAAGAACGTACCTTCAGTACCTGTTACGGCACGTACATTCTTCATAGTGATGGTTTGAGTATTTCCGATCACACTTGGATCTTCATACTTGGTGACGAACCAACAGTTCCAGCCTGCGCCTCCATCAACCTTTGCTGTAGAAGCAACCTTTACATCGCTGCCTATTGGGTTCACATCGTTGGATGCAATCTCAATTTCTATTGGCAACAACTCCTTAGGATAGTAACTTGGAATTGTGAAGGTCAGTTTGGCTTCTGAAGTTACATCCTTACCCATTGTAAAGGTAGATGGGAATTGGAAGTCCACATTGCTGATACTGTAGAGATGGATGTTTCTAGTCAATCCATGCTTCTTATCTACCAGCTTGATGGTGGCAGTCTTACATTCACCGGCACTGATATCACCTATCTTGTATGTGATGGTTCCCTTACCGGTTGCTGCGTCATACTGTACTGTAGGTACAGGAAGCTTTCCACCTTCCAGTTTCGTGAAGTTCTTGTTCTCTGTCCAGGAAACATCGAAGTCGGCTGCAGTTTGACTAGCCTCACCTTTGTATTCAAAGTCGATGACCTGCTCGCTGTTTGCAGATTCCTGTGTCAACATCTGATAAGTACCATCTACGATATTCATCGTGTAAGTACCATCAGAAATTTCCTGGATGATGTCATCTACCGTAATCCATGGATTGTTGGCAGGAGTTCCTTCGTATGCCTGTGTACAGTTTGCGTAACCCAGGTTCTTGTTCAATCTCTTGATGTTGATTCGGTAGAGATGGTTTCTCTTGACTGGCATCTGAATACCTTCGTTCTGGAGCAGAACTTGGAACCATTTTGTTACACCACCCTTGTATGTCACTTCCATAATTACCTTGAGCGGCTTTTCCAAAGAGTTTTCCTGCTCAAATGTATATTGCATAGGCAGGTTGCTGCTGTTTGGCCACATCTCTTCATTTCCTACGGAGAATTTCTCTCCTTCAGAAGGCCATCTTGTTGGATCCAGCGATGGAGTGATGTAGGTGCATTCTGCTTTCCATGCAGCTGCATCAGTCAGCATATTGGTTTCTGGGAAAGTCAGCTTTTCCTTATCTCTATTGAATGGAGCTACCGTACCATGCTGCATCACGTTGCCCAGTGCATATCTGATATTGGTGATTTCGCTTGTATTGCCTTCCCAGTTCACTTCAATCTTGGCACGGTTGCGGAGCAGATGGATCACATTGTTTGCCACTACATCCTTGGTGAGGAATTCTGTCATTTCTTCAGAAGTATTCTTCTTGACATAACCCCAATACACCATCTTGTCGTGCTGCCGATTGTTGTTTTTGTTATCGAAGCTAGTCATGAGATTATTCTCATGTCTTCCAATCCACTCTGCTGACTTGTTGAAATCAATCGGCTGGTCGCCGGTAGTTACTGTATTTTCGGCAGTGGCATTCGCCATGATGTGGATGCGGGCGGTTCCCGTAGGAATCGTTGCGGAGATATTCTTCTTGTCCGATCCACCATCCGAATTGATTTCATTGGTTGCCACCGACTGGATATTCAGATTTCTGGCAAGTCCCAGGAAATAACCATCTTTGTCAAAGCACAGCAGCTTCATATCGTCAGCGCTTGCAATACCTTCGGTTGCGAAGTTAGCTACTCTGCTCTCTACTTTTGAGTAGTTTGGAACGGAGATGGTGAAGTGGGCTTGATACGTGCCTGTCTCATTCTTGGAAGGAACGCCATTGTCCACCATGCTGTCGGTGCAGGCTGTCAACATTGTTAACAGCGCTGCCATTATTCCGATATATGTCTTTATCTTTTTCATTTCGTAACTTCCTTAAATGTTATTACTTCATTTGTTTATCTAACTCATCAACCTCTGCAGGAGTGAGGTCGCGAACGCAGCGGACGAAAGTACCAGGGTTGGCTCCACTGATGTTGGTTGCAACATCTTTATTATTCAATGTATAATATTTCGCTCCTTCCAATACTGGCTTGATAGGCTGTTTTTTCTCACCTTTGTTATTCTTGTATGATTCCTGTTGGAAGTCAACAATGAATTGTATCTCTGCTTTTGTTGGGAGACGCCAACCATCATATTTTACTTGTTTGCCGTTCTCCTTCTTTACTTCTCGGTACGTTTCACAATGCGTCTTTGCTTTGGATTGAGTAAAATCTGCTGATTTTACAGCTCCAAGCTGTGAAGCAATCATAAATGCAGGAGATACGACTTCGTCATTTGTATAGCCTGTAGATTTATCGATGTTTGGATGAGCAATATTATATTTGCTATCTTTTGTACTTGAAACTTGTATGATGTACATACGGTTGTTCTTCAAATTATCAAATGAAGTCTTGTCATAAAAACTACGGATATAGCTATTCTCGTAATATTTTGCCTTATATCCACCATTATAATCATAAGTATATGAGTTATAGACATTTTGACCTGCAGCTGTACGATATGCCCATCCGCTTACACTTCTAGAAGAATAGTCTCCGAAGAAGTTCTGGGTCTCAATCAGAGGTGACTGCTTGTATTTTACTGTTGCTTCTTTACCCTCAGTATTTTTCAATGTCAAGACGATATACTTGGAGAAGCGATTCTTCGGGATAGGAGAATTAATGACAATCTTACCACCGAGATTATCTCCATCCTTTTCGTTCTGCAATAGCATCTTTGTTGGGTATGGGTAGAATGGAACTTCTTCTAGTTTTGTCTTTTCTACTTCTTTGTATTCGTAATGCCCTTTAATGTATTTGTTCTTTTCATTATCCCAATATCTGGGTACCCAAACTTTTTCTGTTGTAGTATAGGTAACTGTTTCCTTGATAGTCTCCTTGTATCCCTCAGAGTACTCTTCGGTATTTCCTTCGTTATCAATGTAGTACACCTTTTTGCTAAGGATCTTCACAGGGCTGGAAGACTTATAAGTCACGCTCATATCCGTATCTACATTCTTCATATAGACAACCTTTGGAGTCACCATCAGATAAGAAGTATTGGCATCGATGTCTGTAGTACCGCCATCCGACCAAGGGAGAACATCATAGACAACCTTACCTGTTGTGATGTATTCAATCTCAGAGCTGCCGCCCTTGTTGTTGATATTGGCATCAATGGTATAGATGGTGTTGCGGTTCAGCTTCTTGGCATCCTCACCGGTAGCCTTAGGGTCACGGACAGGAATCTTGTAATAGTTCATCTCCGTATTGCCATCGGCTGTAAGAGGAACCTCGAGGTAGATGGCTGGCGCCTTGGTGTCGTCATCCCACTGAGTGGCATAGCTGTAAGTGGTTACGGTATATTCGCCACTTTCACCCTGTGCTTCCACCATTTCACCATCCTTCAACTCAGATTCTGTATTGCTGCCGAAGATAGTAGTCTTGGCATTGTAGTTCTTCAACTGCCATTTTGCCTGACCAGCTGTATAACCTTCTACGTTAACATGAATGGTAAGGGCAATCTTGGCAGCAGCACGAGCCAGATTAACTGGAATGGTCTGTGTCGGTTCCTTGGTTACCTGGTAGTTCTCGATACTACTCATCAGGAACATCTTGTTGCTGTTGCCAGTAGCATCGTATGGCTTCCAGATATCCTCGTCGGTCTGTACATCGCCTGAACCTGTGGCATTAGCCACAGATTTCACGCTGTAAGTATTACCTTCCTGCAGATCATTATCTACTTTCCAGTTATTTTGAGCAATCACTTCCTCCTTGCCGCTCTGCAAGCCGCCAGTGAAAGTCTTATCTACCTTGCACTCATTATATTCACCAAACATCTTGATGTTGAAATTATAGAGCTTATCCTCGTTGAGGCTTGCTTCAGAAGCGGTAGTTGCTCTCGAAATCTTGTTGTCAAGGATGAGAGGCTTCACGCTCAACTGCTGAGCTCCCTGATAGATGAGCTCAGAGTCTTCTGCGCAACCCACAAGGGATAATCCCATGGTGAGAGCCATAAGTGCCAGTGTCGTATTCTTATATATATTCAACGTTTTCATGATGTTTGTCATTTATAGTTGTTTATATCTCTTAGTTTACTTTACTTGGGTGAAAACCATTTCGGTCTTCGATCCCGTTCCTGTGGCTGTACCTGCGCTTCCATCAGAAGGAGCATTGATGATTACCTTCATGTTTGGACTATAGGCTACCATATATACACGGCAGGTATAGTTGTCACGCTGGGTATAGTCGAGTACCGATCTTGGAACCACATAGAAAGGAGCAACCTCTGTAGTGGTACCGTTGCCTGTAATCACGGTCATTACGTCAGCCAGATCGTAAGAACCATCAGCTTTTACCTTGTCGGCATAAATGAATCCGTAGTCTGGGCTATCTGTCTGCAGAACCCAGCTCTTTCCATTGGTATTCATCTCCGTGAATGAGATCTTTGGTCCGAATGTTGCATCGTTGAATGCAATTTCATTACCATTCTCGCCATTCTTCTCGATGTTTGTCTTGATAGAGATGGCATCATTGAAAGTGTAATTTGCTCCGTTTTCCCAAGGCAATACTGTTGGTAAGACATTCAGTTCTGCCGGATGCTCTGGATCACTGCCTCCTTCTCTGTCCACCGTGGCTGTTACGTCGTAGATGGTGTTGCGGTCGAGGCGATAGAGAGGCTCGTATTTGGTCCAATTTATTATTGCGGCATCGTTGCTTTCGTAGAGGCGCTTGTTAACCGGCACCTTGTAGAAGTAATCCTTGCCTTTGTATTTTGCCTTGAGCAGGATGTAGGTCTGCTTGCTGACATCGATTGGCTCTTCTGCATACGGATTCTTTGTCTTGTCAATCCAACTGTTGGCGTATGAGTAGAACACAGCCTTGCCTTCTACTTTTAGGTTTGGAGTAGCGACTGCTGCGGCTTTTGTCAATTTGTTGTCGGCGCAGATGCCTTCTTCAATGATGGAACCATCAGCTGCATAGTTTACCAGTTGGCAGGCATACGCTGTAGGAGCTACTGCGTTGCCCTTGTCATCTTGTACGTTGAGGCGAATCTTGGCAAGCGCTCTCTTCAGCTGGAACTTCAGGTGATTCTTTCTTGTTGTCACTTCTCTTTCTAGCATCTTGGCATCCATCACGAAAGCAGACTGCTTCTGGTTGTGCTGGAAGGTTGTTGCCTGATTGATGGTGGCAATCTTTAAATCATTCAGGTTGTTGATGTTGCCCCAGTTGTCTAGGTTTGCAACCAAGTAGAGAACGTTGTCGTCAATGTCAGAACTAGTCAGCTCTTTGCTTGTCAACTCCTTGTGCTTGTATTCTGTAGTTGGACTACCCTTTACATCTGCTGAATTAAATATAACCTGCTTGACGCGTGATCCATCTGGTTTGAAAACGAAGAGGTCGAGGCGATTGATCTGGTTCTCATTGAGAATCTCATTGCCAACCTCTGTTTCTGCACGGGTAGCAGCACGGGTTTCAGTAGCAGAACCGCCTACTTTATATTCCAGCACTACGCTGTAGTCGCAAGCAGCAGTGCTTTCTATATCATCGCTCATGCAAGATGTGTTTGCAAGCCCTAAGAGGGCGATTGCACACATCGCAAAGTATTTTGATATTGCTTTCATTGTTTGCCCTCCTTATTTTGTTAAATAATTAGTATAATGTCCACTATTGCTCTGAAGCTTATCGTAGGCAGTTCCCTTAGTTGCCTGCAGCTGGAAGATGCGGATGCGGGTATTGGTTCCTGCAAACTTTCTTCCCTTCTTATACATACCTCCGGCACCATCTGGATTGATTTCCACTTCGTATTCATGGATTCCATCCAGCGATACGGTTACGTAGAGGTCGGTATATACAGGATCGTTGCCTTTACCTTTTGCCCATTCAGTCAACTCTGTCCATGAAGCATTGTTTGTCCATGCTTTCTTGGCTTCTACCTTGATTTGATAAGGATCTTTTCGGGCGATGCCTGTAGAAACGCAGTTGGTGTTATCGGTAGATTTATCATAGTTGAAAGCAAACTCAGTAGGGTTGGTGAGATGTGCTTTCCAGACCAGTCCTGTAGGACTCTCTACCTTGAAGTAGAAGGCTGCTCCTGATTTCTTATCCTCCAATATCTCATGTTCTGTATCCTTGTATCTAGGATAGTTTACCAGACAGTAGAGACCTTCTGCGTCACCTCCCTTTGGTTTCAGGGTTGAACCTATCTGCCAAGCATACATCTGGCAATTTACATTGCTCCAGCTGATTTCTGAAGTTACCTTGTTCCAAGGCATTACCTGCCAGTAGAGGCAGAGGGCTCCACCCTGGAGGAAGTAGCCGTAAACTACGAGCTCTCGGTTGCGGATAGCGTTGCCGCTGGATGGAATGGTGAATTCCTGATGTTTTACGCTGCCGCCGTCAGCCAACTGATAGTAAATCTTACCTGTGATAGGCTTGTTGGTTTCACGAAGATAACTCAAGTTGTGTCCACCGATTTCATTATTCATGCGGTTCATATAATCCTGAGCTGTTTCGGTTGGTCCTCGCTGATAAGTAAGCGGATCTGCTACAGCTGTGATATTGGCATTCTCTACACCGTCAAGTTTGAGGGGAGTATCAACATAATCTGGAGTTCCGTACTTTCCGCTTGTTGCAGCCTTGTTGGCATCGGCAGTTTTATAATCCTCTTCATCAGGGAAAACATAGCTTTCTGTAGGGAAGGTGTTTCCATCTATTTCAATTCCTGTTACCTTCACATTTTCTGTCATGGCATCAGCTGCATCCTTGCGGGCAAAATAGAAGTGAAGCTTGGAAACGGCGCGAACCAGAGGAATCGAAATACCTTTTTTCTTTGCACCAGCCTCTGTATCTGCTACGTGATCGGCTATTGCTATGTTGGTAATGGCACGGGAAATAGGGAGACCCTTGCCGGTTGGTACTGCTGTAGTCTGAGCCTTGCCTTCTGCTGTAATGCCGAATGGATCATCGAAGGTTACACCTTGCAGGTCTGCTCGGGTGATGCTACGGAGATTCTTGCCATTCAGTTTGTCAGCCATATTGGTACTCTCTGAGTTTGCCAGAATATAGAGGTCGATGTTTTTGAGTTCTTCACCGTTGATCTTACGCAAGAATCTCAAGTTCAGCGTGTAGTTGCCGTTGGCGGTACCACCGCCAACGGCAGTAGGAGTGTTGTCTTCCTTGTAGGCGATAGGCTTGGCTTCTCCTTTTGTTCCTGATTTAAACACCCATACCTTGATGCTATGAATGTCGCTCTCAGCGGTAGGATTAGCCTGGGTCTCGTTGTTTCCGATGTCCCCAGCTCTGCTTGCTCTGGAAGTCGTGTTGCTGGCGGTAGAGAAGCTCAGGTTGAGGTAAGCTTCATCGCCAGTTGCAGGTGCCTGCGAATCTTGGTCTGAACAAGATGCCATTGTGCTCAACATGAGCAAGGCTGCGATAGCCATGCCTAGCCGGCGTGTCATCTTGATCAAAGTTGAGTTATAGCGTTTCATCTTTTTAATCTTTTACTTATACTTATACTTTTCTTTCTCTCTATACAGTGTGGGTAGCACTGTTTCCTTATTTGGTTCCGAGGTCTGCATTCTGCAAATTGAGAACCCATCCGTTCACCTTGATTCTAGCATCCATGTGGTAGTCGGAACCTGGACTTGGAACGTAGAATACGAGGGTGTAGTGATCCTGGCGGTCGAGGTATTCCTGATCCTCCCAGCCCTTGTCGGTGCGCTCGCCGCAGAGAGCGAGGAACCATGGCAGTGAGTGGTTGAAGATTACCTTGCCTGTGCGCTTGTCGGTGATTACGATTCGCTTGTCGTCGTACTCCGTGCTTTCGGTGTTGCGGGTGCTTACATCGTCCTTGCGCTCGAACATTCTGGAAGAAGACAGGTCGTAAACCAGAGCCTTGTCGATTTCTTCACCTTCTACCTGTGTATTTCCGCTGGAGTTCACCACCAGTTTCTCGTTGTAAGGCACGTAGGTAATCGGCTTGTTCAGTTCTACGCCATTGGCATCTTTTACCTTGTCTCCCTTGTAGTCGAGGAGAGCTGCCGAACCCTTGATTCTTACGTCGAAGTTTTCTGCCACGAATCCCTGCTGGTCGTTATCGTAAGGAAGCATCACGATGCGGTAGGTCTTGGTACATTTCATCAGACTCAGTTTGCCGGATGTGTCCTTTTTGCCCTTGAAGTCGAGAGATGTCTGGGCGGTGTAGAGAGCAGTGAACTTCTTGTTGTTGACAGAAGCCTCTCCGTCTTTCTTTCCCATTTCCTCCTGCAGGTCGTTGATGGTAGAAACACCTGGTGTGAGTTGGGTGAAGCTGAACTCCATCTCGTCGTCACCGTCGGCTCTGCTACCTGTAGGTTTCTTGTCACGAGCCAGGCAGACGAAGGTATATTTACCTTCCTGTAAGTCTGTGATGTCCATGCTGTGACCCGTTTCGAATTTGTCGGCAGACTGCGTATAGGTATCGAAGTATTTACCGTTTTTATCGAAAACATAGACGTTGAGGTTTTTCACTTCCTGGGAGAAGGCATCAGCGTTCTCAACATTATATGTATAATCGAACTTGAGCGACACCTTAGGTGCAGGACAATTCGTCAGATCGTCTTTCATGCATGATGAAAGCGAAGAGAGTGCGATGGCTGAGATACAAACCACTTTGCAACCGTTTTTGATGATGAAATGTTTCATATCGTTTGTGTTTTATTAATTCTTTTACTTATACTTATATCTAGTGTGCCGTAGGGCGTAAGAAGTGGGGTAGCCTCCGGCATCCTTTTTTTCTTGTTGAGTGGTGCTGATTCAGCACGATAGGGGTTCCCGCCATCTGTTGGCGGCAAATATCATCTTTTTCTTTTGTAATCTCCCGGAGGCGGGGTTGCCCCCGGGAGATTGAGAGTATTGTTGTTTCAAGAATTATCTTGAGAACGGGGGATGGGGTACATCCCCGGATCATTCATTTTTTTTCTGTTTATGCTTGATTAACTTGAAGAATGATTACTCACCCAAGTTTACATTCTGTGAATTGAGAACCCAAGGGTTAACAGAAACTGTTACGTCGAGGTAGAACAATGCGTTCTCGTCAATCTTTCCGTTAGGAACCTGTGCACCAATGTTGAAGATGTTGTTTACTGTCAACTGGTAAATGCTGTTACGCTGGATAACATTAGGAATCAACTCCTCGCCTTTCTTAAGATACTGATCCTGGATAACCTGCTTGTAGTATGTCTTACCCTCGTTGAACACCTCGATGTCATACTTTGCACGGAATTCAGCCAACTTGGTCTCTACATCCTTTGCACCTTCGCCAGTTTCAACTTCCTTTGCCTTTTTCAATTCTGCCTTCAACTGGTCAGCTGTCTGACCCTTGAAGAGACCTGCAACATCCTTGTAAGCTTTGAGAATATCTGCAAAACTCTTATAGATAACGTTGTTGTAACGATAGAATGTGCCATCCTCGAAGTCAGCATTTGTCATATCCTTAAGGGTAACCTTGTACTCAAAGTACATTGTTGAAGGAGATGTTGCAGAATTGTTCTCGAAGACATAGTCCTTATGAGCGAATGCTGCAGTTGCAGCTGTGAAGCGATCAGCATTCTCGAACTTTTTCTCTGAACCGAATTCTGCTGCAGGGTTATAATAAGTAAAGCCTGTACCAGAAGGAATAGTCAGTGTAGTCGCATCTGCCCATTTTTGCATGATGTAGCTCTGGTTTGCTAAGTTGGAAATAGCATAGCGAGTCAGCTCCAATCCTTGAACTTTATCGAGAGCATCAGCCATTGCTCTTTTCTCTGCTTCTGTTGCGTTTGTTCCTACATAGCCAGTAATCTTGTTTGATGCAGGATTTGGCTCATCGATACGAGCAGCAATACGCTCAATCTTGATAGCACTTGTCTCTCTGTTGTATTTCACCTGAGCAGGGGTCGTGATTTCCTTGTTTGCATCTGTGAATTCAACTGTATATCCATTTCCGTCAACAGTAGCATCATTCTGGTTGAACATAGCGAAAGCCTTTTTGGTTACGAATGGATTTGCAAATTTTGAAGTTGCAGTGATTATGTTCTTCCATGGCTTATCATTTGTTGTGTTAGCCAAGAAATATACCTTGTATTTTGCACCTGCAGCTACCTTCTCTACTTGAATCTGTATCTGGGTCTTACCAGTCTGTCCCTGTGTAGGAATTTTGTTTGCTTCCCACTCGGCTGCAGAAATATTCTTTGAGAATGCTACCTCACCATTAGCATCTACAAGATAAAGAGTACCGCTAGTTACATCAGACTCTGCTACAGTTGCAGAGGTCTCGTTACTCTGTGCAGTTCTTGTACCATTGCTAGTAGGAGTCTGTACGGCCAATGTCATATAGAAACCCTTTACCTGTGACTGTGTACCTGCGCCACCTGTCAAATCATCATTACTGCTGCAGCTTGAGAAAGATAACGCTGCTGCTGATACCAAGCTCATTGCGAGCAAATTCATTTTCTTCATAATCTTTTACTTATTAAGTGTTATACAAATTTTTAGTTTTGAGAGTTGCGAAATGGACGGGTCTCTCAGACCTCATCACTGTCTTCGCCCGGGGTCATCAAATACTATTCTTTTTTTCCAGTTCTTAAATTAAATTTTTTAGTTTATATTATTATTTATTCTTTTACTTATACTTCATGTTCATTCTTACTCCACAATCTTGTTCACCTTGTCGAGATTTTCCTGAGCACCCTTCAAGCCACCGGCTACCGCCTTCTGGAAGTACTGCTTGGCAGCTACGTAATCCTCATTAAGAACAGCGAGACAACCACGGGTGTTATCTACTTCGGCACCAGTGCCAGCCTTCTTGAGATATTTCTCTGCGCGCACCTTGTCGCCTCTGTCGATGGCAGCAATAGCCGCATTCAGGTTAGCGAGTTTATCTTCTGGGAACATCTTGACTGCGGTATCGAATACATTGTTGTATTCCTCGCTTCCCTTCGGATAACTGTTTGCTACCATATACATCTCCTGAAGAGAGAGCTTCTGTGGACGTGTATTCATTACTTTGCGTGCCTCCTCGAGGTTGAATGCCTTTACGTCGTACTCTATGGTGTAATCGGTGCGGCGCAAGCTTGGCCAAACCTTGTCAATCAGGAACCGGAATGCCTCACCAGCCTTGGCTGCGAGCGTCTGTTCTTTCTGGTCAGGAGTCAGATTGCTGTTGATGATCTTGAGAGCAGCTGCCTTCTGAGGAATGTTGTGACTCTCTATGTACTTTAGTGTTCCTTCCCAATCCTCTGCGGTAGATTCTACCTTGAAGAGCTTCTTGTCTACCGGATAGGTCTTCAGCAGATACTGGTTGAGAGCCTGGGTACGGTTGCGTGACAGCTTATCGTTGTTGGCATAGTTACCGTCAGGTGATGCATAACCGTGAAGCGTAATGGAAGTGATGGTTACGTCTGGGTCGTTCTTTACGAGATCGAGCGTCTGCTTGATGGTAGCCAACTCATTGCTGTTGTTACCCAATTCCTTTACGATATCCCACTTATTGATGCGGAAGTTGAGTCTTGCCGAACCATTTTCCTGTCTTACCTTCACAACCTCTGCCTTAGGTTCTCTATAAGCCTGGTAGAGCTGCTGAGGAGTAGTGAGTGCCTCTGTGTTATTGGTGAGCAGGTTTTCTGCCAGTAGCTTCTGGTTACATCCGCAGGCATCATTGCTAATGGCGAAGTTGGAGTTCTTCATCCATTCGCGGTAAGGGGTAGTGTAAGCGTATCTGAGAGTCTGAGACTTTTTGTTTTCACGCTTTGCTACGATGAGTGGATTTTCTGTAGCAGTTTTCTTGGTACGCTCATAGTAAACGAATCTCTTTCTTCCCATTACCTCCACAGCCGGGAGCTTTAGCGTATCTTCACCTTTATAGATGATTGGGGTAAAGACGAGTCCCTTATTGCTAGCCACTTTTACCTGGTCTAGGTTGAGGTCCATATAAACGTTTACCTTATTACCTTTCTTCTTGATTTCCTTATTCAGGATTTTCATATCCTTGGCAGCCTGCTCTTGTGCGATAGCATGAGTGCTAAACAAAATGCTGATGGCGACGGCTCCAAGTGTTTCTGTTAAAATCTTATATGTGTTCATAATCTTCAGTTTTACTTATTAATATAATAATGTATCACGAATTAGAAGACATACACCAGGTTGAGTGCCGCCTTGGTAGGGCCTACGTAGTGATGATCCTTGTCATTCTCGAGTCTCTCACCGCATTGTGGACATTCGTATTTATCCGCTTTTGAATAAACGTATCCCACTCCGAGTTCAGCCTCGAAGTTCCAATGCTTAGATAGTGCCCAGGTATAGCCGTATGCAATACCTGCACCAACGAACCATCCTTCGTATCTATAATCTTTCAATTTGGAGAAGTCGGTACCTAGGAACTTGAAATCAAGATCTACGTTACCAATATTATGAGAACCTCCAAGAGCGTGGAAACCGATGAAGGAGCCCATCATCTTATTGCAGAACCAGTATCTGGCTTCTGGCTGAACAAGCCAATGCTGCCATTTCTTGTTCTTGGAAAATGTCCAAGGGTTGTAGTTGCCGGATACATCCAAAGTCCATTTTGGTGAAAGGCCGAATTCAAAACCGAGATTTATGGTGCTGGTTGCATCATAAAGGAGGTTTGTTTTCAAGGCCGCATTCTGAGCGATGGCTGGGCAGATGAAGCTGCTTACAGCCAGTAGCGCAATTAAAATCCTTCTGTTCATACTTAAAATCCTTTAATGATTTAAGAATGACAAATAGTTTCTCTAAAGAAACGCATCATCATCTTTTACTTATACTTTTACTTATACCTCAAATCCGCAACTACGCGCCTAATATGATACAGAAGCGAAAATAATC
>ENA-ORMX01001505-ORMX01001505.1-human-gut-metagenome-genome-assembly--contig:-NODE-1505-length-15062-cov-5.190045_pt1 | contig 15062 bp, 11 predicted proteins | sample MGYA00242108_ERZ509007 | MGnify/ENA primary metagenome ERZ509007 (study PRJEB26280, sample SAMEA2338745) | human gut metagenome | biome: human gut; feature: human-associated habitat; material: faeces...
TAGTTATAAATATGAGAATTGATACTAAATTATTAGAAACTATAGATAGAGAGTCTTATAAAGCTAGGATTAGTCGTAACGAGAATATATCGCAGTGTATTAGTTACACACTTTCTAATATGGAAGAAAAAGTAAAACAGAGTTAATTATTTAGCTCTGTTTTGTTACTATATTTACTATTTTATTAGGTACTACTATTTCTTTTATGATAGTAGTATTTTCTAAGTGTTTTTTAACATTGTCTAATTCTTTTGCAAGTCTTAAAGTTTCTTCTTTGTCTGTGTTTGAAGGTACGTTCATAGTACCTCTTAGTTTACCATTTACTTGTACTGCAATATTTACTGTGCTTTCTTTTGTTTTTTCTTCATCAAATGTAGGCCAAGAGCTTTCACAGATTGGTTTTCCTAAAGCATATTTTTCATTTAATTCTTCAGTAATGTGTGGTGCAATTGGGTTTAGTAAAGTTAAAAGTGTTTTGTAGTCACTCTTTGTTATTGTTTCGTTTTTATCTAAGTCGTTTGTTAATATCATAAGTGAAGATACAGCAGTATTAAATTTAAGACTACTTAAATCTTCAGTTACTTTTTTAATTGTTTGATGTATTAGTGTTTCGTTAGTGTAACCATCTTTATCACTTAGTTTTTCTCCTAATTTGTATATTCTATCTAGGAAACGTTTGCAACCTCTTAGTGAGTCAGTTGACCAAGATACGTCTTGTTGGTAGTCACCTATAAACATTTCATAAACTCTTAAAGCGTCTGCACCTACTTCATTTACTACTGTATCAGGGTTTATTACGTTACCTTTACTCTTGGACATTTTTTCATGGTTTGATCCTAGTATCATACCATGGGAAACTCTTACATCTATCATTTCTTTATTTGGAACAAGACCAAAATTGTATAGCATTTGTACCCAGAATCTTGCATAAAGTAAGTGTCTTGCTGTGTGTTCCATTCCACCGTTGTACCAATTTACTTTTCCCCAGTATTTCATTGCTTCCATGCTTGCGAATTCTTTATTGTTATGTGCATCCATGAATCTTAGAAAATACCAAGAAGATCCAGCCCATTGTGGCATTGTGTCTGTTTCTCTTTTTGCAGGAGTACCACACACTGGACATGTAGTGTTAACCCAGTCAGTTATTTTTGCAAGAGGACTTTCTCCTGTATCAGTAGGCTCATATTCTGCTACGTCTGGAAGTAGAAGTGGTAAATCTTCTTCTTTCATTGGAACCCATCCGCATTTAGGACAGTTTATCATTGGAATTGGTTCACCCCAGAATCTTTGTCTTGAGAAAATCCAATCACGCATTTTATAGTTGTTTACACGTCTTGCAATACCTTCACTTTCTAATTTTTTAGTTATTGCTTTCTTTGCTTCTTCAACAGTTAAACCACTGAATTCTTCAGAGTTGATAAGTTTACAACCTACGCCTAAATAATCTTGTTTTTCAAAAGCATGCTCACTTACATCAGCTCCATCTATAACTTGAATCATCTCAAGATTATGAGCAACAGCATATTCAAAGTCTCTTTGATCATGACTAGGAACAGCCATAACAGCACCAGTTCCATAAGAACCTAAAACAAAGTCTCCTAAGAATACTGGAACTTCACGACCATTTACTGGATTAATTGCTTTAATACCTTTTAAGATACATCCAGTTTTACCCTTATTAAGTTCAGTTCTATCCATTGCACTTTTCTTTTCAGTTTCATGAATATAATCCATTACTTCATCTTTATTTTCAACTCTTGGAAGAAGTTCTTTAATAAGTTTACCATCTGGTGCAATTACAAAGAAAGTAATACCATAAACAGTTTCAATACAAGTTGTAAATATTGAAAATTTTCCACCACCAACTATGTTAACATCCATTTCTACACCAGTTGATTTACCTATCCAATTTATTTGACCTAATTTTACTTTTTCAGCAAAATGAGTATCTTCAAGTCCAGTAAGCAAATCTTCAGCATAATCGCTCATTCTAAGCATCCATTGACTTTTCTCTTTTTGAACAACACTTGTTCCACATCTTTCACAAACTCCACCAGCAGCATCTTCATTTGATAAAACACTTTTACATTTTGGACACCAATTAACAGGAACTGTATCTTTATAAGCCATACCATGTTTATAAAATTGTAAGAATTGCCATTGAGTCCACTTATAATATTCAGGATCAGTTGTTGAAAATTCTCTACTCCAATCAAAAGACATTCCTAAACTCTTCATTTGTTCTCTAAAATGATCAATATTTATTTTTGTTGCCTCTTTAGGATGAACATGATTCTTTATGGCATATTCTTCAGCAGGTGCTCCAAAAGCATCAAATCCCATTGGATATAAAACATTATAACCTTGCATTCTTTTCATTCTAGCCATCGCGTCTTGAGCAGTATAACTTCTTACATGTCCAACATGAAGACCAGCACCACTTGGATAAGGAAATTCAACCAATATATAATAAGGGTTTGCTCCTTCATTTTTTACCTCAAAAGTATGATTTTCATCCCAATACTTTTGCCATTTTTTTTCAATATTTTTAAAATTATATTCCATAATTACCAACCTTTCTTCTTTAAGATATAACCTATTAAATTATAACTTATTATTATTAAAACTATAAATAAAACAAATGAAACACCTGCTAAAACAAAATAATTAATATTCCATCTCAATATAAGTTCGATTGCAATACTTATAATCAAAGTATTATCAATAATTATTATTTTAGATAAAGCATCTATCTTTTTATCATCCAGTTTTATCTTATATTTTTTTTGAATAAATAACAATGCTTTATTACTTATAAGAGCATCATTTCTTTTCATATGAACATAGTTAATAAGATAATTAATTATAAATACTATAAATGCAATTACTACAAATTCTAAAATCATTTTAACCTCCAAAAAAAAGATGATACCAAAAGGACGAAAATACTTCCGTGGTACCACCTTACTTTAACACTCATAAGACTTTAAAGGGTCAAACCTTACACATCCAAAAACAAGTTCATAAATCTCTTATGTTTATTTTCACCAACCATAAACTCTCTAATAATAAGCTAATTTATTACTACTTTTTCTTCATCTGCTTGAATGTATTATACAAAAAAATACTATAAATGTAAATAAAAAAATAACAATTTATCTTTGTTTAAATTCTAATGTAGATTTTATTGAACCATTATAAAAAGGAGACAAAAGTCTCCTAAAACCTAACATTTAAGAATCAATAAATTATTAATTCATTTAATTTAGGAATTAACATATTTCCATTATTTTGTTCCAATTATTTATAAAAAGTAATTGGAACTATTAATTGTTTTTTCTTTGTAACGGTATTTATACTGGCTTTACTCGCATTGCTCGTAGTGCGCCTACGTATAAATAACTTATCACGATAATATGTGTATCTTTTCTTACTTTTATCTCATTTTATAGGTTTCCATATCTGCATTGTTTATACAATTCGGAAAGCTGGAGAAACACCAAGAGAGGCGAACGCATTGCCGTAGTTCCAAGCGCCAGAGTCATAGACATTAAGGAAGCCGTAGGTAACGCCAGAACAAGCCGAACGTAACCACCAATAAAAATTACTTCCATTATATTGTTTTATTGCTCCATCATCTCTGGTTGTTGTTACTCCTTGATTTTTATAATAATCTAATTGTTTTGTATTATTATATGATGTATCTTTTGCACTTATTGGATAACTTGTTCCATCTTCATATACTTCGTGTCCACTTAACAAATATAATTTGTCTTGAGTTTCAAAGTTTGTTTCTCCTGATGTTTTTCCATGGCTCGATATTACTTTTGTTGTTGTTATTACATTTTGTAATTCACTTGGAAGGGCATTATATATTGTTCCATTTACATATGTACGTATTTCAGAATCTTTCCATCCTCCTACATTTGTACCTACACCTGCATTTGTAATGCTATTGACTTCTTGTTTTGTTATTATATCTGCAAATTCTACTACAAATCCACATGCTGTTTCGCTTGTTTCCGTCGTACATTCACTCATATTGGATATTCTTACTGTATGTGTTCCAAAAGATCCTAAGTCTACTTCTTTTGTATCTCCAACGTTGTATTTACTTGTGTTTCCAGTTTGTACTGCTTTTTGGATTGTTTTCCAAGGATCACTTGTAAATGATACTGGATTTGGAATATTTTCTCCCAACGTATCTCTTTCTACAGCATTGAATTCTAATTTACATGTATATTCTTCTGTAACACTCTCTGTTGCTGTCTTGTTTAACGTTACTGTTAATGTTCCATTTAATGAAGTCTTTGCTTTTACGACTGTTGCATCATTTTCTAGTTTGTTTTTGATACTCGTGTATTTTGCTGTTGTTCCGTCCTTTGGTACACATGTTACTGTAACGTTTGCATCATAGTTACTTGAATTATTTGTTACTTCGTAAGTTAGTACCGAAGTTTGATTAAGTGTTTTTAGTTCACTTGTTGTAAATGTAATTATTTTCTTTGTATCATCTACAACTGTTGAATATACATCCTTTCCATCTATACTTGCAGCTGTGAAGATTACACTGAAATCTTCTTTGTTTTCGCTTACTTTTGCATTTCCGTTTATTACTAATGTTGTTGAGATTGCTGCAAATCCAATACTCATTAATAATATTGCTATTATAAGCATACTTTTCTCCTTCATATTATTCCCTACTTTCTACTATTTTATTTTATAATACCCCCCCCGATTTTCAAGTCGTTTTGGCGGGTTTACACAAAGTTTTCAAAATTTTTTTAATTTTTGCATATTAAAATACACATCTTTTAAATTATTCTACGTTACATTTTTTATCTCAAAAAAAAAGACTAAACAGTCTTTCTTACTTAACATTATCTATTCCACCCTTAGAAAAAGGATTACATCTAAGAATTCTCCAAATGCTTAACAAGCTTCCTTTAAAAGCCCCATATTTGTTTATAGCATCAATTGCATAATTTGAACAACTTGGTATGTATTTACAATTAGAATGACTACTTAGTGGTGTTGCTTGATACATTTTAATTAGTTTTATTAGAATTTTTTTCATCTTTTTCTATTATTTCTTTTCCATTCTTATCAAGCATTATAACTTTAGTATTTAAAAGTAAATCATGAACACTTCTAAAATCATCTCTAATGATCATAACAACAATAAAACCAATTTCATATATATATTTTGCTTGTAAAAGCCAATAATTAGAAGCAATATATAAACTTTTACTCATAGTTGTTAAGAATATTAAATCTATTGCCGTTATTATAATTTCACAAACCAATATACTTCTTAAAATATAATTTAATAAAGAAACTTTTTCTTTTTCCATTCCTACAACTTTTAATTTAAATAATTTCTTACCTAAAGTTTGTCCTTTTAAAACATATTGTAGTACACCAAAATATAAGATATAAAAAATAACTCCAATAATGCTTTGAACAATATTATATTTATTTATTTGATATGCGTAATCATTTTTAATATCTACATAAGTTTCTTTAATATTTTTAGAAATATCACTTTTTAACTCATTTGTTACTTCTTCATCAACTTTAACTTTATTAAAACAAGAATAAAAATTTGAATAATCAGTTTTAATTTCTTCTAACTCTGTTTCACTAAATTTAGCATCTTCATAATATTTATCTAACTTTTCAGTTAAAGCATTATAAGTAAGCTCATTTGTTGAAAGACTTACATATATCGCGCCTACTTTACTATTAGTTTCTTTAAACATAGGCAAATAAGTAATTCCCATAGTTAACATAGTAACTAAAAATATATCAATTGCATATGCTAGTAATCTATAAATAATTTTTTTCATAATCATCACGTCCTATATAAATTATATATTTATTTCAATCTTTTTTCAATAATTGCTTTTTTCATTTTTTTATAGTATTATTGATTTGGTGATTAATTTATGTTAGATTCTGCACATTTAATACAATATGCAATAATTGCAGTAGTTTTAATAATATTATCTTTAGTTATAGTTAAACTAAACCATAAGAACTTTAATTTGGAAATAAACAAATTAGTTCAATATCTTGGAGGAAAAGATAACATACTAGATACTAAAGTTAATATGTCAAGATTTATCGTTACATTAAAAGATATCAGCAAAGTTGATAAAGAAAGCATTCAAAAATTGGGTGCCAAAGGTATTGTTGAAATCGATAATCAGTTAAAGATAATATTTGGAAGCGATGCTAGAACATTAAAAAAATATATCAATGAATTAAAATAAGACCATTTCAAACAATGGCCTTATTTTTTTTAACTTATTTCTTTTAACAATAATTTTTCTAAAGCATCTTCAGGGATTTTGCTTTCATACTTTGAACACTCATAATATTTGGTATTTATTACTGGATTTATCGCAATATTTGAAAACCAAGAGTATAAATCTTTTGAATACTCAATTCTTTCATCAGATAAATCATTAATCTCTTTAGAATATTCACATAGTTCTAAAACTATTTCACTTGATACTCCAATATATTTTTTAATATAGGATATTATATTATCATAAATCAAGAATTCTTCATTTAATTCATCAAATAATGTCTTATACCTATCATCTAACGTCTTTAAAATATATGGAAGATAAACATCATTTTTTCTTTTTAAAAGAAGTGACCTTAAACAAATATAGTCTTTAATATATACCATTAACTCATCACGATTATCTTCAAGAAGCATACCAACATTAAGAAGTTCAACTGAATAGTCCATGATAATTATTTAAAAATTCCTAAATAATATTTTTTCTTACCTCTTCTTATTACAACAACTTCTCCACCAATCGCGTAAGATGAATCAATAGTTTTAGTTTCTTCAGTTTCTTTTTCACCATTTATAGAGATACTACCAGCACTTATAAATTCTCTAGCTTCTCTTTTACTTGAAGCAATATTATTGTTTACAAGTAAATCAATAAGTGTCATATTTTCAGTTATATCAAAACTTGGAACATCTTTAAATCCATCTTTTATTTCATCTAAAGTTAAATCTTTAATGTCCCCACTAAATAGGTCTTTGCTTATTTTTAAAGCTTTATTATATTCTTCTTCTCCATGTAAGAAAGTTATAACTTCACGAGCAAGTGAGTATTGGGCAATTCTATCTTCTGGATGTTCTTTTTGTTTTTCTTCAATACTTTCGATTTCCTCTTTACTTAAAAATGTTAATTTCTTTAAGTAATCTATTACACAAGCATCATCAGTATTGATTAAATATTGAAATAATTCATATGAAGAAGTTTTATTTTTATCAAGCCATAAAGCATTTCCTTCTGTTTTACCAAACTTAACTCCATTAGCATCCAATACAAGAGGCATCGTCATACCGAAAAGCTCTGGTCCTTCCATTTTACGAGAAAGTTCAATTCCAGTTGTAATATTTCCCCATTGATCAGATCCAGCTACTTGTAAAGTTACTCCGTAGTTTTTATTTAAAGTAACAAAATCTAAACCTTGTAAAAGTGTATATGCAAATTCACAGAAAGTAATTCCACTTTCAAGTCTTCTTTTAATAATATCTTTATCTAACATATAATTAACATTGATATATTTTCCATAATCTCTTAAAAAATCAATAACACTTATATCTTTTGTCCAATCATAGTTATTAACTACATCAAAGCCAAATATATCGTGTGCTTGTTTCGTTAAACCAGCCACATTTTTATTAACTTCTTCTCTAGTGATCATTTTTCTTTCTTGACTAGGTTTAGGGTCTCCTATAAGTCCAGTTGCACCACCAACAAGTAAAATTGGTTTATGACCATATTTAGCTAAACGAGTCGCGATTAAAAAGCTTGAGAAATGTCCAATATGCATAGAATCAGCAGTTGGATCTGTTCCTATATAAAAAGTAAGCTTTTCATTGTTTAATTTATCTTCAAGTTCTGGACTTGAAATATCTTTAACTAACCCTCTCCATTTTAAATCTTCAAAACATTTCATATTTTTTCCTCCTTAAAATCTCTTTCTTAATTCATTAAAATTATTAATTAAATTCTTTGTTTGGTAAGGAGATTCCCTATCAAACAAAATCGCTTGCATGCCACAATTTACTGCACCATCATAATCTATGGCTTTTGAGTCTCCTATCATAATACATTCATCAACACATCTTTCTCCAGCTGCATTAAAAAAAGCATCTTTCATTGGTTTAATAAATGTGTCCCCCCCAATTACGTCATCAAACATGAAAGGCAAACCAACATTTTCCATTCTAAGCAGTTGCACATCTTTAAAGAAATTTGTTAGAACTACCAATTCATATTTTTCTTTTAAATAATTTAAAGCAGATATTACATCTTGATGAACAAAGTCAGGAACACATTTAATAGCAGAAGACAAAAAGCTTTTCATATATTCTGGACTAAAATCAATCATACTTATTTGATGAATATATTCAAAGTAATCATCAAAAGTATACTTAGAAAATTTCTTTTCATAGTTTTGCATGGCTTGCATATATTGCCTAAATTGAGTATCGGTGTATTGATAATTAAATTCTTTTAATTTTCTCTTTACTAATTCACTAAAATCAACTTTATCGATTAAAGTTCCATCAAGATCAAAAATAAATCTTTTTATCATTTTCTCCACCACCTAAAAAAGCAAACATAACTTAAGGACGAAAACATTTCCGTGGTACCACCTTAATTTATGATTGCTCATACACTCTATAATTCTTAACGCGAATAATACGTTTTGACTCCGAAGGCGTAACTCTTCATCTCCATCAATTAAGTCAATTATAAACGATATAGTTTATTAAGTCAATTATTTGTTTGTTGCTTTTTTATATTCTTCTGCTGCTTTTATTGAAATATCTGCAACATCTATTTTTTTAGTACTTTCTAAAGTATCAACTTTAGAAATATATTCTGCATTTCTAATAATATCTTCAGCAGTATTTAATATAGTTTCATCAATATCATTACTTGACGTTACTATATCAACATACATTACATAATCATTTAATCCTGTAAAAGCAACTAAATGTTTAGTAGCATTATCTATTAATTCTAAAACAATATAATTATTATTACTTACTACAAGTTCTTTTATATCATTAACAACATATCCTTGTTCTTTAACACTTTCTTTAATAGAAACTTTTGATAACGCTAGATCATCATAGGATCCTTTAATGCTTCTTATAGCTATTTTAAACTTATTATCTGCATCATATACAAGTAAATATCCATCACTTTTATCATAAACATATGAATTTGGAATTTTATACTTAAAATTATTAACCTCAGTAATATTATTTTTTCCATCAGCAACTAACTTCTTATTTTCAATAACTGGTTTTGTAGAAACAGCACAATAGTTTTTAGAGAAAAACATTTTACCCAATAATAAACCTAAAACAAAAAATATAATAATTCCAATTATACAAACATTTCTAGGAACACTTTTAACATATTTTAGACCAAATGTTGGAAGTTTAAATCCTTTTTTATTAGTCTTTTTTATTTCAACTGGTTGCTCCGAAGAATCAGTTTTATGTTCTTCACCAGTAATAACGTCAACTTCACTAGATGTATTTTCTAAAGAGTTATCTTCTGCTTTATCATCAACAACATCCATAATTTGAGGTTCTTCAACATTAGTAACGTTGTTATCAACATCAATATTTTTATCATCCATATTATCCCTCTATCCTTATGATAATTATACTTTATTAAACACTTATTTGCAATCATATAAAAAGGCATGTAATGTAATTACATACCATATTTAGATATCTTCAAAATAAACTATTAGCGACAAATAACAGTATCAGCTGAATACACCGTGCAGAATTCGCTTGCTAAATTATCATTGCAGGAAACACTGCCATTAGAATTTGCATTACAATTGAAAGCATCATAACGGCAACGAAAACTAGATTCAGAATCACTACAAGCCGATTCTCCAAAATGATTTTTTAATGCATCTTTAGAATTGTCATAATCATTCGGTTTGATACAGAATAATCCATTGTCATTTATACATACTGCTTTTGACTCATCTACTCCTAATCTTACAAATACATTTTTACCTAATGTTGTGTAATCTGTTGCACTTGCTGTTGTTGGTGTTCCAAATGCATAATATGGTCCGCTACTAGCTAATGTATCTCTTTCTACTGCGTTGAATTCTAACTTACATGTATATTCTTCACTTACTTCTTCTGTTGATATTTTATCCAAAGTTATAGTTAATGTTCCATTTACACTTTCTTTTGCTTTTACAACTGTTGCATCATTGTCTAGTTTATTTTTGATGCTTGTGTATTTTGCTGTTGTTCCGTCCTTTGGTACACATGTTACACTTACATTTGCATCATAGTTACTTGAATTATTTGTTACTTCATATGTTAACACACTTGTTTGATTAAGTGTTTTTAATTCACTTGTTGTAAATGTAATTGTTTTCTTTGTTTCATCTACTGCTGTTGAATATACATCATTCCCATCTATACTTGCAGCTGTGAAGATTACACTAAAATCTTCATTGTTTTCGCTTACATTAGCATTTCCGTTTATTATTAATGTTGTTGAGATTGCTGCAAATCCAATACTCATTAGTAATATTGCTAGTATAAGCATACTTTTCTTCTTCATATTATTTCCCTACTTTCTACTATTTTATTTTATAATACCCCCCCCGATTTTCAAGTCAATTTGGCAGGTTTACACAAAGTTTTCAAAATTTTTTTACATTTTAAGATAATTTAACTTACATTTTTTCTTTTCACCTAATTTCACACACCATCCTATTTTTAATTATACTACATATTTGTTGTACTACATATGCTTTATTTTTAGTATGTGTAAAGTTATTTTTTTCATAAAAAAAATAACAGATAAGGAATCTGTTATATTAACAAATATAAAACAAAAACATAAAATACTATAGGTGATGTATATGAGACCTTGTGGTTGTGGAAATAATAGACCTCCAGGATTATTTAGTATCTTTGCTATTCTTCTTTTAGGATGTCTAATATTTTATCAAGTAATAATTACTTTAATTTTACCATTAAGATTTAATTTATCATATATTGATTCTGACGGAGAAAAGAAAACACCAATTATGCTACACAGAGCATTATTTGGTTCATTTGAAAGATTTATTGGTATTTTAACAGAACATTATGCAGGTGCATTCCCAACATGGTTATCACCAGTACAAGTAAAAATATTACCAATAGCTGATGCACATAAAGAATATGCTGAAAAGGTTCTAGAAGAACTTGAAGACAATGACATAAGAGTAGAACTAGATGAAAGAGAAGAAAAAATAGGATATAAAATACGTGAAGCACAACTTCAAAAAATTCCATATATGTTAATTATAGGAGATAAAGAAGTAGAGGCAAACGCAGTAGGAGTTCGTTCTAGATCAGATGGTGATATTGGAGCAATGGGACTAGAAGACTTTATATCAAAAATTAAAAAAGAAGTAGAAGAATATAAATAAAGATAAAGAAGGAGCATACCAAATTCGGTATGCTCTTGTTAGAAGTTTTTATTACAAAAATAAAATGAATTTTTATTGTATATTTTCGAATTTTGTGATAACATTATAAACGATAGGGCAGGATGCCCTTGGAAGTTTTGAAAGGAGTAATCAAACTAATGAACAAGCACGGAATGCTAAAAGCGACAAGCGTTGCAATTGCACTTTGCACCGTTATGTCAAGCACAACCTTTGCATTCTCAACAGTGGCAAGTGCTGCTACCGTTGATACTACAGAAAAAGTATCTGCTTCTGCAACAAAGAGCAAGGATAACTTTTCTTGGGACAATGCATCGGTTTACTTTCTCTTAACCGACCGTTTCAGAAACGGAAACACATCAAACGACCACTCATACAACAGAGGTCTTGACCAGAGCGGTAAGGTTGTATCTAACATTGATGACAGAGCTACCTTCCACGGCGGCGACTTTGCCGGTGTTACACAGTCTATCGAAGATGGTTATTTCAATAACCTCGGTGTAAACGCAATCTGGATTTCCGCTCCGTATGAGCAGACACACGGTTATGTGGTAGGCAGCGACGGTAATCCAAGTTACGCTCACTATTCATACCACGGCTACTATGTTCTCGACTACACACAGACAGATGCAAACTTCGGTACTGCCGAGGAGTTTGAAACTCTTGTTGACACAGCTCATGAGCACGGCATCAGAGTTATTATGGATATCGTAATGAACCACTCAGGTTACAACTCGCTTTACGATATGGCAGAGTATGGTTACGGCACAGTAGCACCGGGCTGGGAAGACGCATACTATCCACATCAGAATATAAACAACAAAACATATCACAGCTTTATCGACTACGATACAAATGCAGAAGACTGGGCTAACTGGTGGGGTCCTGATTGGATTCGTTGCGGTGTAGCAGGTTATACAGAAGGTGGCGGCAGTGACCTCACAATGTCTCTTGCAGGTCTTCCTGACTTTAAAACAGAGCAGGCTTCTACAGTAGGTCTTCCAAAAATTCTCCAGAAAAAGTGGAGCGGAGAGGGCAGACTTGATTCTGAAACAGCAAAGATTAATAACTTCTTTACCAAAACAGGCAGAAGCGCGACTGTAAGCAACTACCTTGCAGGCTGGCTTTCAGAGTGGGTAAGAGAGTACGGTGTTGACGGTTTCCGTTGCGATACCGCAAAACACGTTGAATTTGCTTCTTGGAAAAACCTTAAGAATGCTTGTGTTGACGCTCTTAAAGAGTGGAGAGCAAACAACCCTGACAAGCCGGGTGCAGACTGGGATGAAGATTTCTGGATGACAGGTGAATGTTGGGATCACGGTGTTAATAAGGACGGCTACTACACACAGGGCGGATTTGATTCAATGATCAACTTCTCAACTCAGGGTGGCGGACTTTTAAGCGCAGGCAGAGTTAAGGGCACATATGATGGATTTGCAAAGGCTATCAATAACGATGACAGCTTCAATGTTCTTTCTTATGTATCTTCACACGACTCTGTTCTCGCAAGAGGCGACCTTATAGGTACAGGTTCAGGTCTTCTTTTATGCCCGGGCGGAATTCAGATATTCTACGGTGACGAAACAAACCGTCCAATGGTAGCAGGTGTTCCTAACGACGGTAACGGCGGCGCAGGTCACTCACTCAGAAGTGATATGAACTGGGACTCAATGGATACAAATGTTCTTGAGCATTGGCAGAAAGTCGGTGTATTCCGTAACAACCACATCTCTGTAGGTGCAGGCTCTAACACAAGCCTTGCATCAACATCAGGTTATGCTTTTGCAAGAGATTACGACAAGAACGGCATTACAGATAAGGTAATCGGCTGTATCTATGCTAATGCAAATACTGATGTTACAATCAGCGTTGGCGATACTTGGAGCGACGGTCAGTATCTTGTAAATGCTTACGATCAGTCATCTGCTGTTGTATCAAACGGTAAGGTTACATTCAACAGCGGCAAGAACGGTACAATCCTCGTTGAAGAGCCTGATGGCAGACCACTTATGTCTGTTAAGGGTGACGCAGAGTTTACAGGTACACAGACTGTTACAGTAAGCCTTGACAAGTGCGAGCAGGCTAAGTGCTCTGTTGACGGCGGTAACAAGTTTATCGTAAAAGACGGCGACACAATCACAATCGGTAACACAGCTTACGATGGCGATACAATTACAATTACTCTTGAGGCAGAGAACGAGATCGGTTCTTCCGAGTCAAAAGCAACATTCAAGAAAAAAGTACAGGGCGGCTCAACAGCTCCTGTAAAAACAACATCTCGTCTTGTTGTAAAGACAGCTGACGGTTCAGCTCCTTATGTATATGCTTGGACAGGCGCAAGCAACGCACTTCTCGGTGCATGGCCGGGTACACAGCTTACATCTAAGGATGATAACGGTGACTACTATGTTGACATTAATACAACAGAAACTTACAATGTAGTGCTCAATAACGGCGGCAAAGTACAGTCAGCTGATATTACAGGCATTACAGGCGACGCAATTATCACAGTTAAAAATACATCATTCTCTTCTTATGATCTTGAGATTGTAGAAACTCCTGCTTCACCGCTCGAGCAGCTTAAGAAAGAGGGAAGAGAAGTTAAAGCAATGACTTCTTCCGATTACACAGCATCTTCATGGACAACTGTTGAATCAGTTATGAAGTCGGTTGACGCACTCGTTGCACAGGGCAGTGATGCTGACGACGATCAGGTTACTGCAATGATAACAACATTACAGAATGCAAAGGCTAAGTTACAGCTTAATGTTCCTGCACTCGGCTATGCAGTTAAGGGCAAGAATACAGTAAGCGGTGTTGCTGCTCCTGCTTCAAAGGTAACAGTAACAGTAAACGGCACAGCATACACAACACAGGCTGACGATGTAACAGGTGTATTTACAGTTACAACAGCTACACTTAACGCTTCATCAAAGCTTACATTCAAGGCAGAGAGAAACAGCGTTTCATCAGCTGTAGGTGCATACAATATGTCAAGCGGTGACATCACAAGCCTTATTGTTCCTACAACAGCTTCTCAGGCTACACAGCCGACAACAGTAAGACCTACACAGCCGACTACAGTAAGACCTACACAGCCGACTACAGTAGCTCCGACAACACAGTCACCTACACAGGGCACAAACCTTAATATCTCAAGTAAATCTAACTACTTCTCAAATGCAAATGTAACATTTAAGAAGGGCGATACAGTTTGTCTTGAGTACATTGTAGATTCATCAATGAATCTCGTAAATGCAGAGTGGACACTTACTTACGATAACACAAAGCTCGCTGTTGATAAGGAGCGTTCAGCTAAGCTTATGCCATATGTTACTAACGAGGTTACTAACATTATTGACGCTAAGGGCACAATCAAATCTAACTTCAGTGAAATTCAGAATCTTGCTGATTTCAGCAACGGCAAGGCTTTGGCAAGAGTTTACTTCAATGTAATCGGCACAGGCGACACAACAGTTGACTTCAACCTTAAAACACTTAGCGTAGGTTACCTTGACAGCAACTAC
>ENA-ORMX01001516-ORMX01001516.1-human-gut-metagenome-genome-assembly--contig:-NODE-1516-length-14988-cov-4.652715_pt1 | contig 14988 bp, 13 predicted proteins | sample MGYA00242108_ERZ509007 | MGnify/ENA primary metagenome ERZ509007 (study PRJEB26280, sample SAMEA2338745) | human gut metagenome | biome: human gut; feature: human-associated habitat; material: faeces...
TGCATGTGTTAAGCCTGTAGCTAGCGTTCATCCTGAGCCAGGATCAAACTCTCCACTGTAAAATATTTTCTATTTACTAATACCCTATATATAATATAAGGTGTAGTGAATTGTCTCTGTTCAAGATGAGTATCCTTATTATCGAAGCAAATTGACTGGTTTTCTTTTTACCCAAACATTTCTGTTAACAGTAACAGCAATGCTTGCTTCTTGTACTACTTCTCTGTCTTTATGTAAATCTTTTTCAAAGAACTCTTTCTTTTTACTCTCAACTACTTACAACTATCTTAGCGTTTGCTTCAGATGTCGTTCGTTCTTGAAAGCGGATGCAAAGGTATAGCTTTTTTTGATACCATGCAAGACTTTTGCAAAGAAAAATGCAATATTTATATAGATTTTAACACTTGTTTACATAATATGCGGTGTTTTGTGGGCGCACACATTGTTTTTATTACGCGCGAGCGTGGGGGCTGATAAGACCTATAGGACCTATAAGACCTATAGGACTTATGGGACTAATAAGGCTAATCACCCGACTGGCTGCCTACCCACCACTCCATCCTTGCCCATCACCCCTACCTATTTTTCATATTTGATAATCATATTTCGCCTATTATATTTAGTAAAATATATTGACAACATTTCTATATTATTGGCGAGGTATGTTTACGCTATCAATTAACACATCAGCGTTGCAACATACAGCACCAGGAAGCAGAAATGCTCTGAGGCTGTATATTTATGAAGAAACGCTCGAGGCACGACAGTAATACCGAAAGGTAAAACAGCTACCCATATATCAAAGAGCCAACCGATGATCAGCAGTTTCGCAATTACAGTAAATCACTTCTTCGGAACGAACGTCTCCCACGTCTGATCACTGAAGAAGATACGGATCTCGGTTATCGTACGCTGTTTTATGTCATTATTTTTTACCACATTATTCATAAACCGAATATCAGAAACGCCTGATTGTGGCATATACGAGCCATTAGAGGGAGATGAAGGCGAAGCAGAACCAGCAGGGAGCGCCCCACCGAAATCGAGCACCGCCGACGCACCCCCTCCCATATCACGATGGGGTGGGTTAGACACAGAAGAACCGCCCTCCGTCTCGCCCTGTTCGGCGCCCGCAGACACATTATTATAATAGGTATTCTCGCTGAGCCACATATTTCCGCTGCCAAACATCAGCCAGTCGGTAGAGATATCAGGGAGGGCACCCTTGATAGCCTCGACGATAGCGAGGGTAGGACGGGTACGCCCTGTGAAGACACTACTCAACGAAGCCGGAGAGATATGAACAAAATCGGCAAATTCTTGTTGCGTCATATTCTGGCTTTCCATCACTTTTCTTATACGATCTTTCATAATATGTACTGTTTAGGTGGCAAAAACCACATTTTCCATTACTTTACAAAAGTAAACATAAAAAACGAGACACGCAACATTTGTGTATATTTTTTTTAGATTTTAAAATCAAAATAAAAATCACGTCTACTTTTACAAATTAATATTTATAAATGAGAAAGCGATGCCATTCCTATACAATAAGCAATACACACCCTATAAAACACATATAAGCAAAACTTTGCATATTTATGTTATTAACCTTGTAATTAATATATTACACAGCATCTAAAGCATGTAAAGCCACATCTATTTGCATATCAAGAAACATATTTATGCATAAAAATCGTTGTATTGGTTTATAAATTCGTCATAACATAGTGGTTTTCAGCAATATATTTATCATATTGCCTTTTTGCATATTCATTTATCTTGCTTTGTATATTCAGATATTTCGATATTGATATACATATTTATGTGTTTTAAGAGGTTTACATCTTCATATCAATAATCAAGATACGTGTTTGTATATTCATTTGTATATTGTTTTACAAATGAGGACTAAACAAACATAGATGCAAACAGATGTTAACCGTAAATTAGAAGACAACGAAACAGGCAAAAAACAACGTGTTTTTTCACTTTTTGAACGAGAACCCGCGCTACGAAATTCAAGACGAAAAATGAGGGGGTTAAAAAAGGCTTAACTTGCTTTTACAACGCAAGTTAAGCCTAAAAATGAGGTCATCGAGAAATGTTGAAAGAGATAAAAAAGAGGGCAAAAACGCCCCTTTTCAGTGCAAAATGAAGAACAAAAGCTCCCTCATTAGGTCGCCAGGAGAGGTATGAACGTTGTCAATACCCTTACTTTTGGCATCAATTTCTCTTATTTTGTCTATAATGAGCAACGTCTTCATTGCCGTATAGTTTCTCATGCCCGTCATATAGTCGCGTGCGGCCCACGGCGACTTCAAGTCGAGCTGTGCTGCCACCGCCTGTTCACTGGCCCGGTTAGGTGCATAGAACGCCATCATGAGGTTCTGGAAGTAAGAGAACAGCAGAGGCAGGAAAGAATAGATACTTCCAGCCTTTGGATTTTTGTCAAAATAATTTACTATCTGATTTGCTTTGTACACATCCTTCTGCACAATAGCATTTTTCAGCTCAAAGGCATTAAAATCTTTGTTCACGCCAATCTGTCGCTCCACTATTTCGGGCGTCACTATCCTATTATCGTTAGGCAGCGCTATCAGCACCTTATCGAGTTCAGACACTAGACGATGCAGGTCAGAGCCAATATGATCAGCAATCATGGCGGCCGCCTTCGGGTCGATAGCTGCATGCTGTGTTTTAAGATACGACTCGATAAAGGCGGGCAACTCATTTTCTCTTTTTTTCTTACATTCAAGCACCACGCCAAGAGCGTTTGCCTTCGTCACCAACTTCGATCTTCCGTTGATGGTACCGTTCTTATAGCACAGCACCAAGATAGTTGTTTCGGCTGGTTTCGTAAGATACTGCTCCAGCTGTTCAATCTGTTTCATGGCCTGTGCTTCTTTTACAATTACCACACGCCGGGTAGCCGGCATGATGGGATACCCCTTTGCCAGTTCTACCACCCTTGCCACATTTACGTCGGGGCCATACACCACATCCTGGTTGAAGAACTGCTCATCAGGTTGCAGCACATTATCGGCAATGTAGTCGGATATCTTATCAATGAAATACGGTTCATCGCCCATCAAGATATAGATGGGCTTATAGATGCCGCTTTTCAATTGTCGCATCACCGCGTCGTATGTCAGTGCCACTTTTTTTTCTGCCATATTAACTTATTATATTAAAAATGTTTTTTCGTTCAAGAAAGAAAGCGCTATCTTTGCATAAGCCAAAAACAGGCGCACAGCAAAGTTACGAAAAATGATTCAATTAAATCTACCTCAGTTTGAAATAAAATTGTCGGGCACCCCAGAGAAGCCCAAGATATTAGACATCTTGCGCCGAAAATTCGTTGCCCTGACCCCCGAGGAGTGGGTTCGCCAGCATTTCATCCACTATCTGGTTGAGCATAAAGGCTACCCCTCTTCCCTACTCGCCAACGAAACGCCCCTACAATGTGGCAACAAACGCCTACGAGCCGACACGGTGCTATACGACAGCGAGCTGAAGCCCCGCGTCATCATCGAATACAAAGCGCCGTCGATAAAGATTACGCAGCGCGTGTTTCAGCAGATATCCGCTTACAACATACTGCTACACGTCGACTATCTGATGGTGAGCAACGGCATAACACATTATTGTTGCAAGATGGATTATGAAAACAACACCTATCACTTTTTAAAAGAGATACCACCCTACTCGGCTTTGTAAATGCCGAAAAGTGGCAAGAAAGTGGGTAATAATATTATAATTAAAGAAAAGAAAACAATATGGGATTAGGAAAATGGATTAGTGGATGGTTAGGCTTCTGCATGGGAGGCCCTCTTGGAGCCTTTGCAGGCTTTGCGTTAGGATGGTTGCTGGAAAAAAGCATGTCGGTCCAAGACGATGCCGACTACACCCAGCAGGAGCGCGAACGCATGCAGTATGAAGGACAGCGCAACTCGTTTTTATTTTCGCTACTGTCGCTGACATCATACATCATCCGCGCCGATGGCCGTGTGATGCACTCAGAGATGGAACTGGTGCGCCGCTTTCTGCGCCAAAACTTTGGTGAGATGGCGGTGAGCGAGGGCGAAAAGATTATGATGCGCCTATTTGAGTATCAGAAACAGATGGGCATGCCACAGTTTGCAGGCAACATACACGATGTTTGCGGACAGATAGCCGCCAATATGGAATATAGCCAACGCTTGCAGTTGCTCAATTTCTTAGTATCCATTGCCCAGGCCGATGGCGTGGTGGTGAGCGAAGAGATAGAGGCGCTGCACAACGTAGCCCTATGGATGGGCATTTCGGCCACCGACCTCGACTCGATGCTGAACCTGAGCAACGGCTGCAGCAACCTCGACGCTGCCTACAAGGTGCTGGGCATTGACGCCTCGGCTACCGACGACGAGGTGAAAGCCGCCTTTCGCAAGATGGCGTTAAAGCACCACCCCGACCGTGTGGCCACCCTGGGCGAAGACGTGCGCAAGGCTGCCGAAAAGAAGTTTCAAGAGATAAACGAGGCCAAAGAAGTGATATACAAGGCGCGCGGCCTGTAACACCCCGAAGCATCAAGAAAGAATGAGACAAATGCGTAGTGTTTCAAAACACGAAAGTTCTGAAACGCTGTGTGTTTGTCTCTTTTTGTTCAATCTCCCCCTTCATGCGCTGAACCGCCATTTTGAAGAAAAACCTGATAAGATGTTCATCAGTAGCCTCAGTGCTGCGTATTTTCTTCAAAGAAGAGATATACTCCTGACGGCAGTCGGAGGGAATAATAATCAGCGGATGAGCACAGCGCAACAAGATATAATTGCTCACAAGACGCCCCGTACGGCCATTACCATCACGAAATGGGTGTAGATACTCGTAAAAGCCATGAAAACGCGCAGCCAACACCACAGGATGAATTGCAGCTGCAACGATAGCACGCTCGGTAGAGGCCAGCAGATGTGGCACACGCTCAATCAGCTCTTCATGGTCGCCAAACACGGTGTCGCCCGCTGCCATATCGGTAGTGGGATATTCGCCTGGCGTAGCGTCTGGCGCGCGATAGCTAAGTGTATGAAGCGTCACCAGCCTGTTTATTTCTTTCAAAAAGTCCTCATCCAGCGGATGCTGCGTGTTCTTCATCACATACTCGTAAGCATTGAAATGGTCGAGCATCTCAAAAGCCTCGAACAAGGTTTTTCCTGCAGGAATCATCCCCAAGCCCTTCTCTTTCAGTTCTCGCGTATCGTCTACCGAAAAAGAGTTGCCCTCAATGGCACACGAATGGGTAGAGAAAAGTATTTCGTTGTATTTCAAATACTCTTCTTCATCCATTTTCTTCACTACCATCGTCTGATATTTCTTTCTCAGACTTTCGTATTCTTTTATTTCTGTTTCAAATGCCATTGGAGTGTTGTCATTTTTATATAGTGCAAAGATACAACAAAACTTACAATACCATAAGCAATTGCTCAAAAAAAACGTTACACAAAGCCCCCAAAAATCGGGCCACACTTTTTGCATAAATATACAAAAAGCGAAGCGTGATGAGAAAGCCATCAAATTACAGTCTGAAAGCCTTGTTTTCAGCCTCTGAAACCCATGCTTTCACAGCCTAAAACCCTTGGTTTCACGACCTGAAACCCATGCTTTCCCATTTCAGGGGTATCATTTTTGAAAAGTGTAAGCAAAATAAGTAAAACGAAACGCGATTGTTAGATTATTAACAAATCTTTTGTTAAGCAATGTAAAATATCGAAGATGTATAAATATACAAAACCCTGCTATTTTTGCATAAATATACATTTATCTATCTTTGCGCCATGCACGACTTTTAGAAACAGATGTTCGCAAGCTATTAGAATATCATATACTATATATACTTAGATAAGGATTATCACTCCAAATTCAGGATGAACCTAAAAACAAAAAGGCCGACTGCACGAGGAATATCCCCATACAGTCGGCCTTATGAACATTGTTTATAAAATCTTATCTCTTCAGTTTCAATGTCTGCACAGCGCCATCAGTAGTAGTAACGCTCACGATATAAAGACCGTGGTTCAGAGCCGAGAGGCCAATCTGCACGTTAGCCGTTCCGTTACCCAAGCCCTGCATTACCTGCTGACCCTGAGCGTTAAACACCATCCACTGCTTAATTGTCTTTCCACCTGACACCTCGGCCACGTCATTATTGAAGGTAAGCTTAGCAGCCGCTGTATTCTTCACACTGCTTATGCCATCAGTTACAGGCGTAATGCTCAGGTTATCAATGCAAAGCGAGATGTAAGAGCCCTCCTTAGTAAAACCGTAGAGGCCGATATGATAGATGCCCGAGGTGGTGATGGTGAAGTTTTTGTTGCACACCTGTTTCCATCCACCTTGCACCGTCTTATCGCCAAACACAATCTCGTCTTCGTGGCGGTCGAGCTCGGTAGTAAAGGTGGTGAGGTCGTTGCCATCGGTACCCAGCATCACAGCCCAACTCCACTTATCCTTTTCAGAACCCTTGCCATAATAAGAGAGGTTATATTCGCCCTTCTCCATCTTTATGGGCGGAGAGATTAACCAGTCGTTCAGCACTTCGCTACCCGAAGCCTTATACAAGCGAGCATAGTAGCCATCAAAGTTTTTATCTACATAGCTTGATATCGACCAGCCAGCACCATATTTATGCGGAGCATTGGCCGCTGTCCAGAACAGACCATCGCCGTTGCCCTTCTTCTCAAACTTAGCAGTAAAGGGCGGCACCTTAGTTTCTGTTATCGACACATTCTCGGTCTTGGCACCCAAGCCTATCACGCCACCGCTAACAGCCTCTACCACATAGCAGTAGATACCCTCGGCCGTAACCACCTCGCTAAAGGTAAGCTCTTTCTGGTTTTTAGACAGCAGCTCATACTTCTGTGTGAGCAGATTTACGCGATACACATTATATACAATGTTGTCGAAGTCGGCATACTCGTTGTTCACCGTCAGCGTAGGCTTCGTCCACGACAGGCTCACCTCGTTGGTAGCATCGTTCTTCACCGCGTGTAGGTCGTTCACACCCACCAGTTGGTCGTAGCCGGCAAAGAGGCTCACGGTGGCAGGCACGCCAGGGGCCGTAGCATTTACCGCTACCACCTCGTAGGCCGTTTGTCCATTGTCCGAGTGCTCGTCAACAAATGTTGTGGCATCTTTTCCTAACACAGCAATAGGCTCGGCCGTGCCCAGACGATATACGCGCACCTCCGTCAGGTTAGCGTCGGTGCCATCATAGTTTTTGGTGGGCAGCGTCCAGGTCAGCGTTACCTGATTGTGCTTCACCTCATCGTTCACCGCCTTCAGGTCGGTAGCGGCCAGCGGGAAGGTCTTTACCAGACTGCGTTTCTGGAACAAGCAGGTTAGCTTGTCGTTGTCGCCCAACGTGCCTATTTTGGTGGGCACACCTGTGGCGGTATCGATAGTGGTGAGCCAACCATAGGGGTGCGCTGTGTGCTGCGTCCAATAAAGCACACCGTCAGCACCAAAGGCCATCGACTGGAAGAATGGTTCTACAGCCAGTTTGTGCTCCTTACCTATCTCGGTAGCCTTGCCCGAAAACTTATCTAACTTATAAAAGTGGCGGTAGGCCGACATGGCATACAGGTCGCCATTTTTGTCGCAAGCCAGCGTCACCAGGTTGTCGTCTACCACTTTGCCGTAGCCATTAATGCCTAACAGCTCGCCCGTGCCACCCACGCGGGTCAGTTCGCCCGTCTCGGTGTTTACGATATAAAGACTGGTGATCTGAAGTTCGCGGTCGGTCGTCACCTTATCCTCTGCCAACGCATACATTGTATTGGTGGTATAATCGTAGGTCATATCTGACACACGACGCTCGCCATAGCGGTCGATAGTTTTTAGGGGCGTAAAGGTCTCGGCATCATACACAATGTAGCGTGTCGACTGGTAGGCCTCGTCATAATCAGAAGCATCATACTGATAGCCATAGGTGTAGATTTTGCCGTCGAGATACTCGCCAGCGCCCACCTTCTCCATATCATAAGCGCCTGTATATTTTTTCAGTAGCGTCACCTTCGTAGTGTCGCTGGTGTTGAACGATACCCAGCCAATTACCGATGGCGCACTAAAGCCGTCGGCACCTTTCTTCAACTGGTCTACACGATAGGCGTAAAAGGTCTGCCCCTTTTCGGCCTCGGTCTGTGCTTTTACTGCTGTGGCGGGCCACATAGCCAGCACAGCAAGTGAACATGTCACTAATCTCTTGTAAATTTTCTTCATAAACAAACAATCATTTATAATGTTTTCAATTATTTTGTTACAGTTAATGATGCTACAGCCCATCCTATAGGGCTATTGTGTTCGCTATATACGAGACAGCAAAAGTAGACAATTTATCTATAATATACAAATTTTATTTACAATTTATTGTAATTATTACTTATTCGCCTTCTAATCGTAAGAGAAAACGATGCAACCCATACTCAATGATAACGCGCGTAACATCCGTTCAATCTGTGTTCGCTTAAAAACAAAAAACGCAGGTAAAGCCAGCATAGCTTTACCTGCGTTCTCTTATATCATGGCCCCGTATGGGCACCAGTTTTCGTTAAACCGCTGTGCGAGAAAAATTAATCCTCAGCATCAGCATCCTTCTTCGTCTTGCGAATAGCGCGCTTACGCTTGGGCTTATCCTCCACCTCAACGGCCTCAGCCTTTACGCCAGCCAGTTCAGGATCAATCATGATACGTCCGCAATATTCGCACACGATAACCTTCTTGTGCATCTTGATGTCGAGCTGACGCTGTGGCGGAATCTTGTTAAAGCAGCCACCGCAAGCATCGTGATATACATACACAATGCCCAAACCGTTGCGGGCGCTCTTGCGTATGCGCTTGAAGCTGGTGAGCAAACGCGGCTCAATCTTTGTTTCCAAATCCTTAGCACGAGTCTTCAGCTTATCTTCCTCCTCACGCGTTTCGAGCATAATCTCGTCAAGCTCGTTCTTCTTCTCGCTCAGCGCCGTCTGACGGTCGTCAATCAGCTCGTTGGTGTGCTGCAGTTCGCGTTTCTTGTCTTCAACCTTAGCCAGAGCCTCGCGTATCTTCTTGTTGCACAGCTCAATCTCCAAGCTTTGGAACTCAATCTCCTTGGTCAGCGTGTCATATTCGCGATTGTTCTTCACGTCGTCCAGCTGCATCTTATAGCGGTCAACGCTGGCCTGAGCCTGCTCAATCTCGTTCTGCTTCTGTGCCACAGCATCCTGAAACTCGGCTATCTCGTGCTGAATTTTCTCAACACGAATGTGCAGACCTTCAATCTCGTCTTCCAGGTCTTGCACCTCAAGGGGCAACTCGCCACGCAGGGCACGCTTCTCGTCGATAGCCGACAAGGTGGTTTGCAGCTGATAAAGCGTCTTCAGCTTCTCTTCTACCGACAATTCTGTAGGATCTTTCTTTGCCATATTGTGATTCTTAAAGATAAATAATGGGGTTGGTGTCGGTGTGAGCAATCACGCAGCGCACGCCCTGACACTTCTCCTCAATAACTGACTTAAATATTTCGCTTGTATATTGTTCGCTTTGGTAGTGGCCTATCACAGCAATCTGTATCTGTTGCTCGTGACCAAAATATTCGTGATAGTGCATCTCGCCCGTTATAAAGGCGTCGGCACCTTGCTGCACTGCCTGAGGCAACAAGAAGGCCCCTGCTCCGCCACACAATGCCACACGACTAATGGGGCGACGCAACAGCTGGTTAGCCTGCACACACTCTACCCCGAAGGCGCGCTTCAGCAAGAGGATAAAGTCGTCGGCAGCCAGTGGCTCTTCAAATTCGCCCACCACGCCCGAACCACACTCAACGCCGTCTACCGTCTTGGTGGCAAACAGGCGCACGTGGTGCAGCCCCAGCTTCTCGGCCATCTTGAAGTTGACGCCCCCCACCGCGTTGTCCATGTTGGTGTGCATCGACACAATGGTTATACCATGCTGTATAGCACGCATCACCACGCGCTGCACATCGTCGGCATCAGTCACACACGCCAGCTTATGAAAGATGAGGGGGTGGTGCGACACGATAAGGTTGCACTGCGAGGCAATGGCCTCGTCAACAATCTGGGGCGTAACGTCCAGACACAATAATGCCCCTGATACGTCCGCCTCTGTCAATCCTACCTGCAGGCCGGCATTATCCCAGCCTTCCTGCAAGGGCAGAGGCGCGAACTGTTCAAGGGCAGCAATTACTTCCTTTATCTTCACGCTTTTCAGCCTTTATATATGTTTTTTAAGACTGCAAAATTACTACTTTTTTTCGTCACCACCACATATACCTACAAGCTATTACTATTTTTTAACATAAGCGCCATCTTTCGCCTCAAATATCACGCTCGGCTCTATCACCTCTACCGTGTGCCACGCCCCCTTTGGCACCTGGCATACACTTGGCATGCATATATCGTTCTTCATCTGTATCACTGGCCGCATAGTCGCAACAATCTGTGTACCATTCTTCATGAAGTAGGTCACTCTCCACTACATATTTACGGCTGTCAATAGCTTCTAACCAATAGGTCAGGTAGCGGATTAGTACGTCATGAGACAATGCCTTCAGCTCTTCTACGACTTTCTGTATTTTCTTGTCTACAACTAAATCGTAATAATCGCCTTCGGCATTGTAGACGAAATCGAATGAGTCTTTGTGCATGTTTTGTTTATGCTGCTCATTTTGTTGTGCCTTCTCCCATTCTTGTAGCGACTGCTGAAGCAATAACATCAAACTGCTTTTTCCAGATTCCCAATTACCAAACGCTCCAATTGAGATAGGCAACATGGCATCATTCAATATTATCTTTCTGAGCAAGTCTGTATGAACTTGATAGCCTAACAAATCTTGCGTTGTTTCATTGTCTGACCACATAATAACAGAATCTATTTGTGAAATGGAATATTTATGAGAATGTGACGTTTGGACTATGGATTAAGCACGGTTTTCAAGAACTCATCTCGTCTTTTCTCCCATATATTGCCATTTTTGGACGGCAAGTTAAAAATTTGACATATATGTTCTTTAAAATCATTCAATAAACTCTTAGCGTCATCATTGTCAACCTTTATTGATATTTTGTCATTGGGTTTTATCGCTCCATTCATATCTTTAAAATCAAAATCTTTCGTCAAGAAAGAGCAAAAATCTGTTTTCATTACCCATGCTGCTCCCATTTCATTAAGTGAAGCGTTGCTGCTGTAAAAATTTTTAGAATGAATAAAGATGACGTACAAGTTGTAATTCTTAAATTGTTCTTGGAGTGTATCATATATGTCATTATTAAAACCTATTCCATACCCTTGAACAGAACTGCAAAACAATGTACTATCATCTAAGCCTATAAATTCCAGTAATCGCACTAATGCTTCCACAAAATATTTGTCCTTGCTGGAATGACTTATGAAAACTTTTAAATGTTTTTGATTTTCCATTTTTTTATTTGATTCCATTTCGTTATTTTCCATTCTTGAAAGGAGTATTGCATAAGAAGAACTTATATCGTAATAATTGTCTTGAAGCGTATAACCGTTACCTTTATTGTTTACATTTCGGAACTTAACTACATCTGGGTCATTATTTCCAAATTTATTAACAAACATAACACACGCATTGTTATACCAATCATGGTATGCTGTTATTGTCTCTTGATCATTAGGGGCTTTATGTAACTTTTCAAGGTAATCTGCCAAAAGTTGTTGTGACTGTTTTTTACATTCTGTAGTCGTCATATTTTTTATTTTATTTTGACTACTGTATATTTGATTCCAAAATATGTATGCAACATTTTCCCGTTTCGACAGGAGCTGTTGATACCTAATATTTACTTCTTTTAGTTTTTGAGGATGGGTATATGTATAAATGCCTTTTACCTTTGGTAGCGATGCCTGCGGTATAGCTATTGTTTGTAACGGATTGTTTCCGAACCATAAATATTCTAAGTTTGATAAATCACCATACAACTCAATCGTTTTTATATCATTATTGCTCACATTGAGTCTTTTGAGATTTTCCCAATCATTGAGTCTGACTTTTTTAAGCTCGTTTCCTATCAAAATAAGTTGTTCTATTTTGGATGCAATGATTTCCCTTGGAATTGATAATATCGAATTATAACTTAGATTCAATATTCTTAAATTGGGTAACTTAATCAGTTGATAATTTATAACAGACAACTTGTTATTTGACAGGTCTAACAATCTGAGCCTTTTTAGAGCCTTTATTTTAGAAGGAATTTTTCCTATATTGTTTTCATGTAAAATCAATTTTCTGAGATTCCTACATTGATACACATATTCAGGTATTTCTTCTAATTTTTGCCCAGATAAATCTAATTTCGTTATTTTTAGTAAGTTTCTTTCTGTTTCAGACATGTTTTAGGTATTTTATTTATAACTTTGTATTCGGTCGGCTATGGGAGGTAGCGACCTTAAACAGACTCTTGAATAACTTAGGGTGGACGTTATGGAGGCCAGAAAACCTGTACTTCACTCGCAGGGGGAAGAACCAACTGCATCAACAGGCAACCAAGTGGATAAAGAGTGGGCTTTATTGCCAGACTCCTCTTGGCTCGCCACACTATATCAAATGGTGTGGCGAGTATCATTTTCTTAGGATGCCCCAACAATCAAGTATTCGTTGCGATGATTTATTCATACATTCATGTCCTTCATCACTCGTTCCACCTCTTCCAATGGCACATTCAACATACGCGACACATAAAGTGGTGTAATGACCTCCATGCTTCCCGACTGGCGTTCCATGCCAATCAGATACTCGATATTCTTTTTCAAATCGCCAAGACTGTTTGAGAATGTAGCTGAAGCCTGTTCCTTGTTTTCCGCTTCCTTTGCTTTGAAAGCATCAAACGTCTCACTACCATCCTCACCATATTTTCCGTCCTTTGATTCGTATATAACCGATGGTTCCAGTACTTTTACAGTATGCCATGCACCTTGTGGAACAACACAACCATAATTACCAACGGTGGGGTCAAGATGAATACGCTCTATCTCGTTTCCGTTTTCATCACAGATAACCTCCACAATCTTACCGCACAAAAGAAAAACATTCTCCGTACTTTGTGGATGCCTGTGAATAGGTACAACGGTTCCTGGCAACAGGGCATTAAGCATGCGTTGCGAATTATCATTGGCAGATGTTCGCAAATCGAAATTCTGACGCAATCGAGGATTAACAACAGCTTGCTCAAAGAGCTTACCTAAAAATTCTTTATTAATTTCCATAATTGTTGTAAACGAAAAAAACATGAACCCCATAAATTATACGAAAGGCGTTTCATATAACCTATGAAATTCATGTCTTGAGATTTGTAAATGTTATTTCTTTAGTGAATTAAGATATTCCTCATGCAAGTGATAGAATCTCTTCATGAACAAGACGTAGACGATAGCCAATACAGCTAATACTCCAATCAAATACATCCAATGGCAAAGCGCTGTATTAGGACATAGATAAACAAATCCCAACGATACAGCCAACTGCATAATCATATATAGTAGCGTAACTTTTACATGTCCTATCTTCAACTCGTTCGCCATAATCTGGTAAGCATGTTTTCTATGAGCCTCACCTAAATTCTCATGCAACATGATACGATGTATGATTGTCAAACAACCATCCACACCATATACTAATAAGAATATCAGCCATGTAATATCTTCAGTCTTGATAATAACATTACCTAACAGGAACAACATAATGAATGCTATACCAATTGACCCTACATCGCCAGCAAAACACTTAGCCTTACCCTTCGGTCGGAAATTGAATATACAAAAAACTATTGCTGCAATAATTGTTGTAAAGATCAGCGACTGCGCCACAAACTTATCGTCAGCATTTAAGGCTGCTAATGGAAGTAAAACAGCTAATGAATATCCTGCCGTTATTCCATTTATTCCATCCATAAAGTTTATTACGTTTGTTGCTCCTACATAAATGATTAGTGCTACCAATACTATCCACCACATATCCCAATGCAGAATATCCAATTGATAGAAAGCCATAGCAGCTGCTGCAAACTGTGCTACCAGTCTTACGGAGTCGGGCAGCGAACGTATGTCATCTACAAAGCTCACGCCAGCCACCAGTGTCAGGCCCGCCAAGAACCACGGATAACTGAAGCCGAAAAACGCGCTCCACACCCAAGCCCCTATCAAGAAGATAATGCCACCCCCACGCAACACTATCGTCGTATGCGACGACCGCTCGTTAGGCTTATCAATAATGTTATACTTATCCGCTATGCGGAAATAGATAAGTTCTGCTGCAAGGAGCAGAAGAAAAATAAGAATGTAAGTTATCATAAATGAATTATTTTTTACAAATAAAAAACATAATAGGCTGTGACTTAGTTAGCAAAGAGAGCCTTGCTGACTAAGACACTGGGTATATCGAAAAAAATAAGTGCTAAAAAAGTGTGGTACAAATAAAGGGGGTACCAGTATAGTATAGATTAGTAATTATATTCTGCCTTATAGGTTTTTACGCCTATTGTGAAGTTTACAGTTAATCTGTTAACAACAATAACTGTTTAAACGACCCAATTTTCTATTTTTATATTCTTTATTCTTGAATAGTGTTTGGCGTTATTCGTTACCATAACTAAATTATCTGAAAATGTTCTGCTATACTGTTCTTATTACGCAAAAAAAGACAACAATATCTGTGTCAAACAAATATCCCTTCATAATATTATTTCTGAATTATTAGTTCTTGCTTTATGTATATCTTCAACAATCTGTGCAGTAGTGCGCTCATCTTGCCATTTGCCAGCAAAATCATCAACCCACGATTTGCTTACTGTAGCTGTTGGTGCTGTCGTCTTTTTTTTGTCAACAACTTGCCACTTCATCCTTAAAGCTAATTCCTTGAAGAAACTTAAATCTGAATTCACTAGTGTCCCGTTAAAACGAGACGATTTAAATATAAGTTATTAAAATAGAATG
>ENA-ORMX01001523-ORMX01001523.1-human-gut-metagenome-genome-assembly--contig:-NODE-1523-length-14957-cov-13.561535_pt1 | contig 14957 bp, 14 predicted proteins | sample MGYA00242108_ERZ509007 | MGnify/ENA primary metagenome ERZ509007 (study PRJEB26280, sample SAMEA2338745) | human gut metagenome | biome: human gut; feature: human-associated habitat; material: faeces...
TTGTCGCTTTGCAAGCAAAATCCCACTAAACCCTATAGGTTGCGGATTTGAGGTTCTTTAAGTTTTCTATTGCACGATTGTATCTGTCTCTTCCGTATGTACCAAAGTCGTCACCTTGTGCTTCCTTGATAACCGTCCATACAGCCCAAAGATAATCCATAAGAATCTGATATACGAAAATCTTCCTTCTCGCATTTTCAGGTTCCTTGCCATTGAAATAATGGTTTAGGAAATAGTCTTGGCTCTCGTCTGTAAAACTGTTTTCAAGGAACAAAGCGGCAATGTCCCACATAGGGTCATTCATGCCAGAATATTCCCAATCAATAAGATAAATGGTACCATCCTCCGCTTTAAGGAAATTCTCTGCCACCAAGTCGTTATGACAAGGCTTAACCGACACGCCGAGTTGGTTAAGGTAATCTTCAAGTTTGAAGACCTTCTCCCTTACTGGCTCATAGCCGTCATACATGGTGCCGTGACATTGCTCCAACAGGTGTTCATAGTTCAGAATCTCGTTAAAGACGTTAAACTCGTTGCCGAAGCGCACATGAGAATGATGCAATGTGTGGAAGATGTCAGCAATCTTCTTCATGTTCGAAGGTCGCTGTATTGTCGCTCCGTTCAGCGTCTCTGCATTCTTTACATAATCAGCCAGTTTGATGCCGTTCTTGGCATTGAAATATCTCACAGGAGGATTAATGCCCATCTTACATGCTTGCATAGAGTTTTGTTCCTCGTTGCTACGCACCACCATGCCTTCAGAACCATTGCCAGGCACACGAAGCACATACTCCTGTTTTCCTTTTGTCACCTTGAAGTTCTTGTTAGACATGCCACCGATCTGTGTTATCCTAACCTCATCTTCAATCTGCTCATTCGGGAATATTGCATTCAAGTATGAAATCAAGTTCTCATAGTCAAACGGATCCTCTTTGCGTCGCAGCCTGGGGTAGATATAGTTGCACAACTTTGTAAAATCCTCCTCACAGTCAACATCTCCCCATATAAGGTTTGTGAAACGTATGTAAGGACGGTCAAGCACATCGGTTGAATCAAGTAACAGATATTCATAGTTGAGGTAAGGGTTATTGCTGCACTTCCATCTCTGCATCATTCTGTCAAACGTATGTTTGGCTATTTTTACAATACCCAACAGCTCACCTTCAAAATTGCATATCTGATGACGGTCCTTGCTTACCTTTGTTATATATCCCTTCTTGGTTTCTACAAAGGCTTCGTCTCCGTTGCCCGATTCTTCCGTTATGGCAAAACAGTTTTCATTGTCAGTCTCCGACAAGGCTTTCAGAACTTTATATTCATAGAAGGTATCTCCTTCAACCAACAAGAAATCATCTTGAATATAAGGAGCGGCACATGCCAAAGACCCCATGGAAGAAGTAAACTTATAGTCAGGATTCAAGACGAGATGAACATGATCAGAAGCGTATTTCTGGTATAATTGAGCTTGCCCCCCCACTATAAGATAAATGTCAGAAAAATCAAGAGCTGTCAATGCCTCAATGGTTCTGTCCATAAGGCAGATGTCCTCATGATAAGCTTTCAACGGATAAGGAACAGAGGTGCCCTTGTCTTGTCTTGCAGATAAAATTACGGCTGTTTTCATTAGATTCCAAAATAAAGAGACATTGTAAAAAACGACTTGTTCTTGTATGGATTCAAGATGTAGCTGGCACTTACAGGAAGCTTATAGTTACCAAATTTAAATGCTGTACTATACTTGGCATTAATGTTTACCACATTGAAGCCACTCTCACAACCTGTATAGAAACCCTTGTTCAGGTTAGCTCCCACACACACAGCCATACTGTTGTTGTCATTAAACGAATGGATATAACCCACTTCTGCATAAGAAGAATACATCTGTTTGCCATCAGCATTTTTGTCTGCACCGAAGATGTAGGTAGAGAGAGTTACCCACAAAGGAATTTTAGATCCAGTCCATGTGGCATACGCCTCCACCCAGTGGCCTGTGCTTCGATTACTCAACTTAAAATAGCCATCCTTCTCACCTACAGCAGAAGGATAGTAATAGTCGGATACACCCACCGTAAACTCGCTTGCGGTATAAGAAACACCCAAGTCGACCTCTTGATGACTACCATTAAAAGCGTAAGCTCCCATAGCAAAGGCATTGAAGCCTTTATAGCCATAGCCGATCATCGGGAATACCGTTGGGGCGGTACCATATTCTATGCCACGCCACATGTACTTGGTACTTAACTCCAAACAAGCAGAGAAAGGAGAAGCAACCTTTGTACTATCATTTGCAAACAAACTTGGTATTATAACAACCAAGGAAACTACTAATATAAAAAATCTTCTCATGCTTTTTGTTTTGTCATTTTTACTATTGCATCAAACTCTCTTCTCGCACAATTTACAGTATTAAAAGGTTTTTCCAGTTCGATGGATTTTCTTCCCATAGCCTTCAAGTCCTGATGATGAAAATAATCAAGAGCTTTAACCATACTTTCTTGATTAAACGTATCAAAGGTAATACCATTTTCGCCTTCATGAATAAGCTCCGGATGACAACCGTTATAAATGCTTGTTGCAACTGGCAGACCACACGCCATAGCTTCAGGAATTACCAAACTCCAATTATCTTCTATTGTTGGTAAAAAATAAACATCAGCTATAGCATAATAGCGATATATATTATAATACTCCACTCGACCTTCCAAGAAGATAGAAGTTTCTGTCTGTGACATTTTTTTACACTCATCCATCAACTCTCCATCTCCAACAATAATGAGACTATCATTTGGATGATGCTTAATGTGCTCTTTCCATGCATTTAATAGCGGAATGATGCCCTTTCTTGTAATGAGCTGGCCTGTGAACAAATAGATTAATCCATCCTCACCTCTTTGAAATTTCTTTTTGAATAATTCCTTTCTCTCGTCAGAATAGGAACTGATGGCATCTCTAAGCCCCTTACTGTCCGCACTCATTCCTCCAATAAAAATTTTCTCTGGTGCGACACCAATACTTTCAAGATATTTTTTCGTTTCAGAGCCATTTACCAAATAACCCCTAAATAGCTTATCCTGTATTTTTCTTGTGAATGTCTTAAATTTAGAATTGTTTCTCTCAGTATACAGAGTACGTTCATACCCCATAAAAACAGGAATATGATGTATCAATCCATAGAGTTGCACAATTGGTGTCCATTGGAAGAAGCCTTCAGTAATCAACACATCAGGTTTGATCTTACTAATCATGCCCCATAAGGCAGTTGGAATAGAAATAGACTTGTCTCCTTCTTGATATTTAGAGAAAGACCGGGTTTTGAAGTCAAAAACTGTTTCATTATTATAAGGATGAGCATTATCGCCAAATTCCTTCTCTATTTCATCAAGTAACTTACGATGTTTACTCATAAAATATCTTGTAGAATACAAGACATGAAAATTCCCATTAAACAATCGATTTAACTCAACATAAAAAGGTAAACGATACTCCCAAAAGGAAGGGTTACAATATAGTACTTTCATTTTTCTTTTTATAATCAGATATCACATCATGGTAATAGTTTACCATCTGTCCTAACACAACTGATTTCTCGAAATGCATCATAATTCTTTGCTTTGCATTTACAGAAATCATTTTTCTTTGATCTGCATCAAGCTGCAATAATTCCAGAAGCTTGTCTGCCAGTTTTTGCGGATTATGAGGTTCTATCAAATAGCCGCTTTTGCCGTCTTCTATAATCTCTCTCATACCACCAGATGAACTACCCAACACAATAGCTCCTACGCCCATTGCCTCAAGACACACCATCGGCATATTGTCCCACCAAGAGGGAAAACAAACAACCGTTGCCTGTTGATAGATGCTATACACATGCTCTCTATCAACTTTACCCATAACATGAAACCAATTATTGCCTTTCTCTTTCAATTTAAGACGCTTGGCATATTCACCCATCTTTCCGTAAAGGTACATATCGAAATCCACCTTTCTTTTAGCAAGAATTTGTCCTGCCTCGAACAAGTCGTTACACCCCTTAACATCACTGATGGTACCTACAAACACAATGGAAGGCTTTACACCTGCTCCTTGCGAATCTTTAAATTCTTCATTAGTAATTTTTTGACCAATATTATGAGGCAAAGCCACTGGATTGAAAATTACCTTAATTCTACTCTTTTCAACGTTCAGATTATCCATTGTCCAGTCAGCCAAAGCTTGAGAGCAAGAACTCAGATACTGAGATCTCATTATCAAGTCAAGCTCTTTTTTGCCTGTCCAACTGAAAATCTTGTTAAAGCCATGGTATTTGGCAATGCCTAAAGAGTTTCTGTCGAACATTGCTGGTGTATGTAAACGTGTTATTACAGGGATACCTATTTTCTTTAGAAAATATCCCTCCGCTCCATACTCAGGCACTTCAATAAGATCAATATTCCTCATACTTCGTATAGTCTTTAATATTGATTTTCTATAACTTAGAAACCTATATAAAAAGCGAAATCTATGATATAAAGAAGCTTTTTCCACACCCCTAATGACAAAATCGCCACCGCTGAGACGAATTACGCGTATTCCGTTATCTATCTCATCGGACTGTTGCCTTGTATCATCTGATGCAGCTATAACAGTAACTTGGTGTCCAAGTTCATGAAGGCCATGTGCCACCTCCTTGACGTAGGAAGCTATACCTCCTCCACGTTTTGAAGGAGGATATTCACGGCTAATAAAACATATGTGCATTTTAAAACGTTTTAATAAAACAACCTTCTATTCACTTTTCTCATAAATGAAAGAAGCCTCCAAAATTTAGCACCTGAAAAAGGAAAAAGTTTCCATTCCAATCTTATCGGTTTTGCTGTGCATATCTTTATTATTTTTTCTCTATTTATTATATCATTAAAGATAAACGTATTATTGTATAAGTTCAAACCTATGCCCTCATAAACTCTTTTTAAAGGAATATCCATATCTGTTGCTATTTCACTCATATGAACTACATTTTCAAAAACAGACAATATATCTTGATACTTTTTCTTTGTCAATATAGAGGTTGCTGAACTTGAATATTTACGATATCCATATCCGATAAATGCAGAATATCCACAAGACTTAGAGAAAGATAAAAAGCGAAGAATCAAATCACAGTCCTCCATATATGAGCAACCTTCCGAGAATCTTAATTGATGTTGTTCAAATATGCTTCTACGAAAGGCATTCATACATAAATAGAACTCATCACCTAAAATTTTCAATATAAAGTTAGCTGGTGAAAAAATATTACCAGAATATTTACCTCTGCGCTTTAGCTCGTAATTAGGATATAAAGTTGATCCTTTTTCATCGATCGTTTTGAATTCAAATCTTAAAATGTCACATTGCTTTTTTACCAAATACTTATAAAGGTTATCCAATGTATCTGGATATAGAATATCATCAGAATCAACAAACAAAACGTATTGTCCATGAGCTATATCCAAAGCACGATTTCTTGCAATTGCGACACCTTCGTTTTTCTTTTCGATATATGAAATACGTTTATCAATTTGCTTGAATCTTTTGCAAATATCAGAACTATTATCTGAAGAACCATCATTAACCAATATTAGCTCTATATCGGTCCAAGACTGGTTTAAAACACTTTCTATTGCATCAGTCAAAAATGCCTGACTGTTATAGACAGCCATTATTATAGTAAAGAAAGGAGAATTGTTGCATAATTCGCCTTTATAAATATTTTGAGATGTCTCCATATCCAGGGAATAAAGTATTTATAAATTCAGGAAAGAGTAATGATTTCCATATAGGATCATAACTCCATGTTATCTGATCGAATGTCAAATAGAATCTTGCTACAAAAAACACACTTATTATCAAATAGTATGTTTTGCAATAGCGATTAGAGCCTTTCAACAAAGCGGGTAAAAGAAAGCCAATATAACCATAGGTAAAGAATGAAAATCGATATTGAACCAAATCATTTCCTGTAAAGGATAATACAAATATGAACAATAGAAGATATGTGTTGTTTACCACATACTCCATTCGATTAAGCCCTTTTAAAAACATTCTCTTCACAGATACATATAATATTGGTATATTAAAAACGAGGAAGTTGGCTAAATGGAATTCGACATTATCAGTACCTCCACCATTATGTATTCGGTTTAGAGAATAACTCAATGCGTTATCAGACATTTGTTCTATCTCTTTTGACATCATAATTCGACTGACCACAAAAATGATGGCTAAGCCTAAAACTAAAACCTGAATGGCACGTTTTATCGTCATTCTTTCATAAAAGAGATTAAAGTATAGGAAAGGTATGAAAAACAAAAATGTACTATGAGTAAAAATGGCAACAAACAACAACAAATAATTTGTTTTACCTGTCTTTGCCTTTCGATACATAGCAAATATAAATATCGAAAATGCTAATACTTGCCGTTGCAGATGAATTGTCAAATTAAAAAACTGCGTAAAAAAGCACAAGCATATTATTCCTGCAAGGATTGCATACTTTCCATTTTTTTTATCTTGATACAATTCTTTTGTAACATAAAAGAAAGGGATGTAAACTAATATTGTGTTTATGAATATATAAAGACCATAACGTCCTGCTGTCAGATAATAGCCAAAAAAATTATAGAAACCATTCATAAATTCCTTTCCTTCAGTTGAATCTCGGTATCCATAAATGTGATTAATGGCCCATATAAGACCTTCTTGAGGAATTTTCATATAAACGGCCCAATAATTTGCTTGATCACCGCCTGGAAATTTGCTTGCATTAATGACAGCCATATAACAAGCTAAAGCAACAAACAAAAAAGTTATATTTTTTTTATCTAGCCCTTTCGAGTTACAATATTGATAAATCGCTGCTGGTACAGTAATGATGGGCATCAGAACAAATGTTATAAAATACATTTGCAATTCTTTCTTGAATTGTTGCTTCTTAGTTTTATTTGATTTTTGCAATTCCATCTTATATTATTTTATAGACATAGTTATTTTCAATAATATATATCTCATTAATGTGGGGGTCATCAACATTAAATTAAAAACACGATGAGTTATTGGCAATTTTTCTGCTAATGGAGACTGATAATTGTTTTTGTATGAAAGCAAATTTAAATTTTTCAATACATTCCAAGTAGTCTTTCTATTAAAATTATGCCCAACAAAATACAAGAATGATAAAGTCTCGCTAACCATATATTCATGAAAAGCATAACTATCCTTATAGAATGGATATTTCTTAATATTTTCAATATACGATTGAAGACCACGAAACCAAGATTTGCGCTTTAAATCGGCCTTCATGTCTGTTACGATAGAGCCAGGACGAACTGTGTATATGTATGTTTTTTCACGCAATATAACAATACGCTCTAACAAAAAGGCCATTTTCATACTCCAAGGATTGTCTTCATGAATAATTCCTTCTATAAACTCCACGTTGTTATCTTTAACTAATGTGGTTCGAATCAGCTTGTTCCAAGCCATCATATAAAATCCATGCTGACAATAACAATCAAGAATGTTTGCAGTACCGACAATTAATCCTTTAGCCGTGTTTGTAGGAACTTTGCTATCAACAATTTCATCATCTTGCATAGCTATATAATCGCCAACAACCATATCTGCATTATCTTTTATAGCTGTTGCTACCATAGAAGATATTGCTTTAGGTAATAGACGGTCATCACTATCTACATATATTATATAATCACCATGAGCAACCTTTGTTCCTGTATTTCGAGCAGCCGACAAGCCTTTATTAAAGGGATGCTTCAATATTATACATTTAATATGAGAAGGAGCTTTCTTCACATATTTTTCTACTATAACAGAAGAAGAATCAGAGCCACAATCATCAATCAAAATCAATTCTATATTACTGTAGTCTTGTATAAATATTGATTCAATGCAGGCTGTAATATATAATTCCACATTATAATATGGAACTATAATAGAAACCAATGGCCTGTTATTTATCTTTGTCTCTATCATTACTTAAAAATTAATGTTTTATATGAGATATTATTCGCTGGAATAATGAGAGTATTTGTGCGGTTCGATAATTGCCTTTTAAGATATTCTCTATCATCAACCTATTAATGCCTTTGCTATTAGCCAATTCTAAAGAATTACTTTCAGGCCATAAATCTCTCCATTTTCTAAAATTGCGGTATTGTGAAAAAAGAAGATACTCTTTATTCTTTGCACACAATTGCAAGAAATCATGCTTTACATATTGCATTACTCCACTTCTTTCAAAATGCTTCTCTAATAATTTGATTGCTAAAACTATAGATTCAAAACTCTTAAGAGAAACATTATGCATGATAGAATCTTGATTTTCGCAATTATAATGATAGAGCACTTTGGGGCAATATGCAATCTTATTGGCAAAAGCTGCACATCCATTTACAACATGATAATCATCCCAAAGGCTCACTCTGGCATCGGGATATACATGATATTCATTCATAAGAGACTTGCGAATAAGTTTGTTCCAAAAAACACCCCACATTCCACCAGCTAACTGTGCATGCAAATAAGTCAGTTTATCCATATTGTTCAACTTATAAATAACAGGTACCGTCCTGTCTGTATACATACAATCATAATCACAGTATATTATATCTGCACCAGAAGCATGAGCTGTATCTACCAGAGCTTGGATACAATTCAATTCCATATAATCATCGGGATCACACGAATAAATATATTCACCAGATGCCCTTTTAATACCCGCTAATCTTGCACTACTACATCCTCCATTTGATTTATGTATTATAGAAACTCGATTATCTTTACTTGCTATATCATCAAGAATATACCCAGTATTATCTGTACTTCCGTCATCGACAAGAATAATCTCAATATTTTTATAAGTTTGAGACAAGATACATTCCAAAAAACGTGATAAGTATCTTTCTACATTATAGCATGGAGAGACTACTGAGACAAGCGGATTCTCTTGAAATTCATTTATTGGCATGCGCTCACTATTTTTGCAATTAAAAACTTAATTAAAGTTCTTCTTGAACCTCTGAGTAATTTTGAAAATGATACTTTAGACAGTAGCACCTTGCTATATTCCTCAATTATAGCTTTAGCTTTGTCTTGCACATCACATGGCAACAACTTAACCTTAGATTTTAATCTTAACAATGTCGCCCAATACTCATTATAAACATTTATTTCTATATCTACTGGCATTGATTCCTTTTGGCATAACTCCAATACTCTATTCATGGTTGGTAAAGCATCAAAGCTTTTTAAGGACACAGAACGTGTAATAGATCCTTCGTCCAAACGATATTCGTAGCATGCGCCACATAAAGCAAATGTATTACATTTTAGATACATCAATCTTGCCAAATACTCATCAAAGAAATGCTTACATGGACTAGAAGAAGCTTCTGCTATGTTATAGTATTTTTGAACAATATCTCTTCTTATACAGAACCATCCATGGATTTTCCAGGGTACAGTATAGCCAAAAGCTTCTATGCCAGAATGAATTTTGAAATTATGATCAATATGATATTGCTCAAAATGGGTCGGATATTTCTGTTTTCCTTTATAGCCATACTCAACATTAGACAATATTGCATCTGCTTTCGACTGCACGATTGTTTCTGTCATTTTTTCGATATAGTCAGGACTTAGCGCATCATCACAATCCAGAATAGAGACATAATCAGTTTTTGCGTGGGAAAAAGCTACAGCTCTTGCTATGGATAAGCCTCGGTTTTCTTGATGAATCACTTCTATTCTGTCATCATGGGCAGCATAGTTCTGCAAAACAGACAAAGAATTGTCCGTACTTCCATCATCGATGCAAATCAAACGCCAATTATGAGATGTTTGCCTTAATAATGAACCGATTGAATCATAAAGATATTTTTGTCCGTTATATACGGACATGATTGCTGTTATTTTTGTCATTCTATTAAAATTTTCCAAGAGTCCATTTAAGATACTTTGTATTTAGTGCAACACATATCATGTAAGAAATGGCTGTGGCTAATGCAACCATTACAACAACGATTAATAAAACGAATAATATGCTGTTAGTCTTTTGAAGCATATCTTGAAATATCCAATCTGTAGAATGCAATATGATAGTATTATGTATCACATAGATAATAAGTGATTTTTTACCGATTTCTTCAAGGCAAAGATTTTTATCTATCTTCTTGCTAATCCACATTACAAGCAATGTTCCAGTCAATGCATAAAAAATATGTAATGGGTCTTGTGTTAAAGTACAATTAAATCCTGCTGTTACTCTTGGTATAACAAATGGTATAATTCGTGAAAGAGCCACACCTGCAACAAATAGAAGAGCTCCAACATTTAACATTCTATTCTGATTAGGGAAATTCTTAAAATAATATCCAATGCCTAAATACAATGTTAAATCTAGAGTTTGTCGATACTGCATAAAGTTCCATCCTAAGAAGTTGATGTCATTACATAAAGAAGCGACAAAAGCAAAAATTAACAATATTGTGATTATAATCCAAGCTTTTTTTACGATCTTATTTAATATCCAAAATATCATTTTCCCGTAAAACAAGGCATACAAGAACCAAAAGAAAAGAAATCCTTTGTGCATTGCCATGTTTAATGTTGATGGAAGTTGTAAAATTCTGCCATATATAATTTCATAAGCAATTCCTACTGTTATTGACGGTACTAATAAAGACTTAAAATTGCTTATAAAAAATGGCTTGAATGCCTTATTAAAACTACTGCAATAACCAGTACAAAAAAAGAATGCCGGCATAATAAAAGAAGCTAACATATCTTGCCATCCATGCAGGAACAACATTGTACTATTTGTTACATTTTTCAAGTCAACAGTTATCCATAACACATGATGCAAAACCACGACCAACATAGTAATGCCTTTCATTACATCTATATAATGTAAACGTTCTTTCATTTTTTAGAATTATTATTTAGCATACGGATGCCTTCAACATCGGATAGCCATGTTTCGTAAAACCATGACATTTTTCCATAAGCGTTATCATATATATTTATATCCGATTTTCCTAAGATTACTCCCAAAATTCCTGCGTGCATTCTTGTAGTATAAATGTGTTTATATGACTGCAAAAAATCGACTACAAGCTTTACGTTATATGGGCGTAAAAGGTTCTTCCAATAGAAGTCCGTAAATCGTTGCTCTATATTGGATTCCAATAGACTATCAACACGATTTAACCCAAAACGAAATCTTCGCAATAAGTCATACCGTAACTTGCCGCCAAAAGAATTAAGAGTTGGCCAATCACTTATATCAGCTCCTTCTGGAATATTTAATGTTTCCCCCTCTTTCAGTTCATGATCAGTCCTCATCAAGAACAATGTTCTATCCTCTGTAGTTTCAGGTTTCAACCAATGATCATCCATAAAGAAGGCCATATCAGGAACTAATAAAGATGGATTATTAGGAAAATAATCTTCAAGCGTTTTCAAAGAATGCCTATCTCGCGCACAAATTGTTACATTAGGATACTTGCTAAAAAACTCAGCATCTTCCTTAAGATTCTTTTCTTCCTTATAATAAATAGTCTGAGGAAAAATGATTATCTTGTGATTAGGTAAATCTTCAATTACCTTTTTACGGAATTTGTGAAATTCAACCCAAACGTCTCCAAAATTTCCCCCCCCATGCAAAATTATAAGACAATCAGGGTGCGCTTTTGCAACATCTCTATATTTAGTACTGTTATACCATGAAGAATAAAGGCATTTATAAGGCAATGTCTTAAGAAAGTCCAATGTTCCTTGCCAGATTAATGTATCTCCAAGGTTTGCATGATAAGGTACATCCAAATACAAATAATTTCGATTTATCAGTAGTCGCAAACTCTTGTCAATCAAAGCTCTTATTTTTTCGATCTTTTCTACATTTGTTTTCATTTCCAATATGTATTCAATTAAACTTGTGATGTAATATTCCCCACACTCTTACCATAAAATCTTTTGTACCTTGCGAAAAACATAAAAATTCCCCAAAGATTACTACACTAACAATAACAAACTCTAATAAAGCATATATTGCAAAAGCGATATAAGAGTCAAACCTATTAGGTATAAAAACATGGAATAAATTATCCAAGATAATTACATCAAAAATTATAATACCATAACGTACTATTACACGTTTGAAATAGTTTATCACAGGTAACTTTAGTCCATCCCTAAACAAGAAAATGGGCTTCCATATGCAAACAATAATGATTTGGGATAAAATACTTCCCAAAATAACTCCTTCATAACCTATTAAATACCCTAAGAGTAAAGCGAAAGTTATATTAATGGTACCTTCTACAATGGGAGCCCATACATCTTTAAATAGTCCATATCCATATATATAGTTATCAACTGTAAGTCGTGTGATATAGATACTTTGGTCAATAATCAACAATATAAGCAATAATTGACCAAGGACATAATTTTCACCTAGCCAAAGTGCCACAAAAGGATGAGACAGGAAATACAAACATATCAACAATATGGAAGCTATACAAAATCGCGAGTCGTAAAGCTCCCAAAATCTCCTTATTATTTTTTCATCATTTCCTTCAGCTATTAAACTACCAACAGCAGCTCCCATACTACTATAAACCATACTTACTACGTCTTTTAGTTTACCCACAATCAACAAATAGTTGGCATAACATGCCACTATGGAAAGTGTAGAAAAAGCATACATAATAAATGGTGTTCCCTGAAAGAGCAAAACAGTCGTTATCTTATGGATAAATAATTGTTTCGTTTTTACTATGACCTCGGGATATTCCTTCAATAGTTTTTTCCCATTGAACCCTTTTGTTTTCAGCCAAGGATATTCTCTTGACACCGCATGATTTAGCCACCAACAAGTAAAAAGGGTAGAAAATAGAGTCGTTGATATGTAGAATATAAAAGGATTAGGAACAACTGGCAACAATAGAATTTGCACAATCCTCAACACAACATTCATTCCCGTAGTTACACGAGTTACTTTATACCCTTTCTGGTCTGCATTTAAAACTATCTGTCTATAATTTACGAAATATCCCAATAATGACCCAAACAAAAATATTCCAAATACAGCATAAGCATACCATAATGGCAATTTCATGCTCTTGAATATTATAGGGAAAAAGCACATTAAGACCAAGGCTCCAGCGATTACAAAATATGCGACACGCTTATAAATCCAACCTTGTAATGCTACTATACGATTTATCTCTTCATAATCTTTGGAGAACAATGGCTTATACATAAAATATGTAACAGACATTCCTATCCCCAATTCTGCAAGATTTAGAAAGCCTAACAAATTCCCTGCCGTGGTTTCTAATCCAACTACCTCTTCTCCTAAATAATCAAAAAATACTTTTCTTGACCAAAAGCCAAGTATCATAAGAACTACATAGTAGAAAAATGACACTTGGGCATTTTTCAAGCTTTTAGTCGTTCGTGATTCTGCCATATTTTATATTTTTTTTCAACGAGAGAACATTTTGTTAATCAAAAAATAACCTGTAATTAAAATATAACAATTTACAGCTACAGCAGCAAAAGCTAAAAATATTTCCATTGAAACCAAATTAAATAGCCCTTGCTGAATATTTGAAAACTCTATATGTTCTGCTTTAAATAGCTTTAACCCATGCACACATGAATGCCAAAATATAATCATAAGCATAGATAATATGCGTAATATCTCAAAATTATTCGATCGTACTTTCATTGCGACCATTTCTATTTTATTTGTTCAGACTATATTTTATTTCAATGAAAGGAGAAACGCGAAACCTTTTTAGTTTCTGCATTATATTGTCTAATTTCAAGTTCTCCATAACCACTAAAGACCTTATACAAAGAATCCAATAATTCCAAATAAACTAAAATTGCTATTCCGTCATGGAATTTTTCTTTGCTCATACAAATAAGAGGGATGGAATTCTTTGGAGCTTTACTATTACAGTCCAACAAGAGGTCTCTAATAAACTTTGGTTCCAGCACTTTATAGATATTCTCTTTACCACTATAATTAAATTCTACAGGGTGAAGAGACTTATCATAGGTATAAGAAAAGTTACCGCCATGACAAAAAGGGCATGAGTATGCCAAACGATTATCCGAAAGATACTTTATTGCTTTTATACTTAGTAGCCAATGATTACCACAATTAGGGCATCTTTGCAAAAAGCAATTAGCATATTTACCCCAAGCCTGGTCAAATTTATGTTCTGGCTGAATATAATAGACCATACGCCAATACAATTCATAATCATTTTTTGTAAGTGGAGTGAATGATTCCTCTGACAAATTAAAATTACCATCAGAGCACGACGATGCTACAAGATATTTTGACCATGATTTTTTAAGACATTTCATCTTCCAAAAGTCCAGTTCCATTTTTGTCCAATAGCTATCGTTTTCTATATCAAAACGGATAAAATAATCAGAATTCATGATACTATAGTACAATTGAGGCGTATAACTCATAAAGTCAAACACTCGAAGCAAATCTTTTGGGTCTAAAATATAAGCAGGAGGAATGACTACAGACTTATACTGTGAATAGCTGTTGGCAAAGATAATAGCCTTACGATAAGAGCAGTTCTCGAATTTGCAAGATAATGCTAAATTTCCATCGCACTTTTGTCCTAAGACTACTCGACATTTATTTTTCTTTAAGTCTTCATATTTTGGGGACCGATAACTTATAAAAATTTGTTCCATATTTTAAGATTTTAAAATTAGTTTCCTCAAAGTTGGATTTTCTATTGTCACAGGAATCTCCTTGTGACTTTTATGAAACAATACAGAATACCAATCCTTGAAGAATTTGTCTATAAATTTATCTGGATTATACTGATACAATACTCTGTTAATAATCACGTAATCGTTTGAATATGAGCAAGTTAATTAAC
>ENA-ORMX01001525-ORMX01001525.1-human-gut-metagenome-genome-assembly--contig:-NODE-1525-length-14953-cov-2.620553_pt1 | contig 14953 bp, 10 predicted proteins | sample MGYA00242108_ERZ509007 | MGnify/ENA primary metagenome ERZ509007 (study PRJEB26280, sample SAMEA2338745) | human gut metagenome | biome: human gut; feature: human-associated habitat; material: faeces...
CCTATCCGTCGGAAGCTTTCCTGCAATATTCACACCGATTGCCTTACCGTCTGAACCGGAAGCATACGCATAGGTCTTATTTTCCGTGATGCTGGAAACGGTGAGTGGGCGTTTGGTAATATTTACCCAGGCGGAGCCGGAAGCATCCGCATAGCCGAACTGGGAGACCTTATAAAATACGATCTTTGGACCATTCGTGAAGTTGGTGTAGGTCAGGCTGTCCTGTGTGCAGCTATCTGCGCTTTCGCCGTATTTTACGGTTGCGCCACTGGGCACGCCGGTGAGGGTGATTCCGTGCGCCTTACCGTCATACACACCATCATAAGCCTCAGGCGAAATGCCGCTGAAGTTCTTCTGCGTGAGTTTGACCTTGATCTGCGCCGTCACAGGCATGCCGGGCTGCTCCACCTCGTTAGCAATCGAAGTAAGATCTAATGTTCCGGTGAGCGTCTGCTCCTCCAGCGTATTCGGATTATAACCGCTCCATGTGACGGGGATCTTATCAAATGTTTTGCCGTCCTCCGTGGTGATCGTCACGGTTTCGGGTAGTCCCAGCTCTTCCAGCGCCGTTCCGTAGGGCTTGTCCGTAATGCCAGTCAGCGTATGGCAGCTCTTTACCGTAGGGTAAAGTTTTTGTAGGAAAAGTTAATAGAAAAAAGAAAGAAAGCACCGGGATCCTGTGTTAGGATTGAAGTTGACGAGACAAAAATCCAAGGAGGGTGCTTTCATGATTACCAGTATACAACACTTTTGCGAGAATGGGGTAAAAAGATTAACAAATGTTTTCAAAACTTATACAGATGACCTGACAAAGATTGCAGAAATGGTCTATGGTGTGACGGATGAGGTGACCAGACTTGGATGCAGCATGATAGCGGAAGAATGGGAATCCTATGATGAATTGCTGCGGGAAAGAAAGGATCTGCGCCAGGGCTGGTACATTGTCAGAAGAGATGAAACTTCCCTGCTGACCAGTCTTGGAGAAGTGGTATATCACAAAACTCTGTTCAAAAATGTTGCTACCGGTGAATCCTGTTACCTTCTGGATCAGCTGATGGGGCTGGGGCATCATGCCAGGATAACCGAAGATGCAGAAGCGAGAATTCTACTGGAAGCATCCGAGAGCAGCTATCGAAAAGGCGGTGCCAGTGCCAGCATAAACGGTGAATCCATAAGCAAAGAAGCTGTAATGAACAAGTTGCACAGGCTGGAGTTCCCTGCCCTGAAGACTGTGGAAAAGAAAGAACTGAGAACACTTTACATAGATGCGGATGAAGACCATGTGGCCCTTCAGTATCTGGAGAAGAAAGGGGATATCAGGAATCCCCGCATAAATACCGTAATGCCCTGGATCATATACGTTTATGAAGGTGTAGAAGGTGATGAGGAAGGACGTCCCCACTTGATAAATCCGAAGTATTTCGGAGGTGTTTATGATGGGCAGGAAGCAGGCGGTAGACTATGGACAGAAGTATTGGAGTATCTGGATGAAGCTTATGATCTGGATGCTGTTGAGAGGATTTATATCAACGGGGACGGAGCAGCATGGATACGCACAGGAGAAAAGATCATTCCGAAGTCCAAGTATGCCCTTGATAAATATCATATGCATAAATACATCATAGCGGCAACATCCCACCTGGAAGACTCAGCGGAGGATGCCAGGGGTGAAATATACAGAGCCATTCACAGAAAGAAAAAGTGGATGGCAGAGGGAGCCTTTGACCGGATCATAGGAATCACAGACAAAGAAACAAAGCGAAAGGCAGTGGAACAGGCGAAGGCATACATACTGGGGAACTGGTCTGGAATCATGATTGCCATGAAATCCGGGGACAGCAATGTAAGATGTTCCGCAGAAGGGCATGTGAGCCATGTGTACGCAGACAGGATGAGTTCAAGACCATTGGGATGGTGCAGAACCGGGGCAGATAAGATGTCCCGGTTAAGAATCTACCGTCAAAATCAGGGAAATATGCTGGAACTGGTAAGATATCAGAAAAAAGAAATGAAACAGGTATCGGGTGCAGAGGAGATCATCTATTCCGCCACAGAAATGATAAGAATGGAAAAAGCCAACAAACGAAAACTGGGAGTACTGGCAGATCTGCCAGTGTATGACATTCCCTATCCGCAGATCAAAAAGATAGCGGCGCTGAAAAATCACATTTGGGGTTTGTAAAAAGGGACAAAAAGGTTATAATGATGGAGAAAACTTTGATTCTGAAACATATCTCAAGGATGCTCTGTCTATTAATTTCCTACAGTAAATTTACCCGAACGCTCTTTACCGTACGCTTGACAACCGTTACGTTATAGTCCTGAGTCAGCTCCTTGTAATTATTGGTATCTGTGGGAGTAAACACAATCGTGGTGGTCTTGCTGCCTGCGCTGTCCCAAGATTTCGCAGCACCTGCCTTGAAAGCGAAGGTGCCTTCGCCGCTGCCGCCGGTGAGGGTCGCTTCACTGTTGACATAAACCGATGCAGAAAGCGTCGGCCATTCGGTCACCACCGGATTGGCCTTCTGAATGGTATACTTCACGCTGGCAGTGGCAGCCTTGTTGCCCTCGCCCACCGTGATGCCAATGGTATAGGTCACGCTGGCGGTCGCCTCGCCCACCTTGATGCTGGCGGTGTACTCGCCCGCGTTGGTGGGGAGCTTGCCGTTTTCCAACATCTGTTGACCATACGTGCCCGTCTTTATGTAGCTGATGGTGATCCCACTCGCCGCCGGACCCTGCCAATCGCTGCTTGCAGTCACCGTGGCGGGTTTGCCTTCCCCGCTGTAGGTCAGCTCGGCGGGGGCCTTGATGGTCACGCTGCCGCCGTTTCCGTCGGTCAGATAGCAGCCCTCTGCCGTACACTTCGCGGTGATGGTCGCGCCGCTTGCCGTGTACGTCCAGCTATGCTGATGCTGGGTCACGGTGAACGGCTCGCTGTAGCAATTGTAGCCGTTGCTGCACTGGACGTAAATGTGGTACTGATAGCTCTTGTCTACGGGCAGCCCGGAGATTGTGAGCGTCTTGCTCTTCTCGCCGGTATGCGTTGCAGTATTAACTTTTTTGAAACTCGTGGTCCAGTCGTTTTCTGATTCGTTAAACAGCTCCCACCAGTAGTAGTAGGTGACGTTCTCCGTTTCGGGCTCGGACGCGATTACCGCAGTCAGCGTGATATTGCCGTCCGTCGCAAACGCCGAGTTTCCGGTGTAGTTCGTATCGCTATTCGGATAGATCTTTTCGACCGCGAAGGGGGCTTTTTCAACGGTGACTTTTGACGGGATTGAATTGGCGTTGGGGAGCCATTCATTATCCGTTGTTTTTTTGTAAGCGTACCCCTTCGCCAGCAGCGCGTAGGGCTTGACATAGCCGGCATCGCTCGTGATCGCGCCGTAGCTGCCGCCGCTGAGGCTGGCGCTGCTGCCGTCGTCCTTTACAGCCACACGGCTGAAGGTGCCGTTGCTCAGCGAAAGCTTTCCGCCGTTCTTCGCCGTGACAATGGCGAGCTTCGTATCCTTGTCCTTGACGGTCAATTCCGCGTCTTTGCCGTCCACCGTCACATAGAAGCCTCCGTTGCTGCCCGTGACCGTCAGAGAAATGCCCTTGGCGATGAGGTCCACACCATCGACCGTTTTCCCGCCGGTCGCCAGCGTCACCGGCCCGCGGGTCAGCTCATAGGTGGTCCGCTTCCCGTTGACAGTGTCATCCACATTCTGATACAGCGTGATGGTCTTTGCACCGTCCGCCGCGTTCGCCGCCTCAATGGCAGTGGCAAAGGCCGTGTACCAGCTCGTCTTGTCGCCGATGGTCAGCGACGCCGCCATCTGCTTCTTACAGACACTGCAAATGCCCTTGCCGTCCGTGCCGCCGTTGTGCGTATGCGACACGACCTTGACATTTTCCAGCGTATTCACTCTATCATTGGTCACAGCCTGATTATCACTTGCTCCGTAATACGCCGCGCCCTCCGCCAGCAGGTCGGCGAGTTTGCGGTCGCCGTTGGTTTTGATCATCGTAAATGTGCCGCCGGAGAGCTTGACTTTGGTGGTGTAAAAATCCGCGAAGGTAAACGTGCCGCCGGTGATCGTCCCCGTGACATTGTAGTCAAACGTAACGCCGCCATATTTCTTTTCATTATTAAAGCTGCCGCCGCTGATGTTCGCGATGCTGCTGCCGTTGAATTTGACATTACCAGTGAAGGTACCGCCCTTGGCGTTCAGCGTACCGTTCACCTCGACGGAGGCGTCGGTAAATGTGACGCCCTCCTTCACCGTCGCCGTGCCGTCGATGGTCGCACCTTTATAGCTGCCGCTGGCAAAGGTCACGTCCGCGTTTTTAGCGACCGTCACATTCTTGGCGGTGTGCGTTCCGCCCTTCAGCGTCAGCGTGCCGGTCAGCGGCATGGAGGTGCCGAAAGCATACATATCCCGCAGCAGGGTCAGCGTCGGCTCGGTGCAGCCCTCATTGCTCCAGCCGTTCAAGGTCTGGATGGCCTCTACATAGCCGTTTTCCAGCGCACTGTCTTCCGTGAAGTAGGCAGTCTTGGTCGTGCCGTCGGTGCTCTGGGCGGTAATTTTCGTATACAGGTCCTTGTGGCACACAGAGCACACGGGGTTGCTGTCATCGGCGCACTGATGGACGCACTCCGGGAACTGCACCTTGTACGTTGTATAGCCGGTCAAGTCCACAATTTTAGCGCTCTTATCAACGATGCTCCATGTACCGTCCTTTTCGCCGTACAGCTCGCACTTTGCATGGTTGGTTTTCAGCAGGTCTTGAACGGTGAGGCTCTTGCTCTTCGTGCTGTCCGTGATCTTGCCGATGGTGCAGGCGTTTGTATTGCCATTCCACAGCTTCAGATTGTAGCCCGTACTTGTGGAGCCAGCCGCAGCATTGCTTAATACCAACTCGCCGATTTCGCCGCCAAAGCGCTCCAATGCGCCGCCGGCCTGCAGCTCCACGCGCGAAATCTTGCCGGTGTAGGAGTCGCCGACTGCAAGCGTTCCGTTGGAGGAAACGTAAAACGTGACATCGAGCGCCTGCGTTCCGCCGCCTGTTCCGGAATCCTTGACCGTCAGAGTCCTGGGTTTGTTCCCACCTCCGACGCTAATGTAATAACGCTCGCTGCTGACAGTTTTGCCATTCAGATCCAGCGTCGCTGAGTAGGTGTAAGAAGAAGAGCAATTTCCTGCGAGTGTCACATCCCGCAGCAGCGTCACGGTGTTGCCTCTGGCTGCATCAAACGCCTTCGTCAGCGTCTGATAATAGGCGCTATCGCCCACGCGCGCGTCGAATTGCGTATGGCACTTCTTGCAGGTGTAGCCGGTATCGTCCATCTCGTGCGTGCAGGGCACAAGATAGACCTTGCCGTCATCGCCCAGGCTGGTCACGCAGTCGGCGGCGTCCGCCTTGAAGTTCTCGGCGCTGAGCGTCACGCCGCTTGCCGGTTCGGCGATGGCCCCAAGATTTATGCCTTCACGCACGCCCACACGGATGACCGAATCCTCTCTCAATGCGCCTGATACAAGAATGGGCAGCTTCCAAGCATAATTGGCGTAATAACCGGCCTTCACCGAGCCGGAAACGGTAAGTTTAGGGTTTGTGCTTTCTGTTCCGTCGTAGTAAACGTCATATTGAGAGTTGTCGGTAACGGTAGCATCGGTGAGGGTAATAGCGCCCTTTCCATAGATGCCGCCGCCCTCAAAGGTACTGTTGTTTCCGGTGATCGTCACATTCTTGACGGTTACCCCTCTCTCCGAATAAATGCCGCCCCCGTGGCCATAACTTGTATTCCCCGTGGCGGACGCCTTGTTGCCGGTGATCGTGGCGTTGGAGATCGAAACTGTGCCGGCGTTAAAGTGGATATAGATGCCGCCGCCGTTGCCGGCGGTTGCCGTGTTGCCGGTGATGGTGCCGCCGTCCATGGTGAAGCTGCACTTCTCACCCACATATACGCCGCCGCCACCGCCGTCAGACGCACCCGCAGTGTTATCGGAAATGGTTCCGCCATGCATGGTGAAGCTCGGCGGGGCGATATGATTCGTCGTGCCGACAAGGAACACACCGCCGCCGCCGCTGCCTGCTTTATTACCGGTAATCTCTCCACCATACATGGTAAAGGACGAGCCGGTCTGATAGTCGGCGCCCTTTTTACCGACCTGCACGCCGCCGGTGATCGTGCCGCTGTACAGTTCAAATTTGCCGCCGTTGACGGTCACTTCGCCTTGAACCCTGCCGCTGTCGGTGCAGTCGGTCAGCGTCAGCGTCGCGCCGCTGCCGACGGTGATTTTGCCGTTGATCGTCTGCCCGTTCAGGCAGAGGTTGACCTCGCCTTCTGGCACAGCCCAGCTCCCCGACACAGACCGCGTCAGATAATAGCTGCCCGCAGAATTAGGCAGGGAATCGGCTGCCGTCCATGCTGTGCTGTTGTTATGGGTATGACCGTTGTACCGCTGTCCTTGCCGCAGACACAGTGGGTATGCTCGCCGGACTGTGCGTCCGCCAACAGCGCGGTCTGGCTGTTGAACCAGCCGAGCAGCGCCTCGAAGTCTGCGCCGGTGATCTGCGCCTGCTGCTCTGCGTTCAGTGCTTCATAAGCATCATACGCCGCCTGAATGTCGTCATAAGCTGCGTCCAGCTCGTCGGCGGTCATGCCGTCCAACTCACTCACGATGGGCAGCGCATCGATCATCGTCTGCACAGCGGATACCGCCGCGTCCGCATTGTTCCCGGCGTTTTCATCCTCGCCGCTCTCCGGCGCATCTGCTTTACTGTCCTCAGCGCCACCGGCGTCAGGGGTACCGGTATTTTGCGGGTCACCCTCTGAACCGTTCTCTTCCTCATTCGTTCCAGCCTGTTCGGATACGGCGGGCGAAATTTCCTCCTGCCGCTCCTGCTGCACGATGGCGCCGCTCTCCGGCGTATCCTCCGCCGCTCGCACGGGTGCGGGCAGGAGCGTCAGACACAGCGCCAGCGCCATGAACATACTCAATACTCGTTTTTTCATAAGATTCTCCTTTAGGATATATGTATAAGGTTTATATTCAGCCCGTTCAAGCACAGGCACAGCTTTTATAGATCATCCGGAATGAGCCACAGCTTTTTTGCGGCTGTCCTGGCTTCCGCCCGGCGCTTCACGTCCAGCTTGTCGAGAATGTGGCTGACGTGGGTCTTCACCGTGGGCAGCTTCACGTCCATGATCTGCGCAATCTCGGCGTTGGACTTGTCCGCGCAGATGAGATGCAGAATTTGTAGCTCCGTGGGCGTCAGCTCCTCGCCGGGGGCAAGGCGGGGTTCGAGGAAATGCGGGTAGAACGCCGCCTGCATCCGCACCGCCGCCATTAACTGCTTATACCACTTTTTGTCGCCATCCCATTCCAGTGCCCCCAGCAGCGGCAGCACTGCCGTGCCGTATACGCTGACGGTGCGGATGAATCGGTACTCTGCCGCCGCGCCCAGCGCCGCCGTCAATCGCTCGCGCCACCGCTCATCCTTCTTGCGGCGCAGGGCGATGGCAGTCAGGACATTCAGGTGAATGCCGTCGATGATGCGGGCGCAGTTTTGAATGTACGGCTCCATGGGTGAGAGCGTCAGCAAAGCGGCGTCCGGGCGGTTCTGCATAATTTCCACCATTGCCTGCGTGAGATACTGGTAGCGCCGCATGACATTCAGGTGCGTTGGTTCGCAAGGGGCTTTTTCCCGGTACCACGCATCCGCCGCATCAAGGTCGCCGGTGTGCATGTCAATACGGCAGAGCATGGCGTCCATATTGGGCAGAAAGCGTGTCAACCCGCGCTCGGCAAAGCATTCACGGAGTACCTCGATGGTGTGCCGCGCGTCGGCGGGCTGTCCGTTTGCCAGCTGGCTGCGGGCCAGCAATCCGCTGACGGCGAACTCCATGTCCGACGTGCCGTGGTTGCGGACCTCGTTCATCTGCGGGAGAAGGGACAGCATCCGGCCGGCGACGTCCTCGCCCTTTTCAAACTTGCTCTCGGCAATGGCGCAGTCGGCAAGACACACACTGTCCCGCCCCAGTACTGCCTCCACGGGGAGACGGAGGGTTTTGTAGAGCAGGTCGTCCTTTTTGCTCCATTCGGAAAAGTCCTTGCCACCGTTCATGATGCTCGGCAGCGCGCTCGTGACGGAGAAGGACGGCAGCGCCACCTCTTTGTTCGTCAGAAGCCGGAACACGGCGGGGATGGTTTCCGTCAGACCCTTCACGCCCCGCTGGGGCAGGGAGATGTCCAGCCATGCAAGGCGGCCGCGCGCCTGCTTTCCGGCGGCGTCCTGCCTGCCGCAGCGCTCGGCAAATGCTTGCAGCTCGCCGTACCAGCGCTCCGAGCCTTCGTAGTCCATCGCCAGCGCGCAGAGCATGCTCATGCCCTGCATCAGAGAGGGGGATGCGAGAATTTCCGCCTCCGGCAGGCTGCGGTAGTATTTTTCCATCTCGGCATAGTGCCCCATGCCGGGGTGAAGTTCTGCATTACGCACCAGCAGCTCGGAAACCTTGGAATGGTCACCGCCGCTGGTGTAGCATTCCAGGGCGTGGGCGTAGTCCTCCTTCAGCTCATAGTACAGCCCGCCCCGGCTGAAGAGCGCTTTGCGCTTTTCCTCGGTATACTCCCGTTCCATCTCCCAAAGGAGAAAAGCCCGGAAACCCGACCAGAAGTGGAAGCGCTGGCAGTCGTCGTAGCGCAGCATAGTAGTGTATCGAAAAATCCAGTCCAGCCGTTCGCCGGCACGGGGATCGCCGCTGACCATCCGCGCCATTTCCAGGTCAAAACTTTCAAAGGGGGCTAGCTCCAACAAGAAGCGCCGCACCGGCAGGTCAAAGCGCCGGTAGATGGCGGTCTCAAAGTAGAGGAACACCTCGTGGAACACCCGCGCCACCAGCTCCGGCGTCCACGGCTTGTCCGGGGACATGCACCGCGCCGTGATGGCCACACCCAACGGATAGCCCACGGATTCTTTCAAAATTCCGTCGATCTCGCTATCTGTTACATTTGCTCCCGAAAGCTGAAACAGTCGCCGCACATCGTCCGCGTCAAAAAGCAGGTCGTCGGCCTCCAGCACCGTCATCAGCCCCGTGTACTGAAACGCCGTCAGGCAGCCGGGCGGCACACCGCGCGAGAGCAGCACGAAATGGCGCTCCGGACTTGAGCGAATCAGTTCGCAAAGAGCCTGCTGCCCGGCTTCCTCCTGCATGAACTGAAGATCGTCAATCAGCAGAATGTCCCAATCCTGCGCTGACGGTGGGATCGCGCAGTCTGGGTCTGCCGCGCTTTGCCGCAGCACGTTCCGACCGCGCAGCAGCGCGTCCGCCAGCACGGTCTTTCCAAAGCCGCAGGGCGCGCTGAAAAAGAGAACGCGCCCTCCGGCCATGAAGCGTTCAAAGCGTTCCGCGATGGCGGATTTAATGGTGATCTCCGGCTCGTTTCATCCTCCGTAAAGCATAATGGCATGGTTTTATCTCGTATAGCTCCATTATACACGCTCAAACGGAAATGTAAATCATACCGAAGTATGAGAAAACAGACAAAACGGCGGAGATCCATTCACTTTTTCCCTACGGGATAGCAGACCTCGGTGACGAACTCGCTCGGGTCCGACGTCTCGTGCGGGCTGACGTGGTAAATGTCGAACATCGGTCCAGCGTATTCATAGCCGTTCGCCTCGATCCACGCGGTGAGCGCGGCGGTGACGTCATTGATCTGCTCGTAGCCGCCCTTGAAGGTGCAGCCGGCATAGGTGACGGGCGGAAGCGTGCGGAACCGAACGTGTTCGGTGTCGGGATACGGGCCCTTGACGGTCTTCTGCGCTTCCACGGTCACGTCCTTTTCCTTGTATTCGCCGTCAAGGAAAACAACGCAGCAATAGCAAGGGTCAGTGGGGAGCAGGTGCATGGAGTCGGTCTCCCAGCAGAGGACCTGCCAGACCATGCCCTCGTCCTGATAGCGGGGGATGGTCATGCGGACGGTGGCGGCATAGCGCTCGGGCAGAGTCTTGATGGTCACATCGTAATTCATAGTTTCTTCCTTTCTCAGCCGCTTGCGGGCTGTGTCCAGAAGCCGCAGCCGCTGCGCAACATCGTCCCGCTGCTGCTCCAGCTCCGCCTGACGCGCCGCAAGGAAATCGTCGAGCCGTTCGCGGTCGTCGTAGATGGGCAGGATGGCGCAGACGTCGGCGAGACCGAAGCCCATGTCGCGCAGTGCCGTGATGCGGCAGACGGTGGGCAGCTGCGCTTCGCTGTAGTAGCGGTAGTCGGTAAAGCGGTCAATCTCAGCGGGCTTTAAGAGACCGATCTCATCGTAGTAACGCAGCATACGGACGCTCACTCTGGACAGTTTTGAAAAATCTCCGATCTTCAGCATAGCGGTACCTCCATGCCTTGTATTTTTGAGCTCGGGAAGAGCATAAGCCCTGACAGCGTGTGAGAGTCAAGGGGGAAAACGCAGTTTTTTTGCGCAAAAGAAATGAGACAGCCGAGACTGTCTCATTTCGGGCGTTCGTTACTTTTTGCGGGAGAGCGGCGCGATGTGGCGCTCAACCTTCTCCGCGTGCTCAAGCGGCTTGATGAAGCGCTGACCGAGCGGATGGCGTGTGTTGCGCAGCTTGATGAACTTCTCCGCCACCTGAGGGAAGAGGGCGAGCGAGAGCACATCCTCCTCGCTGCGGGCGAGGCCCTTGTACTGCTCGCGGTACTTCGGCAGCTCCGGCTCAATGAGGTCGGCGGGACGGCAGGTGATGACGTCTTCGGGCTTGATGCCGGCTTTGGCGCGCACCTCCTCGTTGACCGTGCCGGGCAGCTTGCCGTACTCGCCGCGCAGCATGGCACGGGATTCCTTCGGGAAGTTCTTGTAGCGCTCGCCGAAGATAATGTTCATCACGGCCTGCGTGCCGACGATCTGGCTCGACGGCGTGACCAGCGGGGGATAGCCGAAGTCCTCGCGCACGCGGGGGATCTCGGCGAGCACGTCGTAATACTTATCCTCCTTGCCTGCCTGCTTGAGCTGGGAAATGAGGTTGGAGAGCATACCGCCGGGCACCTGATAGAGCAGGGTGTTGGTGTCGACGTTGAGCACCTTGGGATCGAGCGCACCGCTTGCCTTGAGGCGTTCGGCGACCTTACGGAAGTGGACGGCGGCCTCGCTCATCTTGCCGAGGTCCAGACCCGTGTCGCGCACGGTGCCACGGAGCGTAGCGACGAGGGATTCCGTCGCGGGCTGGGAGGTGCCGTTGGCGAGCGGGGAGAGCGCGGTATCCACGATGTCCACGCCGGCCATCGCCGCCATGAGATAGACCATGTCGCCCGTGCCGCTGGTGTTGTGGGTGTGCAGGTGGATGGGAATGCTGACGGTCTCCTTCAGGCGCTTGACGAGGGAGTAGGCGTCCATCGGCAGCAGGAGGTTCGCCATGTCCTTGATGCACAGGGCGTCCGCGCCCATCTCCTCCAGCTCGCGGCCGAGCTTGACAAAATAGTCCTCGTTGTGGATGGGAGAAATGGTATAGGAAAGAGTCGCCTCGACCTGTCCGCCGTATTTCTTGGTGGACTTGATGGCCTGCTCCAGATTGCGCACATCGTTGAGCGCGTCGAAAATGCGGATGATGTCGATGCCGTTTTCAATGCTCTTGGCGCAGAACTCGTCCACCACGTCGTCGGCATAGTGCTTGTAGCCGAGAATGTTCTGACCGCGGAAGAGCATCTGCAGCTTCGTGTGGGGCAGGTGCGCGCGCAGCTGCCGCAGGCGCTCCCATGGGTCCTCGTTCAGGAAGCGCAGGCAGCTGTCGAAGGTCGCGCCGCCCCAGCACTCGAGGGAATAGTAGCCGATGGAGTCGAGCACCTCGCAGGCGGGGAGCATATCCTCCAGCGTCATGCGCGTGGCCGCCTGCGACTGATGCGCGTCACGCAGGATGGTATCGGTGATCAGAAGCGGCTTATTCGATAAAAATTCCATAAGAACAGGAGGTCCTTTCCTAAAATTACCTTTAGTTTAGCATACTGCCGCAGATTTAGCAAGAGGGTATTTGACGGATTTCCGTCATTTAACGGCAAGAAAATGACGGAGAAGTTGCGAAAAACAGCAAAGCGGTAAAAGTGCTGTAAAAGAGGCGTGGCCGGCCTTGACTTTTTCCCTTGCCTTGTGCTATACTGTGCAGACTTTGAGGGAGTAGATGGCGCGAGAGCGTGGCAAGTCAACAGACTGGCCGAAAGGCCTGGCTTGTCTTAAACACCGAGACTCAAGTATGGCTTCGCCGTACCTGCGTCTTGTTTTCGGGTGCGGCGACGTACCTGATTTTTTTATGTGCGGAGGACAATCCATGGGATTTTTTGAACTGTTCCTGATCGGCATCGGTCTTTCGATGGACGCTTTTGCCGTGGCCATCTGCAAGGGCCTCGGCATGGAGAGGATCAACAAGCGCGACGCGCTGCTGCTGGCGTTGTTCTTCGGCGGCTTTCAGGCGCTCATGCCGCTCATGGGCTATCTGCTCGGCAGCCGGTTCGCGAGCTACATCGAGCGCTGGGATCATTGGATCGCCTTTGTGCTGCTCGCCTTCATCGGCGGCAATATGATCCGCGAGAGCCGCGAGCAGGAGGAAGAGGAGATCGAGCACGGCGGGAGCATCCGCTATCGCGAGCTCTTCACGCTGGCGGTTGCCACGAGCATCGACGCGCTGGCCGTCGGCGTCTCGTTCGCCTTCCTCGGCGTGCACATCGCGCCCGCCGTCACGCTCATCGGCTGCACGACCTTTGTGCTCACGCTCGTGGGCGTTTGGGTCGGCAATCTCTTCGGCTCGCGCTACAAGAGCCGCGCAGAGCTGACCGGCGGTATCATTCTCATCCTCATCGGCGTGAAGATTTTGCTCGAGCATCTGGGCGTTTTAGGATAGGATCACCGTATATTGATAAAAAGAGGACTGCGCTCACGCGCAGTCCTCTTTGTGTAGCTTGTGTCGATGCTCAGCAGCCGCAGCCGTTGTTGCAGCCGCCCCAACCGCCGCTGCCGCAGCAGCACCAGATGATGATCAGCAGAATGATGATCCAGCAGCAGTTCCCGCCGCCTCCGCAACCGTTATTACAGCACATATCGGAACCTCCTATGAGATCGAGATGTAGACCGTTCATGCGGTCTCAATCCATAGTATGTGCCCCGGTGAAGAAGGTGCGAAATTTTTTAGAGGCGCTCACTCTTGACCAGCTTCCACGAGCCGCGCCACTCGTCTCTGGTAAAAACGCCCAAGTCCATCAAGCGGTCGGCCAGAGACTGGCTGCCGTCAGGCAGGTCAGCCTCCAAGGCGTAATAGGAGATGTACACAAGCTGCGCCCGCAGGAAGGCGGCGCTTTGCAGCATGGCAGCGTCACCGTCGGTCAGGACACCGGCGTTCACGGCTCGGAGCAGGGTATCGGACAGATCCTTGTTGGCAGCGGAGCTGTATCCCATGGCCCGGAGCACGAATTCTGTGTACTGATAGGCGTTGACAGCCCCAGCAGGCTTGAAGGATGTGGCTGTGTAGCCGTTCGTATAGCCCTTTTCATAGGCGTAGCCCACATAATGCTCCGCCTGAGAGCCTTTCTCAATGTCCTTGAACGGCGTAGTTCCAGACCAGGCCAGCGCCTGCTCCTCCTCGCCCAAGACCCGGATGAACATGATGAGGGCCTGAAGGCGGGTGGGGGCAGCCTCCAGATCAAAGCCCTCGCCGTAGCCGGTGAAAGTGCCCTTGAACAAATGCAGGGACTTCAGGGCGGCGGCCATGGCGTTGTAGTCCGGCCGGTCGGAATAGGAGAAGGCGTACTGCCCCTGATAGTCCACCACCGCGGTTTCGGAGGTGACGGTATAGGCGGCGGTGGTGTCCTCGGCGGTCAGATAGCGGTGGTTGGCGGTGAGATTCGTCCCGCTGGGAACCACAGCTCCGGTGGTAACATCCACCACAGCGCCGGATTTATAGGTCACGCGCCCGCGGCCGGCCAGCAGCAGAACGCCGGTACCTGTGACGCCGTGAAGCGTGTCACCCTCCTTGAGGCGGGTCTCCTGCCAGGTGGCAGTTGCCTCGCCTACCTCACCGTTTTTCAGACGTTCGGCCAACGCTTTGTCCGACTGCTCCAATGCCTGATCGATTTTTTTCTCTGCACGTTGGGAAAATTCGCCGTTCAGGTAAGAAAGGGATGCCAGCGGATCTCCCGCGTCCCCGGCGGCACCGACCCAGACGGCAGAGGCCAGAAGCGCGCATACGGATAGGAACAGGACCAGCTTTTTCATGGGGAGTTCCTTTCTCAGTGATTGGCGATGCGGTAACTCAGGGTCAGAAGGCTGTCGGCAAAGTGAATGTTTTCAAACTGAACATCCGGATTGGGGCTGGACAGCTCCACATTGGTAAAGTTCCAGAAGCCCCGGATCCCAAGGTCGATCAACCGGCTGGCGGTAGCCTGTGGCACAGCCTGAGGAATGGTCAGAACAACAACGTCCACGGCGTGGCGCTTGATGTAGGACTCCAACTCATCGGTCGAATAAACGGGGATGCCGTTGATCTGTGTATCGATCACATCGGGAGAGACGTCAAAGGAGGCGTCCACGGTGAAGCCGGTGTTTTCAAAGGGGAAGTTGTTCAGCAATGCGCGGCCCAGGTTGCCGACGCCGATCATGATGAGATGGTGATCGTTGTCCACACCCAGAATGTGACCAATCTCGGAACGGAGTTCTTCAACGTTGTATCCATATCCCTGCTGGCCAAACTCACCGAAACAACTGAAATCCTGACGGATCTGAGAAGCGGTAATATTCATTTCCTGCCCCAGAGAGTGGGAGGAGGTGCGGACAATGCCACGGTGATAAAGATCGGTCAGCTGCCGGTAATACCGGGGAAGCCGGCGAATGACGGCGTCCGAGATATTTTCTTTTTTCATGATGTTCCTCCAATCACATCGTCATCTGCGGTTCCTGCGGAGCCTGCTCCATTTGCT
>ENA-ORMX01001528-ORMX01001528.1-human-gut-metagenome-genome-assembly--contig:-NODE-1528-length-14941-cov-2.033118_pt1 | contig 14941 bp, 19 predicted proteins | sample MGYA00242108_ERZ509007 | MGnify/ENA primary metagenome ERZ509007 (study PRJEB26280, sample SAMEA2338745) | human gut metagenome | biome: human gut; feature: human-associated habitat; material: faeces...
AATTTGTAGAAATATTAAAAGAAACATATCCTGATGCAACTTGTAGTTTAGATTTCAAAACGCCATTTCAGATGGTTGTTGCTGTAATGCTTTCTGCACAATGTACTGATGATAGGGTTAATAAAACCACACCAAGTTTGTTTGAAAAATACCCAACACCACAAGATATATGTAATCTTGATATAAGTGAACTAGAGCAAATAATACATCCATGTGGATTTTACAGAAACAAAGCAAAAAGCATTAAGGCAATGGCAAAAGAAAGCATGGTCATGTTGGTTGACAGTATAGAAGCATATGTGAATCTTGATCTTACAAAAGCAAGAAAAGTTATTGCCCAGGATGATGTGGTAGATGATCTGTTTATAAAAGTGAAGAGTGAATTGATCAATCTGATCCACAGGAATGCAGATGCAGGGGAACAGGAAACCGATCTTTTGATGGTTGCAAAATATCTGGAGCGGATTGGCGATCATGCAACGAATATTTCAGAATGGGTCATATATTATATAACAGGAGAACATATTTCCGGAAATTAAGAGTCTTATAGGATACAGGATCAGGAGGTGATTGTCATGAGACGTATATGGAATATGACAGCAGATGCCGGTAAAGGAAAAAGTAAACAGCACCTGATAAAAATGTTTTTGTTATTGAACAGTATTGTCTGGGGCGTGATCGCTGTGGTTGTAGCTGTCACGTTGAAAGGAATCGGGCTTATGTCATCATGGAGTATGGCAGAGAGCATTTTGGTATCGGCAGGATATGGTATTTGTCTGGTAGGACTGATTGGCGGTACCGTATGTATTTTACAAAACGATGGTCCTGACAGAACGTATCTTGAACAGAGCCAGGAAGAATATTAAACGCATTCAGCGTGAAATGTAAAATAAATTTTAAAATTTTACACAGACTTTACGTAGGAATCCTTTCCTTTTTACATACCTGTTATACGATGATGTGCGAAGGTACAAATGTCTAATTTATGTAAAAAGGAAGGAATTTTTTTATGAGTATTTTTGATGTACTTGCATTGTTTGGCGGACTTGCATTGTTTTTATTTGGTATGAACGTAATGGGAGACGGCCTGACCCGTGCGGCGGGCGGTAAGATGGAACGTATCCTTGAAAAGCTGACTTCAACGCCGATCAAAGGGGTGTTGCTTGGAGCGGCTGTAACAGCGGTTATTCAGTCATCATCGGCTACAACCGTTATGGTTGTTGGCTTTGTAAATTCCGGGATTATGAAACTGCGTCAGGCGGTCGGCATTATCATGGGTGCCAATATCGGTACGACAGTTACTTCCTGGATCTTAAGTTTGTCAGGAATTCAGGGAGACAGTATCTGGATCCAGATGTTAAAGCCATCCTCATTTTCTCCGATCCTAGCGGTTATCGGTATTGCATTTCTGATGTTTTCCAAGAATGAGAAAAAACATGATATTGGCATGATCTTTTTGGGATTTACGATCCTTATGTACGGAATGGATGCAATGAGCGGTGCGGTTGCTCCTCTTGCAGATGTTCCTGAATTTGCAAATGTGCTTTTAATGTTCTCAAATCCTGTACTCGGAATGATCGTAGGAACATTATTTACAGCAATCATCCAGAGCTCATCGGCATCGGTTGGTATCTTACAGGCACTTTGCATGACAGGAGCAGTTACATATGGAACGGCACTTCCTATTATAATGGGACAGAATATCGGTACTTGTGTAACGGCATTATTATCCAGTATCGGAGCAAAGAAAAATGCGAAACGTGCAGCTTTTGTACATCTTTACTTTAATCTGATCGGAACCATTCTCTTTATGATCGTATTCTATTCGATCAATGCATTTGTAAATTTCGGTGTATTACAGGATATGGCAACTCCGGCTGGCATTGCAGTGATCCACAGTATATTTAATATTCTGACAACAATTGTATTACTTCCGTTTGGAAAGGGTCTTGAGAAGTTGGCAACTCTTACGATCCGTGAGAAGGAAGAACCTGTTGAGGAGATTGCGGAGCTTGTACCGTTAAAGCATCTGGATGCCAGATTCCTGGAGCAGCCGGCGTTTGCCGTTACACAGAGCATGGATGTTATGAATCAGATGGCAGGGTATTCAGCTGAAGCGTTATACGATTCATTAGAGTTGATGAAGGATTATTCGGATGAGAAGTGGCAACGTGTTGAGGCTTTGGAAGATATCGTAGACAAATACGAAGATGAACTCGGAACGTATCTGGCGAAGGTCAGTGGAAAAGAACTGGCAGAGGAAGACAGCAAACGTGTATCCAATGGGCTTCATTGTATCGGAGATCTGGAGCGTATCTCCGACCATGCATTAGCGATCGCAGAAATTTATGCTAAGATGCACAAGGAAGAAATGGTATTCTCAGATAAAGCAATGGCAGAATTAAATCTGTATTCAAATGCAGTTTATGAGATCATGAGCATGACTTGTAAAGCACTGAATGAAGATGATATGAAAATAGCAAAGAGGATTGAACCATTGGAGGAAGTAATTAATGGGCTGAATGCTACGATCAAAAAGCAGCATATCAAACGTCTGCAGAAGGGAAAATGTACGATCGAGCTTGGTATCGCTCTTGAAAATCTTCTGAATAATTATGAACGTGTGGCAGATCATTGTTCAAATGTGGCTGCATCACTGCTTCAGGTTAAGACAGACAGCTTTGATATGCATGAGTATTTGAACCGGGTCAAACAGGAATCAAATATAGAGTTTCAGGCGATGTACAGCATGTATAAGGAAAAGTACAGTTTATAGTAAAGTATACGATATCATAAAGTGTAAATTACTTTGACCATATATTAGAAATATATTATTATAGATAAGAAAGAACAGAGACAGGAGGAACGGCAGATGCAGGCATTGATTTATATTGTAGAAGATGATATGAACATTCAGGAAATAGAAATGTTTGCCTTAAAGAACACGGGATATGTAACAGAAGGATTTGCAAATGCAAAGAGCTTCTTTTCCAGAATGACAGAGAAGATTCCGGATCTGATCCTACTGGATATCATGTTACCGGATCAGGATGGACTGGAGATTGTCAGAAAATTAAGAGAACGTCCGGAGACTGTGCGTGTGCCGATCATTCTTGTGACGGCAAAGACAACAGAACTTGATAAGGTAAAGGGGTTGGATATCGGAGCAGATGATTATCTGACAAAGCCATTCGGCGTAATGGAGCTTATATCCAGAGTTAAAGCATTGCTTCGCAGAAGCAAGAGTATTCAGGAGGATCAGATTCTTCGACTGAAGAACGTAACCCTTGATTCCGAGAAGCGTATCGTGCATGTGAATGATATTCCGTGTGAGTTGACCTTTAAGGAATTTGAATTGTTAAAGTTGTTAATGATCAACGCCGGAATTGTACTTCGGAGAGAAGTGATCATGATGGATGTGTGGGGAACGGATTACGAAGGTGAATCCAGGACTCTTGATATGCACATCAAGACTCTGCGCCAGAAACTGGGAGATGCAGGGAATATGATCAAGACAGTTCGTAATGTCGGATATAAGATGGAATAAGAAGCAGGAAAATTTTATAACAGAAGAATCTTATAACAGAAAGAACAGGTTTTTATGGAAGAACAGAAAGATAAAAAGGATAAGAAGGTCAGAAAAGACAAACGATTATCCAGTAAGATCAACAGTCGCTTTATAGCATTGACGCTGATTGCGATATTGTGTACGATGATACTTTCGACAACGGTTTATTATGATCTGTTTAAAAAGGAGATCATGCGCGATCTGGAAAATTACACACAGACCTTGAAGAGTGCAGGATTATTTGATGATATCAGTGAGCTCCGCAATGTAAGGATTAAGAATACAGAATTGCGTATTACATTAGTTGCACCGGATGGAACGGTTAAGTATGATAATATGGCAGATCCGGAGACCATGGGAAAACACAATGACAGACCGGAGATTGAGGAGGCATTTGAGAAAGGAGAAGGCGAGGATACCCGTCTTTCCCAGACGCTCAATATGAGTACATTCTACTATGCGATCCGGCTTTCAAATGGTTGTGTACTTCGTGTATCAAAGGAGACAAGCAGCATTGTCAGTGTTTTTTTGAAGGGACTTCCAAGTATGACGGTTATTATGCTGGTACTTGTGACTATTGTGGTTCTGATATCGCGATATCTGACAAAGAGTATCGTCTGTCCGATCGGACAGATGGCAAAGGATCTGGATCATGTTGACGATATTAACGCCTATAAGGAGATTCGTCCATTGATTGATACAATCAGGGAACAGCATAATGATATTATGGAGAATGCACAGATGCGACAGGAATTTACGGCAAATGTATCTCATGAGTTAAAGACACCTCTGACAGCAATCTCCGGTTATTCTGAGCTGATTGAAAACGGAATGGCGGCAGATGGTGATGTCAGACGATTTGCTACAGAGATCCATCGTAATTCAAATCGGTTGCTTACCCTCATCAATGACATTATTCGTCTGTCAGAGCTTGATGTAACAGAGAATGCACCATCTATGGAACGAATCGACCTGTGTGCGGTTGCAAGATCGAATGTGGATATGCTGATGCTATCGGCAGAAAAACATAATGTTACATTGAAGTTCTCCGGTCAGCCAAGCTATATTATGGGTAATAAGATGATGATGGAAGAACTGGTATATAATCTGACCGATAATGCGATCCGATATAATAAACCGGATGGAACTGTAGAAGTAACTGTGTATTCTTATGAGAAAGATCATTCAGTTGTCATGAAGGTGAAGGATACCGGTATCGGAATACCTGAGGAGCATCTGGGACTGGTGTTCCAGAGATTCTATCGGGTCGATAAGAGTCGGTCGAAGTCAACCGGAGGAACCGGTCTTGGACTTGCGATCGTAAAACACATCGTAGCGCAGCATGATGCGAAGCTTGATATAACAAGTGAACCGAATGTGGGAACAGAGATAACGATTACCTTTCAGAGCAGATAAAAAGATAAGGAAAAGGAGCCTGTAAGAAGTTAGGAAACAGGCTCCTTTGATTTATAAGTATTCACACACACCGATTTAAAATTCAAGATTGTATGTTATTTACTATTCTGATATTATATTAACACACGCTATTTTAAATTTCAAGGTAAAAATGTAAGAAATGCACAATTAATTTTATTAAAAATATACAAAACTTTACCGGAATAAGAAATTTTAAGGCGTGAAAAAGATGAAAATACGATTTGCCACTGGTAATTTTCGGTTTTTGTTGTATATATATAGTGAACGGAAAAAATGATGGAACAATGAGTTAAACAGGTTGATTTAGACACAGATAGGAGGTTTTTAACATGTCATTAAATGATTATGTAAAAGCGCAGAAGCTTGGTGAAAAGAGATATCAGGCTGCACTTTCTAAAAATGAATATCCATATCTGCCGGTACTGGATGAACTGATCACGAATTCCGATATTGCAGGCGAAGTAAATCTTGGTTTACAGCATATTTCTCTCGATCGGGTTGTAGGTACAGCGACAAAAGGCCGTACTACAGCATTTGCAAGTAACTTCATGCCTATATTAGATGCGAATTCTGAATTCGGAAATAAATGGTCATCTCTCTGTGACTCTCATATAGAAGAAGGAATCCATGACCCGATCAAAGTATATGAATATATGAATAAATTCTATGTCATAGAGGGAAATAAGCGTGTCAGCGTACTGAAATATTTCGGTGCGGATTCTGTCCCTGCGATGGTAATCAGAAAGCTGCCGAAGCGGACAGATGAGCTGGAAAACAAGATTTATTATGAATTTGTAGATTTCCATAAGCAGACAGGAATCAACTATATATGGTTCACACAGCTTGGCGGATATGACAAATTAAGAGAATATATAGGATTGACACCGGATGGTGGATTTACGGATGATGATCGTATGAACCTGAATTCGGCACATCTGGCATTTGAGACAGCATACAAACAGAAAAACGGCAGCGACAGTCTTCCGATCACGGTAGATGATGCTATGCTTGTATTTTTAAATGTATATGGATACAAGGCATTACAGGATATGTCCTATGATGAGGTAAAGGCAAATCTGGAAAAGGTCTGGGACGAGATCGTGTTAAGTGCACAGAAGAAGAACATGACGATCGTTCCGAAGCTGGAACCGGTAGAGTCAAAGAAGAAGCTGTTCAGTATCACGCCGGTACCGAAGAAGCTTAAGATTGCATTTGTTTATGATAAGGAGCCTGAGAATTCTGTATGGATCTACAGCCATGACCTTGGTAGAATGGGTGTAGAGGGCAAATTCAAGGATCAGGTTGAGACACATACATTTCCGAATATGGATGATAATACAAAGCTTGCAGAATGTCTGGAGCAGATCGCACAGGACAAATTCGATGTTGTATTTACAACCGGTCCGGAGATGCTTCCGGAGTCGTTAAAAGCAGCGATCAAATATCCGGAATTGAAGATATTAAACTGCTCGTTAAATGTATCGACCAGTCATGTCAGAACGTATTATGCGAGAATGTATGAGGCGAAGTTTATAACCGGTATTATCGCAGGTTCACTCTGTGAGGATGGCAGGATCGGTTATGTGGCTGATTATCCGATCTATGGAACGACGGCGAACATCAACGCATTTGCGATGGGAGCCAAATTTGTAAATCCAAGAGCGAAGATCTATCTGGAGTGGTCAAAGGTCAAAGGCTCCGATCCGAAGAAACGGTTTAAGGAACTGGGCATCTCCTATGTATCCGATAAGGATATGATCACGCCGCTTACGGCTTCACGAGAGTTCGGTCTGTATTCCTGTGATGGAGATGAGATATCGAATCTTGCGATGCCATTTTACAACTGGCGTGTATTCTATGAGAAGATCGTTCAGTTGATTCTGGATGGTAACTGGAAGCTGGAAGAAAAGAACGAGAAAGTAAAGGTTCTGAATTACTGGTGGGGCATGTCTGCCGGAGTGATCGATGTGATCTGTTCGAACCATCTTCCGGTTGGGACAGCGAGACTGGTAAATCTGATGAAGCGCCTGATCAAGGATGGTACGGTAAGTCCATTCTACGGCAAGCTCTATTCACAGAATGGAGTGGTTCGTGATGATGAAGATGGTGAGATGAGCCCTGAGGAGATCATGAAGATGGATTGGCTGGCAGATATTGTTTTTGGTTCGATCCCGACTCTGGATGAGCTGGTAGAAGATGCCAGAGATGTTGTTACTTTCCAGGGCGTTAATACGCCGGAAAATCTGGAATTGAAAAAAACTACAGACATAGTATAATAAGGCTATGCGGGTCTTGCGATCCGGAGTACGAATGTAGATGAGCGGGTTTTCTTTATGGAAACAGGCGGGGTACAGTTTCGTAGAAAAGAAAAGAAAACACGGAGATACGGATATGAAGATTCTTGTTCTGGCGGATGCAGAATCAAAATACCTATGGGATTATTTTGATAAGAAAAAATTAGAAGGAATTGATCTGATCATTTCCTGCGGTGACCTTGCACCGCAGTATCTGTCGTTCCTTGCGACATTTACGCATGCCCCGGTTCTGTATGTATATGGAAACCATGATACCTGTTACGCAGACACACCACCGGATGGATGTATCTGTATCGACGATCAGATTTATGTATATAAGGGAATACGGATCCTGGGTCTTGGAGGCTGCATGGAGTATCAGTATAATGGTGCACCGCATCAGTATACCGAGAAAGCCATGGAGAAACGTATCCGCAAGCTAGGCAGACAGATTCGGAAACATCGTGGATTTGACATTATGATCACGCATGCCCCTGCGTTTCAGATCAATGATTCCGAAGACCTTTGTCATACCGGATTCAAGTGTTTCCGGACATTGATAGAGAATTATCATCCACAGTATCTGGTGCATGGCCATGTGCATAGTAATTATGGCAGGGATTTTGTACGGGAATCCAGATATCTGGATACCACGATCATAAATGCATTTGAAAAATATATTATAGAAATAGATGAGACTGCTTTACAGGCGCTGAGTTATAAAATTAAAAGCGACAAGAGTTAAAAAACTCTATCGCTTTTCTTTTTTGTTATAAAATAATGCAGGAAATATGCGGTATGAGCGAATTTACTCATACCGCATATTTTTTTGTAGACATTAGGAAGGAGGTCATCATTATTTCAAGAGTGTACAAAACAATATCTTACAAAGATAGGCAGACGATAGAAAAGCTTTTAGGTGATGGAATGAAAGTAGATTCAATTGCTACTGTCATAGGCGTTCACAGAGCAACTATTTACAGAGAACTTAGAAAGCGTAGAGATCAGAATGGCGAATATCATGCAGATCATGCGCAGAGAGATTTAAGCAGATAAGAAAGAACAGGATGGTAGGATAAAAATGTTTGATGAATTATTAAAATTATTCCTTTCCATCGGACTTATTGTATTGGCACATCAAAATAGAGATTTGATGATGAGATTAAGAATTGCGGAGACGCGTATAGATGAATTATGTTCACGATCATCTAGATTTGATTCAAATATACCGGAGGATGAAGCTAGTACAGAAAAGGAGAGGAGGGAATAGAGTTATATGGTGTCGGGTAACACTCATATTACAAAAGCAAGAATTAGAAATTGCATTGAAAACAATAAAGAATACATGAAAAGCATCGAGGATCAGCGGAAAGCAATAATAGCATCGATTGCAGATTACCAGGCACTGGAGGATGCGATTTACCTAAAACCTTATTTTTTTGAGATAAATGGGGTTGGAGGTCATGCAGATCCGACCGCTAAACTTGCATTATCAGAAAAGCGTAAGACTGAGGAAGATCGGCTAAAGAGAAAGATACGAATGCAGCAGGAAGCTTTGCAGCGAAATCTGGAACTAAAAGAAGAAGCTTTGAGCATTATATCTACGATGAATGCCACGATGTGCTTTATGCCACGCCACTTTCATGTGGTTTATGAATTATGGTATGAAAAAAATTCCAAATATTCTCAACTTGCGATTTCAATGCATAAAGGCAAAGCTGCCATCGTAGCTATGCTTGACAATGAAGCAGAAGCAATTCTTACGATCATTAAAAAGGGGCAATCTTGTATGTCCATAAATGATATGTATCAAATTGTTAAAGCTAATAAAGAGCTTTATGAAAATATACGCCGCTACGAAAAATAGAGGACTATTAGGAGGAAACGATATGATTATAGGAATAGACCATGGAAATGGCTTTATCAAAACAAAGAATAATATATTTGCAGCCGGTGTTGCAAAATTTAATACTCCAACACCGATTAATAAAGATGTCGTGTATTATAATGGCGCATACTATCAAACAGGAGTTGCACCAGAGGGACTTCCATCCGATAAAACATCATCTGAGGATTATTACATCATGACACTTGCAGCAGTTGCATTAGAAATGCGCAAATATGGCATTATCACATCAGATGTAACGCTTGCAACCGGATTGCCTTTTACTCGGTACGGGGCAGAAAAAGAAGAATTTATTAAATATCTAGGTCAGAACAAACACGTCGAATTTAAGTATGAAGATACATCGTATTCTATTAATATTAATCCACACATCTATGTATTTCCACAGGGCTATGCAGCCATTGTATCCAAGTTGCCATCTATTAAAGGATCTTGCTTCTTAGTAGATATCGGAACTGGGACAACAGAGATTCTTCCAATATCAGGAGAGGGACGCATTGACTTAAAACGTGCATATACAATGCAGTGGGGTATAAACAACTGCTTCACTATGATTAATGAAACAATATCTCAGGAATATCAGACAGAGCTTTCACAGGATCAGATCATAGACATAATGCTTGATCGGGAGAGTGGTATATCCCCAAAAATAAAGGAATTAGTTATAACTCAGATAAAACGTTGGAGTGAGGAGACATTTCGACAGCTTCATAGCAGAAAGGTTAATTATGAATTTGTACCAAGCTTTTTCATGGGTGGAGGAGCTGGGCTTATCAATAGATATTCTGAGAATCAGCCAGAAATGATTACATTCATAGATGATATTCGTGCAAATGCAGCCGGCTATGAATTATTGGCAAATAGTGTGGAAAAAAGGGGTAAAAAATAAATCATGAGCAAGTACGAAGAACTTCGTCTCCGGCTTAATTTCAATATGGAAGATCCTGATCAGGTTAAATTGTACGAATGGTTAAAACAGTATTCAAGTGCATATGAGCGGAACAGAGCACTTATGGGAACACTTTTAAGAGCACTTTCGGAAAATGTCAGTACAGAAGGTGTTTCCATTCCAGATTCTTTTCTTAATAGCATGAGTAATATGCTGGATGAGAAAATTGCGCAGTTAAAAAAAGAATTATGTGATCGAACTGTTTCATCGAATGAAGTAGCAAATTCGAGATCAGGTAACGAAGAAGCCAGAGACAATAAAAATGAAAATAACAGAAAAGATTCTGAGGTAGAAAATGAAGAATTAGATGAAATACCAGAAGAATTTACAAATTATCTTAGAGAAGCCGGTTTTATGTAAGGAGGAATAGAACGAATGAATAGTGTAATATTGTCAGGTTATTTAACAAGAAATCCAGAAATAAGAATATCCGAAAAAGACGGGAAACAGCTAAAGACGAGCCATTATACGTTAGCTGTTCGCAGACCGATTACCGGAGCAGATCAGGCAGACTTTATCTCATGTGTAGCTTTTAGAAATCAGGCAGATATTGCTGAAAAATATTTGTCTCAGGGCAGAAAGATTGCAATTCGAGGACATCTTCGTGCAGATAGTTATATAAACAAGGCTGGAAATAAAATATATACAACCGATGTGATCATTGACGAAATGGAATTTGCAGATGGAAAAGGATCAAAAAATTCAAATGCAGGTTCAGCAGTAAGTAAAGATTCAACAGGTACAAATGATTTTATGGATATTCCAGAAGGTATAGAGGATGATTTACCATTCAAGTAAAGGGGGAATTAATATGTCATATGAAGAACGGCAGAAGAAAGAAAATGAAGCAATAAAAGCGAGAAAAATTACAGTAAAATTGCCAGAAGAAGATTACGAAAGAGTGATAAGAAATTATGAGAAATTTGGAATAGACGAAAGTGAAATGATTGAAAAATTTATTGGGGATATGATTGCTAGATGTGGATTTGCAATGTTCCAAAAACCTACACTTTTAAATCATTTACTTTGTGAAGGATATGATCCAGAGGACTATCTGGATACACTGGACAATATCGAAACAGCACAGGAAGAAAAGAAGTATCTTGAAGAACACCCAGAGGAAGCAGACGAGGAAGCACAGTATATTGATGACGATATAGCAGACTGGGAAGAAGAACTGAAAGACATGAGAGAGGACTGGAAACCAGAGAAAGAGCCAAATATGGATGAAGAACTTGAGATTATTAAGAAGTGGGTTAAGGAAAAGAAACAGTTATTATGCAAGTAAAAGATTATAGCAGGTGTGAAGCCTGTCCGGAAAGTTACTGTAGTTGTTATGTTGAACATGGGTATTGTATAAAACCAGAGCATACATCTTGCTTTGAACCAGAGTGTTTACAATTTCTAAAGTGTACTCAGTCTGTGCCGTGTGATAATCAGATAAGGGTATTGTAAGGAGGAATATTTATGACAGAAATAGTTGAATGTTCATTAAAAGATATGCGTAATTTTTTTTATAAAGGTGAGAGAGTGAGAGCACATTCGGTAAAAAGTGGATGGTCTGGTTTGTGTAAAGTAATCTATGTTGGACCATTTGTTTGTACAGTACAGAATGGCAACTTTCGGGAAGCTTATAATTATGCAGACTATTTATGTGGACGCATTAAGTCAGTAAAATAACGAAAAATGGAGGGATGCCATATGACGATAATTGATGGAGATACTTTAAAAGAAGCGTATAAAAATGCAGCTAATATAGATGATCGAGAGAAAGAAACTGCATATAAAATGATTGACCAGCAGATAGAAGCACAAAAAGAAAAATTTGACATGTTAGTTTACGATCCTGATTGGACAGTACGGAGAGTTGCAGCAAGGCTTAACTGCGGCTTGGATATATTGGTAAATGATCCGAGTCAACCTGTCCGGATGGAGGTAGCAAAGCAGGGGTATGGTTTGGATCAGCTTATCAATGATTCAGAATGGATAGTCCGGGCAGAGGTAGCAGAACAGGGATATGGCTTGGATCAGCTTATCAATGATTCAGAATGGATGGTAAGGGAAGCAGTGGCAAAGCAAGGTTATCGGCTGGATATATTAATTTGTGATCCAGATGAATCTGTACGAAAAGCAGTAGCGAAACAAGGTTATGGTTTAGATGTGCTTGTCCATGATCCGGATTATACGGTTCGGGCAGAGGTAGCAGACAAAGGATATGGCTTGGATCAGCTTGTCCATGATCCGGAGATATTCGTTCGGATAGTGGTAGCAAGGCAGGGATATGGCTTGGATCAATTGATCAATGATCCTGTAGCTGCAGTACGAATGGAGGTAGCTATGCAGAATTATGGATTGATGAAATTAATGCATGATCCAAGCACTGTTGTAAGAGATTGTGCAGAAAAGCAGTTAAGAAAGAGGGCTGCTGAACAGAACTTACCGGAGCCAAAGTTTAGTCGCCCCAAATTAAAGGGAAAGGTCAGATAAAGGAGAAGAATGGAAAAAACGGAAAAGCAGCGTTTATTTGTTGATATGGATGGAACACTGGCAGTGTTCACTCCTGTTGATACACTAGAAACCTTATATGAAAAAGGATATTTTTTATATTTAATGCCGCAGCATAATGTTGTGGATGCGGTTCGATCAATTATCATGCATAATCCGGAGATTGAGGTATTTATCTTATCCGCTTACTTATCAGATAGTGCCTATGCACTACAGGAAAAGAATGCCTGGCTTGATCATTTTCTTCCGGAGATTGATCGGAAACATAGAATATTTACTCCATGTGGAAGTGATAAAAAGCTGGCAATTCAGGGAGGTATTCGTAGCAATGATTATCTGCTTGATGATTATACCAAAAATTTGGATGCCTGGGAGCCGCCAGCTAAAGGGATTAAGCTGTTAAATGGAATTAATCACACCAAAGGAACATGGTTAAAGAATCGTATCCGATTGAATCGAAAACCACAGGAATTAGCTAATATAATTGTTTCAGTTATGAAAGGAAAATCAAAAATTTATGATGATAGCCGAGATCTGACAATGAAACGATCAACAATCGGCAAAACGAGATAGGAGGATATATAAAATGAATATTAAAATTTTAATTATGGCTATGTTGATTTTTGCATTTGTTTTTTTATTATTATCTTTTTTAATGATAAAAATACATGGACTAACGGGATTTTTTGTTGAGTTACATACAAGTTTATCAGCCATGAGAACATTAGGCTGTTTTGCCGGTATATTATTTATATGTCTAACGTTTTTTGTGCTTTTTAGTAAGGAAGTGAGCCGGGAGTCATATGCATTAAAATCGTATGATGCCGATAAGGAAACAGTGGAATACATAGTCGATGGCAATGTAACCGGAAAAATGCATTATATGGATGAATTTGAAAGTAGTGATGCACATGTGGAGGTTGTAAGGAAACAATGGTTATTTTTGTATTCAGAAAACTGTTATCTATACTTAAATAAGTGATACATGCTGATGAAGGAGGGAAGGTAAACATGATGTACAATGTAGAGGAACTTTTTATTGTAGGATTGATATGTGTAATAATTGATATTGTAGCAATGGTTTTATATATAAAACGTAAATATATGGGAGCATCATCCGTAATTTTACGGATTATATCATCCGTGTCTTTTATATGCGCCATGTTGATAATAATTAAAGTGAGTATTTTTCATTTCAAATGTCAAGAATCTGATAGAGAATCTTATGATGTATTCAGTGCAAGAGATACTTTTTTTCATCCAGATGAAGTGAGTTTTGTAAATGAGGATAATCAAATAGAAACTGTAACTTATTCTACCGTTTATGCAGATGATCATACCCATTTGGATAAGATTGTGTATACATATAAAAATTTGTATTCATACGATTATATATACTATAAAAAATTTGAAAAGGGGACAGATGAATAATGGATAAGGATATGTTTCATGAGCAGGATGAAAAGAACAGGTTGGATATTTTCCCTAAATTAGTGAACTGTATTTTGCGGATTATCACGATATGTATCATTGTATTCATAATAATAGAAATTGCATACGCATTCATTATAGGTGTTAAGTTATCTAAGGAAATACATGTAAAGGAAACGATTGAACTTTATTCTATTGGAACAGGGGATAAAATCCGTGGTAGTTTCTCGATGTATTATGGCAGTATAGAAGAAGTAGATTACTATTGTTGCTATCGAAAAAAAGCGGATGGTGGAAAGACATATTATAAATTTGAAATGGATGAGACTACCGTGTATGAAACATTGAAAAGTGGTGAACAAGCTTATGTAGAAGTGCTTGAAGATGGTTGGGGCATGTTAAAGGGATACAGACTTTATGTGCCAGAAAACACGATAGTACAGGAAATTGATTTATCTATTGTGAAATAGGCTGAAAGGATAGATATGATAAGAAAATCAAAAAAAGAGACGGATGAAATAGTAGATTATAAGAAGGATATGTTTCAGGAGGAGGAAATTGAGTATAAGTTAAATCTTCTTTCTAACATTCTTTCTAAATTGGTGAGCTGTATTCCATGGATTTTAAAGATATGTATTATAGTGGTCGGAACAATTGTAATCATAAACGTACATAATAAAAGTGAAAAATTATCTAAGGAAATACATGTAAAGGAGACAATCGAGCTTTATTCTATTGGAACAGGTGACAAAATATATGGATCATTTCGTGGTGGTTTTAGTGGTTTTATAATTTCTTATGGCAGTATAGAAGAAGTAGATTACTATTGTTGCTATCGAAAAAAAGCGGAT
>ENA-ORMX01001532-ORMX01001532.1-human-gut-metagenome-genome-assembly--contig:-NODE-1532-length-14908-cov-2.418165_pt1 | contig 14908 bp, 13 predicted proteins | sample MGYA00242108_ERZ509007 | MGnify/ENA primary metagenome ERZ509007 (study PRJEB26280, sample SAMEA2338745) | human gut metagenome | biome: human gut; feature: human-associated habitat; material: faeces...
ATACCGACCGTTCAAATGCATTCTCAGGTCTATAGTACCTGGGGGAGACTCTGTTGAGAGTGATTTGAGAGCTTAGATTGGTTTTCATAAAATTTATTATTAATAAATGATTAAGTATTGAACTGTTCTTTCAATCAACAAATATACGAAAAACAATGTTCATCCGCATATTGCTGAAGATTAATTAAGAAATACTGGTCGTCCCATATCTCATATGGGTTTTGACGGTTGTACGGAAAGTGTCTTCGGTCATTCCATAAAGTCACGGCCAACCGCCACCGTGAGTATGGATTTTACGTTGGGTCAACATAGGATTTAGGGGTTAGAATTATTAAATTAATCATGTTGTCGTTTTGACATTGTTTCGGAGGGCAAAAATAGGTACTTTTTGGAGAAGATGTACTCCTTCTTTTGGGTATTTTCATTAAATACTCTAAAAAAGAGGATTTGGTGCATTTTGTATAATGTCTCGTTCGTTTGGGGTATAAGTGAGGATAATCATATAAAAATAGACCATTCATCGCACTTTTTGTCGTTTGGGTTTGTTATATTTGTGTGTGTTTATAAACTCTAAAATATCAATGTATGAAAAGCTGGAAAGTAGAAGCAGCCATCATAGCCGTGGGGCTGCTTTTGTTGGGAATCATGGTAAAAGGCGGTATCAACAATTTTGTGAATAAGGACCGTGTGGTCAGTGTGAAAGGGCTGGCCGAAATGGAAGTGCCTGCCGACAAGGTAGTCTGGCCTCTTGTCTACAAAGACATAGGTAATGACCCTGCACTGCTTTATGCCAATATGGAGAAGAAAAACGCTGCCGTCGTGAGTTTCCTTGAAAACAACGGTATTGAGAAGGAGGAAATCAGTATTGCACCGCCCGAAGTGATTGATATGCAGGCCGAACGTTACGTTGACCGCAACGTGGCCTATCGTTATAATGCCACGTCTGTCATCACTGTCACTTCCAAGAATGTGGATAGGGTGCGTAAGCTCATGTCGGGGCAGGCTGAACTCTTGAAGCAGGGTATTGCCATCACGGGAGGGGATTATAAATATAATGTGTCTTATGAATTCACCGGTCTCAACGAAGTGAAGCCCAGAATGATAGAGGAGGCCACGAAGAACGCTCGTGCTGCAGCCGAGAAGTTTGCCAAGGATTCGGACAGTGAACTGGGGAAAATCCGCAATGCCTCGCAAGGGCAGTTCTCCATAAGTGACCGCGATGCCTATACTCCTTATATAAAAAGCGTACGTGTAGTGACTACTGTGAACTATTATTTGAAGAAATAACGAACTCGTCCGCATCTTTCCAAGCGGGAAACTTTAGCCTGAACTCCTGCAGGGAGGAAAGGTTGAGGGAGGCGGTGGCAATCGCCTCTTCGTTGTCGGGCACAGTGGCAAGCACTTCCCCCTTCGGAGAGTAGACCACACTGCCTCCGCTGTGTGGAATGTCTCTGCCGTCCGGTTGACACCGCAGACATAACTGATGTTTTCCAGCGCGCGCGCTTGCAGCAGGATGTCCCAGACTTTCCGGCGGGGAATGGGCCAGTTGGCGACGTAAATCAGGAGGTCGTATTCATTGCTCGTATTGCGGCTCCAGACCGGGAAACGAAGGTCATAGCATACAAGCAGCAGTATGTTCCAGCCGCGATATCGGATGATGGGACGCCGGTTACCGGAGGTGAAATGTTCTGTCTCGTGCCCCATCCGGAAGAGGTGGCGTTTGTCGTAATAGTAAGTATTGCCTTCGGGCGTAAGGAAGAATGCGCGGTTGTAGTAGGATGGCTTTCTGCCTTCCGAGGCTGTTTCGCAGGCAATATAGCTGCCGGCAAGAGCAAGCCGGTACTCTTCGGACCATTGGCGCAGTGTTGCGATGGTTTCTCCCGTTGTGGGTTCGGCCAAGCTGGCGGTGTCCATACTGAAGCCGGTGGAGAATGTTTCCGGTAAAACAACAATCTCCGTTGTTCCACGAAGAGTTTCTAACTTCTCGCGGAGACGACGGAGATTTTCTTGTTTATTTTCCCAGACGATGTCTGTTTGCAAGATGCTTATTCGCATGGCATTAATGCTTAATACCTGATTAGATATTTCCTAAATCAAAATTTTCGGGATTTTTTCCTTTAAAGTTCTTGAAGTACAGTTTTATCTCGCGCATATCCTTTTCGATGTCTCCGGTAGGCATGACAGCCTTGGTAGAGGAGATGGTCTTGGAAGGATAATCAATCCCGATAAGCATGATGGGCACTTGTGCTTTAAGTGCTATGTAATAAAAACCTTTCTTCCAGTTGGGATTGGCTTTACGGGTTCCTTCCGGTGTAATAGCCAGGTGGAAATGCTTGCTGTTTGCAAACTTTTCGGTCATTTGGTCCACTAAGGAAGATTTACGTCCCCGGTTCACCGGAATGCCGCCAACGGCTTTGAATATCAGTCCCAGAGGAAAAAAGAACCATTCCTTTTTCATCATGAAACTGGTCTTGCGACCGATGGCACCATAAAACAATTTACCGATAAATAAGTCCCAATTGGAAGTATGGGGTGCCGCACAAATTACACATTTGTCGTAGTCGGGCACCGTCACGTTTGTCTTCCAGCCCAGCAGGCGATAATAAATGAAGCTATAAAAGGCTTTCTTCATCTTATTTCAGTTTGCCCATTGCGTCAATAATTTCGTCTACTTTTGCATTGAAGTCAGCACGAAGTTTTTTGTAGAAACCTTTTACATTTCCTGGCTCGGTGTGGCTGATGCGGCTTATGAATTCATCTTGCATTTTCAGAATTTCAGCCATCAGTTCATCGGCTTTTTGTTTGTCTGTTCCAGGCACATATAAGCTGTTTACAAGACACTCTGTGAACAATTCACCTGCAATATAGTTTATATTCTTCTTTAGTTCTTTTCTACTTGCCATAATCTTTACGTTTAAAATGAATAATCTGAATTATTTTCGGTAAAGATAATGTTTTTCTTTGTTAGTGTAGAGCAAAAAAGGGTTTTTATGTGTTTTTAATTTAGTAGTTTTGTGGAATTATTCCACAAACTGTGGACACATTCCACAGGGAAAAATGGAGGATGCCACCATGAATAAAGAACTGCCGTCTGCTTTTCTGCTTGATATATAGTTTGTTAGACGTAATGGATGAGATGGTGATAGATTGGCATCGGATTTGCTTTAATAGAAAGAAACAGGGTTAAATTTAATATACAAACAAGCATGAGACAGTTTTTTACGAAAAAAGAATTGAAACTAAAGAAGAAGAGGTTGCTGATGATGGTTGCCTGCATGGCGGTATTGTTGGCAGGTTACGTTATTCTGACTTGGCCTAAGAAGGTGGAATCGGAAGCTCCTACCGTGATTGTGGAATCTGCGGAAAAAGGAGATGTGGAGATATATGGCGAGTACGTGGGACGTATTCGCGCTCAGCAGTTTGTAGAGGTACGTGCGCGTGTGGAAGGGTATTTGGAGAATATGCTTTTCGCAGAAGGAACATATGTCACCAAGAACCAGGTACTTTTTGTGATAAACCAGGACCAGTATAGGGCAAAGGCTGACAAAGCTCGTGCACAGTTAAAGAAGGATGAAGCGCAGGCATTGAAGGCAAAGCGCGATTTGGAGCGTATCCGCCCCCTCTATGCGCAGAACGCTGCCAGCCAGCTGGATTTGGACAATGCCCAGGCTGCTTACGAGACTGCAGAAGCCTCAGTAGCGATGAGCCAGGCCGATTTGGACCAGGCTGAATTGGAATTGGGATATACGTTGGTCCGTTCTCCGCTATCGGGACATATCAGTGAAAGAAATGTGGATTTGGGAACATTGGTCGGACCGGGAGGCAAGTCCTTGCTGGCTACGGTTGTGAAAAGTGATACGGTTCTGGTAGATTTCAGCATGACGGCATTGGATTACCTGAAAAGCAAGGAACGGAATATCGATATAGGGCGTCAGGACTCTACACGTTCCTGGCAGCCGAACATTACGATTACTTTGGCGGATAATACCGTCTATCCTTATAAGGGCTATGTGGATTTTGCCGAACCTCAGGTGGACCCTCAGACCGGAACATTCTCCGTGCGTGCCGAAATGCCGAACCCTAACAAAGTGTTGTTACCGGGGCAGTTTACAAAGGTTAAGCTATTGCTGGATGTACGTGAGGGTGCTGTCGCCGTTCCTCAAAAGGCGGTTACCATTGAGAAAGGTGGTGCATATATTTTTGTGATGCGCCGGGACTCTACGGTTGAAAAGCGTTTCATTGAACTGGGACCTGAATTTGGCAACAATTGGGTGGTTGAGCGTGGTCTGGTTGCCGGAGAACAAATTGTGACTGAAGGTTTCCACAAGCTGACTCCGGGTATGAAAGTACGTGCCCAGGCTGCCGTTCCTAAAAAGGAGGAAGAGCAGACGAGTGATTCTCTGAACAAGCAGGTTGTTTCCGAAACGAAGCAGACTACTCCGGCTGAGAATAAATCAAAGGACAACAACCCTTCAAAGTAATGATGTTATGAAAGTAAGTTTCTTTATAGACCGCCCGGTATTCTCGGCGGTGATATCGATTGTGATTGTAATTGTCGGTATCATTGGCCTGACCATGCTGCCGGTAGACCAATATCCGCAGATAACGCCTCCCGTAGTGAAAATCAGTGCTTCCTATCCGGGAGCCAGTGCATTGACTGTTTCGCAGGCGGTGGCAACCCCTATCGAGCAAGAGATAAACGGTACTCCCGGTATGCTGTACATGGAGTCCAACAGTTCTAATTCCGGAGGATTTTCAGCTACGGTCACTTTCGACGTGTCTGCCGACCCGGATTTGGCTGCCGTAGAAATACAGAACCGTGTGAAACTGGCGGAGAGCCGTTTGCCAGCCGAAGTGATTCAGAACGGTATTTCTGTGGAAAAGCAGGCTCCCAGCCAATTGATGACTATCTGTCTGACTTCCAGTGACCCGAAGTTCGACGAAATTTATTTGAGTAACTTTGCTACTATCAATGTACTCGACTTGTTGCGCCGTATCCCCGGTGTGGGACGTGTTTCCAACATCGGTAGCCGCTACTATGCCATGCAGATATGGGCGTTGCCCGACAAACTTGCCAACTTCGGACTGACGGTGCAGGATTTGCAGAATGCCCTGAAGGACCAGAACCGTGAGTCTGCTGCGGGTGTTTTGGGACAACAGCCGGTGAAGGGACTCGACATTACTATCCCTATCACTACCCAGGGACGCTTAAGTTCGGCAAAGCAGTTTGAGGACATTGTGGTCCGTGCCAATGCCAACGGTTCCATTATCCGTCTGCGCGATGTGGCGCGTGTTTCATTGGAAGCATCTTCATATAGCACGGAGAGTGGCATCAACGGTGAGAATGCTGCCGTTCTCGGTATCTATATGCTTCCCGGGGCCAATGCAATGGAAGTTGCAAAGAGCGTAAAGGCTGCTATGGAGGAAATCAGTGCAAATTTCCCTGAGGGGATGAGTTATGAGATTCCCTTCGACATGACGACTTATATTTCCGAATCCATTCACGAAGTGTACAAGACGTTGTTCGAAGCGCTGATTCTGGTGGTGCTGGTTGTATTTCTATCCTTGCAAAGTTGGCGTGCGACGGTGATACCGATTGTTGCGGTACCTATTTCCCTGATTGGTACCTTCGGTTTCATGCTTATTTTCGGTTTCTCTCTGAACATACTGACTTTGCTTGGATTGATTCTCGCCATCGGTATTGTGGTGGATGATGCCATTGTGGTGGTGGAGAATGTAGAACATCTTATGGAGACGGAGAAATTGAGCCCGTATGAAGCTACCAAAAAGGCGATGAACGGATTGGCAAGTGCCTTGATTGCCACATCGTTGGTGCTCTGTGCCGTGTTTGTGCCGGTAAGTTTCTTGAGCGGAATCACCGGACAGTTATACCGTCAGTTTACCATTACTATCGCCGTTTCCGTATTGCTTTCTACGGTAGTGGCCCTGACGCTTAGTCCCGTCATGTGTTCGCTCATATTGAAGCCCGACAGTGGAAAGAAAAAGAACATAGTTTTCCGCAAAATCAATGAATGGCTGAACTTGGGCAATCACAAATACGTGGCTGTCATTAACCGGGTCATCAGGAATCCCCGCCGCTTGATGAGTGCGTTCGGCCTGGTACTGGTTGCCATTTTCATTATCCACCGGTTGGTGCCTACCAGCTTCCTGCCGGTAGAAGACCAGGGCTATTTAAAGATAGAGTTGGAGTTGCCGGAAGGTGCTACTTTGGAGCGAACCCGTGTGGTGACCGACCGTGCCGTGCAATACTTGGAGAAGAATCCCTATGTGGCCTATGTGCAGAACGTGACGGGTAGCAGCCCCCGTGTGGGTAGCAACCAGGCACGCAGTGAGCTGACGGTTATTCTGAAACCGTGGGAAGAGCGTAAGGGGATTTCCATCGATAAGATAATGGAGAATGTGGAGAAGGATTTGAAGGAATATCCCGAATGCAAGGTCTATCTTTCCACGCCTCCGGTCATTCCGGGATTGGGTACCTCGGGAGGTTTCGAAATGCAGCTTGAGGCGCGTGGAGAGGCGACGTTTGACAACTTGGTGCAGGCGGCAGATACGCTGATGTATTATGCCCAGAAGCATAAGGAGCTGACGGGGCTTTCATCATCCTTGCAGTCTGAAATACCGCAACTTTATTTTGATGTGGACCGTGATAAGGTGAAAATGCTGGGTGTGCCCCTGGCGGATGTATTCTCTACCATGAAGGCCTATACCGGTTCAGTATATGTGAATGACTTCAATATGTTCAACCGTATATATAAGGTGTATATCCAGGCCGAGGCTCCTTATCGTGAGCATAAGGACAATATCAACTTGTTCTTTGTAAAGGCAAAGGACGGAGTGATGGTGCCGCTTACTTCCTTGGGAAATGCCTCTTATACCACCGGTCCGGGCAGTATCAAGCGTTTCAATATGTTTACCACTGCCGTCATCCGCGGTTCTGCGGCACAAGGCTACAGTTCCGGCCAGGCAATGGAGATTATGGAGCAGATTGCACGTAACCACTTGCCGGACAATATCGGTCTGGAGTGGAGTGGCCTTTCCTATCAGGAAAAGAAGGCGGGAGGACAGACGGGTCTTGTGCTTACGCTGGTATTCCTTTTCGTATTCCTCTTTTTGGCTGCGCAATATGAAAGTTGGACGGTGCCTATCGCTGTATTGCTTTCACTGCCGGTTGCCGCTTTGGGTGCCTATCTGGGCGTTGTGATATGCGGATTGGAGAATGATATTTATTTCCAAATCGGCTTGGTGATGCTGGTGGGGCTTGCGGCAAAGAATGCCATTTTGATTGTGGAGTTTGCCAAGGTGCAGGTTGACAAGGGAGGAGACTTGATACAGTCTGCCATCCATGCTGCCCAACTCCGTTTCCGGCCTATCCTGATGACTTCCCTCGCCTTTGTATTGGGAATGCTTCCTATGGTGTTGGCAAGCGGACCGGGCTCGGCGAGCCGTCAGGCCATCGGTACGGGTGTTTTCTTCGGAATGATATTTGCCATTGTATTCGGTATTGTGCTTGTACCGTTCTTCTTTGTCCTGGTATACAAGACAAAAGCCAAAGTGCAGCATAAGATTAAGAAAGACTGATTTTAAAGACAACGTTTATGAAAAGAAAGAACATATATATTATTTTGTTGCTGAGTATGTTTGCCCTTACCTCATGCAAGGTGGGCAAGAGCTATGTGCGTCCGGAGATGGCATTGCCGGATAGCCTGGCACAGCAGCAGGATAGCATGAGCATAGCCGATGAACAGTGGCAGGCGGTTTATACGGACAGCACGCTGCGTGCTTTGATAGACCGTGCTCTGGAATATAACAAAGACATGCTGATTGCAGCTTCCCGTGTCAAGGAGATGGCTGCCCAAAAACGTATCAGTGTTGCCAACCTTCTGCCGCAGCTCACCGGAAAGGTGGAGGCTGAGCGCGAGGTGGAGAATTACGGTGGTCATAGCCGTGATGTAGGCAATACTTACGAAGCCAAGGCGTTGCTCTCTTGGGAACTGGACCTTTGGGGAAACTTGAGATGGAAGAAAGTGGCTGCTGTGGCCGAATATTTGCAAAGTGTGGAGGCGCAGCGTGCGTTGCGCATGACCATCGTTGCCGAAGTGGCGCAGGCTTATTATGAGCTGGTAGCCCTTGATACGGAACTGGAGATTGTGCGCCAGACACAAAAGGCGCGTGAAGAGGGAGTGCGCTTGGCGCGTATCCGTTTTGAAGGAGGGCTGACCTCGGAGACCTCTTATCAACAGGCTCAAGTGGAGTTGGCTCGTACGGCTACTCTTGTTCCGGATTTGGAACGCCGTATCTCTCTGAAAGAAAATGATATATCCTTCCTTGTGGGGGAATTCCCTACCCGTATCAAGCGTGTCAATTTTCTGCAGGAACTGGATGTGCCGGAGTCCTTACCGGTAGGTCTGCCTTCCGATTTGTTGGAACGTCGCCCCGATGTCCGTGTGGCGGAGCAGCAGTTGAGGGCTGAACATGCCAGAGTGAAAGTTGCTTATACCAATATGTTCCCCCGTTTGGCCCTGACCGGACAATTTGGATTGGAAAGTGATGTGTTATCCAATTTCCTGGAATCTCCCTATTCCTTATTGAATGGGGCAGTCTTGGCACCACTTTTCGGTTGGGGAAAGAACCGTGCTGCATTGAATGCACAGAAGGCTTCTTTTGAAGCCGAAGTGCATAGCAATGAAAAGACAGTGCTGAATGCTTTTAAGGAAGCGAAGAATGCCATTGTAGATTTCAATAAGATAAAGGAGGTCTACCAACTGCGTGCCAAACTTGAACGTTCTGCCAAGGGATATGTGGATTTGGCACAGTTGCAATACATCAACGGCGTCATCAATTATATGGATGTGCTCGATGCCCAGCGTGGTTATTTCGATGCCCAAATAGGGGTGAGCAATGCCATCCGCGACGAACTTATTGCCATGGTAAATGTCTATAAGGCATTGGGGGGTGGCTGGCAAACCGAATGACGTGTGATTAAAGAAGACAGCAAGGGCGTGTATGTACCGAAATATTTGATGGTATATACACGCCCTTGTTCTATAATTGGCTTATTTCATCTAGGATTCTGTATTTAGAGTCTCCTTGTTTTCTTTCTTTTCCTTTGCCTTTTCTACTTCAAGAGCTACGTTTACAGCATTCATGCCTTTAAGGCCACGTTCGAGGTCGAACGTCACAATATTGTTTTCTGCTATATCTGTCAGCACATTGTTAATGTGGAAAAAGTATTTTTCGACCCCGGATAAGTCCTTGATGAAGCCGAAGCCTTTCGATTCATTGAAAAACTCGATACGTCCTCTGCGGATGACCGGTTCTTCCTTGTCTTTTTTGGGAGTTGATATGACGATTTCTTCCAGCTTTATTTCTTCTTTGGGAGTGTTTTCTGCCGGAGGAGTAGAGGTTATCATGCCGTTTTCGTCAACATAGGCAATCATATCTTCAAAGCTATTGGCTTTGTTGGATAGTTTTTTTTCTTCTTTCTTTTTTTGTTTTTCAGCTCGTCGGGCGAGTCTTTTCTTTTCATTTTCACGCTTGTCTGCGGAGATGGATTTGGCCATGTATTTTTATTTATTGAGTTATAAAAAAAGCAGGGGGCATTGCTACAACACCTCCTGCTTTTGTCAGTAGTTAAGAATATTAATATCTTCTAGAGTTGTAACCGCCTCTTCTGTCGCGATTGCCGCCATTGGAAGGTCTTTCTTCGCGGGGGCGTGCCACGTTTACCGAGATTTGTTTGTGGTCAAATTCAGCACCGTTCAATTCGTCAATGGCTTTTTGGCCTGCTGCATCGTCCGGCATTTCTACGAAACCGAAACCTCTGGATCTTCTTGTTTCTCTGTCTGTAATGATTCTTGCAGAAGAAACTTCTCCGTACTCTGAAAATAAATCGTTTAAGTCAGCGTCTGTTGTGCTGAAATTTAAACCTGAAATGTAAATGTTCATTTGAAATTTTAATTAATTGTAATTATTAAATTGGAGTATGGAGAATAATTATGGAAGAGACCGCCTAATAATAGTTGTATATTAAAAGAAGAACAATGCGATAACGACTCGTAACTCAAACTTTGCGGCAAAGATAACACAATAAATCAGTTAATTGCTTTCTTCTCCTTTTTATTTTAGGATAAAAAACGATAAATGTCATTTTATACATTATTTCGGCCTCTCGTTTGCATATCTTACGAAAAAAAGCGAAATTTGCGACGCTTTTAAACGGAACTTTACTAACACCTTTAAATAATTAAGAGAAATGACTAAAAGTGCATTGCAAATTGCAAGGGCTGCCTATCAGCCCAAACTTCCGAAAGCGCTGAAAGGAACTGTTAAGGCTGCAGAAGGCGCAGCTACTCAGTCTGTTGCTGACCAGGAAGAAATCAAGAAATTGTTCCCCAATACGTACGGAATGCCTTTGATTAAGTTTGAAACTACCGATGAGGTGGTTAACTTCCCCGCAATGAACGTGGGTGTTATCCTTTCCGGTGGACAGGCTCCTGGCGGTCACAATGTGATTTCCGGTATTTTCGACGGTATCAAGAAGCTGAACAAAGACAGCAAATTGTATGGCTTTATTCTGGGTCCTGGCGGCTTGGTTGACCATAATTATATGGAACTGACTGCTGACATCATTGATGAATACCGCAATACGGGTGGTTTTGACATCATCGGTTCGGGCCGTACCAAGCTGGAAAAGGAAGAACAGTTTGAGAAAGGTTATGAAATCCTGAAAGAACTCGGCATCAAGGCATTGGTTATCATCGGTGGCGATGACTCCAACACTAATGCTTGCGTACTGGCTGAATACTATGCTGCCAAGAATTATGGCGTGCAGGTAATAGGTTGCCCCAAGACCATCGACGGTGACTTGAAGAATGATATGATTGAAACTTCTTTCGGTTTCGATACTGCTTGCAAGACTTACTCTGAAGTAATCGGCAACATCCAACGTGACTGTAACTCTGCTCGTAAATACTGGCACTTCATCAAGTTGATGGGACGTTCCGCTTCTCATATCGCTTTGGAATGTGCATTGCAGGTTCAACCCAATATGTGTATCATCTCTGAAGAGGTTGAAGCTAAGGATATGTCTTTGGACGACATCGTGACCAGCATTGCCAAGGTCGTTGCTGAACGTGCAGCCCAGGGTAACAACTTCGGTACGGTTCTTATCCCCGAAGGATTGGTTGAATTCATCCCGGCCATGAAGCGTCTGATTGCTGAGTTGAACGACTTCCTTGCTGCCAATGCAGAAGAGTTTGCTCAAATTAAGAAATCTCACCAACGCGATTATATCATCCGTAAACTCTCTCCGGAGAATGCGGCCATCTACGCAAGCTTGCCCGAAGGCGTGGCTCGCCAGTTGTCTCTGGACCGCGACCCGCACGGAAACGTACAGGTATCTCTGATTGAAACAGAAAAGTTGCTGTCCGAAATGGTTGGCACTAAGCTGGCTCAGTGGAAAGAAGAGGGCAAGTTCGTAGGCAAGTTTGCTGCACAGCACCACTTCTTCGGTTACGAAGGACGTTGCGCTGCTCCGTCAAACTTCGATGCTGACTATTGCTACTCGTTGGGTTACACCGCTTCTATGTTGATTGCCAACGGCAAGACCGGTTATATGTCTTCTGTACGTAACACTACTGCTCCTGCCGAAGAATGGATTGCAGGCGGTGTGCCCATCACTATGATGATGAACATGGAACGTCGCCACGGTGAAATGAAGCCAGTTATCCAGAAGGCTCTGGTGAAGCTGGACGGTGCTCCGTTCAAGGCATTCGCTGCTCAGCGTGACCGTTGGGCTATGGAAACAGACTACGTTTATCCAGGCCCTATCCAGTACTTCGGTCCGACAGAAGTTTGCGACCAGGCTACGAAGACTTTGCAGCTGGAGCAGGCTAAATAAGTTGATGCATCAACAAGTTGACAATAAAACGGAGGGGCGGTTCATTCCGCCCTTTCTTTTCCTTTGCTCATGGCAACCAAGACCTCCACAAATATCCGGCGTAAAACTACTGCCGCCCGTCGTTCTTCCTCTCCGCGGAGCAAGAAGAAAATGCAGCCACGTACCATGCCCGTATGGTTGCGCAATCTTTTGGCGGTCTGTATCATTCTTGTTTTTTCTACCGGCTTTTACTGGTTTTTCATTCGTCCTTATGCTTATCGCTGGAAGCCTTGTTATGGTCAGAAAGGTTACGGTGTATGTATGCCTTGCAACTATGAGGTGCATGGCATAGACATATCCCACTATCAGGGAAAGATAGATTGGGAACTCCTGACACATAATAGAGAAGCCCAATTTCCCATTCACTTTATTTTTCTGAAAGCTACCGAAGGCGGCGATCATGGTGACGATACGTTTACGCAGAACTTCGGCCAGGCGCGTAAATACGGTTTTATCCGTGGTGCCTATCATTATTTTATCCCTAAGACCGATGCCCGCAAGCAAGCCGATTTCTTTATCCGTACCGTGCAGCTGGCAAAGGGAGACCTGCCTCCCGTACTTGATGTGGAGACTACCGGCAAGCAGTCACCGCAGGAACTTAAAACGGCAGTCAAGACTTGGCTGGATAGGGTAGAGGCGCATTACGGCGTAAAGCCTATTCTTTATACTTCCTATAAATTCAAGAAACGCTATCTCAGCGATTCCATTTTCAATGCTTATCCTTATTGGATAGCCCATTATTATGTAGATTCCGTGCGTTATGAGGGCAAGTGGCACTTTTGGCAGCACACGGATGTAGGCACTGTGCCCGGTATTGAAGAAGAGGTGGATTTGAACGTCTTTAATGGTACAATGGAGGAACTTTTGGAGCTTACGTTGAAAACTCCTTGTATAGAACGCTAAAGGTCAACTTTAGCTTCCTGATATTGACCTTTAGCTTTTTAGTATTGACCTTTATTATTTTTGGAATTTCACTGCTGCCCACCGGTTCTTCTCACGATGGTGGACAAAGTGCAGCCCGTTGCGTTCGGCTTCTTCGCGGATGACGGGAATGTCATCTATGTAGAAACCGCTCATCAACAACTCCGCTCCGGGATTCATGCGAGCTATGTAGTGCTTCATGTCCGCCAGGAGGATATTGCGGTTGATGTTGGCGATAACCATATCAAAAGGACCTTTGCTTTCCAGAGAGGAGGCATCGCCTTGGGATACGGCAATATTGTCCACTCCATTCAATTCTATATTTTCGAGGGAGTTGCGCACACACCATTCATCTATGTCGATAGCTGTACAAGGGGAGGCTCCACGCATGCGTGCCAGTATGGCAAGGATGGAAGTCCCACAACCCATATCGAGCAATGCTTTGCCTTGCAGGTCACTATCCAGCAGTTCGCCTATGATGAGGCTTGTTGTCTCGTGGTGCCCTGTGCCGAATGCCATTTGCGGATTGATGACGATGTCATATTCTGCTTGTGGGACATCGTTGTGAAAAGTGCTGTGAATGACACAACGGTCTCCGATAACGATGGGCTGGAAGAAGTTCTTCTCCCATTCCTCGTTCCAGTCTTTGTCTTCGGCTTCTATGAAATTATATTCTATCTGTGTATCGGGCAGAGGGAAGTCTGCAAGTGCTTCTTTGAGTAGAGATTCGTTATACAGCTCTTTCTGTATATAGGCAGTGATACCGTCGGTCTGCTCAACAAAACTTTCAAAGCCAGCTTCACCCAAGACTCCGGAAAGTACATCGTTGACTATTTCTGTGCACGGAACAGTGCGGAATGTAAATTCTAAATATTTCATCGGAATATGATTGTTTGTTAAATGCAGAAGAAGATTTTAAAGAACAAATCTATTTCTGCGTATCTTTGTTTTCACACTGCAAAGGTAATGTAAACCGAGGGCAGAATAAAATGAACTTGTTCATTTTTTATGCGGAAGTGCCGCTTGCCTCGTCAAAAGGCGGGGTATTTAGGGAATTCCCTATAAATCTTTGGGGAAAATCTGCTGCATGGGATAAAATCCGGCGTTATCTTTGTGACGTGAAGAAATAGATAAACGTAAAATCCATAAACCAAACTAATATGAAAAAGATTGTTTTTTTATCGCTTTTTGCCTTGTGCCTCCCATGGACACTGGTGGCACAAAGTATAGATGACGACCTTTACTACACTCCTTCCAAGAATAAGGAAGAGAAAAAAGAAGAGGTAGAGGAAACAGAGAAAGTTAAAGAAGAAAATGAAGTTGACTGGTATGTATAGTTCACAATCCAAGGTGATGGATCATCTTGGTCATATGTTACCTCATGAAAATTGGGTGAAGGCAAAGGATTGGAGATAGTTATGAACGAAAAGATCATGGTTGTGGATGATGATAAGGACATACGTGAAGTCATCCAGGTATTATTATCAAGTGAAGGGTATGAAGTGATAGAAGCAAGTAATGGAAAAGAAGCACTCGAATTAGTGGATGATGATACAGATCTCATTATTCTTGATGTGATGATGCCTGAGATGAATGGGTATCAAGCGTGTGTATTATTAAGAGAGAAAACAAAAGCCCCTATTCTCTTTTTAACTGCAAAGGGGCAGGATAGTGATAAAACATTAGGTTTTTCTAGTGGTGGTGATGATTACTTAACTAAACCATTCTCTTATAATGAGTTAAATGGACGTGTGAAAGCATTACTGAGACGCTATCATGTATATCAGGGTAAAGGTACTACACAAGAAAAACAGATTATATATAAGACAGGTAATATAGAAGTCAATAGTGCAAAACGTACAGCATCAATAGATGGAGAGAAACTCAACTTAACAGATTTAGAATATAATATTCTAGAGTATCTATTAATGAATAAACAGCAGGTTATTTCTCCTAGTCAGCTATTTGAAGCTATCTGGCATGAAGAATATTATTATGGGGCAAACAATACAATCATGGTGCATATTA
>ENA-ORMX01001536-ORMX01001536.1-human-gut-metagenome-genome-assembly--contig:-NODE-1536-length-14883-cov-17.361209_pt1 | contig 14883 bp, 10 predicted proteins | sample MGYA00242108_ERZ509007 | MGnify/ENA primary metagenome ERZ509007 (study PRJEB26280, sample SAMEA2338745) | human gut metagenome | biome: human gut; feature: human-associated habitat; material: faeces...
GAAGTGTCAGCCCTAATTTATTTTGTATGAAAAGTTTTAGCGGACAGCAATAATTTAGGATATTGTAAGCGTTTCAATCCACGCACCCACGTAGGGTGCGACTCGGCGTCAACGCTTGCGTCTTCCTCGCTTGAGAGTTTCAATCCACGCACCCACGTAGGGTGCGACCTCGCAGGAGGTGCTTGCAAGCAAGGACTACCACGTTTCAATCCACGCACCCACGTAGGGTGCGACCGCCGTCATTATGAGTATTGGAACCCACTTGCAGTTTCAATCCACGCACCCACGTAGGGTGCGACTAAGCGCGGCGAAATACCGAACGGTGAGTGCAAGTTTCAATCCACGCACCCACGTAGGGTGCGACGCTGCTAACCGAGTTCACTTATGGTGATGCTCCGAGTTTCAATCCACGCACCCACGTAGGGTGCGACACCTGCCACCGACACGCGAGGCGGCAATGTTCTTGTTTCAATCCACGCACCCACGTAGGGTGCGACAGACGCAGAGTATGTTCAAGAAACGCTTAACTTGGGTTTCAATCCACGCACCCACGTAGGGTGCGACAAGTAAACACAATGCGCAAACGAAAAGGAATTAGTTTCAATCCACGCACCCACGTAGGGTGCGACATATAAACTTTAGAAAATAACGGTATGGCTACAGTTAGTTTCAATCCACGCACCCACGTAGGGTGCGACTGTAATGAGTTGTAAGAGCTCGACATCGTTTTTAGGTTTCAATCCACGCACCCACGTAGGGTGCGACTAGTAACTGAGTATAGAGTAGGGTCACAACCAACGTTTCAATCCACGCACCCACGTAGGGTGCGACCTTGGTAGCGCATCATACTACGAGTAGCATGATTAGTTTCAATCCACGCACCCACGTAGGGTGCGACTTGCAGGAGTGTTTAGCATTGGTGGTAATGTTAAAGTTTCAATCCACGCACCCACGTAGGGTGCGACCTTTATCAGAACTAAGAGTGCTAGTATCATTAGGTTTCAATCCACGCACCCACGTAGGGTGCGACCGGCTTGCTACGGCGTTTATTGCCGAGGTAACTTGTTTCAATCCACGCACCCACGTAGGGTGCGACAATAGCGCCATTGTATGCAGTAGTAGCAGCAGAAGTTTCAATCCACGCACCCACGTAGGGTGCGACTTCGTGTTGGGAATGCCTGTATATTACACACAGGTTTCAATCCACGCACCCACGTAGGGTGCGACCGCAGCGTCGCGACATGTTCAACGAGGCACGATGGTTTCAATCCACGCACCCACGTAGGGTGCGACAGACTGCCCGCCTGCCATGAACCTTGTTACCAAGTTTCAATCCACGCACCCACGTAGGGTGCGACTTTTTTCGTTCCGAACATTTCGCCCTTTAGGTTATGTTTCAATCCACGCACCCACGTAGGGTGCGACAAAAATTGAGAAATTATGAATCAGATATTTGTTGTTTCAATCCACGCACCCACGTAGGGTGCGACTCTGATTGGCAAACATTTTGTGAGGTCTGCCGTGTTTCAATCCACGCACCCACGTAGGGTGCGACTCGCACCAGTGGCAAGTTATGTGTTACAAGCTTGTTTCAATCCACGCACCCACGTAGGGTGCGACGTTGAGCATTATACTTATGCGCATCAGCCTTAAGTTTCAATCCACGCACCCACGTAGGGTGCGACCTATTTCGATTCTTCCAGGACTCACAAACAAATGTGTTTCAATCCACGCACCCACGTAGGGTGCGACTCCTGCTGACGCTGAATGTCAGCAATCTTAGTTTGTTTCAATCCACGCACCCACGTAGGGTGCGACGCCTGTCGTTCCTCCTCCTGCTCCTGTAGTAGATGTTTCAATCCACGCACCCACGTAGGGTGCGACAGGATAAAATAATACAGAAATAAATATTTGTGTGTTTCAATCCACGCACCCACGTAGGGTGCGACTGTGGCAAATTCACCTCATTGTACGTAAAAGTGAGTTTCAATCCACGCACCCACGTAGGGTGCGACTTGCATAGTACGCTCAACACGTGCCTTAAAGTTGTTTCAATCCACGCACCCACGTAGGGTGCGACCTACCAACAAAAAAAGACTCGTTTCGATATAAAGTTTCAATCCACGCACCCACGTAGGGTGCGACGATGCTATTGCTCCGGTGTCCGGCAAAACTTTACTTGTTTCAATCCACGCACCCACGTAGGGTGCGACTCGCTTGTTCTATGATGAGGGCGATATTTCATCTGTTTCAATCCACGCACCCACGTAGGGTGCGACTGTCAGATTTTTTTCGTACCTTTGCAGCAGTTAAAGTTTCAATCCACGCACCCACGTAGGGTGCGACCCTGCTGACGCTGAATGTCAGCAATTTTTGTCTGTTTCAATCCACGCACCCACGTAGGGTGCGACTGAGTGTGAGCAGTTGCAGCAGCGACGACAACGAGGTTTCAATCCACGCACCCACGTAGGGTGCGACCCGACGGCTTCATTGTGTTCCGTTTTTCGGATGTTTCAATCCACGCACCCACGTAGGGTGCGACCCGCAGCGTCGCGACATGTTCAACGAGGCACGATGGTTTCAATCCACGCACCCACGTAGGGTGCGACTTGCCAAAATCAAGGAGCTGAAGGCTTCAAAGAAGTTTCAATCCACGCACCCACGTAGGGTGCGACTTAAGCCGATTTCTGATAGCTATCAGTCCTTTGATGTTTCAATCCACGCACCCACGTAGGGTGCGACTTTTATGTGTCTTTATCGAGAACAAATCGACATGTTTCAATCCACGCACCCACGTAGGGTGCGACAAAAGGCTGAAACACGGACAAGTCCAAAGAACCTGTTTCAATCCACGCACCCACGTAGGGTGCGACTTGATTTGAACACTTTATTTGTCCGTTCTGATTTGTTTCAATCCACGCACCCACGTAGGGTGCGACGCCTACGCCTTCATTTGCTCGTATTTTTGCCAAGTTTCAATCCACGCACCCACGTAGGGTGCGACAGTCATGTAATAGCGGTTAGTATTATCCTTAGTGTTTCAATCCACGCACCCACGTAGGGTGCGACATCGTAATGATAATTAGAAATCATACGAACGAGAGTTTCAATCCACGCACCCACGTAGGGTGCGACTAGCGGTAAAAATCAGAGCCAAATTCACGACTTGTTTCAATCCACGCACCCACGTAGGGTGCGACATATTTATCCATGTTGCAAAGATAATCATTTTTTAGTTTCAATCCACGCACCCACGTAGGGTGCGACATGTTTGCATCGTCAAAACATTACCAACTCGAAGTTTCAATCCACGCACCCACGTAGGGTGCGACGTATCCTTATCAATAGCATACAAAGTAGGGTCAGTTTCAATCCACGCACCCACGTAGGGTGCGACGAGGACATTTGCGAAGAACCTACAGACATAACAGTTTCAATCCACGCACCCACGTAGGGTGCGACGTGTGTGGCTTTGGTATGCCTTTAAGATGCGTGTTGTTTCAATCCACGCACCCACGTAGGGTGCGACTTTCGTTCCTGTTACGGACGTTGTGCCTTATCATGTTTCAATCCACGCACCCACGTAGGGTGCGACTATACCATTTTGCAACCTTGTATTAAGTTTGAGTTTCAATCCACGCACCCACGTAGGGTGCGACTTTTACATACAATAATGATTGCTTACCACATTTTGTTTCAATCCACGCACCCACGTAGGGTGCGACTGTGATTCAGCATTTTTGGCTTCAAGCAAAGTCTGTTTCAATCCACGCACCCACGTAGGGTGCGACCACTTTGTTAAACATTCCAATCTATGGCTTTTAGTTTCAATCCACGCACCCACGTAGGGTGCGACCGCATATTCAGCAAATGTCTGAATATCATATTACAAAAGTACATTATTTGCGAATAATATGCAAATTTTTGAATACTTATGTGAATCTTATGGGTATATAAATCTATCTATTTGATTTTCAATGAGTGCGAAAGTCGCTGTATATTATGCAATACTATACGTTCGCACCCTTTATATCAGATTATCAATTCTCCAGTGACGTCTATCCCCATGTTTTTGCCGATAGTCTCCACTTTACGTTTCCAGTTTGAGCCTAACAGATAAAATCTGATGCTGTCTTGTGATGAGTCAATAATGTTCTCCAATTGACTTTTAAGCATAATATATTGCGATTCGGTCAAGACACATTCAAATACTGAGTTTTGAACTCTCTTCCCATGGTTTAGGCAGGCTTTTGCAACATTGCGCAAACGCTTGGCTCCATTATGGGATGTGATATTCACGTCATAGGTAATCAGTACGAACATAAGCTGCTATTTGATTAAAAATACGGGATAATCGTCTATGTCTTTTCTTATAAACCTTGCCAATAACATAGACTGAACGTATGGAAGAAGACCGATGCTGACCTTCTCGTTTAAATATGGGTGTGTGATTTGTTCCTTCTTTCTGTTTTGCCAAGCAGACAGAATGGTTTTTCTTGCAGAGTCCGTCATGACTATACCATCATCTCCTTGCTTGACAAAGTCTTTTATGGATATCTGTTTTCTGTTTATTAATGACAATACCAACCTGTCACCCAGGTAGGCTCTAAGCTCTTCCATCATATCCAAAGCAAGAGACGGTCTGCCAGGTCTTAGAGTGTGCATAAATCCCACGTAAGGATCAAGCCCGACTGTTTCTAGGGCTGCTGTTATATCGTTGCAGATTAACGTATATACAAAAGAGAGCATAGCGTTGACCGCGTCTTTTGGAGGTCTGCGATTTCGTCCTTCAAATTTGAAGTCTTCCTTTTGGTTCAGCAACAGGTGTGAAAACACTCCGAAATACTTTGCTGCCGCTTCTCCTTCAATGCCTCTTACTGTATCTATATTGTCCGCATTAAAGACACGGTGTTTGCATCTATGCAAGTATTCTGCTACGCTTTCTACGTCATGGTCTTCACCATTGTCACGGATGAAACGTCGTAGGATGTTATGATAGTTTTGTATTTTTCCTCCAATGAACAGTTTGCTGATATGCAAAGCATAGTTTGGTTCATCCGAATTCTTGTATTGGGCTTTTCTTAGCAATACATTACCTTTAGTCGGACCTTGCGAACGGCTTATGTATCTTCCTTGCGGTGAAAGGAAGGTTAGGGCGACATTGTTGTCAGCGCATAATTTCATAAGACCAGGACTTGCACCCATATATCCAAAGGTGACAATTTGTTCAATGTTGTGGATGGGTATACGGAATATCTCGTTTTGTTTAACGGATACTACTACATTAAGCCCGTCTTTGCTGAGATAGGCTTCAGGTGTGGTTATGTATAATGTGTTAAGTAATATCCTCATATAGGTTATTGTTTAAATAGGTTGACACTTTTACGCAATCATTCATCTCCGGCATACATATATTTATTAACGAACAGTTCTTGCAATGACGTTGTTTGTTGGCTTTAGGCAATTCACCGGATTTGAAGACTTCGTGCATTTGCTGGGCACAATGAATGGTGGTATTTCTCAACGATTCAGAAATGGATATAATCTCTCTACGTTTCACCTCATCGTAATATAGTGCTCCGTACGGGATGTTGATGCCATACATCTCTTCCATGCACATTGCCTGTGCAGCCAATTGCACCTCGTCCCTTTCATCAGGTTTATGATGTCCTCTTTTATATTCCACAGGGTATGGTTTCCAGTAACCTTCGTATCGGTTATGAGTAATGGCATCTTCTGCTGAATCAGTAGGAACAAGTTCTACGGCATCCGTTATGCCATATAGTCCCAATTCTTTTGAGGCAATATGAAGAGAGCGAAGCGTGATGACATCACCATTTTTCTGACGATAGAAGGGATTGTCTACGTTCTTGTGCAGAATCTGACCTTCTGTCGTCAGTTTGTTTTCAGCCCATTGCTGTTCGATATGTATCAAAGCCCATTGTCGGGGACAGAACATAAAGTGCTGTATCCCCGACAACATGAGCATTTCGTCTTCAGTATACATGATGTTATACTAAATCAATTCTTCAACGGTAACGCCGTTAGGAACAGAGTCCTTGTCTATCGAAACAACATAGTCGCTGAACGATCTTGGTGCGGCTTCCGTGTTCTTCTTGATTTTCACCAAGTCGAACAATTTGTTGGCTGGAGCATTGCCAAGAACCGAATCGTGACGGAACACGATGAGTTTCTGTGCGCTCATCAGTCCACGTGCAGCAGAACGGTCCACGTCGAACATGTTCTTTAATGCCTCGAAGAATAGCTCCAAGTCTTCCTCCGAGAAGCCCGTTTGCTTGGCAAGACTTGCTGAGATAAAGCCATGGCAGACATAGAGCCCGTAAGGAACTGTAGCCTTGCGACCCATAGTTCGGTTGTCGCCATTTTGTTTTTCTGCTTCTTTTTCTGTAGCCACAGCCATTCGGGTGATAGAATGTTCTGCTGTTGCTATTGGATCAATAGAACGAGCAAAGGTAAACTGGATGGGGCCTCTTACCTGACCAGCATTCTTACCCGTGGACATGACCGCTCCGAATGTACGGATGTCATAATAATTCTTGCACATGAATAGACGAGCTGCTGCAGTCTTGTCTTTAGCCTTCTTCACATCCTCGTCATCATGAGCCTTGTCTATCTCGCTGTTAAGAACCGCCTTCTCCTTAATGAAGATATCATAACCGTCTGACAAATCTTTTGCTACTTGAACGTAGTTGCGAACTTTGCGCTTCAGGCAAACGTCTGTTACCAAGCCCATTCCGGTCTCAGCATCAACACGAGGAAGGTTTCCTGCATCAGGATCACCGTTGGGATTACCGTCCTGTACATCAAACAGGTAAACGAAATCGATTCTGTTATTAATTTCAGCCATATTGTTTATAATTTAAATGTTATTATTTTAGTTCTTGTTTTCATCTTCTTTTTTAGTAAAGAAGTCTTGTCTTTGGTGGTAATATCCTATAAAGAATCTGCCTTGGTCTTGAAGGTCAAGATGTGCAGGGAAGCCGGTTGCAGGAATCTTGTCGATGATTTCTTGCTTCATCTTCTCATAGAATATTTTTCTGCTTTCGTTAGTCAGTTTCTCCATGTGATGGTAAGAAAGATTGAGAATAGTGGCAAACACCGAAGCAGGTGTTGCACTTGCAGCATTCATGTATCTTTCACAAATGCTTCTGATTCCATTTGCATCTTCTTGAATCTTGTCAAGAACTGCAAAGAGACGACCACATAGGTAGCCTTGATTTGTGTTACTTTTGTCTAACATAGTGTCTATCTTTTTATTGTTATCATTTATTCTGTTAAGATAAGCTTTAATGATTGCCATACGAGCTATGCGAATAGCGTTGTTACCTTTATTTCCCGACTCTGCTCTTATTCTACGGATGCATGCAGAAAACAATGTGAACGGATATGGTGTTCCTTGAAAGATGCTCTTGACGACAGCCTCGGATAGGTTAGGTGTAGCATCAGATTCTTTTCCATTAAAAGTGACAGCTACAAGCATGCTCTTTATTCCCATATATGGTTTTCCGTCTTTACGAGTATCTATAATCTCCATATCGTAAAAATGGCGAAGAATCTTTTCTGCAAATTCTTTCAAAGAGCATTCAGACCAATACACAACGGCAATTCTGGCAGAGTTTGGAGCGAGTCCAAGTATATAGAAGCGGTCGTCCAATGAAGTCTTCAAAGTTCCAGAATAAATGGAAGTAAAGACTTTACGCACTTGCTCTATTCTTGCATTTGGGTCATCCTGCTCTTCGTCTGCAAAACCTAATAGATTGAACAGACTCTCTTCCGTCTGTTCTGCTGCCTCGGCATTGGAAGAAGCCCAAAAAACGAAGGTACGATTACCTACACCAAACTTGTTGTGCGACCCTTTTTGCAGCATAGTATTAAGAGCCGTAGTATAGGCAAATTCTGCATCCTTTGAAATTGGCGCATTTTCACATTTCTTCTTGCCGTAAGAATCGTAACCTGAATTAACCTGGAAAGCCACAAGCTTTGCTGTTGCTTGACTTCCTGGTATCATTGTTGCAGTTGTTGTATCAACGGTAATTCCTTTATTTCCGGTTATCAGACAAAAGCCGTTTCCTTTATTATCGTCTTCAGAGTATTCTAATTGTAATATTTCTTTTTTCTCGGCTACAATTTTTAGGTCACCGTCAATTCTGAACGAGAATGTTGAGTACTTCTTTGATAAGTTCTTCTTTATTTCTTCCCATAAACTATCTTGCGAAATACATGCAAGTATCTCTTCTTTGCTTTGCTGATAGAATTTACAGATAGCAGCCAAATCATTATTTTCAGGATATACCTTGTAGATAGAATCAACTTTCTCTTTAAAGGCTTCAAGACAAGCGTTTTCCTTGTCAGAGCGTTTCTTTGTTTGTTCTTCTACATCTTTCTTAGCTTTTTCATTTTCGGCATAGCCCAACACATAGGAACTATTGTCGTATAGATAATTGGCAACGATAGCACTTGATCTGCCTACATGCTTTTTAACAAGATAGGTTCTTGCCTGCTTGCTATCTAAACGACAATCTTCGAAACGAACAAATTTTCCTTCTTTCGAAATAACAATCACGAAACCGATTTCTTTTTCCTCCATACCAAAAGCAGGAAGATTTCCACATCTGTTATAGTAATCGTATAATGCTTTTAGTATCATTTTAAAATCTCCTCACTATTTATTGGTGGAACAATTATTATGCCATCTTTCATTTGTGGACGATAGAACATTGGCTGGATGTTCTTAGGGTCTTTGAAGTCCATGTCATAGAGCATGATGCCAAGATCTTTTGTACCTCCCTGCTCTTCAGATATAGGGAGTGTCAAAGCCTCGTTATCTGGATTTACCAAGCGGAATGCTGCCGAGAATTCGCGAGTGCCAAGATAAGGTTGGTTGAAGCATTGTCCCTTGCTTGCTCTCCGTTCAAACATTTGATAGTATTTCATCGGATTCTCGTCTTTGCCGGGTTCGTGTGAAAACAAGTCTTTCTCAATTTTTCGTTTGGCAACAGAACGGTATTCCATTTTTGCCCAAATCCGATAACGGACATCCTTAAGCAATAAAGAGTTCTTTTGCTGACGTTTGTCTTCTATATAAATGGCAGACTTGCCGGCAACAGCACCAACTTCATTTCTTCTCACCGATGTCCATTTGACAGGATTTAGTACTTCTATTTTGGTTATTTGCCAATGTATGGCAGGTTTCCAGAATATGGCTTCGAATATGGCACGTGCTGCCGACGGTGTAATAACATCATAGCTGACACGCTCCACTTTAAGCTCAGGACGGGTGAAGCAAGCCATATCGCCCCACACCTCCAAACAATATTCTCTGTCTGTATGTTCCATATCGTTATTTATCTTTATTGTATTAATATTTCATTTGCCCAATTATTGTCGGTTCTAAGTCCAATATGTTCATCATACTGTTGTTTGTAATCGACAACAAAAAGCCCTTCCTTCTTTTCGCTGACAACCCCCATGTCTACCAATGCCTTGAAGTCTGTCCGGTTAATGTTAACCATAAACTTTGACAGCTTTTTCATCAGCATGTATGATGGTCCGTTAACTAATAATTGCTGGACAAGATCTATGCTGTTTTTCCAGCAGACAACAACATTTACACCATCGTCTTCTATTAGCTGGAATTCCTTGGCTGCTGTCTGAAAACTCAAATTGTTTGTCGGATAATAAAGATAATGTCTTATATCTTTCTTATCAAAAGACTCTTTTCTGCAATAGAGTTGCTTGAAGAAAGAAGTCATTGTTTCTGGAGCAAACCAGTCGTGATCGTTTCCGAGATTTAGTCTTGCGCTATTTGCTGCTTGTATGTCTCCCTTAGGAAGGGAGTGTTCTTTAGACAGTGAAAAGACATAAGTGGTACTTAAGCCGCACCTTCCTTCACGATTACACCTACCCGCTGCTTGCAGAATAGAGTCTAATCCTGCCTCTTGGCGGAAGACAACGGGAAAGTCAAGGTCTACTCCTGCTTCTATTAATTGAGTGGAGACAACACGGATGATTTCGTTCTTATCGTCTTTCAGAGCGGTTTTGATAGCTTTTATTGTTTCGCTAATATGATCAGGGCACATCATCTTGGAAAGGTGCAATGTGACGCCCTCTTGCGAAAGACGTTGGTAGATTTCCTTGGCGTCCCTACGTGTGTTGACAATGCAGAGCACTCTTTTGTGTTGGCTCAACATCTCTGCCACCTCATCATAGTTTTTTCCTTCGTCATTGATGCTCAGCTTCACTCTACGTAACTTTTCATGTAGCTTGAAATCATCCGGTATTATTTCTGTTATATGGTCTATTCCGTTGAAGGCGGCTTTCGGATTACAGCCTTCAATGAGCCCGCTCAGCACTGGTTGACTTGCAGTTGTGAACAAGAAGGATACATTGAAAAGTTTATTATAAGTTTTCAGTGAATCTACTATGGGCTGCAGATAATCCATAGGAAGAGTCTGCACCTCATCTAGGATTATCACGCTGTTTACTATATTGTGAAGTTTTCTGCATGCCGATGGCTTGTTGCAGAACATAGATTCGAACAGTTGCACATTGGTGGTAACGATAATAGGGTAGTCCCAATTCTCTGTTGCCAACTTCATCTTCTCTTTCAGTTTCTCGTCTTTTATCTGCTCGGGGTCTACACAGCTATGATGTTCCAGAACATTCTCTTCTCCAAAGATGCTTCTTAGGATAGATGCCGTCTGAACAATAATACTTGTATAAGGTATGGCGATGATAACTCTTTTCTGTCCATTTTTTATTGCATGTTTTATAGCCCAAACCAGTGAGGATAATGTCTTGCCTCCACCAGTGGGTACAGTCAAGCTATAGAAACCAGTAGGAGTATCAGCCATCTTCAAACATTGTTGCTGAATCTGGTTTCTTATGATGTTTATCTCGGAAGAGTCTGCTTTAGCCTTTAATTCCTTTAGCTTGTTTTCAAGCAACGGCAACAAATCGTTTAAAGCATCTTTGTTTTGTCTTAACGTATAAGATTCCCTGTCCATAAATGCTTCAGTATCAAGAAAGTCTGCATCTACTAAACATGAGAATAGCATGCGAGCTAAATGATGAAAATCGTTAGCTTGTATATTTAATCCAGGTCGGTTCAGCTTTTCCTTTTTATGGTAGATATTCACCTCGGACGGAATCTCTTGATCGACGATTCCTTTAATCTCATCAGAATCATGTAGCCCTGTATGATGAGACACAATCTGATTGACAAATAAATTATAGGATGACTTTCCATAATATTTTTGAGCTAATATTCCTCCTACGTAGGCATGATGATGTTTGCCACAAATCTTAATGCCGGGGGCATATCCGCTTTCCTTTTTAATGTATTGCTGAAAGGCATCTGTCTCTTTTCCTTTATCGTGGAGTAGTCCCAACACCTTACCCCATTCGCTCATACCAAACTCTCCTGCAAATTGTGAAGCAAGTTTTGCAACACCAGCAGAGTGGTCCTCATTGGATTGTATAACCCAATGTCCTTCATTGTCTTGATATATATGTGATATAATTTCTATCATATCCCAAACGCTATTTTACTTTATTTCCTATCCTTGCGTCCACTCTCTTCTCTCTTCCGACCGTCTCAGGGAAAGCGTATACGCCCCACCCTTCTTCCATCTGGTTCTTCTTGATGTTCTTGTCGTACCACCAGTCGTAGTGTTCGCGCGAAATCATGCGGAGGTCCCAAGCTTCGTGCACTTGGGCGGCGATGGAGACACCGTACAGTTCCTTTAGGTCTATCATTTCCTCAAGAGTCAGCTCGTCGCGATGCTCGCCGCCCATCTCTTCTATGAATGCGGACTTGGGGAAGAGAAAGAAACCAGCGAATTTGTGACAGCGCTTTTCCACCGTCAGGTCTGAAGACGAAGGGAAAGACAGCAGGAGGTGGGCGAGCTCGTGAGCGGCTGTGAAGCGCAGACGGTCGGCAGTAGTCTTTGAATGGCGGGTGTCGAGAACCATCAGCGGCAGACGATTGTCAGCCCATGTACTGAGACCATAAACATCCGCAGGAAGTTCGTCCTCCATAATTCTGATTCCCTTGCGTTCAAACAGACGGAGCACACTTGCGATGGGCCCGTCGCCGCAATGCCAAAGCTGGCGCAGGAGATCGGCAGCCCGGATGACATCCTCGAGTGAGGAAACCTGAAAGTTTTCAATGGGATTCTTAAACTCCACGGAAAAGCTTGCTGCGCGTTCCTTGGCGAGAAGTCGTTCTGTCCAATAAGAGAGCCTCGCCTCTATAGCCATGAGAACATCCTCATGCAGTTTGCCTCCAGATGTGGTGCGGAGCATTGGCATGTCTATGTGCATGTTGGTTCCGAGAAAATAGTCCTCGCTGACATCCAAGGCTTTAGCCAGCGTCGAAAGGACGTTGGCATGAGGACGCATGACGCCTCGCTCATATCTTGAAAGACTTTGCTTGGTCACAACAAAGTCGGCAAGTTCAACGAGCTTGTCCATGCTGAGTTTTCGCATACGTCTTGCTTCTCGTAGTCTGATGGCAAATGAATCGTTAGGCATAGTATCGTGGTTTTGTTTACAAAGTTAATAACAATTATTGGAATTGTAAACAAAATTACAAAAAAAAATTTTCTTTACATCATTTTACTTTTTTACCCTCTTGTTTTTAGACGCAAATATAGTCCAAGTACCCTCGACCAAAACTTTCATTCTGGAGATTCGCATACTCAAAAACGCGCCTTTTCATCTGACTTCGCAGCCCGAAAACCATAAAAATTGAGACTTTTCGGTGTAAAACGACGAGTTTTACAAACTTTTCGTGAGACTTTACCATGTAACTCTTGAGACTTTACCCAGTAAAAGCATAGCTATTACCATGTAAAGTCTCACGATAAGTTTGGTTTTGACGAAGCAAAAACTGCACACTTTCGTACAAATCTCCACAACCATCTGAACCCCACATCCTTACACTTGCACACTCAAAACTCGCGAGAAACCGACAACCGATTTTGTTTTTGATTTTTCGCGAGTTATGAGCGGTCAAAAAATGCAAATATCGTCTTGGCAAAAAGTGTGCCAGAGATTTCACCTCATCCGTCAACCGATATTCCTTCACGATTTCTTCTTTTATGTTGGTAAGTTTTTCTAACTTTGTAGCTAAGTAATGAGAAATCTATTTCATTGAACCCACGTTAATAAAAACCTATGCAATACCCTCTTATATCAGAATATCTCGCCGCCATTCGTGATGCTCACGACAATCTTGACAAACTCAGCCATTTGGTGCCCGTGCTGGATAAATATGGTGAACCGTATCGTAGCAGCGGTGCGTTTGCCGTCGTGTTCAAGATGAAGGACGAGCAGACGGGGAAGTGCTATGCACTGAAGTGCTTCACCGAGGAGCAGGAAGGGCGTGCGGAAGCATACCGTAAAATTGCCGAGGAGTTGGAATTTGTTGACTCGCCTTATATCACTTCCGTAAAGTATCTGGAGAAGGAGCTTTTCGTTGACAGCAACTGTGAGAACGAAGAGTTCCCCGTGTTGCTGATGGATTGGATTGAGGGCGAGACGATGGAGACATATATTGCCGCTAACTACACGGACACTCACGCTATGGCGATGCTTTGCTACCGTTTCTACAAGATGGCGGTTTGGCTTCGCTCGCAGTCGTTCGCTCATGGCGACATCAAGCCCGATAATATCATGGTACGCCCCGACGGTACGCTGACGCTTGTCGATTACGACGGAATGTTTGTGCCAGCGATGAAAGGTCAGAAGTCGCCGACTATCGGCACCAAGGACTTCTCGCATCCACTTCGCACAGTTGACGACTTCGACGAAACCATAGACGACTTCGCCTTGGCTTCCATTGCCCTCTCACTAAAAGCCATCTCTCTCGATCCGTCTCTGCTTCATACCTACGGAGCGTCAGACCGTCTACTCTTCTCTGCTGCCGATTATCTCGATTTGAGCAAGAGTAATACCTTCACTGCCCTGCAAGGCTTGTTGGCAGACGAGGAAGCAAGAACCCTTCTGTCAATGTTCCTGTTAGCCAGTGCCAAAAAGAACTTGTCCATGTGCTCCTTCAGATTGTTCGGTGTGCAGAAGCCGAAGGAAGAGGATGTACAGAAATCAAAAGTAAAAGAGGTACAGAAGCCGAAGAATGAGGAAGTGTGGAGCACGGAAGTTATAAATGATGATTTGAAAAATGCAGTGGAAGATGAGTTTGGTGTAAAATATAGTAAGGATTGGAAAAGATTGCTTAAAGCACCATTAGGATTAGAAGGTGAGTATTCTATCAGAAAAGAAGTGAAGGTGATTGGGAATAGTGCTTTTTGGTTGTGTAGTTCACTCACTAATATCAATATTCCGAATAGTGTGACAAATATTGGAAATGAAGCTTTTTCGGGGTGTAAATCTCTTACTAAAATTACAATCCCAAGTAGCGTAGTTAATATGAATGGTAATCCATTTCTCGGGTGGGATGGTGATTTGTATAATGAGTCAGAAGGCTTTATATATGAACAACAAGTGTTATTTAATAAAGATAAAACTACACTTATTGCGTACAGATCAAAAGATACAAACTATAGCATTTCAAATAGTGTGACAAATATTGGAAAATATGCTTTTTTTGATTGTAAATCACTCACCAGTATCAATATTCCGAATAGTGTGACAAATATAGGAGATAGAGCTTTTAAGGGCTGTATATCACTCACTAAAATCAATATTCCAAATAGTGTGACAAACATTGGACGTTCTGCTTTTCGTTTTTGTATTTAGAGCCTTATAACTAACCATAACTTACTATGATTAACCAAACATAAAACCTTGATTTTCAATACTCTTTGATTTTTAACACTTTCTGAGTGCTTTTTGGCAGTT
>ENA-ORMX01001537-ORMX01001537.1-human-gut-metagenome-genome-assembly--contig:-NODE-1537-length-14882-cov-4.552573_pt1 | contig 14882 bp, 22 predicted proteins | sample MGYA00242108_ERZ509007 | MGnify/ENA primary metagenome ERZ509007 (study PRJEB26280, sample SAMEA2338745) | human gut metagenome | biome: human gut; feature: human-associated habitat; material: faeces...
TTATATTTATATTCTGTTTTTACTAATTTAATTGTTTTTACTGGTGCTCCTAAATATTTTCCTTTAAGATCATTTCCTACAGCCTGTACTGAATTGCTTTTTGAATAAAAATAATATTTAGTTTCTTTTGCATATACTTTATTTGGTATAATAATTATATATGAACTTAATATAATTATTAATAAAATAGTTATTTGCAATTTTTTTAATTTCTGTTTAATTTTCATTCTAAATTTCATCCCTTTCTTGCTTTTTTTAAAATAAATTCTGCAAATGGCTCAAATTATTTTTAATATTTAATTCTCTAATATGGTAATTCAAATTCCGTTACCTTCCAAGTTTTATTTATATTTTTCAATTTAAACTCTTGTATAATTTTACTATTTTGTTTATTACCTTGTTCATCATAGCTTATATAAAACGACTCTGCATCACATATTATTTCATCATTTGTTACACTTTTTAATATAATTTGTGTTGAACTATATGTAGAATCTCTTTTTGCATTTATTCTATTTATATTAATATAATAGTTTCCATCATTTTCTATAATTTGTGCTATACTTTTAAATTTCTCTATCTCTTCATCTGCAATATTAGCTTTAATTGTATCATTATAATTATCAATTTTTAAATAATATTCCCCATTAAAATCATAGCCTTCTGAATTACTATCATCTACAGATAAATCCATATTGTTAGCTTGCATATAATCTAGTAATAAGTTATATTTATCCTTTGCTATTATTAATGCAAAATCTTCATTAATAGTATCTACTTTATTTTTACTTGTTAGTACATAAAATACTATTCCAAGTATTAATATTATGATACAAATTAATATTATATACTTTATATTTTTCTTCATCTCATATCACCCTTTTTTTATCTTTCATTAAAATTATAATAATTACTATTAATATCACTACTCCAACTGCTATTAGTATATATTTTATAACTGTACTTTTTTCACTTTTCTCACAATGAATAGTAGCTGGAAAAAGTTTATATTTATTACCAAATACTTGTGTTGTTATTAATTTTGTCTCTTCTCCAAAAGATAATTTATAGTATTTTTCTTCTTTTATTGTTTGTGGTAATTTAAATTTTAAAGAACATATTCTAAGATCACCTGTTTGTCCTTCATTTGATGTAAAAGCAAGCACTAGTATACTTTCTTCTTTATTATTTACTGCTTCTATAGAATAATCTCCATTTTTATTTTCTATATTTACAAATTTTAAATCCGAATCATATTCTATTTGTATTGTTCCACTATTTACATAAATTGCATTATTTATATTTACATCAATCATTACTTCTTTATTTTCACAGTTCTTACCAGCTTCTACACCAGTAAGTTCTATTTCCATATTATTTCTATTAATACCTTCTTCTTGATTAACATCGTTATTTATTTCATTGTCTTGCACTGCATATGCTTGTTTATTAATACAAAATATTAAAAATATTATTAATACAATACAAATTATCTTTTTACTTTTCATAAATTATTCTCCCCCTTTATGATACTTTCCTGATTCTACAATTTCATTTTTACTTGTTTATAATATTATTTATTTTAGAAAAATACTCTTTCTTTTTATTCTACTATAACACAAAAGAGCTAATATTTTTAAATTATTCTTTTTTTTCATACATTTTTAATATTTTTGTAATATTTTTGTAATATTGTATACGCTAACTCTATTTGATGTAACTTAATAAAATCATATGTTTATTTTTATTACTATTTAAAAACAGAAAAATTTTAATTTATAAAAAACTAAAATTTATAATTTATGCATAACTTAAAAAACTTTACACATACTATTTTTAACTATCAAAAAAATGGAGGTAAAACATGGAAAAACATTTAATAATCACAGGTACATCTAATGTATCTTGGAAAGATGCTATTAATAAAACTATCGAAGAAGCATCAAAAACTATAGATTATCTATCTACTGTAAAAGTTTTAGAACAAAGAGCTAAAATCAGCGGTAAAAAAATAGAAGAATACTATGTAGACCTTGACTTATCTTTTACTTTAGATAGAGATAGAAATTAAGGAGGTAAATAAATGAAACCTATAGAAACACAAAAAGAATATAGTGACTATGTTGATCAAAAATCACCAAACTCACCTATATTAAAAAATTGCTTTAATGCATTCTGGGTTGGCGGATTAATATGTGTAATTGGTCAATTAATAATGGATTTTTGTATATATAAAGGAATGGATCAAACTGCTTCATCTACTGTAGTATCTATTGTACTAATTGGATTTGCTGCAATTTTAACTGGTTTAAACATTTTTAATAGAATAGGTAAATTTGCAGGAGCACGGTTCACTTATTCCTATTACAGGTTTTGCAAATTCAATTGTTTCTCCTGCCATCGAATATAAATCTGAAGGTTATGTTATGGGTGTTGGAGGAAAAATGTTTACTGTTGCAGGACCAGTATTAGTATTTGGTATTTCTACATCTGTAATTATAGGAATAATTGCTACATTTTTCGCTTAAAAAATTACATTATGACATTCTTTAAATTATTTATATACAAATTAAGAGTGCTCTTTTCTATTATTTAGCTCTCTTCATAAAACTTTACAAATTTAAATTATAAAATTTCTTAAATAAAGGAGGATTTATCTTGAAACGAATTGGTTCACAAACAATAAAATTTGATACTCCACCAACAATTCTAGAAACAGCATCCATTGTAGGTCCAAAAGAAGCTGAAGGACCCATGGCAAAATATTTCGACCAATGTTTAGAAGACGAGTTTTGGGGAGAAAAAACTTGGGAAAAAGCCGAAAGCAAAATTATAAAAGAAACAGTAAGCACTGTTATAACAAAATCAAATATTCCAGCAACTGAAATTGATTACTGTTTTGCAGGTGATTTATTAAATCAATGTATTTCTTCTAGCTTTGGACTTCGTGAATTAAGTATCCCTTTCTTTGGAGTATTTGGAGCTTGTTCTACATTTGTAGAAAGTATGTGTTTAGGTAGTGTGTTTATAGAAGGAGGCGGAGCTACTAATGTTTTATGTGCTACATCTAGTCATTTTTGTAGTGCAGAAAAGCAATTTAGATTTCCACTTGAACTCGGAAATCAAAGACCTCCTACATCACAATGGACTGTTACAGGTTCTGGTGCAGCTATTTTAACATCATCAGGAGTAGGTCCATATATAACTCATATTACACCTCGGAAAGATTGTTGATATGGGAATAAAAGATGCTAATAATATGGGGGCAGCTATGGCACCTGCTGCACTTGACACATTAATTACTCACTTTAAAGATACAGAAAGAAAACCAAGCTATTATGATGCAATTATTACAGGAGATTTGGGTCATATAGGTAAAGATATTCTAATAGAACTTGCTGAAACAAAAGGATATAATATCAGATCAAATTATAATGATTGTCGGTGTTTTAATGTTTGATAAAGAAAAACAAGATACTCATTCTGGTGGTAGTGGATGTGCTTGTATTGGAACAATTTTTTCTGGATACTTTTTTAAACAACTAAAAGAAAAAAAATTAAAGAAAATATTACTAATAGCAACAGGTGCTTTAATGAACTCTACAAGCACACAACAAGGGGAATCTATTCCTGGTATTGCTCATGCTATTAGTATAGAAATCTAGAAGAAGAGGTGATAAAATTTGGATTTTTTACAAAGTATTGATTGGATGCAATTATTAAGATGCTTTGCAGTGGGAGGTCTTATATGTATAATTGGACAAATATTAATAGATAAAACAAAATTAACTCCTGCAAGAATATTAGTAACTTTTGTTACTGCTGGCGCAATACTTCGGTGGACTTGGTATATATAAATATGTAATAGACTTTGCTGGGTGCCGGTGCTACTGTTCCTTTAACTGGATTTGGTGCAAATCTTGCTAAAGGTGCTATAGAAGAAGTTCAAAAATCTGGACTTTTAGGAGCATTTATTGGTGGTGTTAAAGCATCAAGTGGAGGAATTGCTGCTGCTGTATTTTTTGGATATATTGCCTCTTTAATTGCTAAACCTAAAATTAAAAAATAATATAAAAAAGTGCCAAAAGGGACGGAGCATTTTGGCACTCTTGACCCCTTTAACATTAGTTAGGGTTATATGGTTTCCAAAAAGTGTCAAAATGCTCCGTCCCTTTTGGCACTTTTTCATTAACACTAAAGAAAGCCTAAGTGCATTGCACTTAAGCTTTCTTTTTATTATTAGTTATCATTCCATAAGAGTTTTCTTCTTAACTCTGTTGCTATCTCCTTTAAATTGGAGTAAGTACTGTTAAGTGTTGGCTCATCAAATTCTTTAAAACAACTATTATCATAAACAGAGATAGTTTTTTCTGTTAAATTCAAAATTTCTTGTATATCTTCTGTTGTGATTTGTGTTTGAAGAGATTCTAAATCACTATTATTATGCTTTTTCAATATAAATAGTTCATAGAACTTTTCGATTTCGGTTGAGTTATTAAAGAACTTCCGAACTGTATACATTCCCTTAATCATTTGATATAACCAATAAAAAATCCCTACCATTATAATGCATATAATTGTTATCCAAAACATCATATATTAGCACCTCCTGGTAAATTTGTTAATAACCTTATTTTAAAATTTCTTTCAGCTCCTCTGTTTTAACATTTGTTTTGTAGAAGTCTTTTTTCGAGCATCCTGCTCTACCTCCTCCAGCACACGCACATGCACATGCACAACTGCTAACACATGCACACGAACTTCTTGCACACGATGAATGTGTGTGTATATATGTTGAACTACGTCCTCCAAATCCACCATGGTAGTCATCATCTGAAAAGATAAATATTACAAAAGCTATTACAATTACTATACCCAAAATTATTAGAACAACAAGTAATACCTTTCCATCAGATTCACCAGAGTCTTCTGTATATTGTTGGTCTTCATTTGTTGTAAATGTATCCAAATTATATTTTACAGATGCATTTAAACGTTCACCAACATCCAATGAAGATTCCCAAATTAAATATCCATCTTCATGTTTATGACATGTGCTTTCAAGTACATTTTCGTCGCTCCACTTTATTGTGATATTTTTAACCTCAATCTCATCAAACCATCCAGGTGTAAATGAGTATCTACATATATTGCTATCCTTTTCGATAATATACATGTAGGATTGGTGGATAGTATACTCGAATGTTACAACATCATTCTTATAGTATTTCTTATCAAAGTCTACTCGTATATATGAGCCATTTTCACTCATATATTTAATATCCTTGATATTAGATGAAATTGCTGTAATCTCATCAACGTGCTTATTTGGATTTCCGATTTTAACCCAAGTTAGTGGACCTTCACTTTCATCATTTAACACTTTCCACTCGATATAATACCGAATGTCCATTGTTCCATCTGGTCGCATATGAACAGTGATTGTGTAGTCCTGAATCTCATCTAAAGGTTCCGAAGCATTTGCTGTCATTCCTCCTAAAAAGAATAAACAAAAAATGGCTGACATGATGCAAATAAATCTTTTTACCTTCATTTTTTACTCTCCTTTTCTCTAAGTGGACATTCATACTTCATTGTTGCCGAAGACTCTCTTATTTCTCTGCACCTTGGTGAATTCCAGATTTTCTTCCATGGTTGCTCTAAAATATTACCCAAGGAATCATCAGAAAGCCAACTTTGACAAGGTACAACACTTCCATCTGGAGCTATAGCCATATTACTAAGACATGCGCCACATGCTGGTATTGATAAACCAAGTTTTGACAGCTTGTCCTCTGAAACCCATCCTGGAGATGTAAAACTAATCTCCATATGTTGCTCTTCACAATATTTAGTAGCTTCCTCCAATATGGAATATAACTGCTCTTCACTCAATTGAGTGGATTTAGAGTCATTATTACAAGCATTACCTGTTACAATTAACCCAGAACATGAAACATATTTAATCCCTATCATGTTTAACAATTGTAGTGTGCGAACATAATTGGAATTTATTTTGCATAGCGGGGTATTAATGCTAACATTTAAACCTGCCTTAACTGCATTCTTTATTCCCTTTAAAGTATGCCAATAGTTGTTTGCTCCTACCAGTTTGTTATGCTCATCTTCTGTTGCAGAGTAAAATGTAATTTGAACACTATCTAAATTAGAATTGTAAAGTTTTTTACAATACTCCTCAGTTAATTTTACTCCATTTGTATTAAGACGGGTTACAAACCATTCTGAATATTTGATAAGATCAAATATATCAGATCTCATTGTTGGTTCTCCTCCAGTGAATGTTATTTGCGGAATACCAATCTTTCTACAACGATCAATAATCTGCTTCCATTCATCAGTAGAGAGTTCTTTTACCTCCGATTGCGGTTGTCCTGCTGCATAACAGTGCAAACACTTCTGATTACAATTCCAATGACCATCTCTAGCCATGGAACTAACCATCAGATCCATTCGATGCGGTGCTCTCATTAAAGGTGCATATTCGCCAATTGTGATATATCCAATGTCTTCACTTGGTTCTTTGCCATAAGCAATAGCACAAAGTGTATCCACAATCCTCCATAAATCCTTCCTGAATTGCTCTATATCAGTTTTGAAATAGATACTCTTCACAGATTTGAGAGTTCTGCGCACAATTCCTTCTAAATCGTCATGAGTAATTTCATTACCTTCATATCGATTTACTTCCTCGATAAATGAATTTAATAATATTGCCCATGACATATTCACTGGAATAATGTCCTTACCATTGATTATTGCAACACTTGGTGCTTGCCCCCTTAATTTGAACTTGGGCGGTATGAGATGTATTCTCACAGCTCCTGGTCCATACGGATTCAAGGTTGTATGAGCTACACCTTGCATTTTTACCATCCGATAAAAAACTTCTTTGATTGTCATAAAAAAACCTCCATAAATTAAAGTTATCAACAAAATTTCTTAGGTTATCTTTAGCAAATATTACAATATCTACTTACAAACCTATATGAAATTTGAAGTACAAAAATTATATCATGTTTTATGTCAATATGCAATGACTCTTGTAATACTTTCTGTAATACTATTTCTAGTTTTATATCTTTATAGAAACATATTAACTACTATTAAAAACATTTTTAGAGTTAACTATATTTCTACTCATATTTTAATAATTCTATCTATTCCATATTTTTTATAAACTAGATAATAAAAAAACTTAATTCACCTAGTAAAAAGACTTAATACTTTTAATCTTTCTATAATCTTGCACTTATAGTTAATCTATTATAAAATATTTGCGTAATTACTATTGTATAATTACTTTTTCAATCATTTAAGGAGTGTGTTTTATGGACAATAGCATTTTAAAATTCTTAGGTCGCAGTGCCAGTTTTGGTCTGCACAATAACTCTGCATATATTGAAAATCACAACAGATTAATATTAATTGATTGTGGTTTAACAGTTTACAGTGCAGTTAAAGAAAAGTTCGATTTATCTAAATACGAAAAAATAGACATAATAATTACCCATCTACATCCTGACCATGCAGGTTCTCTTGGTCAATTACTTATTTATTTAGGTTATATTCTTCATAAAAAAGCTAATGTTATATGTAATTGTAAAAACATCATAACTTATTTAGATACAATAGGAATTGACCATGAGTTATATACTCTAAATCCAATTCCAGAAGTTACATTCATCAAAACAACTCATGTTTCCCAACTTGATTCTTATGGTTTTAAAATGAATATAAATAATCATTCCCTTATTTATACTGGAGACACTTCTACTTTAGTGCCTTTTGAGAGCTATATACCTGGAACTGATGAATTATATGTTGATGTATCCAAATCTGGAGGTGTGCACCTAAAAATTGATGATATCTTAAATAAATTGCTTTCTATTCAAACATTAGGTACCAAAGTATATCTTATGCACCTAGACGACGAAAATTATATTTCAGATGTTGTAAATGGTCTAATTGACTTTGCTCAAATTGATAGTTAAATATAATAAACTGATTAATGAATCTTTATGTATCATTAACCAGTTTATTATATTTAACTCCATTTTTTACATTTTTTATTTGTTACAATTCATGTTTTACTAAAAAGTACATACTAGCCAATCAATGGTTAATATAATCATAAATTTAAAATTTATAATTATATTAACCATTGATTGGCGGTAACATTATCTCTAAATTAAAAAATGCGCTATGAATTATAACCTTTTATTCTAACTATACTAAAATTTCTTTTGAAACTTGATTAACATTTTGTTAGAAATTTAACACAATTATTAATTATTCTTGCATTTAAACATTTTTAAACCATTTCTAAAATGTTATCAAATTTAGTATATTTCACTATACTTTCTTTTTTAAATTTGAAATTATATCATCCCTCATTCTAATAGTTGCTTCCCTTGTACATTTTTTATATTCTTCTGCACTACATACATCAGATTCAAATTGTTTTTTATATGCATATATAATTCCTCTAGATGAATTTATTAAAGCTCCAAGTCCATCTTCATTAAAACAATTCATTACATCTTTTGCCGTTCCTCCTTGTGCTCCATATCCAGGAACTAAAAAAATACTATTACTCATTATTTTTCTTAAATTTAATGCTTCTTCTGGGAAAGTAGCTCCAACTACTGCTCCTATAGGAGAATATCCTGTTTCTCCCACAAAACTATCTGCTTCCTTTTTTACAAAACTTGCTACACTTTCATATATTGTTTTTCCATTAGAATCTTGCTTATCTTGTATATCTGCACTTGATGGATTTGATGTTTTTACTAATACAAAAATTCCTTTATCATTCTTTTTACATTCTTCTATAAATGGAATTATACTGTCAAGTCCTAGGTATGGAGAAACAGTTAAAAAGTCAACTCCAAACGATTCTGCGAAGTTTCCATTTCCTATATCAACTTTTCCTAAATGTCCTGTAGCATATGCCTTAGCAGTATTTCCTATATCATTTCTTTTTGCATCTTCTATAACAAACAATCCTTTTGATTTTGCATATTTTACAGTTTCGTTAAAAGCTTTTATTCCATATTCTCCATACATTTCATAGAAAGCCATTTGAGGCTTTACTGCTGGAACCAAGTCTTTAATGCTATCTATTATATCTTTGTTAAAATTTACTATAATATTTGATATCTCTTGAAACTTATTTTCTGACTTTTCTAAATTTGCTTTATAGCACTCTGGTATTTCAGATAATACAGGGTCTAACCCTACTACTATCGGGCTTCCTAATTCAGTTATTTTTTCATTTAATCTATCTACTATATTTTTCATTCTCTATTCTCCTATCTCTATAAACTAAATATGATTACTCATAACCTTATACATTCATTTCATCAAAATCATTTTTATTTTGCTCATTAAACATTATTTGTTTTTTATCTTTACAAACTTTTGCAATATCTAGTAAAAACTTTTTATATGCACTTTTATCCTTTTTCTCTAAAATCTCTTGCATAATAGCTTCTTCTTCATTACTTTTATCTTCACTTCCATAATATGTAGCAATTATTTTTTTCTTATTAAATACACATATATCTTTATATACTATATTATATAGCCTCATAAAATCTACTACATAATTAAACAATTGTTTTTCTGTCATATTATCAAACATATTTTTTCCCATTTTTTGACTTAGTTTATGTTCTGAAAACATTTCATCAGCTATAAAATATTTTGTTTCTGGAATAGGAATATCATTTTCTTCGAAACAACCTCCTAATTTCTTAGCTTGTCTTTTTATTCTCATAAGTTCTATTGTTTTTCTCTTTTCGGGAATATATGGTGGGTATAACATTTCCTCTTTTTTTATAAAAGCTTCAAAATCAATTGATATAGCATATTTTTCTTTTAGTAAGTTTATAATTCTACTAGAAATACTTTCAATTTCTTCTATATTACATGTATTTTTTACTATAACAGATACATCTAAATCGCTTTTGCCTGGTACATAATTGCCATCAGCTAAAGACCCTACTAAATAAACACCTGATATCCCCAAATGTTGATATTCCATTAATAAATCGTTATATTGTTTCATAATTTGTAATGCTTTTTCTTTACTAAGTAAACTTTCCAACATCACTTCAACTCCTCTATCTTTTTATTCCCCCCTGTTTTGGCTAATAACATAACCACATTATTAATATGATTATTACTAAAATTACACTTTACCTTATTTTTAAATATCCTATTTGCCACACATTTGCCACCTAAACATCTTGCTGAATTTGAACAATTATTACATTCTTTCACATTGCTATAATTATTTATCCATAAAGATAATTTTGACTCATCAATAATCATATTTCCATCATTATCAAAGTATCCTACTTTATTTTCATCTCTATCAAAATACACTAAACATTTATATATAGTACCATCTGGTCCAAGCACAAAATTATTTCTTTTTCCTGCTCTACATATCCCATTTGAAAGATGATCAAAATAAGATTCGTAATTTAATTTATAATCACTATTAATTAATTTCTCAAACATCTTATTTGCATTATCAATTTTTAATTTTTTTATTTCTTTATCATTTGTTCCTTCTAATTTATCAACTGTTTTAAATTTAAAAGTAAACCTATCATCTGTTCCAAAATTGTTATATAAAAATTCTATGTATTCATCTAAATTCTGTAATGAATTTTGCGAAATATTTGTCCTTATTATTATTCTATATTTTAACCCTTCAGTATTTTCTCTTATTTTATTTAGATTATTCATAATTTTTTCAAAAGTACCGCTTCCATCTCTTAATACTCTTTGACTATCATGAACTTCCTTTGTTCCATCAACTGTTATTTTAAATTGATTAACTCCGCAAATTCACTAATTTTTTAAATGTTGTAATATTTAGAAGATATGCATTTGTTAACATTTCTGAAGAAAACTCTCTATTCTGATTTTTACATATCTTTCTTACATTTTTGCAAATTTTTTCAACTACATCCATGGCTAGAAGTGGCTCTCCTCCAAACCATCTTAAATGCACTCCTGAATATTTATGAATATTTCTTTCTATATATTTTATGAATGAATTAACTAACTCATCAGACATTTTTCCTTGCTCGAATTTCTCATAACAATATTTACATCTAAAGTTACACTCTCCTGTTGTTAACATAGTAAAAACCAACTTGTTATCCATTACAAAATCATTTATGTGTAACTTTCTTTTTAATTCTTCATCTTCACTTTCTTTAACTAAAAAACCATCATCTATAAGTTTTTTATATTTTTCACTATTTTCAATATTAAATGCTTCATCTTTATGTTTTATAATTACATCAAATATATCTAATTTTTTTGATATTTTTATAATCTTATAGGAATACGAATTAAAAATATATTCATATTCTCCTATATCAATATATGTATTATATTTAGAAAATTTATATTTCATAAAAAAGTATCTCTCCTACTAGTTTAATTTTTGTTTCACAACATCTATTACTTTTTCTGTTACATTATTTATATCTTGATTACCATCAATTACAAAATACTCCTTTGATTTTCCAAACAATTGTGTTTCAAATACATCACACACCTTTCCTAGAAAATCTATATCCTTTTCCTCTTTTTTTGCACTTGCTCCATCTCTTTTTAAAATTCTTTCATATGCAGTTTTGGGATCTATCTTTATATAAAATGTTATATCTGGTTGTAATGCATATCTATTTATTTCTTTTAGCCATTCTATATCTTTTATTCCTCTTGTATAAAAATATGCATATGCAGAAAAAACATATCTATCTGTTATTACAACATAACCTTCATTCATTTTTGGTATTATTTCTTCATATATATGTCTTAGCCTATCTGCTGCTGAAAATAAAGCTAATTCTTTAATTATATTTTCGTCCTCTATTTCTCCATTTAAAAACATTCTAACTCTCTTATCTTGTCTATACCAATTACTTGGCTGTTTAGTTATAAATACTTTTTTTCCTTGTTTTTTTAAATACTCCTCAATATTTTTTATTTGTGTAGTTTTGCCTGCTCCATCTATACCACATACTGCTATTAACATCTATTTTTCCTCCTTATGTTTTAATATATTATTTAAGATATATTCTCTTGGTTTTTCTGCTTTGTATATTGCTCTACCTATTATTGGAAAGTCTCCTCCTGCTTCAAGTACATCATCATATTTTCCGTCCCTGAGCTCCTACTCCACAACATACAATCTTACATTTATCTTGAACAATTTTTTTGACTTCTCTAATTCTATCTGGTCTATTTCCAGGTGCTTGTACAGCTTGACATCCATACTGAACTGCTAATTCTACTAATGAATCTGCAATCTTTTGAGTATATACTAATCCTCCTGGATGAGTAAATTCAGTCTGCACTACTAATGATATCTTGTCATCTGCTACATTCATTGCTTCTTCTAATCCATCTGGTCCAACTATTCCATGTATCATTATTGCATCTCCTCCAGCATCAGAAGCTATTTTTATTATTCTATTATTTGTTACTGGTACATCTGCTATTTTAAAATCACAAAATATTGGTAAATTATATCTATCTTTTAATTTTCCTATAATGCCTATTCCTTCTTTTAAAACTAATGGATAATTTAATTTTATACAATCCACTAAATCATAACATTCATCCATTACTCTAAATCCATCTTCTAAATTCTCTGTATCTAGTGCCACAATAATATGACTTTTTGGTTCTATAAATTTCTTCATTATATAAATTCCCTCCTATTTTAAAATCTTATTTAAAATATTTCTTCCATATTCTTCATTAATTAAATTATTTATCACAAACCTATTTTCATCATATAAATAAATTTGTAAATTATCATTTTTGGCAATTATAATTTTTCCTTCTGATATATCTTTTATTTCTGTAAATTCTTTTCTTAGATTTTGCAATAATCTATCTTTACTTATATCTTTAAATTCGCCTTCTAATGTAATTTTCCCATAATCTGCACATGGTTGAGTTTTCTTTATACTATATTCCATCATCTTCTCCTATAATTTCATTAATAAATATATTAACTTGTCGATATCTTCTTTTGTATTATTGTAAGAAAAAGAAATTCTAACTGTTCCCTCTGGAAAAGTTTTTAAAGTTTTATGTATTATTGGTGCACAATGTAAGCCTGACCTAACAGAAATATTTCCTTCATTTTGTAGGTATGGTGCAACAACATAGTTTGAATCTAAGTCATCAATTTTAAATGATATAACACCTGTTCTTTTGTTTTCTTTTCCACAGTAGACTTTAATTTCTTTTATTAATTTACTTTTTTCTAAAAAATAATTTACTAACTCATTTTCATGTTTTCTATATTTCTTTCTCAATTCTTTAGTTATTATTTCTATACTTTTCTCTAAAGCTAATATCCCTACAATATTCATTGTTCCTGCTTCTAACATATCTGGCATTACTCTTGGTTGTTTCATACTACTTGATATTTTGCCTGTACCACCATAATAGATTGGTTCTAATTTTAGTTCTTTTTTATATATAATGTATCCTATTCCTGGTAAGGCATATAAATGTTTATGTGCAGAACCTATAACAATATCTGCTTTAATATCATTTATAGATATGTCTTCAAAACCTGCTGTTTGGGATATATCTACTATAAATAAAGTGTTATTTGAAATCTTTTTTATACCTTTTCCAACAGACTCTATATCATATATATTTCCTGTAACATTAGAGCCATGGTTCATTATAACTGCTGTAGTATTTTCATTAATTTCGTTTAATATTTTTTCTTTATGTTCTTCTTGATTTATATCCATATATTCAACAATTTTATATGATATTCCATATTCTTCTAATGGCCTATATACACAATGATGTTCACAATTTGTTGTTATTATTTTATTATTCTTATCTTTTGAAAAAGTATTTATTACTATATTCATTCCAATTGTTGCAGATGGCACAAAAGCTAAATCATAATCATTTGTAGCATCAAAGTATTTTAATATTTTCTTACGTATATTTCCTAAAACATCACTACTATTTGTTCTGTTAGGTGATTGATTAAAATTATTACAATAATTTTTTATTACATCTTGTATTGTTTCTTTATCTTCACAATAATTTTTAGTAATTTCCATTACTAACATTTTTTCTAACAAACTATCCATAACTATTTATCCTCCTTATTTGTAACAACTTTTTGACCTAGCAAATATGTACCAATAACACCTTGAATAACAGCTATTATTTGAACTATTTGTATTGCATATGGTATTGTGATACCATCTACAGCATTAATTCCTGCAACTAATGCACTTATAATTGCTAAAATGTTAGTAGTATATTTTGCTATCTTCTTTAACTTTTCCATAATATTCCCTCCTTAATTATGCGTTTTCTTTATTAAATAATTTTCTATATCTCCAATTGCTTGAGTTACTGGACCATCACAGCCTTGCTCCTTTAGTCCTTTCAGACAGGCTAATTGAGCCTTTAACAAAATTAATCTTTCTTCTTTACTATTAGCAACCTCTCTTTTGAGATTTACCGTTTCTTTTTCTAAAGTTCAGCGAGGAAGTCTTAAAAATACTGGTTGCAATTTATAATTTCTGTCTGCTCGTGCGAGCGTTTGAAAGTAAATATCTCCGCAGGCTGACCAAGCGGACAGAGAGCGCTTTCGCAAAAGCAGCACACGAATGCTTTGATGAGGATGATGGTTTTCTGATTCTGTTGGAGCAGATGCCTTTTGGTGAGATAGAAGAATTCTTTTCTAAGCCGCGGCTGATCTCCGGCTTCGACTATATTCAGGACCCGAATGATAACGATAAATGGATCACCGTCCACCAGGTTGTATGCAAACGACTTAT
>ENA-ORMX01001539-ORMX01001539.1-human-gut-metagenome-genome-assembly--contig:-NODE-1539-length-14875-cov-3.547773_pt1 | contig 14875 bp, 13 predicted proteins | sample MGYA00242108_ERZ509007 | MGnify/ENA primary metagenome ERZ509007 (study PRJEB26280, sample SAMEA2338745) | human gut metagenome | biome: human gut; feature: human-associated habitat; material: faeces...
TCCAGCGAATATTCCGAACCCTGCTGGAAGCGGGCGTACTAGCCCGGCAGATTGTCAAATTCTTTCTGCTGGTCCTGCCATGCACCGCCAAAATTGCCCACCAGATGCGGATATTTTTTCAATCCTTCATAGCCGTGACCCGGCAGCATTTCCCCATGGGTATAAATATTAATACCTGTGTCTTTGGTCTGTTCCAGCAGCATTTCCAAATCTTTAAAGTCATGTCCCGATACGATGATAAACGGTCCTTTTTTTCTACGAACACTCACCTTATGCGGATACGGATTGCCATAAACGCTTGTGTTCGCTTCATCTAACTGTTTCATTACCTCTAATGCCATTTCACCGGTACGCATCGTCATCCGAATTAATTCTTCCACCGTCAGCGCATCGTCTGTAAGTGCTTCCAGTCCGTAAATATAAAAATCATCGACCTGTGTGCTGTAATATCCCAGTTCTCTTGCCTGATGTCCGTATGCGCTGATGCCTTTTAATCCATAAAGAATCGTCTGTCTTAATGAACGGATATCTTCGTCAAGTTCTTTGTCATACATAATTCCTGCCATCGGCGCATCTTTTAACATTTCACTTTTCGTTTCCGGCAGATTATAAACTGCTGCCGGGCGGTTGATTTCTGCCTCTGTCTGCTCCCGCAATTCTTCCTTAATGTTTTGCGATACCTTTAATAATTCCACATGTACATCTGCATCAAAATTTACATTTGTAAGCGTTGTAAAAAGAACGTTTTCCAAAAAACGCACCACTTCTTTAGGCGCATGTTCCCCTGTTTCCAATAATTTTTTTGCATAACAGCAGATTCCCTTTGCCTGATAAATCAGCAAATCCTGCAAATTTGCGATTTCCGGTGTCTTTCCACAGACACCCATTTTCGTACAGCCTTTTCCGTTTGCCGTCTGCTCGCACTGATAGCAGAACATCTCATACCCCAAATCCATGTTATTACTCATTTTCCTCTCCATTCCTACCGCAATTGCGGTATATTCGTTCTTTCAATATATAAGTATTGACATTCTTTGAAACTGCATACACTGTTTATAAAATCTAATTTGTTAAAGTTTTATGATTTCCTGTATTCTCCATTGACATTCCTACCAAAATACTATATTATAGTACCAATATACTATTATCTGATAATCATTACTATTATTTATTGCAGACCAAATGAAAGGATTTCATATGAAAATTAAACACACTTTATATATTATCCTGCTGACAGCTTCACTGATTCCGCTTTATATTTTTGCTTCTGTCATGATTGTACAGAATAATAAAAACACTAAAAGCATGATGCAGGAAAATCTGCGCTTTATCAGTGAATCTACCATATCCAGTATCGAGAGTTTTTGTGAAGCCCGTAGAGATACGATTGATATGATTACCCAGTATGAAATGATACAGGATGCTGTTCATTCCAGTCTGGATGGCAGCATTTCAGATGATGATTCCATTTCCTATATTAATAATATGTTATGGGAGCGAAAAACCCATTGTGATTTTTTACAGAGTCTTTTCATTATTGATACCAATTTTAACATTGTTGCATCCAGTGAAAATATTACTGCTTCAACTTCAGATTATTTTGCCCATGCTGATTCAGACTCTTTAAACGGCAATTTCATAATTTCCGATGCTTACCAGCGGTTAATTGATGGTGAAATGACTACTGTTGTTGCTGCATACTCCGGTATTTTTGACCTTAATACACAAAACATAATTGGCTATGTTGTAGAAGAAATTCCGACTTCATACTTTGACAACTACCGCTCCAATACAACTTTATGGGAAAACGGGCTGCTCTATCTTATTGATAACAATAACTTTTTTATCACTGCCGGCAATCCGGATGAATCTACTTCCGATTCATTGACTGATGCCAATGACAACGCCATATGGCAGAAAATTACTGAACATTTATCCTGCACCAATCATTCTAACACTTCCGGACAATTTTATTTTAACGTTTCCGGAAATGAATACACGATATATTATGCACCGGTTCATTACACAGACTGGATGATTTTTATTACTATTGATTTAAGTTCTTATCAGAAAATGAAAACTGCCTACCGCATCCTGCTTGGCACAACAGTTCTTTGGACTTCCGTTGTCCTTTTACTGGTACATTACCTGATTACGAAAAAAATAACTAAACCGGTACACCTGATTTCCGGCACGCTTGAAAATGTCCAGCTGCAAAAAAACTATGCACTACGTATTCCGTATGATAAAAATGATGAACTTGGTAATTTATCCAATAAAATTAATGCACTATTAGCCTATGCTGAAGCCAATGAAGTACATCAGCAGGAATATCAACGATATCTTACCAAAAAAACACAGTTAGACCCGATGACACAGCTTTTCAATAAAAATGCCATTGAAAATAAAATACATGCTATGATTGAACAGGCAAACGACACACATACCCGCATTGCCGTCGGCTTTCTGGATATTGATAATTTCCGTGACTATAATACACTCTACGGACATCAGGAAGGCGACCGCGTTATCCGCTTTGTTGCCTCTATTTTAAAAGAAAACATTAACGGAATTGTCGGCAGAAACGGTGGTGACGAATTTCTTTTCTGCCTTGCCGCAGTCGATTCAAAGACAACTATTGAAAATGAAATCCGTACAGTTTTTGAAAAACTACAGGAAGGTCTTATAAACTTAGAAACCGGTGAACGAATGTCTATTCCCTGCAGTATCGGCATTTTTGCTGAAAACGGCAGTCAGCTGCATTACAGCTATATGGTACAGGGTGCTGATGCAGCGATGTATCAGGCGAAAGAACTGGGCAAGAACACCTACTATCTTAATTACAATTAAAGGACAACCTATCGTGCAACTGCTTTAATCACGCACTTTCTATATTCTAAACAGTCAGTATAAAACAAGAGGAACGATATGATACTATCAAAGTTTTACCTCATCTGTTATCATATCGTTCCTCTTTTTATTCTATGTCAGTTTCCAACTTTTTTACAATTCCCGAAGCATTCCTGTCTTTTTCATTACCGGACGTAATGCCAGATAAATAATCGTTGCTACAATCACTGCTATGACTGCATTAACCGATGTTGTAATCGCACCGATTTTTGCAAGTGCCTTGGCAAGGTCCTGCGGAACACCGAGCAGATAGGATTTATAAAAATATCCCACAACCGGGTCTGCCACAATATTAAATGCCATACCGCATACACTTGATACAATCGTTGCAACGGTTACATACTTTGCTGAATGGTCTTTTGAAAGATGAAACAGCTTATGTGCTACAAATCCTACAATCAGACCGATACAAAGCTTTAAAATAAAGGTCTTTGGTGCGCTCGTTACATACGCCGTTGTCAAATCGCTGATTGTCATACCGACTGCTCCGGCTAAACCGCCCCATGCACCACCGATTAACAATGCCGCTAAAACACAGAAGACATTACCGAAGTGAAACATTGTTTTCTCTGTTCCGACCGGAACATCAATTTTAATAAATGTTGCACCTACATAACATAATGCTGCACACAGCGCTGCCTGCGCCAATACCTTTGTATCAACCGGTTTACGCTCTCCCTTGGACACGATATTACAAATACCCGCAATCAATACAATCACACCTGCAATTGCAACTAATAATGATACTGCATATGCCGTGTTACCCTTCTGTACATAATTGTGAAAACACAATACCAGACCGATTACAAAAATCACAGCGCCTGCAGCTGCTTCAATAATACTTCCTGACTTTTTCATCATCCTCATCCTCCGTTCCTTTTGCTTCGGATAAGAATAAGCTTTTACTGGCAATTATAAAAGTACCAATTTGAATTTTATTTATATAGCCAGTTTATTTTTGTTTTATGGTCAGTTTACTTTACTGATACTCACGAATTAAAAACATCGGCTTGATTGCCATAACTTCATCATATTCTTCCTGCTCTACTGCCACGCTGGAATTTAATGCTTTTAAATCACTCTTTAAAACTTCAAGTGCCTTTTCGATGGTCGTTGCACGACCTTCCTGCATAATATCAATCATTCTCTTTAACACGACCGGATGTGCATACCATGCCGGAACCGGAAAGTCCGGATATTGTCTGATGTACTGCTGCATTTCATCAACAGCCTGTTCCAAATGTGTTTCAATGTACTTTTTATTGTTTCTTGCAGTCGGTAAAACATTGGCACTGGAAAAGAAGAAAATGGAAGCCAGTCCAAACAACAGGAAATACATTGCAAATCCAGCATGTGTAATCAATGCGTAGATACCATACAGCAATGCCGCTGCTCCCAACAGCGTAATGCTGAGTGCTACCCATTTATATGCCGGATTACTTCTGTCATACACTCTTTTTCTTTTTGCCCCTGCACTTAATGCAATACTTAATTCTTCATTCTTATTCAGATACTGCATACAATTCTCTAATACGGCAATATTCTCCTGTGCTTCTTTTGTCAGAACCTTTGCTTTTTTCTTTGCTGCAAGACGTTCTTTTTCTTTCAGTCTTTTTTCCGCTTCTGCGCTGTGAAGCCGGATTTCAGGATGTGTCTGTTTTAAATAGGCTAATAAAGAATCGACATTTTCTTCAAATTTGAAATTGCACTGCTTTTCTTCGCCATTGTCATATTCCACAACCAGATACGGAATCGTTGCAAATAATCCCTTTCCTGTGAATCCGCCTTTGCTCATCGCAACTCTTTTAAATACTCTTTTTACGGAAGTGAGCGGAATGTAATATCTTCTCTCAAAATAAAAACTGTTCAGATAAATCGCTTTTTCTCCCACTCCGCATGGTCCAAACTTTCTACAATGCTTTTTATCCTGCGCCAATTCTTCCTTTTCAAGCGATTCTTTTCCTAAACAACGTGGTTTCCACAACATACAACCAGCCCCTTCCTTCAGTCATTGTTTCTTTGGTGTGTCCTTTCTATTCTTTCTATTATTTCACCAAAGAATAAAGACGGGGAGCCACACGAAACATCGTCTGCTTTCAACTATTTTCATGTGGCATCCCCTTTAATCTAAATTATTTTATCTTTTATGTACCTCTGTAAAATGCATTTACAGATTTTCTAAACGCCTACTGTTATGCAGCTTCTTTTGGCTGTTTCTTTGTTGCATACATGAAGATGCCAAAGAATACAATTGCTAAAATGATACCTGCCGGGTAAGCTACTGTTGTACCGAGGTTCAAGCACTCCGGTGCATAGAAGAAATAGGTCATAGATACGGCACTCATAAAGGTTGCCGGTACTACGGTAATCCAGTAATTCTTCTTTTCTCTGAATAAGAACATACTTGCTGTCCACAATACAATCATAGCGAGTGTCTGGTTTGTCCAGCTGAAATATCTCCAAACGATTGTATAATCCAGATGTCCGACAACTGCACCAACTGCTAAAAGCGGTACACATAAAATCAGTCGTTTTGTAAACTTAGACTGGTCAACCTTAAACCAGTCTGCAAGAACCAGTCTTGCACTTCTGAATGCTGTATCACCTGATGTAATCGGGCATACAATAACACCAATCATTGCAAGGGCAACACCGACACCGCCCATTGTCTTAGAGCATACATCGTAAATTGCTGCGGACTGTCCATTTGCAAGAATGGCACTTAAACCAGTACTTAAACCATCTGTTACTGCATAGATTGAACAACCTGCTGCTGCCCAGATTAATGCGATAACACCTTCTGCAACCATCGCACCATAGAATACGAAATGTCCCTGCTTTTCAGACTTCATACAACGCGCCATCAGTGGTGACTGTGTTGCATGGAAACCGGAAATCGCACCACACGCTACGGTGATAAACATAACGCTCCAGATTGGTGTTCCCTTCGGGTGCATATTGGTAAAGTGTGACCAGATTTCAGGAATCTGATAATCTGAATGTGTAAAGACGCCAATAATAACACCTAATGCCATGATGATTAAGCAGATACCGAATACCGGATAAATACGTCCGATAATCTTATCAATTGAAACAAATGTGGCAATGAAATAGTATGCAAGAATAATCCACAGCCAGAATTCTGTACTTGCAACAATTCCTGATACATTGCCGTTCTTAAATAATGTAACAATTAATCCGGCCGGTCCTACTGCGAATACGGTACCTACCATAACGAGTAAAACCACACTGAAGATTCTCATAACATTCTTCATGAATCCGCCCAGATAGATACCGCAGACTTCTGAAATAGAAGCACCTTCGTTTCTTTCTGAAAGCATTCCTGAAAAATAATCATGTACACCGCCGGCAAATATTGTACCGAAAGTAATCCATAAGAATACAACCGGTCCCCATAAAGCACCCTGCATCGCACCAAAGATTGGTCCTAAGCCTGCAATATTGAGGAGCTGTACCAGAAACAGTTTCCACTGCGGCATTACTACATAATCAACACCATCGTTAATCTTTACCGCAGGAGTTTCTCTGTCATCCGGTGCAAACGTATTCTCTACAACCTTACCATAGACAAAATAACCGCCGATTAAAAGAAGCAGACAAATGAAAAAACTAATCATAGCTTTTCCCTCCTTACTTTAAATATTCTATTGTTCACAGTACTGATCTCTTAATCATTATTATAGCCATCTTTCGATAAAATGCAACTTTTTAATCCAAAAAAAACGCCGAAAAATTTCGACGTTTTTTGTGCATTTTTTATATTTTTTATAATATTTTTATCTATTCTATTGGTTACTTTTTTGTACTTTTACGGATTTTTTAAGCCCGTCAACGTAACGCTCCTGCTGCTGTTCCTGCCTTTTTTGGGCTGCACTTTTCTGTACGGACCGGTTCGCACAGATACCTATTATCATAAATAAAATCAATATTATTATGGAAATGAGCATCTGCTTAAACTGGCACCGGTTAATCCGGTATTCTTCGTATACCGCACCGTAGCTCTGAGACGTATAATTCATATACAGATCCATATAATCTTCTAACCCGTTTGTCTGGTTCTCCAGCAGCTTGTTTAAATTTTTTTGTTTCTGTGTCTTTTTGTTTTTATAGGAAATAATGTGTAAATTTCTTATAAAAGATTTTTTCTGCTTCCACTCTTTTTTCTCTATCAGTTGCTCATAGCCTTCTGCTTTAAACTGCTGTTCAATAAGAAACAGTGTTTTTCTTTGCAGCCCCCACATCCGGCAGATTCTGTCCTGCATTTTTTCGCAGAATTCCTGCTGTTTAAACAGTTGTCTATACCGTTCCCGGTTAAAAAATATATTCCATGCTTCCTCCGTGTTTCTCAGATACGGATTCATAATGATATATTCAATCTCTTTTAAGCACTGCTGCTCCGGTTCGTCCTTTCCAACTTCCGCAAAATCATATTCAGAATCAGATACAATTTCAGATTCAACTTCATCCGGCGTACCGGCAATTTCCAAATCCGGTGTTGTTCCCGGTTCTGATGTAACACCGGACATACTGCCTGTATTTTCCCATGACGGCACATTCGATTCTTCTGTCATTCCCGCATTTTCAAAAAATCCCGGCATATCCCGTTTTTCAAAACCGCTGCCGGACTTTTGGGATTCCTGTACCGACTGCGGCACCGTTTCCATCCGCTTTGCCGCTCTTGCCTGTCTGAGCGCACTTTTATAAGCTTTTTGAAGCTGCTCAAATTCTTCGGGTGTATCCTCAGGATGATACTTTTTTACCTGACGGGCATACGCCGCCCTAATCTCTGAAATTTCTCCTGTCGGCTCAATTTCGAGCCATTCCCATATAGATTTATTCATCGGTATCTTCCTCTTCTTTCTGCCAGAACGTTTCATCATACGGTCCGAAATCGACCTGATTCTGCTCTATATAGTCCAATATCGCCATAATGCGTACATATTCCTGCCGTACTTTTCTGCCTTTTGTGTTTATCAGAAGTTCCTTAAAATACCGCAGGCACTCCTGAATAACCTGACGGTTCTTTGGTGTCGTCTGCTCATACAGTCTTTCCGCCTTTTCAAATAACAGACGGTTCTCCTCTTTTTCCCACGGGTGTAACGGCATTTTTTCTAACTGCTCCACCCGTTTTTCCAGTTCTTTTTCCGACAGTCCGATTTGCTTATTGACGATGACTTTATGGACTTTTTCAACGGATGACTCTATATTGACATCTAAAATGCCATTGATGTCATAAATAAACGTCACCTTGACAACCTGTTCTCCTTCCGGTGCTTTCGGCAGTCTTTTTAAGTTTATTTCCCCAATTTTTAAATTGTCCGATGCCTTTATATTTTCTCCCTGATAAATCGGAAAGTTCATGGTTATCTGATTGTTACGGACCGTTGTATAATACATCGTCCGCTTGCAGGGCAGTGTTTCATTTTTCTCAATAACCGGCGAAAAACTGCCGTCATAGAGTTCCGTACCGAGCGAAAACGGGCAGATATCCGTTAAAAGCATATCTTTAATATCACCGGTGCGCTCTTTAATCGCCGCTGCCATGCCGACACCGTATGCTACACTCTCATCGGGATTTTCCTCCAGTACCACAGGCACTTTGTCGCCAAGCAGTCCTTTAATATACTGCTGTACCACGGGCATTTTGGACGATCCACCGACCAATATGACTTTGTCGAGTTCCTCTAATTCGATTCCCACCATATTGATGACCTTTGCGATTGGTTTTGCCATTCTTGAAAACAGCTCCGCTGAAAGATGGATCAGCCTCTGATTGGTCATTTTCAGCGTATAGGCTTCGCCTTTAATATACACCTGCCGCTCTGCTTCATTTTTATCGGTCAGTTCTTTTTTTACCGCCTCTGCCTCTTTTAAAACATTTTCCTGCTCATTTTTCGTTAAATATGCTTCTGAAATCTGATTCTGCTCATAAAAATCCTGCGCAATGATTTCATTAAAATCTTTTCCGCCTAAATAATTATCTCCAGCAACTGCCTGTATTTCCACGACATTGTCAAATGCTTCCACCAAAGATACATCTAACGTACCGCCGCCGAAATCGAACACGATAAAGCTTTCTGCGCCTTTTTCTGCCGTATGATGCTTTAATGCCACCGCTGACGGCTCATTAATCAGACGTTCTACCTTTAATCCTGCAAGTCTGCCTGCATTTTTTGTGGCATTGCGCTTATTATCGTCAAAATACGCCGGCACACTGATAACCGCTTCCGTCACTTCTTCGCCCAGAAACTTTTCCGCATCTTCTTTTAATCTTCTTAATACAAATGCCGAAAGTTCTTCTGCACGGTATTTTTTTCTGCCGTTTCCGTACAGAAAATTTGTGCCCATATTTCTTTTAAATTCACGGAACGTATCATACGGCTGTGTTGCAAGCATTTCTTTTGCCACACTGCCCACAAATACCTCTTGATTTTTTCCGATGCCGACAACGGATGGTGTAAGATACTCTCCAAATGCATTCGGAATCAGCACTACTTTTCCGTCCTGCCATACGCCCGCCAGACTGTTTGTTGTTCCCAAATCAATGCCAATGACTGCCATTTTTTCTCCCCTTTTTATCCTTTATCTTTTTGCCTTTAATTTCCTGCTTTAAATTAGTTCCCCATATCTTTTAAGCTCTGGAGCAGTTCCAAATCGCTGTCCTTCACCTTAATATTCGATGTTATCGGTGTTTCGCCCGGTCTTTGCACGGTTATTTCAATCACCGTTCCTTCTTCGATTCCTCTTGAAAAAACTGCCTTTAAAAACGCTGCAAATTTCGGATGGTTTGCCGTAAATTTATTTTTTGCATTCATTAATTTCATCATTGCTGCCGGATTCATCATGTTTGTTCTCCTTTTCTGTGTCCTGCATTTTAAATATATTCTTTTAGTTCTTCATTTACAATTTCCTGAATATCCTGCCGCCATTGCCAACGTACCTACTTTTTTATCGTTCATCCACACCTGTAAACTTTTATAATTGTTCATTAATAACCTCCTGAATGGACGAATAGCCTTTTTTTGCAAACAAATCATCAAAATCATTTTCACAGCCCAATGCAAAACTGATTTTAATAAGCGCCGACAATGTTTTTTCATATACTTTCCTTTTTGTCTATATTTTCACGCAATTTTTCTTATAACTAAAAATTATATCATATTGCTTTGCCACTGACAATAAAAAAAGAGTGAATACGTTTTAATATACTCACTCTTTTTTGCCGCCTTACCGGTGGTTCTAATTTCTTCGTTTAAGGAGTCACACGCCCCATTTGACAGTCTAAGCTTTCATATTGAATCGTTAGAACTTTTTAAACACTTCGACATAATTCTGAAGCTTCTGTCCGATTTCCGTATTTTTTTCAGCATCTTTTTCAATATCATTGATAGAATCCACAATACCGCCGACACTGTCTGCCGCATCATCACGGTATTCATTGGTAATCGCTGCAAATTTTTCATAGTCTGCCAGAATACTTTCATCGACATAAGCAAGCAGTTTTCCTGAATTGCCTGTCAGATCTTTTACACTGTCAATTACTACCAGACTGATTTCCTGAATACTGTTAGCAATCTTTCTGCTGTCCTCTGCCAGTTCCCTGATTTCTTCTGCAACAACTGCAAATCCTTTCCCGGCATCTCCGGCTCTTGCTGCTTCAATCGAAGCATTGAGTGCCAGCATATTGGTCTGTGATGAAATGCTTAAAATGTCTTCTGTCAGTTCCTGAATCCGTGCCACCTGCTTACTGTTTTCAATCGACTGGTTTAAACCGTCTTTAATCTATGCTACCATATCGTTTGTGCTTTGTCTTCCCTGCTCGGTATCTTCACGGTAGCGCACAGATTTTTTCTGAATCCGGGCAGTAATTTCATTTCCCTCTGTAATCTGGTCCGTTACATTCACAATTGCATGGAAAATGTTGTCTGACCCTGCGCTGAGCTGTTCTGCCGTTGCCGAGATTTCCTGCATGCTCGCTGCCATTTCTTCCATAACGGCGGATACACTGCCTGCATTGTCATTGACTGCCGTAATCTGACCGTTCATATTTGCGGAAGCTTCCTGTAGGGCATCGGATTTACTTTTAATATCTTTCATAATCAGCTGTAGCTTTTCAATAAATGAATTGATTCCGTCAACCAGTTCCCCGATTTCATCTTCGGATTTCACTTCAATTCTCGCCGTTAAATCACCATTACTTTCTTCAATATTTTTGATAATATCATTCAGCTGGCGGTTTGCTGACTTTAACGGCTTGATAATAAACATAATCATCACGATAATGGCTGCGCCGATGACCAACATGATTGCCAGAATGACCGCATATACCATAATAGACTGGCTGTACTGCTCATTTAACTGGCTTGATGCTTCACTGACCTGTGCACTGATTAATGTATTGAGATTATCTGCCGCTGTTTCAAGTCTTGAAGTAATACTGTCGTCACCCTCTGCTGTCAGTTCAAAATAATCATCCATGCTGTTGCTGTCACTGCTTAATACGGACTGGATTTTAGTGCTGTATTCTTCATATACGCTTTCATATTCTTCCAGACCGGCTAACACTTCTGCATTACCGAATGCTTTCACCGCTGTTTCTAAGGCTTCAAAAGATGCCGTCAGATTCTGGATTTCATTTTCCATATTGGTCTTCATATCCGAAGCATTGTCTGTCGCATTTCCCGCCGCCTGCGCGCCTGAACCGCCTGATACGGTGTTCTGCTGATTTGACATGCCCGTGGTATCCTGCGTGCCCTGCTGGCTGTCACCCTGCATCATCTGCATGTTTTCTGACTGTCCGCTCTCAGACTGTGCATTTTCCGACTGCATATTTTCTGCCTGCGGCATGGCATCTGATGCGTTCTGTGTACTGTCTGATGTACCGTCAGCGTTATTTTTTTCCATCTGCTTCTGCATTCTGAATGCCGCCGAACTGTTTGCGTATTTCTGCACTTTTTCAATAGAGGTCGAAGTGTCCGCCATTAAAGTAACGGCTTCCATACACTCATTGGAAATTTTCTGGCTTTTCTTATTCATGCTGTGGATAAATAAAAAGCCTAACAATACGCTTGCAATGCCGGCGGCAAATAAAATGCCTGCCAGTACCAGTATTTTTGCACTGATTTTCTTTTTCATCTTCATTTCCTCATCTACCGGATTATCACTGTCCCGATATTCTTTCTTCTGTTGATTTTCCGCAGCTTCCTGCGATTCATTGGTATGAATATATCAACGGAATGTGATGAAAAAATGATTGATTTGTGTTTATTTCATGAAACGCAAAAAAATGGTGTGGAACAAAAGCCCCCAACTATGATATCTACGGATTGTTCCGTGCTGCGCACTCCCACAATCCTACCCAATATTCGCATATCGTGGAACTATCATCCCACTTTTATGCTCATATTTGGGCAGGTCACAAGGTCATTCACCCACCTATGAGCAAGCTCATGTGGGTTTAGACCTTTTGACCCTGGTATCATTATAATTAAAAATCATAAAATATACAAACAAATATTCGTAACCTTTGACACATTTATGCGAGTGTGATAAACTATTAACAAGATATAGGTAAAGCAACGTATACGTGGTTAGTTGCGGAAAGAACAGAGGAATTAAAATGATAAATAATTACGAAGAATTTAAAAAGTATGTGTTCGATCTTACAAGTATAGACCTTAATGCCTATAAGGAAAAGCAGATGAAAAGAAGAATTGATACACTTATTGCAAGGAATAAGTATAATGGATACGAAAGCTATAGTAAGGCTATCAAGACAGATTCCAAGCTGCTTGATGAGTTCGTCAACTATCTTACTATCAATGTATCAGAGTTCTACAGAAATCCGGCACTCTGGCAGAAGCTTGAGAATATTATTCTTCCAGAGCTTATAAGTAAGTTTGGTACAAGACTTAAGATATGGAGTGCAGCCTGCTCAACAGGAGATGAGCCATATTCTTTAGCTATGGTACTTGCAAAGAAAGTTCCTATGAGAGATATTAAGATATATGCTACAGATATAGATGATCAGGTACTTGAAAAGGCTAAGGATGGTGTGTATTCAGCTAACAGCCTTAAGGGACTGCCAGATGAATACAAGAATAAGTACTTTGAGAAGATGGGTGACAAGTACTTTAAGATATCAGATGATATTAAGAAATGTGTTGAGTTTAAGAAGTCTAACCTGTTAAAGGATTCATACCCACAGGGCTGTCATCTTATCGTTTGCAGAAATGTACTTATATACTTCACAGAAGATGCTAAGGTTGATATATACAAGAAGTTCAACAAGTCATTAGTACAGGGCGGCTGCTTATTTGTTGGTAATACAGAACAGATTATCAACTATAAGGATCTTGGTTATGAGTATAACGAGTTGTTCTTTTATAGAAAAAAGTAATTATCGAATATGCTGCTTCATGGATTAATTCCAGAGGCAGCATATTTTTTATGCTTTCTGTGTTATAGTCTGATATAGTCTTACCTTCTGCTGAGGAGTCTAACATAAGATATACATTCTGTTCATTATAATCCCTTTTAAAGACTGGCATATCGCCTGAATAAGCTGGCAGCATAATAAAAGCAGCGTACTTTTTAGTGTAGCAGGTTTCTTTGGTTGCTTTAACTTTACATTCAGCATCAACATAGGCGGCAACGCTCTTGTGCATGGCAGTGTCCTCATAAGGAAGATAGTAATAATTTCTGTAGTCGGCATAGAAAAACTTAAGAGTATCGGTAAGAACGGGAAGTCTAAGCTTTAATACATCCTTTTCGGCTCTTAATACATATTCATCATCCTTTAAAAGAACAGACACAGGCACCTCTTCTGGAAGACTGAAGGATAGTGTTATGTAGGCATGATTACTATTATTGATATTATTTGTTGAGGAGATATTGTTAGTTGTGGTTCTATTTTTTGCTGTGGTGATGTTGTTTGTTGCGGAGCTGTTTTTTGTTGTTGTACTGTTGTTCGATGTGACTATTGCAGCGTTGTGCCAGTTACTGTCCGCACTGTGTAACATATCCTGCGACTGACATATAGTATACGTCAAATCTTTATAAGTAAATCTTTTATTAATAATATTGTTATAGCTTAATATACCAGAAACTTTTAAAAGACCACATATGTCATCGAAGTTATGAAGAAGCAGAAGCCTTTCGGCTTCATTGTGTTCAATAGGAGTATGTACATTTTTAGCATAATCTTTATATACTTTAATAAGTTCACCTCCGGAATATTTATCTTCGCGGTGTATTCCAAGAAAATGTTCAACAGACTTCTGATTATAGCTTTCAAGTCTTAATAGTGACTTTAATCCCTTTGCATGCTTATAAAGGTCGATACTTCTTAAGTTATCGAGGTGTAACTCTATATTGTGTATAGCGGCACGTTTCTGTAAAAATGGAATATCAAAGCTGTCGCCATTAAAGTGTGTGAGCAAAGAAAATGAAGCAGTAAGCTTTGCAAATTCTGATAACAATGCAGGTTCATCGGTATCTGACTCGGCAAGCCACTGGATTATAGTGATGGTGTTACTGTCATTATCCCTGTAGGCTGCACCTATAAGATAGCAGAAGCATGCAGTACGTGAGAAACCTGTTGTTTCAATATCAAAAAAAAGATTATTATCCATGCATATTGAATTATTAATATTAATATTTTTGGTTATAGTTTTCATGGTTATATATGTCCTTTACGTAATTTTATATGTAGTTTAACTATATTAAGTATAAATACCTGTACTTTACAAGAGTTTTACGTTAAAAAAATGTCAGTTTTTGTTTATTATATACGAATATATACGCAAAAAAAAGTAGATTTTTAATCCTAATTGATATATTATATTAGTATATTAGTTATTGTGCAGAATTATTTAAATGCTTTGCATTTTACAGAGTGACAGTTCCGTCACATAACATCTGACAGGTAATCATGGAAAAGAGC
>ENA-ORMX01001547-ORMX01001547.1-human-gut-metagenome-genome-assembly--contig:-NODE-1547-length-14818-cov-4.880309_pt1 | contig 14818 bp, 17 predicted proteins | sample MGYA00242108_ERZ509007 | MGnify/ENA primary metagenome ERZ509007 (study PRJEB26280, sample SAMEA2338745) | human gut metagenome | biome: human gut; feature: human-associated habitat; material: faeces...
TAATGAAATGAAGAGCAAAATAGAGGATAATATAGATATTAATGAAATTGATTATATTTCAGGTGGAGAAAGAAGAGATTGGTTCTTTTCTTATATGATAGCTAAGTTATTAAAAAAGCCACATATAACAATATATAAAAATTTAAATGCTGTAGTTAGCGATTATAATTTTGAAGATACAAAAACTATAGAAAAAATCGAAGGAAAGAGAGTTTTACATATTGTTGATATGATAAATACATCATCAAGTTATACACGTGCTTGGATACCAGTTATAGAGAAATTAGGTGCAAAAATTAAGTGGAGTATGTCTTGTGTTGATAGAATGCAGGGAGGAGCAAAGGTTTTAGAGGATAATGGCATAAAATGTATGTCAATTGTACAAGTTGATAAAAATTTATTTGATAAAGCTTTAGAATTAAAAGTTATTAATGAAGAACAATATAATATGGTAAATGAATATATAAAAAATCCAGACGAAACAATGAGAAAATTTTTAACCCGCCATCCAGAATTTTTAAAGAATGCACTTTCATCAGATGAGAAAACAGCGGGAAGAGCAAAAATGTGTATAGAACAGAATTTATATAATTTAGATTAAAGGGATAAGAACAATATAGTTGTAGAAGATTATATTGTTCTTTATTTATGATATAAAGTATGAGATTGTATTTAGTATAAATAAAATGGTATATATATTGACAACTCGATAACTAATATGTTATCATTTTAGTATAAAGGAGAACAATATGTATCAAATAATTTTCTATCAGGACAGTAGGGGCACAAGTGAAGTGGAAGAATATATTGTAAATCTTAATAAAAAAAAACTAAAGATAGTCATATAAAATTAAATAAGATAATATCATATATGAGAATGCTTAAAGAATAAGGATTAAGTTTAGGAACTCCATATATTAAACATCTTGATAATGACATATGGGAACTAAGACCATTGAGAGATAGAATACTTTTCGCATATTGGGATAATAATAAATTTATAATATTAAGCCAGTTTGTAAAAAGAACACAGAAGACACCTAAAAGAGAAATTGAGAAAGCGAAAAGTTATTTAGAAGATTATAAAAAAGGAGGGGAAAGCGATGAGTAAAAAAGAATTAACTTGGGAAGAAATAGAAAAAAAATTAGATATAACCCCAGAGCAAGAAGAAGAGATACAGATTGAAATGGATATAATAAAAGCTACTATAGAAGCCAGGAAGAGATGTGCTTTGTCGCAAAGAGATTTAAGTAAAAAAACTGGAATAAAGCAACCAGCAATTGCAAGAATAGAAAGTCTATCGCTTTCACCTAAGATTAGCACTCTTATAAAATTATTATATCCAATAGGATATACAATAAAAGTGGTTCCTTTACAAAAAAACAAAAAGTAGAATAAAAGATATCACAAATAGCCAAAATGTAAAGTTATATTTAATTCTAATATTGGAGAATTATGTAAAATTTAACAATAAAAAACTTCGAATTTTATATTCGAAGTTTTTTATTGTTTTTATTCTGCATTAATATTTCTATTTGTTATCTCTTCCAAATCAAGAAGTTCTTGCCATCTTGAATCTACTTCTTTTTGGAATTCTTCTATCATCCATTCATTTCCTGGTTTAAACATATGTTTAAATCTTCTTTGAGGTTTTAAGAATTCTTCAATAGGTAGTTTATTTTTTGGCTTATAGTTTATCTTATATTTTCCGTCTATTACTTCATATAAAGGCCAGTAACAAGTTTCTACAGCAAGTTTTATAATATCCATTAACATATCTGTAGGATATCCCCATCCTCTAGGACATGGTGCTAAAACATTTAAGAATGTTGGCCCCTCTGTATAAATTGCTTTTTCAGATTTTTCATATAAATCTTTAAAATTGCTAAGTGGAGCTGTTTGTGCAACATAAGGTATATGATGTCCTACCATTATTTTACTTAAATCTTTTCTAGATTGCATTTTTCCTGGAATAACTGTTCCTGCTGGAGTTGTTGTTGTATCTGCAAATTTTGGTGTTGCAGAAGAACGTTGAATACCTGTATTCATGTATGCACCATTATCATAACATACATAAACCATGTCGTGACCTCTTTCCATTGCTCCAGATAAGCTTTGAAGTCCTATATCATAAGTACCACCATCTCCACCAAATGTGATGAATTTTGTATGTTCATCTTCTGGTAATTTTCCTTGTCTTTTTAAAGATTTATAAGCAGCTTCTGCTCCAGCGCTATTTGCTGCTGCACATTCAAATGCAGTATGTATAAAAGAGTCTGTCCAAGCTGTGTATGGATAAATAAATGTTGATACTTCCATACAACCAGTAGCACAAGATATAACTGCATGATCTTCTTTTTTTAATGCTCTTAAAACCATTCTTCCCACAACAGGAGCACCGCAACCTGCACACATTCTATGACCTGCTGTAAATCTAGATGGTTTTTCAGCAATAACTTCTTTTAAATTATATGCCATATTATTCATTCCTTGTATAATATATTTAGGTTTTTTGGATTTACCTATAAACCGATTTTTATTTTGTGTTTTAAAATAGTCCAAACAAGAGGACCAGCATATTAAAATTTAGTTAATAATACTTTGCTAATATACAAATAATTATTACTATTTTAATTTTCTCTTAATCCTAAATAACGATAAGGATTTTCTATATTTCCATCAGCAGCAATTTTTTGCAAATCTGCAAAAACACTTTCTATATCTTTAGCTGCTACATCTCTACCACCAATACCATAAATATAATTACACATTGGGACTTGATATTTATTTACATACATAGCAGATGTAACATCTTCGAAAAGTGCACCGCCAGCAGCATTTAAAGAATCTGCTTTATCAAGTATTGCTACAGCCTTTAATCGTGATAATGCTTTTGCTATTTCTTTAGCAGGGAATGGTCTAAATACTCGCACTTTTAAAAGTCCTGCTTTTATTCCTTTTTCTCTTAAACTATCTACAACATATTTTGTAGTACCAGCTGTTGAATTCATACATACAATTGCAATTTCAGCGTCCTCTAATTTATATTCTTCAAAGAAAGAATATTTTCTTCCTGTTAACTCTTCGAATTCTTTTGCTACATCTAAAATTACTTTTTTAGCATTTTGCATAGCTACAGATTGCTGATATTTGTGTTCAAATAAATAAGCTTGTAAATCAAGTGGGCCAATTGCTATAGGCTCTTTACGATTTAATAAATAATGGTCAGGTTTGTATGTTCCAACGAATTTTTTTACGGCTTCATCTTCTAATAATTCAATATTTTCTATAGAATGTGATGTAATAAAACCATCTTGACAAACCATTAATGGAAGTAAAACATCTTTATGTTCAGCTATTTTATGAGCCATTAATAAATTATCATAAGCTTCTTGATTATTTTCACTAAATAACATAATCCAACCACTATCACGTACACCCATTGCGTCAGAATGGTCGTTATGAATGTTTAATGGACCAGAAACAGCACGGTTTACAAGTGACATAACGATTGGAAGTCTTAAGCTAGAAGCAACATAAATCATTTCCCACATAAGTGATAAACCATTTGCAGATGTAGCTGTCATTGCTCTTCCGACCAGCAGCTTCTGCACCAATACATGCAGTCATAGCACTATGTTCGCTTTCAACAGCAACGAATTCTGTATCAACAGCTCCATTGCTAACAAAAGTAGAAAAATATTGTGGTATTTCAGTGGAAGGGGTAATAGGAAAAGCAGCTACAACATCAGGATTAATTTGCTTCATTGCAATAGCTGCAGCTTCATTACCACTTAAACGTTCTCTAATTCCCATTTTATTTATTACCTCCTTCTTCTTTCATTTCAATCGCTTTAAAAGGACAAACTTTAGCACATATTCCACAACCTTTGCAATAGTCGTAGTTAAAGTCTTCTCTTTTTTGATCTTTATTAACTGGAATTGCATCATCAGGACATACTGGAAAGCATAAACCACATTGCTTACATTTTTCAGATAAGTATACTGGTTTTATAGATCTCCAATCGCCTGTTTTGAATTCTCTTGCATTTCCAGCTTCATATATATTTCCACCAATAGTTAATTTACTTGCTGGTGTATGTATATTAATATTTTCAGACATATCTTTTAACTCCTTTTCTTTTAGATTTTTATTCATATTTTTAGTTTCTGCAAATAATCCGGTGTAAGCAAGTAATATATATAGTAAAAAATTCCGTTTTCTAAGACGCTTTAGTTTGTACTGGATTCATATGTTAGAGACACACTATAAACAGAAACAATAAAAGCGACTCATGGTCGAAGCTCCATTTTTTACTATATATATTACTTGCTTACACCTACTTGAGGTATATAATTGATATTATGTATTAATATTATATAGTAAAAAATGACAGTTTACTTTTTTAATAGTTTGATTTTAAAAATAATTTTATTAGTCTATCTTTTTAACTTCATTTAGAGCAAGTGTTAAAGCTTTCATATTACCTTCAATTACTTCTGGCTTTTTAGCAAATTTATGTTTAAAAGAAGCCTTCATATCATTTAGAAGTTCTTCATCTGTCATAATTTCGCTAACTTTAACAATAGCAGCAAGCATTGGAGTATTAGGAAAATATTTTCCAAGAGCCTCCATAGATACTTTTCTTGCATCAATTGTATATATATTTCCTTTATAATCTTTTAATGCATTTTTTAAATAATCTGCATCTTTTGTTGTATTTATAACAATTGCACCAGATTCTTTTAAACCAGCAGTTACATTTATAGATTCTAATAATGTATCATCTACAACAACTACATAATCAGGTTCATAAATATTACTGTGAATACGAATTGGTGTATTAGAAATACGGTTATAGGCAGTAATAGGTGCACCCATTCTTTCTGGACCATATTCTGGAAAACCTTGAATATATTTACCAGTGTTAAATGCTGCATCAGCAAGTAAAAGTGATGCTGTTTTTGCACCTTGGCCACCTCTACCATGCCATCTAATCTCAATTAAATCATTCATTTATTTTTTCTAACCTCCTTAGCTATAATTTTACTAAAGTATATGTCTAAAATGTATGAATGTCAAGCTAAAAACTAGACTGACAGGTCAGAAAAGGGAAGATTGGGGATGGGTTAAATGTTTGCACAAAATGAACGTTTAACTCCGTTCCAAATCTTCTTTTTTCCTTTTAACCTTGACTTTTTGCTATTTTGGGGGTAAGATATTATAGTAAAAAATATGGTTACTACATGAGTTTAAGTAACCTAAGGAGGAAAAATAGTTTATGGGAGAAGTTATAGTTGTAACATCTGGAAAAGGTGGAGTAGGAAAAACAACAACTACAGCTAATCTAGGTTCTGCACTAGCACTAAATGGAAAAAAGGTAGTATTAGTAGATACTGATATAGGACTTAGAAATTTAGATGTAGTAATGGGATTAGAAAATAGAATAGTATACGATATAGTAGATGTTGTAGAAGAAAAGTGTAAATTAAGACAAGCTTTAATAAAAGACAAGCGTTTTAATGAGCTTTTTTTACTTCCAGCAGCTCAAACAAGAGATAAAAGTGCAGTAAATGAAGAACAAATGAAAGAACTTACAAATAAACTAAAAGAGGAATTTGATTATATATTAATAGACTGTCCAGCAGGGATAGAACAAGGATTCAAGAATGCTATTGCTGGTGCAGATAGAGCTATTGTTGTTACAACAGCAGAAATATCATCTATTCGTGATGCAGATAGAATTATTGGACTCTTAGAAGCCTCTGAAATAAAAAATCCTGAGTTAATTATTAATAGATTAAGACCTAATATGGTAAAAAGAGGAGAAATGATGGATGTTGATGACATCGTTGATTTGCTTTCTATAGATTTAATTGGTGTTATACCAGATGATGAATATATAATTACACAAACAAATAAAGGTGAACCTGCAGTTTCAAACAAAAAAGCACCATCAGGAAAAGCATATATAGAAATTGCTAGAAGAGTTTTAGGTGATAATATTGAAGTGACAATTCCTGGGAGAGATGAAGGATTTTTTGCTAAAATATTAAGCTTTTTTAGAAAAAAATAATTACCAATAGTGGAGGAAATAAGCATGTTTGAAGGCATAATTAGTTTTTTTAAGAAGTTTGGTAAAGCAGAATTGCAAGATACAAAATCAAAAGATATGGCAAAAGAAAGATTACACTTAGTTCTTATGCAAGATAGAGCAAATGTATCTGCAGACTTTTTAGAAATGATGAAACAAGAAATAATAGATGTAATAAAGAAATATATTACTGTTGATGAAAGTGAAATAGATGTTAGATTAACAAATAAAACAAATGAAGATGGGACATCTGGTGCACCAGCTTTATATGCCAATATTCCTATTGTTAGCATAAAAAATGAAAATAAAAAAATGGAAAAGGAAGAATCTAATAATAAAGAAATAAATAGTAAAAAAGAAGAAAAGACTACTAAGAAAAGTGAAGCTAAAAAAGAAGAAAAGCAAAAAGTAAATGACGAGATAAATAAAAGTTCTGAGAAAACAGAGAAAAAATCAGAAAATAAAGAAAACAACGAAAACACTGATAATGAAGAAAATAGCGAAAATAATGAATCGAAAAATAATTCTAAAGAAGATAATAAAAACAAATTAAAGGAAACAGAAATAATTGAAAAAGAAACTAAAGAAAAAGATGGAGAAGATGATAAAAAGAAAAATATAACATCAAAAAAAACAGTGGCAAAAAAAGTTACCAAAAAAACAGTTGCTAAAAAGAAGGCATAACCTAAATATATTTTGGAGATTGTAATATGAAGAAAAAATTATTAAAAAATATCGAATGGGGTATTTTAATTTGTACTATTCTCTTGATTGGAATAGGTATGGTAGCTTTATATTCATCAACTCTGGAGTCAGGATTTGACGAATTAAAAAAACAAGTAATGTGGTTATTAATTAGTATACCAATTGTGATAATGATTGTTTTCTTAGATTATGAATTAATTACAAATGTATCCCAAATTGGATATTGTATTATACTTATATTGTTAGTTTTAGTATTATTTACTACTCCAGTTAATGGTGCAACAAGCTGGTTTGATATAGGTCCTTTTTCTTTTCAACCAGCAGAATTTGCTAAAATATTTGTTATACTATTGCTAGCAAAAGGGATTGTTAAAGTGCAAAAGCAAGACAAAAATGATATTAGTAAACCACTAAAATTATTTTTAGTTTTACTTATTGTCGCAGTTCCAGTATTATTAATTATAAAGCAACCAGATTATGGTACAGCTCTTGCTTTTTTAGTTGCAACTATTTTTATGCTTTTTGTATCAGGAATTAATAAAAAATATATTATAGGAGCAATTTTATCTGTTGTAATTATTGTTCCATTATTATATTTTTTTGTATTACCAGAACATGCAAAAACAAGAATTGATGTTTTTTTAAATCCTAACTTAGATCCAAGAGGTGCAGGATATAATGTTATACAATCAAAACTTGCAATAGGGGCAGGACAGTTTTTTGGAATGGGTGTTACAAAAGGTAACCAAACACAATTAGGATTCTTATATCCTAAAACGACAGACTTCATTTTTTCTGTGATTGGTGAAGAAATGGGATTTATCATAGGTGCAGGTGTTATTGTTCTATATGTAATACTAATTACAAAAGCTATATATGTTGCAAAAACTGCTAAGGATGACTTAGGATCATATATTGCAATGGGAATAGCAGGTATTTTTATGTTCCATATGGTAGAAAATATAGGAATGACGATGGGGCTTTTACCAATAACAGGTGTACCACTTCCATTTGTGAGTTATGGAGGAAGTTCGCTATTAACTAACTTTGTACTTGTAGGTTTATTATTAAATATAAGTGCAAGAAGAAAAAAGGCGATTTTTATAGAATAAGTAAAAAGGTGTTACAGTTTTAAATATAAATAAAGAATTATTAACTAATAATAGGTAAAGGAAGATAATAATGTATATAAAACCTTTAAAAATAGGAAATGTAGTATTAGAAAATAATATAGTATTAGCACCAATGGCAGGTATAACAGACCTGCCATTTAGATATTTAGCTAAAAAATTTAATCCAGGTTTAGTCTATACAGAAATGGTAAGTGCTAAAGCTCTTTTTTATGGTGATGAAAAGACAAAGAAACTTTTAAATATGAGAAATGAAAAAAGACCAATAGCTGTTCAGATTTTTGGCAGTGATGTAGAAGCTATGGTATATGCAACTAAATACTTGCAAGATAAAGCAGATATCATAGACATAAATATGGGGTGCCCAGCACCAAAAGTTGTTAAAAATGGTGACGGAAGTAAATTGTTACTTAACTTGGACTTAGTAGGAAAAATCGTAACAGCTGTTGTAGAGGCATCTAATATTCCAGTAACTGTAAAAATAAGAAAGGGTTGGAATGATGAGAATATAGTGGCAAAGGAAGCAGCAAAAATAATAGAAAAAGCGGGAGCATCTGCAATAACAATTCATGGAAGAACTAGAGAAGAATTTTATTCTGGAAATGCTGATTGGGATATAATAAAGAAGGTAAAAGAAAGCGTTAATATTCCATGTATAGGTAATGGAGATATAAAGTCACCAGAAGATGCTTTAAAAATTTTTAAAGAAACAAATGTAGATGGAATTATGATAGGAAGAGCATCACTTGGAAATCCGTGGATTTTTAAGAATATTATAGACTATCTAGAAAATGGAACATATGATGATTCATTTCCAAATAATAGCCAAAAACTTAAATTAATAATAGAACATATCAATCTGGAAGTAGAAGAAAAAGGAGAAGATATTGGAGTTAAAGAAATGAGAAAACATCTTAGCTGGTATATTAAGAATTTAAAAGATGCAAGTAGAACAAGAGAGAAAATAAATACATTAAAAACAAAACAAGAAGTTATAGATTGTCTTGAAGAATACTTTAAATCAATATGAATATAAATAAAAAAGAATAGATTTTATCTATTCTTTTTTATTTAATAGGAAAAAGCTAAGTATATAAAATAGCTAATGTGTATTTCATATTAAATAAAATAATTACACTAATTTTTATTAAAATTGGCGTATGAAGAAAGAGGCGAACTGCAAAATTTTTCAAAAAGATGGAATTTTGAAGATGTTCGTTTTTATTCTTTAATTGTAATGAAAGAAGGGGATTAAAAATGAAAAATAAAAAAGTTATTATATTTGTTATTGTGCTTGCAATTATTGCAATTATAGTTTTCTTTTTTGTAAAAAACAATTATAAAAAAATTAATATTGGAAATAATATAACTAATAAATCAATTGAGCAAATTGAGGAATATATTTTAAATATTAGTTCATATAAGGCAAGAATTGAAGTAGATGTTATAAGCAATAAAAATGAAAATAAGTATATATTGATGCAAAAATATGTATCACCAAATATATCAAGACAAGAAGTTGTAGAACCAAGCAATATAAAAGGAATTGAAACTATATATGATGGAACAAATTTAACAATTAATAATTCAGGTCTAGGATTAAGTAGTATATATGAGAATTATCAGTATATGGTCGATAATTGTTTATGGATTCGGAAGCTTTATACAAGATTATAAAAATTGTAATGATAAAAGTATTAAAGAAGAAAATAATGAAATTGTAATGGAAACAAAAGTAGAAAAAGATAGTAGATATATATCGTATAAAAAGTTATATATCGACAATAAAACCTATAAGCCAACTAAAATGTTAATACAAGATGTTAACAAAAAAACTATAGTTTACATATCATATAAAGAGATAGAAATAGATAGTTTAAGTAAGGAAGAGGTTTTAGCGTTTCATCTTAAAAATATAGAAATAAAAGATTTCTAAAACATTATTTGAGCTATCATTTTATCTTAAGAAGCTAATATTTAAATATATCAATTAAATAAGATTATAGATATACAAATACTGGGAGTGAAGTAAGATGATAGTAAAAAGAGGAGATATGTTTTATGCAGATTTAAGTCCTGTTGTTGGATCTGAACAAGGGGGAATAAGACCTGTGGTTATAATACAAAATGATGTAGGAAATAAACATAGTCCTACAGTAATAGCTGCAGCTATTACATCTCAGCTTGGAAAAAACAGATTGCCAACACATATAGAAATAGGGCCAGAAAACTGTGGACTTAAAGCTGAATCAGTTGTTTTAGCTGAACAAATAAGAACGATTGATAAAAGCAGATTAAAAGAAAAGATTGGTCATATAGATGATGAATCTGTTATGAACAAAATAAATAGTGCATTAGGAATTAGTTTTGGTCTAGAAGAATGATTTTTGAATTTAGCAAAATTTGTGATACGTTGACGTGTTATGTTAAATTGTGCTATAATATAGTTATGTACTAACATTTTATAATAAATTCCTTTGTCGACTAAGGATTAATCACAGCACTAGTACAAATAAATTTTTGGAGGAAATCAAAATGGCTGTAGATATGGCTGAGACAAGAATTATCGAAATTACAGGAGCAACTGAAAAAGAGGTAGATGAAAAATCAAAAAAAGTTGCTGCTGAAGAACGGGCCAAAAACCCGAATGCATCTGTCTCTATAAAGGAAGGTTTTCATAACTGCGGAGGAGGAATTTTGCTGCCTTCATATCGTGTTATAATAACTTCCTAAGCCTAAAGAGGGGGTCCTGAATGGGACTCCCTCTTTATAGTTTTTATATTAATAGTGATTTATCATTATTCACTATAGATTTATAACAACTTATTTCTTCTGTAATTTTTTTATAACCGAAATTTCTTTATACAATTTATCTATTCTATCTTCACGAATAGATATTGCGTGTTCATATTCTGCAAGAATAGAAAAGTAATTATCTAAAGTTTCATTTTCTCGCAGAAGCTCTTGTATTCCCTCCATATAATAATTTCGTTTTCTTTCAGATTGTGATAAATCCATTTTAGTTTTATATTCATCTATTTGTTTTAATCTTTTTACTTGAGAACTTAAGTATTTTACATATTTATAAAGACCATCTATTTCATAATATATATCATCTATAACTACCTTAAATAAAGCTTTTAATACCTTTAAATTGATTTTGCCAAATTGATAATTCATGTTTAACTGATCTAGCGCTATAGATTTTTTTATGTCTTCTGGTTTAGAATCTTCAATTAATTCATTAAGAGTTTCCGAAATGTTAACATGTGTTTTGTATTGTCTTTTAGAAGTAATTGCATCATATTCATCTGCTACTCTTATAATTTGGGCAACATATGGAATCTCATCTTTTGTAAGACCGTTTGGATATCCAGAGCCATTTAAAGCTTCATGATGGTAAAGTGCACCTGCACTATAGGGTTTTAATTTTTCATCTTTCATACACATCTCATATCCATATATTGTGTGTTTTTTCATAATTTCATATTCTTCATCTGTTAATTTTGAAGGCTTTTGTAATATTGAACTTGGAACCTTTAGTTTACCAATATCATGTAAATATGCACATATTGTAGAGTAAGCTGTAAATTCTTTTCTGCAGTGTAAGTATTCACATATTCTACAAACTAAATTTGCAACATTTTCACTATGTTTTCTAGTTACATTATCTAAAGTACCCAAGATCTGTAATTGCTCTTTTACAGTTTTCTCTAAGTTATATGATCTTAAATTTATTGGACTATAAAAATTAAAATTTTCGTTTTGCATAAATTACCTCTAACTTAATTTTTTTTTTATAATAACATTATTAAAAACATAAATCAATATAGCATATATTAAAATGAATAATATAATACAAACGATTAAGTTAGGAATTATTATTATAAATGTATTTACAAAACATTTTATAAGCAAATATGAAAATACAATCGAAATAATAGGTGCAATAATCCATTTTTTATAATCAATAGAAAAATTGGTAGCCTTTATAAGTTCTCTTAAACTAAGTATGAAGTTTAAGAGTTCACTAATAAAAATTACAATTACATATCCGAGTGATTCCTTTAATAGGAAGTAAAAAGTAAATAAATGTTATACTAGTAAATAAATCTAGTATATTTATACCCATTACTTTTACTTGTTTATCTAGTCCCTTTAATATGCTGTCTATTATGCTATCTAAATACATAAATACAAGTAATGGACATAAAATTTTAATATATTTTGATATTTCTATATTATTATAGAATAATATGGAAAATGAATCTGAAAAACACAGAAAAATTCCAATTATACAAAAAGAAAACATAAATGAATATTTAAATATTAAATTAAGCATTCTATTCATTTTACCATTTTCGCTTCTTGTATTGTAATAAGAAAATTCAGGTACCAAAAGGTTAGCGAAAGTAGTAATTACAATATTCGGAAAAAGTAACAGAGGAAATACCATACCATTAATTAATCCATATTGAGACAAGGCCTCCCTACAACTTAGACCTGATTTTTCTAATCTTAGAGGAATTAGCAGTTGTTTAACTGTAGAAAGACCAGAACGAATATATGAAGTTATTGCTACAGGTACACTTATTCGTAATATTTTTTGGGAAAAATTGCATGTTACAGAACTTCTAGTCTGATTTAATTTCCTTTGATTTAATTTGTACAAAAAATATAATATAAAAAAAGAACAAGCTTCAGATATTGCTTCACCTACTACTAATGAGATGATAGCAAAATCTACTGATTCAGGAGCAAGCAAACTTAATAAAAAACATATAATAGAAATTTTAATAATTTGTTCTAATATTTGTACAAAAGCAGTTTTTTTTACTTGTCTAATAGCAGCAAAATATCCATTAATACAAGAAGACATAGATACAAAGGGAAGTGAAAGTGAAATTACATAAAAAGGAAAGCATGATACTTTGTTATGTAAAAACGTACTTGATATATATGGAGCAAATATAAATAAAGCAAGTGCTGAAAATAGTCCAAAAGCTAAACTAAAGAATAGACATTTTCTAGTAGCGTTTTTTATATTTTTATCATTACCATAAGCTAATTCTTCAGAAACAATTCTGATGCAAGCTAAATTAATTCCTGAAAGAGAAAATGTAACAAAGAAAAAATATACAGACATTACAAGCTCAAATACGCCTACAGATTCACTTCCAATTTTATTTGATATATATATATTAAAAAACATTCCTATAGTTCTTAAAATAAGGGATGTGCAAGTAAGAATAATACCATTAACTAGAAAGAATTTTATTTTTTTCAAATTTATCACCTGACTTATAAAAGTATATGATGAGTGAATTTAAACAATTACCTTTTTATTATTGAAGTGTAAAATAATATGTTTTTGGAGTTTGAGGTAATAGTATGTGATAAAATTATAGGATATTAATGTTTTGTGTTTAAAAAATTTAGCTTGAAAATATCTTCTAAATAGAATAGAATAAATAGCAAGAAGGGAGTGGGATAATGGTACAAAATGTGGAAAACTATATAGAGTTTATTAAAGAAAAACATAAAGGACAAAAAAGAATTCAAGGAACAGAGTATTATTTACATCCAATACAAGTAGCTAACATTTTGAGAGAAAAAGGATTTGATGAAAATTATCAAATTGTAGCACTATTTCATGATTTACTAGAGGATACAAATACTACATATGAAGAGATATTAAGAATTTCCAACAAAAATATTGCTGATGCAGTTGTATTATTATCTAAAGAACCAAATTATATAATGGAGCAATATGTGAAAAAGATAAAAGAAAATGAAATTGCAAAAATGGTGAAATTAGCAGATAGATTACACAATTTATCTGAAGCACATTTTGCATCAAGAAAATTTATAGATAAATATATTAATGAAACTAAGGAATGGTATATAGATTTAGCAAATAAGACTGTTTTTGAGAAAGATATAAATAGAGAATTAGAGAGATTAATTGATTTAAACAATAGTGAAAAATAATAAAATAAATATAAAGATTATAAAATAGAAATTAATTATACACCAAATAAATTTGATAAAAGAAGATTAAATATTGATTCAGGAACTACTAAAGTTGATATAACTAAATATGGTACAGTATCAAGCGTACTTACTAAAGAACTATATAATGATATACATAGTATAATAGAAAATACTGGATATATTAGATTACATACAGATGAAAATATATATCTTTCATTCTATAAAAAAGCAATAACACTAAATTACAATTATAAAAATAAATATGAAACAGATAATATACATTATAAATATGAAAAATATTATGAAGTAAAATTAGAAAATAAAACATATGAAGAAGTAATAAAGGAAATAATGAATAATTATGATAGATACTGATTTACAAATATATAGTATATGTATTTTTATATCATTTATATTAAATATAATAGTTATATGTTTGCTTAACAAAAATAAAGACAGACTTATATATTATATGCTTATATATGAGAATATTGGCTTTATATATGGAGGAAAACTATTTACATATTTAACTAACTTAAATAAATATGACAGTTTTGATTTTCTAAGAATAGGTTTTTCATCATTAGGTAGTCTAATAGGAGGCATATTATTTCTTATATTATTTTGTATTCAATTTAAAAGAAATATAAAAGAAACATTAACTCTATTTATAAAGCCTATACCTCTTATGTATGCAGTAGGTAAACTGGGATGCTTTTTAGTGGGATGTTGTTATGGAATAAAATATAATGGACCATTTAGTATAGTATATAATTATGCATCTAATGGTATAAATGGTATAAGATTATTTCCAGTACAATTAGTAGAGAGTATAGCCTTTATGATCATATTTATTTTAATAATAAAAAAGAAAGTAAATGTATATAAAACTA
>ENA-ORMX01001549-ORMX01001549.1-human-gut-metagenome-genome-assembly--contig:-NODE-1549-length-14804-cov-5.241101_pt1 | contig 14804 bp, 9 predicted proteins | sample MGYA00242108_ERZ509007 | MGnify/ENA primary metagenome ERZ509007 (study PRJEB26280, sample SAMEA2338745) | human gut metagenome | biome: human gut; feature: human-associated habitat; material: faeces...
CATCTGGCTTGAATCACAAATGATTCATGTTGCATTGTTTAGTTTTCAAAGAACAGCTTTGTCTTTCGAAGCTCTCGCTTCAAGTGACTCATTTATTGTACCGCATCTCTTTCGGACTGTCAAGAACTTTTTTATTTTTCTTTTTTGTCTGAAAGGTGGCCGTCCTGCATGACCTGTAAGTGTTTCCACTCAAGGAACCTTGTCTTACATTTCGTGCTGGCCGGTATCTCGCGGCGACTTGTATTATATTACAGGAGTTGCGCCCATTTGTCAACAGCTTTTCCGAAAAAAATCACAAAAAATCCCGCACCACCGTCGAGCCTCACGGCTCAACGGTGAATGCGGGATCCCGGCATCCATTTTACCTGATTTGACATGTGGGTCCGACTGCATCTTACCTACAAGACGGGTGCAAAGCTCACGTCGACGGACCTTCCGTGTAAGCCTCAGCGTCGATGACGACATCGTCATCAGCCTCGGAGATCTTGTAGTTGCCGCGCGGTGTGCCGCGACGCTCAAGGTCGCGTACAATGGCCGTGCCTGCGCCAGAGCTGAGCTCAGTCAGTGAAGCAGCACTCTGTGCATGAGCGCAGCCAGCCAGACCACCAGACGGGATCGACATCGCCACGGCGAAGAACGCCACGAGGAAGATTCCTGTCCTGGATATCATTCTGCCCATACTCTCACCTCATTCTCTCACCACCGGCAAGACAAGGAGCTTTGCCAGCGGAGCCAACCATGCCCCGATAAAGAGAAAACAGGCTGCATGAATCCATACAGCCTGCTCGGGAATATCCAGTCCGGTCCTCACCGGTCAGCCAGGGTCAGTCACCAATCAGTTCCATGGCCCAATAGTAGTGACCATCATTGCCTCTCACACAAGATACACCCATCTTTGTGAAATGATGGTTAAGGAGATTTGCGCGATGCGTCGGGGAACCCATCCAAGCGCGAACGATCTTTTTAGCATCCACTACGCTGCTGATGGCAAGGTTTTCACCAAACCAGGAGCAGGACGCACCATTCAAAACCGATTTGACAGGGCTGCCGTCCGGGCGCTGATGCGCGAACAAGATGCCCGCTTCCTGAGCCCGGGTCCCAGCCGCCTGGTCAAGATAAACAATCCCGCTTAACGGCTGGATGCCGGCTGCCGTACGTTCAAGATTGACTTCGTTCAAGACTTCATCCTGAAGGCTGGCCGCAAAAGCCGTGCTCGATGCAAAAACGATACATGCCATGACGAGTAAAGTCATGATCTGCCGCAAGGTTTTCATATTGGCCGCCTCTTTCGTTACGATAGTTTGACTTGAGAGCACTTGGTCTCCAAACCACCTTGCGCTGCCTTCATCAGGCTGTCATCCATATCGCTCCGAAACTTAAGCAGATCCGCTACCGCTGTGGGCGCTGCGCGACCACAGGGCATGTTCGCACCGATTCAGTTTTGTCTGGTTTATCCTTACTATTTATAGTTTACCATACATATTTTATTGGGTCAATCCAATTCCCTACATTAATGTAGATTCTCAAAGTGGACGTAGACACCATCGAGGTCTTCAAGCAGGATGCCCATCTCGCTGAAACCAGCGTGGAGAGCTTCTGCCGAAAGCTCGACGTTGTTCTTGACGTCGCCCGTGCGAACGAGTGCGAGAGCAGCATCGTCGGTCGGCATGATGCGGAAGACGGAACCGTCATAGACCATGCGGAACATGCCCGTGCCGTCCGTCGTCGTCAGTGCCTTCGTGTACTCGCGGTACTGCGTCTTCGGCTGATTTGGTTCCGGCAGGCACTTGCCCGTCGGCTCAAGGCGAACCTTGTCCGGATCCGCTGCGACATCGTACGTGCCGTAATGCGAGACCTGGCCAGACTCGACCTTGAAGAACGGAAGTTCAGCACTCGCCAAACCTGCGACGCGCTCGACGCCCGGTACACCATGGTTGCCCATGTTGCTCGTCCAGGAGCCAGAACCATCGAGATTCGACGGGTTATGCGGGTCGATATCCGGCTTCGTCGGCACCGTCGGCGAGAGCGTGATCAGGCCGCCGTAGTTGTAACGGTAGTTGCCTGCCACATCGCCCGTGACGATTGGCGTGCCGTTGATGTGCGCCACGACTCCGTACTGGTTGCTGCCCAGATCGTTGCCCGGCGTGTAGTCCGCATCGACATGCTCGCCATAGGCCAGCTGTGCATCGATGTCCGGATCTACCGTGTAGGTAACGTCTGCGAGCGTGTTGCCCGTACCGGAGACGAAGAACGTGACATCCTTCGGGTCGATCTTCACATCAGCCTCACCACCCGTGATCGTGTAGTTGTTGAGGAAGTCTGCACCCGAGAGTTCCGTGCCGAAGTGGTACGTGTTGACATCATTCGTCTTGGTGTTGCCATCCAGATAAGCTCCGCCATAGTCGCCATAGTCGAAGAGGAACCCAGTCGGAAGGTCGCCATTGACAAGACCCTTGACCTCAGAAGTCGTCTCCTTGACCGTGCCGTACTCCGTCTCGACGCCTTTCGTCTCGATCGTAAGCTCGGCCGGCGTGACGCTTGCCGTATTCTCGAACGTTTTGCTCGTTGCGCCATCTGCGAACTGGTAGTTGCCATTCATCGCTTCGCTGAGCTCGACCGTCGTATCGTAGATGTTCTTGCCGACATCCTTCGTGACCTTGCCTTCGCCCGCGGCCGCCAATGCACTGGAATCCGTGATAGCCAGTTCATACGTGCCATCGCCATTGGCACCTGTAAAGGTTGCCGTGCCGAATGCATCTTTCTGGCCATACTTCGTCGTGTAGAGGGGCGAACCATCGAGATTGACGACTTCCTGGTCCGTAATCGTGTACGGCGTGATGTTGACATAGTTCGTACCATCATCGTGGACGTTGTAGTTCCGCAGGACGTCGCTCTCACTGTTGAGCGTTGCCTTGTAGTTGTACTTGCCGACGTTGTTCGTCTTCGTCAGTTCATCATTATCCCCATTTTGTCCAACAACAAAGAACAGGCAGTCCCCTGATGGAGACTGCCTGCTGAAGAGACGTGTCAGTCTTTGATGTTCGTGATGATGCGGCCGAGACGCGTGCCAGAAAAGAGGTTCCAGGTCCACTTGATGGCGACCGTGAAGTTGGCATGAGCACCGGCGAGGCGCAGGAGGTGGACGAACATCCATGCGCACCATGCGAGGAAGCCCGTCATCTGCGGGTTCATCTTCGTCTTGTCGACGACGGCCTCGCCGCGGCCGATCGTGGCCATGGAGCCGAGGTCCTTGTAGTGGAACGTCGCGAGGTCCTGCTGGCCGCGGATGAGCTTCATGATGTTGTCATGCGCCGTCTGTGCCTGCTGCATGGCGACCGGTGCAACCGTCGGCAGCGGGCGCTCCGTGCCGTGCTGATAGTGTGCGCAGTCGCCGATGGCGAAGACGCAGTCGCTGCCCTCGACCTGCAATTTCTCGTTGACGATGATGCGGCCGCCGCGGTCGACTTCGCCGCCGCAGTCCTTGATGAACGGCACGGCCTTGACGCCTGCGGCCCAGATGACGGTCTGCGTCGGGATCGTCGTGCCGTCCTTGAGTTTGAGGTCATTGCCATCGTAGCCAACGACCTGTGTATTGAGCATGACGTCGACGCCCTTCTTGCGCAGGACCTTGACGGCGTGCTCGCGCAGGTTCGGAGCGACCATCGGCAGGACATTGGCCGTGGCCTCGATAAGCTTGACGCTGACTTCGCTGAAGTCGAGGTTGTGGAACTCCTTCTGCTGGATGCCGAAGAGCTCCGTCAGGGCGCCGGATTCCTCGATGCCCGTCGGGCCGCCGCCGACGACGACGAATGTCAGCATGCGGCGGCGGACCTCCGGGTCCGTCTCCTTGTTGGCGCGCTCGAACATATGCAGCACGTGGTTGCGGATGTGCAGGGCTTCCTGCAACGTCTTCATGCCGTAGGAGTGCTCCTCGACTTCCTTCATGCCGAAGTAGTTCGTCGTCGCACCGGCAGCGAGAATCAGGTAGTCGTAGGCGAGCTCGCCGTGGTTCGTCAACAGGACCTTGCGCGCCTGGTCGACACCCTCGGCCTTGGCCATGAAGAACTCCACGTTCTTGCACTTGCGGAAGAACGTGCGGACCGGATAGGCGATCTCGTCCGTCGAGAGGACAGCCGTTGACACCTGATACAGCAGCGGCTGGAAGAGCTGGAAATTGTGGTGGTCGACGAGCATGACGTCGACGTCTTCCTTTGCGAAGAGCTTGGCGAGCTTGACGCCGCCGAAGCCTGCACCGACAATGACAATACGTGGTCTCTTCTGATTCTGCTGATCTGCCATGGTAAGTCCTCCCCTAAGACACTCACATAAACGAAAGAATAAATAATTGCATAATTGTAGTGAAAGTGAAAAAATTAACTTGATACGGTAAAAAAATACGCTCATGTAAATTTTTTCACATACGTGACGATGACCGTGCCTTGTGCTCGCAGAGAACGTGCTTTTTTTAACTTATCGGATAGCACCTGACTCTGCTCGGTTCCTCTTCACGATTTCTATCATAGCACGTTTCACGCGCATTGCAAGTCATTTCGCGCATTTTTTCACAAACTTATTGTTCCGTTCTATTTTTCAATCAATTTTGCCTTTATTTTGTCACCATGCGTCATGGCTATGATTCATCATGCATAGCAGGAATGTAAAAAGGACTGGCTCCGGCGCGCGATGTGCGTGGAGACAGTCCCTCGTGATCTCAATTCAATAGCGCTTGCGCTTGACGGACGAGTCGTAGCCGAGCTGCTCGCGGTACTTCATGACGGTGCGGCGCGAGAGCGCGATGCCCCTCTCTTTCAGCAGCGTGCAGAGCTTCTGGTCCGACAGCGGCTTCTTGGGGTCCTCACCCTTGATGAAACTCTCGATGACCGACTTGGCCTGAGCCGCGGCGACGTCCTCCCCCGTCTCAGTCCGCGCGCTGCGCGATGTGAAAAGGCTGCGCAGTGCGACGACGCCCGTCGGCAGCTCGGCGTACTTGTTGGCGACGGCGCGGCTGACAGTTGACTCGTGCACGCCGATGGTGTCGGCCACATCCTTCATCGTCATCGGCTCGAGGGAGGCGGGCCCCTTCTCGAAGTAAGCCGGCTGGCGCCGCACGATCTCCTCGACGACGCGGCGAATCGTCGTGCGGCGCTGCTCGATGCTGTTGATGAGCCAGGCGGCCGCGCGCAGGCGGCTCGCGATGTACTTCTGCGTCTTCTTGTCAAAGGTGTCGGACTGTCGGTAGAGCGCGGAGATGTGGAGTTTCGGCACGCCGGCCTCTTCGACTTCGACCTCATAGCCCTTCTCGCCCTTCCGGATGATGACATCCGGCGTGATGTAGGTGGAATCCGCCGCGCCGTACGCGGCACCGGGCTTCGGATTGAGGCGGCGCACGATGTCGACGGCCATCTGAACATCGGCGGGCTGCACGTGCTCGGCGGCAGCAATTTCCTTGAGCCGGTGTGCAGCGACTGCATCGAGATGGCGGTCGATGATGGCGGCGACGAGCCCTTCATAGATGCCGCTGCGCTGGGCCTGCAGGCGCAGGCACTCGGCGAGGTCGCGCGCGCCGACGCCAGCCGGCTCGAAGCTCTGGATGACCGCGAGAATGCGCAGGACCTCTGCCTCGCTGCACCCCATTGCGCGGGCCGCCTCCGCCGTCGGCAGCGTCAGGTAGCCGCGGCTGTCGAGTGAACCGACGAGGAAGGTCGCCACGGCGCGCTCGCTCTCATTCTCGGTGAACGTGAAATTGACCTGCTCGAGCAGCTCCTCCTCCAATGTCGCGTGAAGCGGTGTCGGCGCATCGAACTGGTGCTCGTCTTCATCGGTGAAGTAGGCCGGCTGCTTGCTGCCGCCGTCGAGGTAGTCGGCGAGCGCCCGGACGTTCACGCTGCCGTCCTGCGCATAGCGTTCCCGACGCCCTGTCGAGTACTCCATCTCGAGCACGGGGTTCTCCAGGTATTCTTTTTCAATGGTCGCGCAGAGGTCCTGTGCGGAGAGCTGCAGGATCTCGATGGCCTGCTGCAGCTGCATCGTCATCGCCAGATGCTGCGAGAGATTCATGCAAAGTGACTGCTCGATGGTCTTCACCCCCCTTCTCGTGTCTTTTTATTGACTATCATTATAGCATACCCGCATAAAAAATCCACTGCACCAATGGCACGGGTGCAGTGGATTGCATGTGTGACAGTCAGACCGTCGGATAGTCAGGTTTGGCGGATTGCCTTATGCCTGCTGCTGCGACATGGCAGCGGCGATGGCGGCGCCGAGACCCGAACCGCCGTTCTCGAGTACGGTGTCGACAAGCGGTGCCGACTCACCGAGCAGCTCGGAGAGGGCGCGCATGATGTTCTCTTTCGCCAGCGGCATCTTCTCGTAGACGGAGCCGTCGATGGCGATGTGCTGCTTCTTGATGGCTTCATCGCCAACCAGCTGCCAGATGATGCCGACATAAGTAGCCGTCACGAGGCGTGCCGAGCGGACGACGAGTGCCGATGCGAGCTCCTGCAGACGCTGGCGGTCGACTTCTTCAAGGTCGTGGCCCGTCTTGGCGCTGACGATGCGGCCGACTTCCGAGAGGCCCGCCGTCTCATCGAAGATGATGTTGCTCATGTCAATGCTCGTGAAGCCGTACTTCTTACCCTTCTCACCGAGCAGCTCAGCGATAGCCATGCCGAAGAGCTCGCCCATGTAACGGCCGGAAACCATCTTCTCGAGGCGCTGCTCGCCCGGCTTCTCGGACTGAGCATCAAATTCTGCGTCAAAGCGGTTCGGCGCAAGCTTCATGAATCCGCCGGACTCGAGGTTCAGGATCATCGGGCGCTCTGCCTTGCCCTTGAACGGCTCGAAGTAGCAGGTGTTGTGGCCTGTCGCATAGATGGAGCCGATGTAGGTGTCGGCCTGCTTGTAGGCAGCGGCGAGCAGAACGGCGACCGTGTCGTTGATGACAGCCGTCGGCTCGACATTGTCGATGCCCTGGCGGTGCAGCGCTTCCTTGAGCAGGTCATTGACGACCTTGCCCTCGACGCCTGCCGTAGCGAATTCCTTCGTCCAGATGATGAGCTTTGCGTTGTAGAGGTCCGTCTGCTCAGATGGGAAGGAGAAGGTGTGGCCAAGCAGATACTTCGTCGTGTGATCGCCCTCGATGGCCTCATCGACGAGTTCTGCGATGAAATCGAACTGCTGCTCGGCCGTCGAGCCCTCGCCGACGAAGTCGTAGACGCCCTCGACGCGCAGCGGCTTGGCGACTTTCTTCAGGACTTCGAACTTGCCGTGACCGTCGAGGCGGATGCGCAGGACGCGGACATTCGTGCCGCCGAAGTCGAGTGCGAGGTACTCGCCCGTCTCCTCGCCCGTCGGCAGGCCGACGTACGACTTGAGCATGCGCAGTGACGAGGCGGACGGGTCATCGAGGCCCTGGCGCAGGTCATAGCGGAAGTCGGCCGCGACTTCGTGGAGGCGCGTCCCGTCAATCTTGAATTCCTCGATGATCTCAGCAAACTGGTTCTTGTCAAATGCCATGATTACCTTCCCCTTTATAGTTGAATAGAGATAAATGATTAGCGTCTTGAACAGTGGTTCAGGAGTCCTGCTGCTCGGCGATCTCCTCAAGATACGCCCAGCGCTCCATGAGGTGGTCGAGCTCTGCGGCGAGGCGCGTCTCCTCGCGTCCAAGCTCTGCGAGGCGCGTGTAGTCGGATGCATTCTGCTGCATCTCGAGGCGGACGACCTTGAGCTCGCCTTCCTTGCTGGCGATGACGCCCTCGATCTCCGCGTACTCCTTCTGCTCGCCAAAGCTCAGGCGGCGTTTCGCTTCGTGCGCGGGACGCTCCTGCGCCTTCTTGGGCTCGCACTCCTTCTTGCCACCCGCTTCCTGTGCAGTCTGAGCCTTCTGAGCATTCTCGGCCTCTTCCTCGCGCTCTTTCTCCTTGTAGTAGGAGTAGCCGCCCGCGTAGAGGCGCAGGCTGCCGTCGGGCTGATAGACAAAGACTTTGTCGGCCAGCCGGTCGACGAAGAAGCGGTCGTGCGAGACAAAGAGGATGGCGCCGCGGAAGTCGTCGATGAACGACTCGAGCACGGCCATCGTCTCGAGGTCGAGGTCGTTCGTCGGCTCATCTAAGAGCAGGACGTTCGGCTCCTCCATCAGGATGCGCAACAGGAAGAGGCGGCGCTTCTCGCCTCCCGACAGCCGCGCAATCGGCGTCCACTGGAGCTCGCCCGGGAACAGGAAACGCTCCATGAGCTCCTTGGCCGAGATGCGCGAGCCGTCCGCGAGCGTGATGGCGCGCGCGGCCTCCTGGATGTACTCGATGGCGCGCAGGCGCTCGTCCATGCTGACGGCGCGCTGCGTGAAGTAGCCGATCTTGACCGTCTGGCCAATCGTCACCGTACCGCTCGTCGGCTGCAGGCGCCCCGCAAAGATATTGAGGAGCGTCGACTTGCCTGTGCCGTTGCGGCCGAGGATGGCCACGCGGTCATTGCGCAGGACGGTGTAGGAAAAGTCGCGGATGATTGTCCGGCCGCCCACCTCGTAACTCACATGGTCGAGCTCGATGACGGTACGCCCGAGGCGGCTGCCCGCGAGCCCGATCTCGACCGTGCTGCGGTCGAGGTCGACCTTCTTGTTCTTGACCTCCTCGTAGCGCTCGATGCGGGCGCGCTGCTTCGTCGAGCGGGCTTGTGCGCCGCGGCGCAGCCACTTGAGCTCGTTGCGCAGGAAGTTCTGGCGCTTCTGCTCGCTGACCTCCTCGCGCTCGATGCGCGCTTCTTTCTGCTCGAGAAATGAAGAGTAGTTGCCCGTGTAGGTGTAGGCACTGCCCTTGTCGAGCTCGAGGATCTTCGTCGCCGTGTTGTCGAGGAAGTAGCGGTCATGTGTGACCATCAGGAGCGCGCCCTTCTGGCCCCTGAGATACTCCTCGAGCCAGGCGATTGTCTCGCTGTCGAGATGGTTTGTCGGCTCGTCTAAAAGAAGCAGGTCACACGGCTGGATGAGCGCCGTCGCGAGAGCCAGGCGCTTCTGCTGGCCGCCCGAGAGCGTGCCGGCCTTGGCCGTATAGTCGCCGATGCCGAGCTTCTGCAACACGGTCTTGGCCGTGCTCTCGACCTGCCAGCCGTCGAGCTCGTCAATCTTCTCCGCATACTGCATGATGCGCTTCTGTATCGCGGGGCTCTCAGGGTCCTTGGCCGCCTCAGCCAGTGCGAGTTCGTAGCCGCGCAGGGCATCCATCAAGGGCGTCATGCCGCGAAAGACCTCCATGAGCACCGTGTGCTCCGGGTCAAAGACCTTGTCCTGCGCGAGGTACTCGATGCGCAGACCGCGCATCGTGACCATCGTGCCGTCATCGACGGGCACGAGACCTGCGATGGCCTTGAGGAACGTCGACTTGCCCGTGCCGTTGACACCGACGATGCCGACCTTGTCCCCCGCGTCCATGCTGAGGTTGACCCCGGCAAACAGCTGCTTCTCGCCGTAACTCTTCGTGAAATTTTCAAGTGTAATGATCATCTGTTATCTTCCTGTTTCCACCTGATACGTCTTATTATACTGTCTTTCTCCCGAAAATCCTAGTACAGGAAATGGAATGAGATTCTTACGGCATATCGACGATCTCATCGTGCTCCTTCACGAGGTCCTCGGCGCAGTGGATGAGCACGCGCGTAATGCGCACGCCGTCCACTTCCTCGACGTAAAAGAGATTGCCGCCGGACGCCGCCATCTGGCCGACGCGCGGCGCCTGGCCGATCTGGTCGTAGAGCCAGCCGCCGACAGTGTCGACGTCCTCGTCCTCGATGTCGATCTCCAAGATATCCTCGAGTTCTTCGAGCAGCATCTTGGCGTCGACCGAGAAGATGCGCTTGCCGCGGCGCTCGGCCGTCGGGCGCTCCTCGTCGAACTCATCCTGGATGTCGCCGACAATCTCCTCGACGATGTCCTCGATGGTCACCATACCGGCTGTGCCGCCGTATTCGTCGACGACGATGGCCATCTGCGAGCGCTGCTTCTGCATCGTCTTGAGGAGCACGCTGACATCCATGCTCTCCGGCACGATCAGCGCCTTGCGCGCCAAGCGGCGCAGGTTGGGCTTGCGCCCCTCCGCCATGACACGCATGAGGTCCTTGACGTGCAGGAAGCCGACGATATGGTCCTTGTCCTCATGGCAGATTGGGTAGCGCGTGAGCTGCTCTTCGAGAATGATGTGGAGATTCTCGTCCATAGTGTCCTCGAGGTAGAGGCAGACCATGTCCGTGCGCGGCGTCATGATCTCGCGGACGTTGAGGTCCGTGAAGTCGAAGACGTTGTCGACAAAGTCGACCTCCGTGTCGTCGATGAGGCCCTGGCGGTGGCTCTCCTCCATGAGCAGGCGTATCTCTTCCTCGGTGTGGGCGTCGTCGCCCTCCGAAGCCGTGTGGAAGCCCATGCGGTGTGCCACCCAGTTGGCTACGTGGTTGAGCAGCCAGACGAACGGGTACATGACGCGGTGGAAGACGAGCATCGGCAGGGCCACGCTCAGCATGATCTTCTCGACGTTCTGGATGGCCATCGTCTTCGGCGTCAATTCGCCGAGCACGATGTGCAGGCCCGTGATGATGGAGAAGGCGAGCGCCAGTGCAATCGTGTGGCCGATGACATCATCGAGTCCGATGGCGTGCGTGATCGGCAGGATCAGCGTCGCGACGGCCGGTTCGCCGACCCAGCCGAGGCCGAGCGAGGCGAGCGTGATGCCGAGCTGTGTCACGGAAAGAGATGCGTCAAGGTGGTCGGTCAGCTTCTTGGCGTACTTCGCCTGACGGCTTCCCTCCTGGATGAGCGTCTCGAGACGCGAGGGGCGTATCTTGACGCAGGCAAACTCTGCCGCGACAAAGAAGCCGTTCATCGCGATGAGGAAGAAAACGAGCAATAACTGGAATAATATGGGCACAATGTCCAAATCAGAGGAACCTCCTAAGTCCTAAAAAATCGAAAAACATAAAACGCAAAAACACCGCGTGACAGTCACGCTTCTTTTCTTGATGCTTTCTTGATGCTTTACTTATTGTGTTTCCTGGCCGGTCTTGCCGCGCGCGGGCCATGCTGACGGGTCTGCTTCCCTTTTTTTGCTGGAACAGCCGCCTTGGCATGTGGCAGCCGCTCGAACTCGATGCCGAGCTTCTTGCCGAGCTGCTCGAGCTTGACGGCCTCCTTGAAGTCAATCAAGGTGATGACGGCACCCTTGCGGCCGGCGCGCGCCGTGCGGCCAGCGCGGTGCTGGTAGACCTGCGCGCTCTCCGGGAAGTCGAGGTTGATGACGTAGTCGACGGCCGGGATGTCGAGGCCGCGCGCCGCGAGGTCCGTCGACAGGAGCAGCTGGGCGCGGCCGCCCTTGATGGCGGCGATGGCCGACTGGCGCGACTGCTTGGCATCCTTGCCGAGAAGCGACTCCGCGCGGATGCCCTCGTAGCGCAGCTTCGCGAGCGTCTGCTCGGCCGCGAACGTCCTGTTGATGAAGACGAGGCCGCGCTCGATCGGCAGGGAACGCGTGAGCTTGCGCACGCGCTCGATTTTCTCGCGGAACGGTACGGTGACGAAGTAATGATGGCAGGCGGCCATCTCCTCGACCGACGCCTCGACCTCGATGCACTCCGGATGGCCGAGGAACGAAGCGCGGTCGCGCGCCTTCTTCGGGTCGGTCGCCGAGAACATCAAGGCCTGGCGGTCTGCCGGCAACAATTTTACGACATCGGCTGTCGTCATGTCGTTCTGGTCGTCGAGCAGGCGGTCGAACTCGTCGAGCACGAGGAAGCGCACGCCAGCGAGCTTGAGCTTGCCCTTGCGCGCGAGCTCACAGATGCGGCCGCCCGAGCCGACGACGAGCTGCGGTTTCTCCTTGAGCTTGTCGATCTGGCGCGCGATGTTCGCGCCGCCGATGAGGCCCTGCACGCGGATGCCGAGGCCTGCCTTCTGGCTGAGCTCGCGCGCCTCGCCAGCGATCTGCATCGCCAGCTCATACGTCGGGGCCAGCACGACGGCCTGTGTCTCGCGGCGGTCCTTGTCGAGCTGCATGAGGATGGGCAGCAGGTAGGCGAGCGTCTTGCCCGTGCCCGTCGGCGCCACGCCGAGGATGTCCGTGCCAGCGAGGATTTTCGGGATGGCCTGCTGCTGGATGGGCGTCGGCTCCTTGATATTCTTGTCGGCGAGGACTCCTGCGAGTGCCTCGCTGACGCCTAAGTCGCAAAATGTTGTCATATATTCTCCTTAATATAAAACAGATATCACTTCAAGAGCGGCTTACCGTGGTCGTCATCGAAGGTCGCCGTGCACCGCGGGTAGTTCGAGCAGCCCCAGAAGACGCCGTTCTTGCCGTGGATGCTGCGCAGATGACCCTCGCGGCAGCGCGGGCAGAGGAAGCTCGACGAGGCCACATCCTTCTCCATATGCTCCATCGGGCTGGCCGAGTACTTGGGCTTGTCGGCCCAGGACTGCCAGGAGGAGGTCTTTTGCTGCTGTGCTGCATAGCTCTTCTCGTCGGCCTCCATGCGCGCGGCGTAGTCGTCGGGCAAGAAGAGCGCGTTGAGCGCGGCGATATCGTCGTACGGCTCAGCCCCGCTGTACGAGCGGCTCGCTGCAGGAGCATCAGCCTGACGCGACTGCCAGGCCATCGCAGTGGCCGAGACGGCCGCTGGCGCTGCTCTTCGCGGCCTGCGCGCGAGGCGCGCTTTCGCGTCCTCAAGGTCGGGCTTGCCCTCCTTATCGTTGCAGGTCATGCGGCACTTCGGGTAGTTCGAACAGCCCCAGAAGACGCCGTTCTTGCCCTTGCGCTTCGTCAGGACGCCCTGATGGCAGCGCGGGCAGACGTTCTCGCCCTTGACCTCCATGTGGACGTCACCTGCCTTCGCGCAGAGCTTGCGCGTGAAGGCAATCTGCCCCTGCAGGAAGTCGGCAAGGCTCTCCCCGCCTTCCGACATCGAGTGGAGCTTGTCCTCCCAGATGGCCGTCGAGTCGGGGTACGTGAGCTCGTCGGGCAGCGCGTCGACGAGCAGATAGGCCGCAGGCGTCGGCACGAGGTACTTCTTCTTGCCCTCGGCCTTCATGAACTTGCGGCGGATGAGGTCGTCGATGATCGTCGCGCGCGTCGCCTCTGTGCCGATGCCGTAGACGTCCTTGAGCTGCTTCTTCGCTTCAGGATTCTTGACATACTTGTGGATCTCCTTCATGCCGGCCAAAAGCGTCGATGCCGTGAAGCGCGTCGGCGGCTTCGTCATCTTCTCTAGCATGCGGCCGCGCTTCCAGGCCACGTCATCCTTCTTCTTCATGGCCGGCAATGTCTTGGCGTTCTCTTCCTTCTCGTCCTTGTCTTCCCTGTCATCTCCCTCGTCGGTCTCCTGCTTCTTTTTCTGCGACTGGTACATGACCTTCCAGCCGAGGTCGCGCTCCGTGCGGCCACTGGCCGTGAACGTCTCCTCTTTATAGCAGACCTCGACCTTCGTCTGGTCGTAGGTGTGGACGGGGTAGAACTGCGCGAGGTAACCGCGCGCAATGAGGTGGTAGAGATTGCGCTCCTCCTGCGTCATCTTCGTGACATCGGCCTGCACCGTCGTCGGGATGATGGCGTGGTGCGCCGAGATCTTCTTGTCGTTCCAGGCGCGGCTCTTCTGGCGCGGATTGGCTGCCGGCACCCATGCGGCGATCTGCGCGTCGCCGGCCTTCGCGAGATGCGAGAGGATGGTCGCAGCATCACTGAGCTGGTTTGTCGGCAGGTATTCGCAATCCGAGCGCGGATACGTCGTGAGCTTCTTCTCGTAGAGCTTCTGCGCCGTGTCGAGGACGAGCTGCGGCGCGTAGCCGAAGCGCTTGCCCGCAAGCACCTGCAGCGTCGAGAGCGAGAACGGCAATGGCTGCGGCTCCTGCTTCTTCACCTTCTGGTACGATGAGATCACGGCGTCATGCGGCATCGCCTCGAAAAAGGCGAGCTTCTCGTCCGCGATCTTCTTGTCGACGAGGCGATTCTCGCTGTCGAGCCCCGCCATCGTGTCCTGCGGCTTCCACTGCGCCTCGAAGCTGCCGTTTGCATGCTGGAAGGTGCCGCGGATGAGGTAGTAGGTCACGGGCTTGAAGTTCTCGATCTCGCGCTCGCGGCGCACGACGAGCGAGAGCGTCGGCGTCTTGACGCGGCCGATTGGCAGCACAAGGCGCTCATGGCCGGCGCGGCGCGCGGCCAATGTGTAGGCGCGCGAGAGATTCATGCCGATGAGCCAGTCGGCGCGGGCTCTGGCAAGTGCCGACTGCTTGAGATTGAAGAAATCGCGGTTGTCGCGCAGGCTCGCATTGGCCTTCTTGATGCTCTTCTCGTCGAGCGCGTTCAAGAGGATGCGGCGCACGGGCTTCTTGTTCCCGAGATAGTCGAGCACCTCGTCGACGAGCAGCTGGCCCTCGCGGTCCGGGTCACCGCCGTGCACGATCTCGTCAGCCTTCTCAATGAGCGACTTGACGATGGCGAACTGCTTCTCACAGTCCTTGGCAACAAAAAGCTTCCAGTGCTCGGGGATGATGGGCAGGTCGTCGGCGCGCCAGCGCTTGTATTTCGGATCGTACTCCTCAGGCTCCGCCTGGCGCAGGATGTGGCCGAAGAGCCAGGTCACGACGCCGTCCTTCGTCACGAGGTAGCCATCATGGCGCGCGATGGGCCCCGTCAGGCACTTGGCGAGCTCGCGGCCCACACTCGGTTTCTCGGCAATATAAAGACGCAAGAGTCTTGCGGCCTCCTTTCAATTCAATATACAGCAGTTTACAGCTTTTGAGACATAATAAAATCACGTAGTCCCTGCCGGTGTAT
>ENA-ORMX01001554-ORMX01001554.1-human-gut-metagenome-genome-assembly--contig:-NODE-1554-length-14777-cov-28.229181_pt1 | contig 14777 bp, 15 predicted proteins | sample MGYA00242108_ERZ509007 | MGnify/ENA primary metagenome ERZ509007 (study PRJEB26280, sample SAMEA2338745) | human gut metagenome | biome: human gut; feature: human-associated habitat; material: faeces...
TTGCTCAGGATATTATAAATAATGTTAAACTAAAGTGTTGCGGAATTAAGGATAAATAATATAAACATGGAAAAAAACAGAAAAAAACAAATCGTAGTTTTGAGTATAGCTTTAGTTTGCATTTTCATCTTGGTATTTTCATTGTTCCATAAATCAGCGACAAAAGATAGCGCAAATCCTCCTTTAACAAATGTTTTGACTGATAGCATTTCTCAAATTGTCTCAGCTTGTCCTGGCGAAATTGGTGTGGCGGTTATTGTTAATAACAGAGATACGGTTAAGGTCAATAATAAGAGTGTTTATCCTATGATGAGTGTGTTTAAGGTTCATCAGGCATTAGCTCTTTGTAATGACTTTGACAATAAAGGAATTTCACTTGATACCTTAGTAAATATAAATAGGGATAAACTTGACCCAAAGACTTGGAGTCCTATGCTGAAAGATTATTCAGGGCCAGTCATATCATTGACAGTGAGAGATTTGCTGCGTTATACTCTTACTCAGAGTGACAACAATGCAAGCAACCTTATGTTTAAGGATATGGTTAATGTCGCTCAAACAGATAGTTTTATAGCCACACTCATTCCTCGTTCAAGTTTTCAGATAGCTTATACGGAAGAGGAAATGTCGGCTGACCATAACAAGGCTTACTCTAACTATACATCTCCTCTTGGTGCTGCAATGTTGATGAATCGTTTGTTTACTGAAGGTCTTATCGATGATGAGAAACAAAGTTTCATTAAGAATACGTTAAAAGAATGCAAAACAGGTGTAGATAGGATAGCAGCTCCACTTCTTGATAAAGAAGGGGTTGTAATAGCACATAAGACAGGTTCTGGTAATGTCAATGAAAATGGTATTCTTGCAGCTCAGAATGATGTAGCCTATATATGTCTGCCTAATAAGGTCTGCTATACCTTAGCTGTATTTGTTAAGGATTTCAAGGGAAATGAATCACAAGCGTCACAATATGTTGCGCATATATCAGCTGTAGTATATTCTTTATTAATGCAAACTTCAGTAAAATCTTAAACTGCACTTGCTTTGATAATTAATGATAAACAATCTAAAAGCACTCTAATCGTTATCGGAGTGCTTTTAGATTACTAATCAAATTGCTTCTATTATAATTTGAATCCTCTACTTTTTCTTTCTTCCTGTTGCGGCACTCTTGCTCCATATCTAAGCCTGTGCCATTGCTCCCTGAACCAGTCGGCAATCGGCTTCCTGTTTATTGTCAGGTTCAGCCTGCTTTCATCGTCAGGGTCATTTTCCACCCTTAAAATATCATCCTTTATATCAAAGTTCCGCCTGTGTTGCTCGGAATAGATTTTACCGCTACATTTCAGGGCTTCTTTTTTGACTATAAGACTTTCAGTCATTTCTTTAGAGAATCCCAGCATGGCACAAAACTTTTCCATGCGCAGCATTTCCCTGAACATCGGAAACCACCTGAAAGCCTTGTCTATGATTCTGGCGAGCCGTGACAGTTCTTTTTCTTTCATGTCAAGTTCCTGCCTGTGCATTTCTCTGAGATTGTGGATTTGCGTATCATGCTGTTTCTGCATCTGCTGTACTTGGCTCTGCAATTTTTCAATATTGGTGTTCCGTTTTGAAACCTCGTCTTGCAGTTTTTCGTTGGCACGTTCCAGTTCTTTCAGTTTTCCACTCCCGAAAAGAGAAGCAACTCCACTAGTTATGGCTGTCGCTGCCGTGGTGGCTGTCTTCTTTAACTTGTCAGTGCGTATTTCTGATTTCACCTGTTTCAGTTCCTGCTCGGCAAGATTTATCTGTTCTTCTTTGTGCCGTTTGGCTGCATCCATGCGTTGCAGTTCAGCTTTCTGCTTCTCAATGATAAAGTCGTTCCGTTCCAGATGCTCCTTACCAGTGACAGCCTTTGACTGCCCGCGTTCCATCAGCAGGATGTCGGATGCAAGGGTCTGCATCTGCATCATGTCATCGTCATTGAGCTTTCGGCTCTTTCCTGTTTCGTGGTTCATCCAGTCGAAAACGATATGGGCATGATAGTTCGGCTTGAACCATCTGTCCCCGACTTTGAAGCTTTCCCTGTCTTCCGCTTCCGGCTGACCGTTCAGCCAATGCCCTTCATCCTTGTGCAGGAAGATTTGCAGCGGTGTGATTCCCCAGCGTCTTTGACACTCCTCACCGAATTTACGCACGTCTGCCAGTGTGGTGTCCGACCTGACAAGCAGCACTCCTTCACGTATGGGGGAGCATCCCGCAATCTTGACTATTTTACCGTTCTTGCCTTTGCGTTCACGCTCCTTTTCCTGCATGGCACGTCCGGTCTTTTCCTTTACCATCTGTCTGATATTGTCATAATGCATCCGCAAATCCGGACTGCCGAAGTCGGGATTTATCCACTGTTCGTTATCGGTGGATAGTTCAGGAACGACATAGATTCTGGACTCTCCGATGTGGCGCATGTATTCGGCAGTCCTCCTGTTGTGAGCCTCGCTCGATGCGATGTTGCAGGGCTTGATATGTATGCTTGATTTTGTTGCCATAGATACTTGTTTTTTGGTTTGTACTTTATTGTTTGCTTTTCCGCTGTCCGTAAACGCATGGGGTTCTTAGGGGTGCAACCCATAAGCGGAGATTGCAAAGAGAGGGTCACTCTTTGCTCTGGGTTCTCAGGGGAGAAACGCCCTGAGTGGGTCATTAGGGTAAAACCCTAATCCCCTCGGGAGAGCCCACAACTACGTAAGCGGAGCGTGTAGTTATAGTGGGCTATATCAATGGCAAGCCATTGTCTGCAAACTCCAGCCTACGGCTTCCGCTCTCCTCCGTCAGGGAGGTTTTTCATCATCGTTGCCGATTGGAGATGCACCGACCAGCACAAGGTCTAAATCGTCTATCAGTTTTTGCAGGACGGGATTCTTCTCTATCATCCGCTGGAGGATTCTCTCAGCCTCGACCAAGTGGTTGGCTGTACTCATCACCTTGCCCTCCCGTATCTGAAAGATAATCCAATCGGCTATGTCGATATGGGCTTCTTTTTGTTTCGGGGTGGCATTCCTTTCGATGATGTCCGAAACCACCACCTTACAAAAGTACATGCTCTCGGCTCGCTGTTTCCACTCGGCATAAGCATCGGCATCGGGAAAGAGAAGCACGGTTCGCCCTGACAGTACACGGAGTTTCTCTTCTCTCATCTGACTCTTACCACCCGTAGCCAGCCATACATAATCGGGGAAGATAGCAGAACCGATAACGGCACTCTTCTCGGATTCCACCAAGACCACCACCTTGTCGGGATGCGTTTTCAACAAGTGTTCCCCGAAAAGGCATTGGGATAGTTGCCAATCCTCTGCCAACACACGCTGCTTTTTCAATATGCTGTGTATCCAGTTCACTGCCGATGTCTGTCCTCCCTTGATACGGTGTCCGTCTTCGGGATTGTACTGCATCACCTTTCCCGTGCGTACCTTGCCCGTCCTGTCTATCTGCCAAAAGATAACAGAGCCGTCACGGGTAGTCCCCAAACGGTATTCCTCCAACAACCGCTTCAACACCTCTTTCGCCTTGTCGCCATAGTAGGAAGTAAGGAGTGTGAAGAGGAAACGGAAGAAATTGCTACGCTCGCTTTGCGACTTCTCCACATAGTGAGGGGGAATATAGCCGATGGCTGTCGGCTTACTTTGCTGCTTCACTTTCTTCTGCTCTGCTCTTTGCCTGTCAAAAGAGAAATCATTGGTAGTTCTGTGTTCAGGATGCTCTTGAAAATACTCTTTCGGAGTGTAGTGATACCCACAACCGCTTTCGTGGTTACATCTGCCGACCGATAGATGCAACGGCACATTATTTTCGTCCACGTAATAGACGAAAGAATGCCTGTCTCCGCATTTGGGGCAGGTATGCCGTGTTGCCGTTCCTTTATACTTCTGTAATGAATAATTGCCCATAGCTTAGTCCGTTTTTGATGGTTGATTGTCGGCTGTCCCATCCTGTCCCATTGTCCCACACTCTAAGGGTTGGGACAGTGGGACACTTGGGACACCTGCGTTTTTACTCTCTTTGCTGCGCTGGATGATACGGTTTACGGTGGACTTGCCACAATTCACCTGTGAGGCTATCTCCCTGACGGACTTGCCCGATTGGGAGAGTTGCAGAATTTGGCAATCCCTTTGGCTTGATTCATTGTCGCCCAATTTTTTCAAGTGTTCCTTTTCCGTGGAATAGCCCCTGAACACGAACTGCAAGAAAGCATCCACCTTGTCAATCTCGTAAACGATTACATTATCCGCATCATGAGAGAACGTGCCATAGCGCACTTTAAGCTGCTTCACATAGCGAAGCCCTCCGTCTTGGGCACTTTTTCCAATGGTGAACACGCTGTCAAAGAAATTGTAGAGCCGTTTGCTTCCGGCAAGGTCGTTGGATGTGATGGGACAATCCAAAGAGCGTTTGGGCGTATGTGCTAGGACAAGGATAGAGAGCGCATATCTCTTTTTGAGATTGTTCAGCTGAATCATCAGCCGTCCTGCGGCATCGCCTTTCTCCATGGCGCAACACAGGTAGGTAAGATTGTCAATGATGAAAATCTTGCAGTCGGTCTGCACAGCCATCTGTTCAATGCCGCCTATGATAGCTTCCTCAAAGTTGGCATCCAAAAGCTGGTTGCAGTCAATAGACACCCGATAGAGTTTGTCGGGAAAGGTGTAGAGCTCTCCATGCTCGTTGGTATAGCGGAGCTGGAACTGCTTTTCGGACAGTTCAAAGTCCAGATACAGCACATTGTCGGTTCGGGCGATGCGGTCGGCTATCTGCACGGCAAGGATGGACTTGCCCACGTTGGAATCGGCAAACAAGCAGGAGAGTTCCCCCTCGTACCAAAAGCTGTCCCACAGCGCACGGGGCGTAGGCAATAACGATGCTTCAAGAATGGTTTGGTTTGCCGTCTTGATATTCATCATGCCTACACTGTCGGGCATACCGTTATGCGCTTGGGATGCTTTTGTGAGGTCGCCACGTATCAGGTTGATATAGTTCTTATCCTCTTCCATATCATTCACCAGTTACGTGGGTTGGGCTTGCGACGGTGGGAAGAGGATAAGGACTTGTTCAGTTCCTCGTCTGACAACGGTATGGGATTCTTTCGGGCGGTTTCCAGCCACTTGTCCAGTTCGTCACGGTAAAGGCAATAGCGTTTGCCGGGCTTGGTGGCAGGGATTGTCCCTTCTGACAGTTTCATGTAGAGCGTACCCTTAGGGATACCTAAATACTCTGCTGCCTCGTCCACAGACATGGGCACGTGGGTGTCCACCGTTTTGGCATTGTTCACACTGCGCTGCTCGGCGAGCAGGCTTTTCAGGCTCATCACTTCGTCTCGAAGCTGAGCGACAACCTCGGGGAGGTCGTTGAAGGTAAGAATTGATTTTTCCATTCGCGTACTCGTCTCTTTTGTAAGACTTGGCGCAAAGGACTGAAATGATATATCCGTGAATATCTCCACGACACGTCATTGCAAAATAATTCCCGAATAATTAAGCCCAGCCATAAATGACGGGTAAAATTACTCGGGAAACGATGTAAAACAGGCGGTTATGAGTTACCGGATGGTTGTCGTTGGTGTCGTGATTATCCTAATTCCGCACATAATCCTCGGGATAGTGGAAATCAAGTTTGCCGTTTTCGGGTTCATCAATGGGAATTTCCGTCTTTAACGGCTCTACCTTGAAATTCTTGATGGTTGATAAGTCTGTATCAGCAAACGATTTCGGGAAAAGGGCTTTGATGAACTTGGCACGGTTATCCCCATTGTAGTATCTCTTGTACAGGAAACGCTCAGAGATATTCCATACGAAGTGACGGAGTGGAATGTTGTTGATGTCTTTGGTAAACGGTCTTTGTATGGGCTTCGGGGTATAAGTGTTAAGATTCATCCATTTGTCCACCTCAGTACAGATGTGGTTCACGGTTTCTTGGTCGGCAATGCGAGGCAGGTAATAATGGCAATACTCCATGACCATGCGGATGCGCTCTTCCTTTTCCCGTTGCTCTCTGCTTGCGTAATTGGCACGGTTCTTTTCGTGAAGATCCGGGGCGATAGTAAGCTCTATCGGTTGTGTTTGGATAAGTGTCTCTTCTTTTGTCGGGGATGATTCGGGTACAGGCTCAGGGACTGATGTAGGTCCAGGCACAGATGTGGCTTCTTCAAGTGTATTTTGTGACAGTTCTTCCTGCACCTCTATGGCTTCGGCAATCGTTTCTTTCTTGCCGAACTTGATTTTGTAGATTTCGTATGTATCAAAGATAAGTGTCTGAAAGGAGAGATAGAGCAACCATCCCAACAGGTTACAGCATACGAATACTATCCACCTGACAAAGTTGTCTTGGTTGAAGCTGTCCGCTATTACCAGCGTGGCAATGGAAGATATTAGGACGATGGCGAAGCCGACAAAGCCCAAGATGATGTATTTGTCCTTGATTGATGATTCCATATTTCGTTGAGAGATTGAATGTTCCTGTATTATTTTGTGCAAAGTTAATGCTATTTTTCCCAATTACTGCCCGTTATTTGCGGTTAGAACGGTCTTTTTCAATGTATTTCACGAAATGTCATCATATCATACTCTGTTTCATACTCTGAGGGGCTTATAAATGGTGGCATCAAGCCAAAAACATAGAGGGGCGATTATAGCCTTGTAGCCATAACCGCCCCTCTGAATACCTGTCAATGTGAGACATTTATGCCTCCTTGCGCTTCAAGGTTATCTTGTCCACCACCTGACACATCTGCTGCGCTGCTATCTTGGAATAGATTTGTGTGGTGGTAATGTTCTTATGTCCGAGATAGGCTTGGATGACAGCCATGTCCGTTCCCATTTCCACGTGCAGGCTTCCGAAGCTGTGGCGGGTACAGTGAAAGGTGATTTTCTTGGTTATCCCTGCTGCCGTGAGCCACCGTTGGAGTGGTCCTTGCAGCATCTTGTCCTTGAAATCCTCAAAGATAAGTCCCTCGCCCCGTTCTCCCAGCAGTCCATAGGCTTCATCACTGATGGGGTTATGCACTATTTCTTTGGTTTTCTGCATACGGGTGGTAACGAACATCCTGCCGTTGGTGTATGGTTGTATCTGCTGCCACGTGAGCTGTCTGATGTCGCTCTTTCTCAGTCCCGTAAGACAGGCGAAAAGAAAAGCTTTTTTCAAGACCTCCTCCTCACAGGGTGTTTCGGCAAGCCGTATCAGTTCCTCTTGGCTCAAATGCTCCCTGATGGTGGGAATGCACTCGATGCGGTCTAAGAAGCCGTTTGGGTTCTCCTTTATCTTCCTGTCACGGTAAGCGGTGTGCAGCACGGCACGGAAAGTTGACCAATAGCCTGCTGCGGAGTTGATGTGCAGCTTTTGGTTGGTGTGGATGGATTGGGGTGCATCAAGCAGGTATTCCATGAACTTGCGGCACAAATCCACATCCACCTCCTCAAAGGTGCATTTGCCGTTCACGAACCGCTGGAAATGCTTGTATACGTGCTGCCACTTGATATTCTTGCGGTCAGCCAGTCCTTTGAAATAGGCAAGGAAATCGCCCTTCATCTTGGTCTTGTCAAAAAAGCCGTTGTTTTCATTGAAAATGGCTTCGTAGCGCTGGTTGCGCAGGATGACCGCTTTCTTCATCATGCGTGCGTTGAAGTCCCGTTCCTGCTGGTTTGCAGGTTTGGCGAAGATGTAAATTCCTAAGGCTTCACGTGTAATCACTCTCATGGTGACATTGTCACGGTAGCCGGGATAGTAGTCAAGGCATAGTGAATACTGTGTCCCGTTCTTAATCTTGCGCTTACGCAAGGTAACTGTTTTGCATTTACTCATAATAATTATGTTTTAATTGGTTGTATACATTTTGGAGTTGTATCCATGTTTCCGATGGCAAAGGAACAACGTGAAATATCCGTGAATACCTCCACGATACATCATTTTGAAATAATTTTCGATAATCCCGATTTTTCACGGTTATTTGTTCCTTTCAGCCATGACACGCTCCACATCTGAGCGCAAAAGCAGGTTTTTCACACCCACCTTTATCTTTTCGATGTGCTTCACCTTGACGATATGGCAGATGTTGGCTGACGAAAGACCATAGATTTGCTGCACCTGCTCAACGGTATAGTAGCGTTCATCGTTCACAAGGTCAGTTCTGCGGAGTTCGTTCAAATGTGATTTGGAGTAATAGGTACGCCCGTACTCTCTTTTAGTGGGTATCTTATGGCGATAGGTGTAGGCACGGAGTGCGGTCGGCTTCATGCCGAACAGTTCCTCCACCTCCTCGGTCAGTAGCCAGTCGGTAATTTCGCTAATATCAACTGCCACACCGAAAAACTCGTCAATATGCTTCTTGCTGTAATAGTTCTTTCCTGCGATACGGCAGATGGGGATATGGTTACGCTTGGCGGAAGTGTAAAGCCATGACTGCTTTACCTTAAAAAGGGACATCACCTCCTCGCCCGAATAGAAGTCCAACACTTCTTCGCTTTCCTTTTCCCTTTTTTCTCTTTTGGCAGGTAAGGAAGATGAAGATGATTTCCTTGGTGTGGAGGTGTTGCCGGGCAGGATGCGGTGATAGGGATTGCCCTCCAACATCTGCTCGATGTCGGCTCTGCGGATGAATGCCATGCGGTTGCTGATGCGTGAGGCTTTCAGCTTGCCGATGGCTACAAGTTTGTAAATGTACTGTCGGGAACAGCCCATGAGGATGGCTGCTTTGGAAAAGGTGAGATACTCCTGATGCTGTATCTCCATCAAGGGTTGGGCGACTTTGAAGAGGTTGTTCTTCTGCATCACTCTGGCTCGTTTGGCTTCTGCCTGACAAGCCTCACTGCAATATCTTTGCATACCGCTTCGGGTTACAAAGGACTTGCCGCAAAAACTGCATTTTCTGGTTGCTTTCATACCGTTTTATCGTTTAATGGTTCATTTCTTCAATCCTATATCTCTGAAATGGTAAACGGATGTGAACGGAAGTCAACCATTGTCGCTTTTCTACACAGTGTGACTGTTTCCGCATATCGGGGCGGTTATTGTCGCTTGTCGTAAACGGTTGTAAACCCTTGTCAACTGTCTGCACGGTGTGACAAAAAACAAGCCCCGCAAATTCTCCACGTCAGAAATACGTCTCAAAAATATGTGGAAATTTGGGAAGCGACAAATGGCAACCGAAAAGTGTTAAATTTTAGAATATGCTGGTAATTAAAGATTTACACTCGGATATTTCTGATTAGTTTTGGTTGTTCTATGGTTATAAATACTATAGGTAAAGAAGTGCAATAATTAAAAGTACCACTTTCAATCTTTGTCACACTTGATGGAATATTTACACTTGTCAAAGACCTGCAGTCTTTAAAGGCATCTTTTCCAATTTCTGTCACGCTTGATGGAATATTTACACTTGTCAAAGAACTGCAATTCCAAAAGGTACCATATTCAATCACTGTCACGCTTGATGGAATATTCACATTTGTCAAAGAACTGCAATTCTCAAAAGCCAACTCTCCAATCTCTGTCACGCTTGATGGAATAATTACACTTGTCAATGAACTGCAGCCACAAAAGGCATACTTTCCAATTATATCATTGCTGGTATAGCAACCATTTCCATAATATTTGTAATAATAATCACCTCCTGCTACAAATCTTGCTTCTGACAAGTCTAATACAGAGAGAATACCAGAAGTGCGATATCCTTCTACGTCACAACCAGCCATCTCACGTATAAAGCGCAAATCGGTACCATTTATCTCACCGATTATTTTTAGGTTCGTAACAAGATTCTTCTCGCCTATTCCTATCTTGTTAGGCAATGTACCTGCCTCAGTTAGTTTGAGGGGGATTTGTGTTTGGTAAGCAAGTATTCATTTGCGGCATAGCTCGCAAAACAATTTAGCAACAAGAACATGAGTACCATGAATTGTTTGTTGAATGTAAATTTCATAGCTTAATTGATGTTAGATTATAAATTGCAATATATTGTTTGCAAATATACACAATATAACAAGTTATCCCAACAAAACACGAACCTTTTTGCATTCACATCAACAAAAATCACCCAAACAACGGCCTCAGCACCGAGGGCAAGTCATATTCGGCTCGTGCCACATCGAGTGCCACATATCCCATGGTGCGACGCAAATTCACCTCGATGCACGGGTGCAACATGATGCCTTGGGCCGTCTTTACCAGCATCATATCCACACCCAACGGGCCCTCGTAGCGGGCGGCAAGATGTTGTGACAACACCGCGCTGCAGATTTGTTTCAAAATGTCCAAACCATCAAACTGCCGGGCGAGCACCCGTTCGAGCGCAGCTTGTGGAGCAAGGGTGTTGCCCGTATAGCCACCCGTCTCGGTGGTGTCGAACAACGAAAGACCGGCATAGCGCACACTGCCGTCGTAACCGGCATCAAACTCGAGCGCAAAGTTCAACACGCCACAGTAGTGCGGCTCCACCTCAATGCCACCCTGCTCGCGCAGCAAACGCTTGACGCGCCCCGAAGTAGAGGCCGACATCGGGCCATCTATCACAAACACCCCACGGCCACTGCACGACCACAAACTCTTGGCCACCACCTTGCCCGTGGCATGCTCTGCCGCCGCACACTGGTCCGCCAACAGTTCAAAGTCGTCCATACATTCTGCCACATACGAGCCGCCCACAGTGGGCACTCCCCTGTCGCTCAATGCCTTGCGCAACAAGGGCAGCACTGCGGTGGTGGTGCGCCGGCTGCTGAGGGCGCGGTAAACATCAAGCTCTATCTCGGTGGGCAGCAAACTGTCGGGAGCACCTGCCTTGCGCAACTGCTGGCAGACCAGTCGGTCCCAGCCCCAAGGCTCTATGCGGTCTATGCCCTGCCAAAAGGTGGCATTCATATTGCCACGATGCACAAAGCGCACCTTGTCACGCCACAGCGGCGGCACATCGGCGGGCAAAGCCGCCTCGTCGGGCAACCAAACGGCATCGCCCGCAGCGGCCCACACTGCAGGCAGCGTGCCCCATTCTGCCGCCAGTTTGCGGGCTATGCCCGAGGGATAATAGTGAGGCGAATTTGCCGCCAATGCCTCATCGTGCGATGGATTGAATATGTGTAATGCCGACATTCTTACTTATTTAATATTATCAGTGGTTCTACCGTAATTTAATGTCAGGAGAACATAATGAGTTAAAAAAACGCTATATGATGATTGGTTATGCTGATGTTGACGACACCCATACAAGTTTCGAGGAAACGACATCTGTTTTATCTGAAAATATAAAACAGTTAATTGTTGCGATGGGTACAGATGAAAAGTTCGCACTTCCATCACCCAATCAACAAAAAACTGCGCCCCCGCACTACCGTTACATAGTGCTGGGGCGCAGTCTGCGTATGTTACTTAGTTTGATTGATACATTACATCATGCCGCCCATGCCGGGGTTAGCCATCGGCATTTCGGGCTTGTCCTCCTTCTTGTCGCAGATAACGCACTCAGTAGTGAGGAACATGCCTGCAACCGAAGCAGCATTTTCAAGAGCCACACGAGTTACCTTGGCGGGGTCTACCACACCAGCTGCACGCAAGTCGCCAAACTCCTCGGTCTTTGCGTTGTAGCCATAGTAACCTTCGCCTTCGCGCACCTTGTTTACGATAACAGCACCCTCGATGCCAGCGTTGCGGCAAATCTGACGGAGCGGTTCCTCAATGGCACGACGAATGATGTTGATACCAGTAGTTTCGTCGGCATTGTCACCCTTCATGCCTTCGAGGCACTTCTGGGCACGAATGTAAGCCACACCGCCACCGGTTACGATACCTTCCTCAACGGCTGCGCGGGTTGCACAAAGTGCATCATCGCAACGGTCCTTCTTTTCCTTCTGCTCAGTTTCGCTGGCAGCACCAACCTCAAGCACACATACACCGCCTGAGAGTTTGGCCAAACGTTCCTGGAGTTTTTCCTTGTCGTATGAAGAGGTTGAGTTGGCAATCTCGTTCTTGATTTGGCCGATGCGCTCGTTGATGTTTTCCTTGGCACCCTTGCCATTCACGATAGTGGTGTTCTCCTTTGAGATAGTCACCTTCTCGGCAGAACCAAGCATATCGAGTGTAGCCTGTTCGAGCTTCAAGCCCTTGTCTTCGCTGATAACCACACCACCGGTAAGTACGGCAATGTCCTCGAGCATGGCCTTGCGACGGTCGCCAAAACCAGGAGCCTTCACAGCACAAATCTTGAGCTGTGTGCGCAGGCGGTTAACTACCAATGTAGTAAGGGCTTCGCTGTCAACGTCCTCAGCAATAACCAAGAGAGGACGACCGCTCTGTACGGCGGGTTCGAGTATAGGCAAGAAATCCTTGATGTTTGAAATCTTCTTGTCGTAAATCAAGATGTAGGGGTTCTCCATTACGCACTGCATCTTTTCGGTGTCGGTAACGAAGTAAGCTGAAAGGTAGCCACGGTCAAACTGCATACCTTCAACCGTCTTGAGCACTGTGTCACGGCCCTTGGCGTCCTCGATAGTGATAACACCGTTTACGCTTACGGCACGCATACCATCAGCAATGAGTTTACCAATTTCGGGGTCATTGTTGGCAGAGATAGTAGCCACCTGCTCAATTTTGTCGTAGCTTTCGCCTACCTGCTCGCTCTGGCCCTTGATGCTTTCAACCACCTTGGCCACAGCCTTGTCAATACCACGCTTTACATCAAGCGGATTGGCACCGGCAGCCACATTCTTCATACCCTCGGTAAGGATAGCCTGTGTCAGCACAGTAGCCGTTGTGGTACCATCACCAGCATCGTCGCCGGTCTTCGAGGCCACGCTCTTAACGAGTTGTGCGCCAGCATTCTGGAAAGCGTCTTCAAGTTCAATTTCCTTGGCCACGCTCACACCGTCCTTGGTAATGCGCGGTGCGCCAAACTTTTTGTCGATTACCACATTGCGACCTTTAGGGCCGAGGGTTACCTTTACTGCATTAGCAAGTGCATCAGCACCTTCGCGCAGACGTTCGCGCGCATCTACATCATATACTATTTCTTTTGCCATGATAGCTTCTTATTTTTAATGGGTTGTGATTGGTTGTTAACTTATGCCAGAACAGCGAGCACGTCGCTCTGACGCATAATCAAATACTTTTCGCCATCGAGTTCTACCTCGGTGCCGGCATATTTACCATACAACACGGTGTCGCCAGCCTTGAGCACCATTTCTTCGTCCTTTGTGCCATTACCAGCAGCAAGCACTTCGCCTTGCAATGGTTTTTCCTTGGCAGTGTCGGGAATGATAATACCACCAGCAGTTTTCTCTTCTGCGGGAGCGGGCTTGATAAGCACGCGGTCAGCTAACGGTTTAATGTTCATAATTGCTTATGTTTTGTTATTTGTTTGATTTATTGCTATTGTGGGTGAATGCCGCACGCAGTTTTGTAAGCCGTCGTGCAGGCGCTCACTATTCATTATGCCAAAAGTGTGCCAAAGTTATTATTTGCCCGTCATAAAATTTTTATTCTGTCACGAATGACATTTATGGCAGCGTGCCATCGTCGGACGTGCAGACAACATTTCCCTCGCGCACGCGCGCACGTCAGACGTTTTGCTGTCACTTTTGCACTTGTCTGCACTAATCGCGCAAAAGCTCGTGATTATCAGCATATTCAAGTGTGTAGGTAACCCGTCATTTTGTCTGCACTGTGTCTGCACTACCTGCACTTCTTGTCTGCACTACCTGCACACTGCCTGCACTCTCTGCACTACCTGCACAACATATCTGCACTGCCACTGCGTCATGTCTGTAACGGGATATAGTTTTTTCGGTTGGAGTGACAGCTTTGTCTACCTCCCGTAACTGTTTGTCCTCCGCAGCATTACCTGCACGGCACGTTTTCGGTACAAAAGTGCAGGCAGTGCAAGTAGAGTGCAGACAGTGCAAGTAGAGTGCAGGTAAAGTGCAGACAGTGCAGACGGTGTGCAGGTTCCTTTCAGGTTTGTCTACACACCATTTTTCGTTGAATATCAATGCTTTTAATACATTTAGTGCAGACAAAAGCAATTACGGGCATAAAATGCCGGACGCGCGTGCGCGCGAGAGTGCACTATTTTTTATAGTCCCGCTGCACACTTCAGAATTCGATAAATGATGATTTACAACCAAACCGAGAGAAGAGCCAAACGCAGTTTGAATTGTGCCGAGGCGTAACGTAATGCAAATGTTAGTCCGAAATTAGAAACTACAAACGAAACAGACGTTCGCAAACGTTGTGAATACAAGAAATACATATTACTTTTGCATTATGCAAATAAACAGAAGCAAGATATGAGCAATATATATAATCCTTACGATTTAGAACCTTTCGAACCAACTCACCCCGGTGAATTATTGGGTGATGAATTAGAAGCACGTGGACTCTCGCAACGAAAGTTTGCCGAAACTATAGGCATTTCTTGTTCTGTACTTAATGAAGTAATAAAAGGTAAACGTCCTGTTACTCCAGAACTTGCTTTTAAGATAGAAGCTGCAATGGGGACTAAGGCTTATATTTGGGTGGAACTTCAAACCCAATATAACTATTGGACAGCCAAGAAAAGCAAAAAACTCTCTGTCCTGTTAGACCAAATACGCAAGTCTGTTGCAGTACTTTAGAATCAACGACTTTTTATTTTCATCGTTTATTCCTATGTGCAAGTAAAGTGCAGAGCAGCTTATCTTATAAAGATAAGTAATTGAAGTTTCGGATTTAACAAGGGCGGGCTGAAAGCCCAATGGAGCACATAGCCCAGGGCAAGCGAAGCGACA
>ENA-ORMX01001558-ORMX01001558.1-human-gut-metagenome-genome-assembly--contig:-NODE-1558-length-14731-cov-2.368765_pt1 | contig 14731 bp, 11 predicted proteins | sample MGYA00242108_ERZ509007 | MGnify/ENA primary metagenome ERZ509007 (study PRJEB26280, sample SAMEA2338745) | human gut metagenome | biome: human gut; feature: human-associated habitat; material: faeces...
GTTGCGAAGTTCTTATGGCGTCAAAACCAAAGCGTACAGTTACGCCTTATTATGTATATGTCTGCCCAACCTCTGCCCATCGGGGCTTTCGGTATGGGTGATGACATAGCAAAGGTAAAATTTTTATATGACAATGCATTATTTTTCTAAGAAAAAGTCCTTGGAAAAAGCAAAAAGATTTATTCTTGCACATAAAACAAGAGCAGAAACACATCTTATGCAATATTGCTGAGTCAAACAAAGCATCATTACATAATCCCAATCGGTCATTAGAAAAATAACTTTATATATGACCAACTCGTATTTAATCAATTTTTTTTGTGGAGAGCCACTCAAAAATTGTTCTATAGACCGACTCCCTGACATCCTTGCGCGACAATATCAAGTCGTGCAGACCGTCGGCTACCCCAACCTCCGTCACATCCGCGCCAAGACGTTTGCCATATTTTGAAATATCTTTCACGTCAAGCACTCCATCGCCTGCGTTATGCTCGGCGGTCCACGTGTCGCCGTAGACACTCTTGTCGGAATGCATCAGCAACACCGGCACTTCGACGTCGGCTTTCTTCCTCAAGAAACGCTGAGCCTTGTGAATAGCTGAAATCCAACCAATGGTGACCGACGGCGACACCTCAAGTTTCCAATCTGTATTGTAGTCCCACTCTCCGTGGTATTTTGACAACAGACTTTCGGCATACGCACGGCTCATCCCTTGACTGATCTTCATCTTCTTAAACGGCAACACTGAGACAAACGGAACAAGAAACTTCTCCTGAAACTTGCTCAAATTCCAATCAAGAAACGGACTGTTGAGCACCAATGCCTTCACCTGGCTCCGGTCGGCACGATGCACAGTCATATAGTACGATGTGGTAAGTCCGCCAGTGGAATGCCCCATAAGAACCACTTTGTCATATCCCTCCCGAGCCATCACACTCAGAGCGGAATCGATGTCGGCAAAATATTCTTTCATATTCTTTACCTCGAAACGATTCTGTCCGTCGAGAAGTGAACGTCCATACTTGCGGAGGTCGACGGCATAAAAACCATATCCATGAGCCACTACGCTGTCGCCAAGTTCTCGCTGGAAGAAATAATCGTTATAGCCATGCACATAAAGCACAGCCTTGCCGGTTGCAGGATTGTCTTGCTTCTTGACAACCGTCGACACCACCTTGCCCCTGTAGTCGTCGGCCATCGATATTGTTTTGGCAACATACCCGTCGCCAAGCACATCCTGTTGCCAATCTGCAGCACCAACCGGCATAAAGGTTGCCGCAACAGCCATCAATAATACGAATACGCTTCGTTTCTTCATAAAAAAGTCTTTAATCATTTCAGCAAAGTTACAATTTAATCGTAACTTTGTCGTAAATTTAAGGAAACATCTGATGAAGCATATTAATTTGAGGCTGTTTTCATCGTTCTTCAAAATCGGTGCATTCACATTCGGTGGCGGTTGGGCGATGATTTCTTTATTGGAGGAAGACATTGTAAACAAGCACAAATGGCTTGAAAAAGAGGAATTTATCGACAATCTCGCAATAGCACAGTCGTTGCCGGGCATCATGGCGGTCAACGTTGCCATAGCTGTGGGCTACAAACTGAACAAAATTTGGGGCTCAATTTTCGCTGTCCTCGGCACCATCCTGCCGTCATTTATGATTATTCTCGCCATCGCGATGTTTCTGACACCGGATACAATCAAAAACAATGAGACACTGACTCGCATCTTCAAAGGAATACGCCCTGCCGTAGTGGCGCTGATTCTGTCGCCGGTGTTCACCACCGCAAAATCCGCAAAAATATCGTGGAAGAACGCCTGGATCCCGATTGCAATCTCTCTGCTCATCTGGTCGAATATTCCGGTTGTATCCAGTCCTATTCTTTACATCCTTATAGGCGGACTGTTCGGATATTTCATTTATTCAAAAAATTTCCGCACCGCGGTTGAAAAACAGGAAGGGGACAAACAATGAGCATATATCTGAAACTTATTTGGGCTTACTTCAAAATCAGCATCTTCGGATTCGGTGGCGGATATGCAATGCTGTCGCTCATACGCCACGAGATTGTGGACCGCGGATGGATCACTGAACACATGTTTACCGACATTGTAGCCATCTCGCAGATGACTCCCGGACCGATAGGCATCAATTCCGCCACCTATATCGGCTACACTGTGGGTGGAGGAGTCATGGGATCGATGGTGACAACTCTCGCCGTAATCCTCCCGTCATTCCTGCTGGTGCTCTACACAAGCCGCTTTATACAAAAACACAAGGACAGCCACTACATAAAGGGCATTTTTGCCGCATTGCGGCCTGTCGTGGTCGGACTCATCGGCTCTGCGGCATTGTTGCTGATGAACCGCGAGAACTTCGACGACCTGTTCTCAAGCATCGCAATCTGTGCCGTATGCTTCGTGATGGCTTTTTTCTATAAAATACACCCCATTCTGATTATCGTTCTCGCCGGTTTGACGGGATATATAATATATTGAAAATGAACTACGCAGAAACTATCGACTATCTGTTCAACAAAACTTTGGTTTTCCAACACGTCGGCGCGCAGGCCTACAAGCCGGGGCTCGACACGACGCTTCAACTCGACAAGGTGTTCGGATGCCCGGAAAAGACTTTCAAAACAATCCATGTGGCGGGCACCAACGGAAAAGGCTCTACATCACACTTACTGGCGGCTATCCTGCAAGAAGCGGGCTACCGGGGGGGACTTTACACTTCGCCCCACCTGCTCGACTTCCGCGAACGCATACGTGTGGACGGCAAAATGGTTTCCGAAGAGTTTGTGTGCTCGTTTGTCGATAAGTTTCTCAACAGCGGATACTCCGGACGGCAACCGTCGTTTTTCGAGCTTGCAACAATAATGGCTTTCAAATATTTTGAACATGAGAAAGTCGACGTTGCCGTAATCGAGGTTGGACTCGGCGGACGGCTCGACAGCACAAACATAATCTCACCGGTGCTGAGCGTCATTACCAACATCTCGTTTGACCACACTCAGTTTCTCGGCGACACGCTTGCTGCAATAGCCGGCGAGAAAGCGGGCATAATAAAGCCGAATACGCCCGTTGTCGTCGGCGAATACACCGACGAGACTCGCCCGGTGTTTGAGGAGAAAGCACAAAGCGTGAATGCGCCTATCGTATTCGCACAGGACAATTCGGAAATCACCGACTTCAGCCGTTCTGTCGACAGCCTGCACCTCTCCACCAGTTCATTCGGCGACATCTCCGATGAATTGGCTGGAGAATGCCAAACGCTCAATGCCGACACCGTGCTGCATGCTGTCTGCCTACTTCGCGAAAATGGATTCATCATCACAGACGGAAACGTGCACGACGGTTTCGCATCGGTTTGCAGAACAACGGGTTTGATGGGGCGATGGATGAAGGTCGACGAACATCCGCTGACAATATGCGACACCGGACATAACCCCGGAGGCTTCCAATACATCGCCGACCAGCTGCAACACGCCGAGTGCGGCACGCTGCGCGTGGTGATCGGCTTTGTCAGTGACAAGGACATCTCCCATATCCTCAACATGCTGCCTACCGACGCCCTCTACTTCTTCACCCAGCCGTCGGTGGAGCGGGCGTTGCCGTGCACCGTCCTGGCAAAGAAGGCCTCTGAATTCGGGCTGACGGGCAGCACTTTCACATCTGTCAAGGATGCATATCTTGCAGCAAAAAGCGGTGCAGCGGCCGACGATATGATATACGTTGGCGGAAGCACATTTATCGTTGCCGACTTGTTGGCGGCTCTCAAAGAATCTGGGAAAGTGTAGTAGTGCGGTAGGCTTCAGAGTCAACATCGAGAAGCGACTTCATGCGGTCGAGAGCGGCTGCCACCGCCGGCTCTTCTATAAAGTCGGAATGACCGATTTCATGGTATCGGTTCATAAACTCCTCAACCGTCATCCCCGACAAGTTGCGCGACGGTTGATAAGAGATGTTGCCGTCGTCATCAATCACCGCCGACAGGAATCCCCCGTCACACAGTCGGTCGACAACCTCGTTGACCATCTTCACAGGTATCTGACGGCGGTCGGCAAGCTCTTTCTTGCCCACGGCGTCGGCGCCTACCTCAAAACGGCTCACAACGGTGGCTATCACAAACAGTGCCACTTGGTCGACATAGCGTGCCGATGCTTTCTTCACCTGTGCCAGATAGTTGAAACTGAAGAAATTCTGCGATGAATAGGTCATCACCGCACACGCGATACACACTGTCCACGACAGCTGCATCCAAATCAGAAACAGCGGAAGAAAAGCGAATCCGCCATAGACGGCATTGTATTTTGTCACGGATATCTGACCATGCACAAAGGCATACTGGATGAAATAAAACAGCACTCCGCACACAAATCCGGGCAACAGCGCGTTTTTAAGTTTCACTTTCGTGTAGGGTATCAACACGTTCATCCCGACAAACAGAACTCCAAGCAGAAATACCGGGGAGAGGTCGAGAAGAAACTTGAGCACGGGCGACAACACGCCTATCGGTGAATTAATCGACTCCTGGACGAAGTTTGACAAAAATATCGACAAGCCGCCGGAGCAAATCAGAAGAATTGGAATGATAAGAAGTATTGCCGTGTAGTCGGTGATGCGGCGATAAATCGGCCGTCCTTTCCTCACGTTCCACACATGGTTGTAGACCGACTCGATTTTTCTCAGCATGCTGACAAGCGTCCACAGCAAGAACACGACGCCGATGCCCACAAACACGCCTTTCGACAGGGTGGCGAGAAAACGGTCGACGAAATCAAGTGAATTCTCAAGCATGGCGCGCTGCGATGGCAACCCCTTGTAAAGCGACTGTATCAGCACGTCGCGCATTCCGAAGCCCCTGGCTATGGCAAGAAGCAGCGACAGAATGGGTATGACGGCAAGAAGCGTGGTGTATGTCAGCGAACTGGCAAGAGTCTGGATGTTTTTGTCAAAAAAAGACTTAACCGAGAGGTTGACAACCTTCAGCAGCTTCACATACCACACATCGCGCGGATCACGCCAAACGTTTTCCGTGCAGTAAGCATATAGACGCCGAAACCTCCTGACAGCAATACGCACCGTCAAATATATTTTTCGTATTTCCACTTTCTTTAAAAAAACAGTACGGCTATAAGCCGGGTTATGTCGCAGCCTTAGCCGCGTCCTGTCATTTATCTACGCCACGCGTCGCCACGTGGCTCCAGCAGCCTACCCCCCGGCAATGGACGAGTAGCCCTTAAATGCCGGTATACTTGACCTTGCAACCCATAAGATGTGCGGCGCGCAATGTCGCCATCGCGCCCGGTGGGCTCTTACCCCGCCTTTTCACCCTTACCACTTGCGTGGCGGTTGTTTTCTGTCACACTGCTCTGCCGTCGCCGACAGCTTCCCGTTAGGAAATATGGCACTCTATGTTGCCCGGACTTTCCTCTTACCGCCAAAAGAGGCGGCAAGCGACAGGACACCGTACTGTTTTGTGTAGACAAAGATAGCGCATGTTGCGCTAAATTCAAAGCTTCGTCCCCATAAAAAGCGAATACCGCCGACTGGGTATTCCGTCGGCGGTATCCGTTCTTTCTATCTAATCTTGTCGATTATGCTTCTTTCTTTTCTGCCTCTGCCTCGAAAAGTTTGTTGAACTCTTCTACAGAAACTGCCTTCTCATCAAGTGTTACAGCCTCTTTGACAGCGGCAAACAGCTTGTCGTCAACCGACTTTTCAATCAAACGCTGACGATAGTCTTTGTTCTTCAAGAAATCTTCCGCATACTTCTCAACATATTCGTCAGGCACGTTTGTCATGCCATACTGTGCGAACTGCTGTGCTGCAAGCATCTTTGCCTCACGCTTGAGGTCCTCGTCGCCTACCTTTACCTCAAACATCTTGGCGATTCTTTCTTTCACCAACTGCCATTCTGCGGCAGGAAGCATTTTTTCATATTCTGCGTCAACGTTCTCGTCGTTGATTTTCTCGTTTGTCTTCTTAAGCCATTTCTTCAAGAATTCTACAGGAAGCTCCAAGTTGCCCACCTTCTCCATCAACACTTTCTGTGCGTCGAGAGTGAAACGGTAGTTGCTGTCAAGCATAAGCTGGTTGGCAATCATCTCTTTCAACTTTGTTGCATATTCCTCTTCGTTCTTGACTTCGTCCTTGCCAAACACCATGTCGAAGAACTCCTGGTTTTTCTCTGCCGGCTTCAACACGATGATTTCCTTGATTGTGAATTCAAAGTTTGACTTGACGCCTGCTGCCTGCTCCTTGTCGATGTTGAGCATTGATGCAACCTCAGCATCGCTGCCGTTGCCTGCTGCAGCCGGATTGAACACCACCTTGTCACCTACTTTCTTGCCTGCGAATTTCTCGCCTTCTGAAGTCTTGCCAAGATATTCCATCGAAACGATTGTGCTTTCTGCAACAATACCGCCTTCCTTCACGCTGCCGTCTTCGTTGAGCTCAGCAACAGAACCCTTGATAAGGGCTGTCTCGTTGACTTCATCCCCAGGAACTTGCGAACCGAAACGACGTGTGAACGCCTCATCCTGACGCTGCGCCATCTCGTCGGTAACGTTGATTTTATAGTAAGGAACTGTGATGCTCTTGTCTACGTTCAACTCAAACGCAGGTGCCAAACCTACCTCAAACTTGAATGTGAAGTCCTTCTTGTCGAAATCCACTTCCTGGTTGTCTTCTGCCAAAGGCTCGCCGAGGATGCTGAGTTTCTCGTCTTCGATATATTTGAACAAAGCGTCGACAGTCTCACGGTTGATAACGTCGGCGAGAACTTGCTTGCCAAACATTTTCTTCAACAAGCCTGCCGGAACCTTGCCCGGACGGAAACCGTCGATATGATGTTTCTGACCGATAGTCTTAAGATCTTTTGCTACTTTGTCCTGATAGTCTTTTTCTTCCAACGACACTGTGATGATACCACCGACATTGCCGTTTTTCTCCATTGTAACGTTCATATTCTTAATATAAATTATTCATATTCTACGGGCAAACACCGTTTTTGCCCAACAAGGTGCAAAATTACACTTATTTGCCTCATCTCGCAAATTCTATGCCACATTTTTATTACATCCTTTTTGATTTTTGGTTTATTTCACGTTTCCTATCAATCAATTGCTGCGCCATTTGAAAAGTTTATCCGCTTTTAGGCATAAAGTTCATGATAACTTGACCTTCTGCGACCATTTTGTTGTAACTTTGCGTTCTAAAATTTCAATAAGTGGAATACGGAGATACAAACAAATCGGTTTTCAAAAGGATAGACTTCCCTATCCTGATTACATATCTGCTGCTTGTTGTGGCGGGTGCCATAAGCATATATGCGGCAAGCTACGACTTCGACAATGCCAGCATTCTCGACTTTTCAGAATTTTCAGGAAAGCAATTCTGCTGGATTGGACTGTCGGCGCTGCTTGGTGTAGCTATACTCTTGGTCGACAACTGGTTTTTCGACACATACGCATACCCGATATATTTTGCAATACTGCTGCTACTGCTCGTGACAATCTTCATTGCTCCCAACATAAAGGGGTCGCACTCCTGGATTGTGCTCGGACCTGTGAGCCTGCAGCCTGCGGAATTTGCCAAGTTTGCAACGGCGCTCGCTCTTGCCAAACTGTTCAGCGGCTACAACTTCTCGCTCAACGCCAAGTTCAGCAACTACATAAAGGCGGCGGCAATAATAATGGCGCCGATAATGCTGATCCTGTTGCAGAACGAGACGGGTTCGGCGCTGGTTTTCACTTCGCTCGTATTCGTGCTTTACCGCGAGGGCATGAGCGGATTGATTCTGTTTGCCGGATTTTGCTCGATTGTGATTTTCGTGGTGGCGCTGAAATATTCAGCGATAATGGTCATGGGCATCCCCGGCGGCGAATTTATCGTTTTGGCTCTGATTCTGCTGATGATTCTGGGAATGGTGGTGTTCTACTGCAAATCGGCGGTTATAACACGCAACCTTCTTATTGTGTATGCCGCATGCGGAGCTGTCTGCGGCACTCTATACGCTTGTGGAATCGAGATTAACGGACGCTTGTTTCTGCTTGGAACTATGGCCGCGGCTATCAGCTACCTCGTCTGGGAAATGCTGAAGAAGGAGGCTCGCAAAATCCTGCTCATCATCACGTTCGCTCTCTCGTCGGTAGTTTTCTTGTTTTCCGTAAACTATGTGTTTACCGACATCCTCGGTGCGCACCAGCAAATGCGCATAAAGGTGGCTCTCGGCATCGAGGACGACCTGCAGGGCGCCGGCTACAACGTGAACCAGTCAAAGATTGCAATCGGTTCGGGAGGAATCCTCGGAAAAGGATTTCTCAACGGCACTCAGACAAAGCTGAAATACGTGCCGGAGCAGCACACCGACTTCATTTTCTGCACCATCGGCGAGGAAGAGGGTTTTATTGGCTCGGCGGCGGTGATTGCCGCGTTCCTGTTCCTCGTGCTGCGCATTCTGCAAATTGCCGAACGGCAGCGGACGGCATTCGGAAGGGTGTACTGCTACTGTGTGGCTTCGTATTTCATTTTCCACATCGGCATCAACATCGGTATGGTCATCGGGCTATGCCCCGTAATCGGCATTCCTCTGCCGTTCTTCAGCTACGGAGGATCGTCGCTGTGGGGATTCACAATCCTAATTTTCACGCTTCTTAAAATCGATGCCTCGCGCGAGGACAGATAGCCTCAACGTCGCTTACTTTCCGGAAAAACGACGCTCCACAACCTCCCAGTCCACAACATTCCAGATGTTGTGAAGATAGTCAGCACGCCGATTCTGATAGTCAAGGTAATACGCGTGCTCCCACACGTCGATACACAACAGTGGGCGCAGCCCGTCCATCCTCAACGGGGTGTCGGCATTCGGTGTGTTGATTACCATCAAATGATTGTCGGAGTCTGCAACAAGCCATGTCCATCCGGAGCCAAACAACGCTGCTCCCGACTGCTCCATCTTTGTCTTCAGCACATCGACCGACCCGAAGCACCGCTCCACTGCGGCAAGAAAAGCCTTGTCGGAGGCTGGCTTTGGCGATGGCGACAGCGCGTCGAAATAGAAAAGATGATTCCATGCCTGGGCGGCATTGTTGAGCAACGCGCCGTCGGCGACTCGCACAATCCCGTCGAGCGGCAACTCCGACAATGGAGTTTCAGCTGCAAGTTTGTCTACATTCTCAAGATATGTGCGCGTATGCTTCCCATAGTGGAAGTCAATAGTTGTGGCACTGATGGCGCCAGTCAATGCGTCCGCCTGCCACGGCAGTTTTGGTAGTTCGTGTTTCATAATGGTAAAACTTTAATATTCACCCATATAAACACTCACCACCACAAAATTGTTCAATCCGCTACGTCGAGGCGCGGTTGTAGAGCACTATGCCTATTATGAGATACACCACATTAGGAATCCACATTGCCACAAACGGCGACGTATAGCCAGAAACGGCAAATGTCGACGTGACAGTGGAAAACAGGATATACGAGAAACTCAGCACCAAACCGATACCGATGTTGATTCCCATTCCGCTCTTCACCTTGCGCGACGACAGCGACATACCGATAAGCGTCAGGATAAACGCCGCGCCGGTCATGGCGAAACGCCGTTCATACTCAATCTCAAAACTTTTGATATTCGCCACACCACGCATTTTCTGCCGGTCAATGTAAGCCTTCAGCTCCGGTGAGGTCATCTTTTCGTGGTCGTTCTCAGCAATCAGGAAGTCGCGCGGCTCAATCGGGATGATGGTGTCGAGAGTGGCTCCTTTTTTTATCTCCTCACGCATCCCTCTGAAATTGCGTATCATGTAGTTTTTCATCGACCAGCGATAAAGTGTGTCGTAAACCGCCGTCGTTGCAACCACAGAGGATCGCAACGACGGCGGTTATTTTATTCGCGACACGAGCTTTTTGTCTTTAAACGTCTCGAGCGAGAAGTTGTATGCCGTTTTCGACGAGTTCTCAAAACGCGACATATAGGCGATTTCTCCGGGCGTCACCTGCAACTGGATGTTGACGCCATAGTCTATAGCCTTGTTTTTCACATATTTGTTCTGATAGTTGATTCGCTTCACATTGGCGGGCGGGATGACATAAGAGTCAAGCACAAACGTGAAGCTGGCAATAACCAATGCCGACGCCATATAAGGCAGCAGCAACCGTCGGAAACTGACGCCGCTCGACAAGATGGCGATAATCTCGGAGTTCTCAGCCATCTTCGACGTGAAAAAAATCACGGCGATAAACGTGAACAGCGGACTGAACTGATTCGCCATGTAGGGAATATAGTTCAGATAATATTCAAAAATGGTTGCCTTCACCGGTGCTTTCATAAAACTGTCGAGCTTCTCGTTGATGTCAAACATCACGATAATCGCAAGGATAAGCACGATGGCAAACACGTATGTGCCAAGAAACTTCTTGATGATATAACCATCAAGAGTCTTCACATACGGCTTGGGCAACTTGATTTGTCTTTTCATAAGCGTTGCATTACACGGACCACTGTTTCGTTCTTCCAGGCTTTGAAATCGCCTGCAAGAATGTGGCTGCGGGCTTCTCCCACAAGCCACAGATAGAATGCAAGATTGTGGATCGACGCAATCTGCATGGCAAGAATCTCCTGACTAACAAATAGATGGCGGAGATAAGCCCGACTATACATACGGTCAACCTCCGACGCGCCGTCGATCTCTATCGGCGAGAAATCGTCTGCCCACTTCTTGTTGCGCATATTCATTATGCCATTCTTGGTGAAAAGCATTCCGTTGCGTCCGTTGCGCGTAGGCATCACGCAGTCCATCATGTCGACGCCGCGCTCGATTGCCTCGAGAATATTTGCCGGCGTACCGACTCCCATAAGATAACGGGGCTTGTCTTTTGGCAGTATCTCATTGACAATCTCGATCATCTCATACATCTTCTCCGTAGGCTCGCCAACTGCCAGACCGCCAATGGCATTGCCGTCGGCACCAAGATCGGCGACAAACTTGGCCGACTCCTGACGAAGGTCTTTATAGACACAGCCTTGCACAATCGGAAAATATGCCTGACTGTAGCCATATTTGCCATCGGTTGCCTTATAGTGGTCCCATCCGCGGCGCAGCCAGCGCAGAGTCAACGCCAACGACTTTTTGGCATACTGATAGTCGGAATCGCCCGGCGGACACTCGTCAAGCGCCATCATTATGTCGGAACCGATGGAACGCTGTATGTCGACCACTCCTTCTGGCGTGAACAGATGTTTCGAGCCGTCGATGTGTGAACGGAAATACGCGCCTTCCTCCTTCAGTTTCCGGTTGGCGGAAAGGGAAAACACCTGGAATCCTCCGCTGTCGGTAAGAATCGGACGCTTCCAGCCATTGAACTTATGCAGTCCGCCAGCCTTCTCTATGATATCCATTCCCGGACGCAGATACAGGTGATATGTGTTGCCCAGGATAATCTGGGCCTTGATGTCGTTTTCAAGTTCGTGGAAATGCACAGCCTTGACCGAACCCACTGTGCCAACCGGCATGAAAATCGGGGTCTCTATAGTGCCGTGCGCAGTGGTTATGAGTCCCGCTCGCGCGTTGCTGTTCAAATCCTCTTTTTGCAGTTCAAAATCCATATTTTTCGAGCCATTTTATTTCAAACTACAAAATTAAGCAAATTCTGCGAAAGTAAGCGACTGAAACGGCAAGATGTAGCGCATAATCATTCGTTTTTACGACAAAATTGCTCCTTCGCTCTGACAAAATAGCAGAAAAAAGCATGTGGCACAAGGATTGCTGACTTGATGACTGAATTTTATTAATTACGTATAAACCAAATAAATATATACATTATGAATTTTGACAACTTTACAATCAAATCGCAAGAGGTCGTACAGCAGGCTGTACAGACCGCTCAGCAGAACGGCAACCAGGCCATTGAGCCGGAGCATCTGCTGAAGGCTTTGCTCGACAAAGGCGAGTCGGTTGTGAAATTCGTTTTCCAGAAGCTCGGCGTAAACCAGCAACTGGTTGCGATGCAACTCGACAAGGCGCTGTCGGCTCTGCCAAAGGTGAGCGGCGGCGAACCTTACCTGTCGCGCGAGTCAAACGATGTGTTGCTGAAAGCCATCGACTGCGCAAAGCGGCTCGGTGACGAATACGTGACATTGGAGGCTATTCTTATAGCGCTCCTGAAGGTCAACACCAAAGTGTCGACAATACTGAAAGACAACGGCGTGACAGAACAGGATCTTGAGGCTGCGGTAAAAGAACTGCGAAAGGGCGAGAAGGCTACGAGCCAAAGCGCGGAGGATTCCTACAACGCTTTGAGCAAATATGCCATCAACCTTAACGAGCGTGCCCGCAGTGGAAAACTCGACCCTGTGATAGGCCGTGACGACGAGATACGACGTGTGCTGCAGATTCTTAGCCGACGCACGAAAAACAACCCTATTCTTGTGGGCGAGCCTGGTACCGGCAAAACGGCTATCGCCGAGGGTCTGGCTCAACGGATTGTGCGTGGCGATGTGCCTGAAAACTTGAAAACCAAACAATTGTACTCACTCGATATGGGTGCGCTTGTGGCTGGTGCCAAATACAAAGGTGAGTTTGAGGAACGTCTGAAAGCAATCGTCAACGAGGTGACCAAAAGCAACGGCGAGATTATCCTCTTCATCGATGAGATACACACGCTTGTCGGTGCAGGAAAGGGCGAAGGCGCCATGGATGCCGCAAATATCCTGAAACCGGCTTTGGCAAGGGGTGACTTGAGGAGCATCGGTGCGACAACGCTCGATGAGTATCAGAAGTACTTCGAGAAGGACAAAGCGTTGGAGCGTCGTTTCCAGATTGTCATGGTCAACGAGCCTGACGAGCTGAGCAGCATCGCCATCCTGCGTGGTCTGAAGGAACGCTATGAGAACCATCACAAAGTGCGTATCATGGACGAGGCGATAATTGCCGCCGTGCAACTTTCGGAACGCTATATAACCGACCGTTTCCTGCCCGACAAGGCAATTGACCTTATTGATGAGGCTGCCTCTAAATTGAGAATCGAAATTGACTCTGTGCCACAGGCTCTTGATGAAATTATCCGCAAAATCTCTCAACTCGAAATCGAGCGGGAGGCAATCAAACGCGAAGAGGGCGAATCCGACAAAGTGAAAGGTTTGGAGAAGGAGCTTTCCGACCTGCGCGAGGAAGAGAAGAGCTACATGGCTAAATGGAAAGCCGAAAAGGAGCTGATAAACAAAATTCAGCAGAACAAAATCGACATTGAGCAGCTCAAATTCGAGGCCGACAAGGCTGAGCGCGACGGCGACTATGCAAAGGTGGCTGAAATACGCTACTCCCGCATCAAGAACAAGGAGGATGAAAACAAGCAATTGCAGCAGCAACTCCACGACATGCAGGGCGACAGATCGCTGATAAAGGAGGAAGTCGATGCTGAGGATATTGCCGACATCGTGTCGAGATGGACGGGAATACCTGTGGCGAAGATGGTGACAAGCGAGAAGGAGAAACTGCTCCATCTCGAGGAAGAACTGCACAAACGGGTTGTGGGACAGGACGAGGCGATTTCGGCTATCGCTGATGCCGTGCGCCGCTCACGTGCCGGACTTAACGACCCCAACCGCCCTATCGGTTCTTTCATATTCCTCGGAACCACCGGTGTGGGCAAGACGGAATTGGCAAAGGCTTTGGCTGACTATCTGTTCAACGACGAGAATATGATGACGCGTATCGACATGAGCGAGTATCAGGAGAAGTTCTCGGTGTCAAGGCTCATCGGGCCTCCTCCCGGATACGTTGGATACGAGGAAGGCGGACAGCTGACGGAGGCCGTAAGGCGCAAACCGTACTCTGTGGTGCTCTTCGATGAGATTGAGAAAGCGCATCCCGACGTGTTCAACATCCTGCTGCAGATCCTCGACGACGGACGCATCACCGATTCGCAGGGCCGCACGGTGGACTTCAAGAACACCATCATCATCCTGACCTCGAACCTCGGCTCGGCCGAGCTGCTTGACGGCATCCAACCGGACGGCAGCATCGCCGAGAGCGCACGCAATGCCGTCATGGGTGAGCTGCGCCGCGCGTTCCGTCCGGAGTTCCTCAACCGGCTGGATGAGATCATCCTGTTCAAGCCGCTGACGAAGGAAAATCTGAACGGCATCATTGAAATTCTGATGCAGGGTCTGCGCAAGCGCATGGCGGACAAGACGCTCAAGCTCGACGTCACCGACGCGGCGAAGAGCCTCATCATCGAGCGCGGCTTCGATCCGATCTACGGCGCGCGTCCGCTCAAGCGCTACCTCCAGAGCGCGGCGGAGACGCTGATCGCGAAAGAGATCCTGCGCGGCGACCTGCCCGCCGGCAGCACGCTCGTGCTTGACGCGGAAAACGGCGAGCTGACCTGCCGCAAGAAGTAAAAAGAGCAGCAAAAAAGCACCGCGAAAGCGGTGCTTTTCTGTTACTCTGCGTCGAAATCGGGATAGCCGTTCTTGAGCTCCTCGTTGTAGATGGCGCGCTCGCCGCCGATGAATTTGGGGCGCACACGCGCCGCCAGCACGATGGCCTGCCCGATATGATCCTGCTTGAGCCGCACGGGAACGGCGACCTTCTTGAGGTGCATCCCGATGAGCGTGCCGCCGATGTCCAGTCCCGCGTCGGCGCGGATCTCCTCGAGCGCGACGGGGTGACGGAAGCTCTCATAGGCAGCGGTCGCAAACGAACTGCCCGCCTTCGG
>ENA-ORMX01001565-ORMX01001565.1-human-gut-metagenome-genome-assembly--contig:-NODE-1565-length-14696-cov-4.333311_pt1 | contig 14696 bp, 9 predicted proteins | sample MGYA00242108_ERZ509007 | MGnify/ENA primary metagenome ERZ509007 (study PRJEB26280, sample SAMEA2338745) | human gut metagenome | biome: human gut; feature: human-associated habitat; material: faeces...
CAGTTCCCGGTGGGCCGGGACAAAAACGGTGCCCCCTGCATCGGCTTTTACGCCGGGCGCACCCACCGCATCGTCCCCTGCCCGGACTGCAAGCTGCAGCCCGGCGTCCTGAACGACATCGGCAACGCACTCTGTGCCTTTTTTGCGGCCAACCACATCCAGCCCTACGATGAGGCCACCGGCAAGGGCCTTGTGCGCCACATCTTCCTGCGGCGCGGTGCCCACAGCGGGCAGATCATGGTCTGTATCGTCTGCACCCGCCCGAAGCTCCCCCACAGCGCGGAGCTGGCCGCCCAGCTGCAAGCACAGTTCCCGGCCATCGCGACCATCCTCGTGAACGTCAACGCCAAAAACACCAACGTCATCCTCGGCGCCGAGACCCACACCCTTTCCGGCCCCGGCTTCATCGAGGACACCCTCTGCGGCGTCCCGGTCCGGCTCGGCCCCCTGTCGTTCTATCAGGTCAACACCCTCGCCGCCGAGCGGCTGTACGGCATCGCCGCCGACTACGCCCAGCTCCAGCCGGAGGACCTCCTGCTCGACCTCTACTGCGGCATGGGCACCATCGGCCTCTCGATGGCAGACCGCTGCCGCGAGCTCATCGGCGTGGAGATCGTCCCCGAAGCCATTGAGAGCGCCAAGGCCAACGCCGCCCGCATGGGCAGCGCTGTTGCCGCCAAAAGCCGCTTCTTCTGCGCCGATGCGGGCAAAGCCGCGTCCCAGCTCGCCGCCGAGGGCCTCCACCCGGACGTCATCGTCCTCGACCCGCCCCGCAAGGGCTGCGACGAGGCCACCCTCTCCGCCGTCGTCCAGATGTCCCCCCGCCGGGTCGTCTACGTCAGCTGCAACCCCTCCACCGCCGCGCGGGACGCGAAGTGGCTGGAAGAAAAGGGATATCATGCGGAAAAGGTGCAGCCGGTCGATCTGTTTCCGAGGACGAAGCATTGCGAAGCGGTTCTCCTTTTGACCAAACTCCATGTCGAGCGGCACATCGAAGTGGACGTCAGCATGGATGAACTGGATGTGACTGCTGCGGAGAGCAAGGCTGCCTATGACGAGATCAAAGCCTACGTGCTGGAGAAGTGCGGTTTGAAGGTGTCCAGCCTGTATATCTCCCAAGTCAAGCGGAAGTGCGGGCTGGATGTGGGACAGAATTATAACCTGCCAAAGAAGGAAGATGCAAAAGTGCCACAGTGCCCGCCAGAAAAGGAAGCAGCAATCATAGAAGCTCTAAAACATTTCCAGATGATTTCATAAAAGTTGTGGTTTCAAATTAGGGTTTGATTGCACAAAATAGCCAGGTCCGTTCTCTACTTATAAAAGTAGTACGGGCCTGGCTATTTTATAATATTACACCTTCACTATACTGCATCAATTAATTATTGAAAATTCGTTGTAATTAGTTGTGATCATTAGCTGCCAAATATTTGACCCATACAATCACCGCATTGCCATACCGTATTCTTGATCCGCTTTTCCATTTTTTAGTAAACTTCTCTTCCAGTTTAATCCCCATTTCGTCACTTTTCATGGATGGATTGTTCTCAAGCAAAGACTTTGCAAACACAATTGTATCCGATTGTTCAATATTAGCAAATGCTTGGGGGAGGCTACAAATAGTATGGACCTCGTCGCCACTTTTTCTTATTGCACGAGCTGCTACTAAAGCTTCTATCGCATTTCTATAGCCATCTGATTTTAGTTCATTGTAATTTGTTCGCCCAGAATCAATCAAATTGTATGCACAAATCATTTTTTCAGGAGAAGTTTGCCCCCAAAACAGATTTTGCCCGCCGCTTTGATAACGGCCTCTGCGGCTTCTTGTATCCAAGTTAAATGCAGCAGATTTAGCACTTGGCGCGCTAATTAAATGTGTCTGGCCTTGAACCTCTTCAAACAAACCTAAGCAAACAAACCAATTATACAGTTTGCTACAATATGTTGCCTTTGTTTTGCCATTGATGTTGTTATCGGTATAAATCGTATGAAATATTTTCGCAAAATGTGAATAATTAAAATATTCAAGTCCCAACTTTTTTATTTCCACATATACAGTATGCTTCTTAAAAATAGCTTGGAGAGTGGAAATAAGCGCCTCTTTAGAGTCCGAAATTATATGTATGGTATTTGAATTTCTTTGTGCAACACCAAACATAACTGCGTCAATCATTATATTATCGATTGTAGCCGTACTTACAGATAATTCTTTTCCCAATTCCGAAGATGCCAAATCTCCTTTGTCTATTAGGCACGCAAATGCTCGCATATCTGTTCTAAATTGCTGCTGAGGGATATAATCCAGCATAAGTTCTGGAACAGTCTTATTTAAAACATAATCTCGGAAAATATCCCAGTACAATGTCAACTTTGATGCGCGTCGGATTACAATTCTTCCGTTTATCAGAGTTTGCACCATATCGCTACCATATGTTTCTGTAATTGAAAAATAATCTGCCGGCGAAGATTTAGCAATTTCTATTACGCAAGCGTGCTGGTCTGGCGTTAGTTCAGAAATATCTCTTTCAAATAAGTCTACTATATTAAGCCTTTGACCAATAACATAGTCCTGACTATTTCCGTCGTGTATCAACTTGAAAACATGAATGCACAACTTTTTTAACAACCAAGGGTATCCTTGACATTGTTTGGTCAAGTAATTGTTTAAAATCGGATTAACAGGCTCTTGCAAATGCCTACCAAAAAGCTTAATAGCGCTTTTAATTTCTGTCGCCTTAAATTGCGACAATTCAAATTCTTTACGCCTATCTGCCAAATTCGACCACATATAGTATGCCGGATGATCAGCAGGAATCGTTAAATCTGTTTTCCATGCAAATCCTAAAACTAGTGGACCTTGTAGCGCATCTATCTCATTGCAAAGGACACGCACATTATCAAAGAGTGGATACAACCCCTTTTGAGAGAACAGCTCTTCAAATTGATCAAATACAATTACTATAGTTTTACCTTGTTGTTTTAAATATTCTAATGTCTTTTGAATTGAACTATCATTTAGGTACTGACTTACAGTAGTTGAATTGATGTCCCTCGTTGTAACATCTGTAAATCCTTGTGAATCAGCTTCAGAAAAGCAAGATCTAATTGCCATCTCTGCATATCGCGCTGACATAGCGGTACGAACATCTACCGCATACACAAAAAATTTTTTGGAATACTTTCGGCTTGTTGTCACCTGAGAAGCCAACTTCAATACAACAGAACTTTTTCCCATACCAGATGGTGCCTTTATGGAAAACAACCTCGTTCTTGAATTTCCATTGTTAACACTTTCTAAAAAATCCAGTATATCCGATAAGATCTTCTTCCTACCGACAAAATCCTCTGGTCTAGCTGGGCGATAATCGCTCCAATCATCACCACTTATTACCGGAACAATATTCCTATATTCTTCGGCAAGCAGTTCTGTTTGCTTAGAGTCGATACTTTCGCTCCCTAGCCACTGAAAACTACTAAAACTATTTCTATGGGCCTTCAGATTGTTAAGCTGCTCGGTTGATGTTACTCTTTGGCCATGAACAGCATCAAATGCAAGAACTGTTGAAGAAATTCCCAGAGCAGGATCAACAATCGGAATAATCCAGAACATACCGGAGGATGTGCACATTAACATTGCATCATCTCCAGGTACAAATTCACTTGAAATTAACCCAAGAATCTTGTCCAATGGCTGAATTTGACTAGATCCAACTAATAAATCTAGAATTCTGTCCTGTGTATAAAAAGACAGTTTTCCTCTTTCGCTATTTGATTCTTGCTCCCATTCAATTCGTGTGCCTTCTGCATCCTTAGACAGGGGCCCTGTCGTAACGAGCCAACAAGCATCAGCTTTGCGCAGCATTATGTTTCCTAACAATTTAGTGATGACATCCGCTGGTAAAGCATTCTCATGAGCCTTACACTCAACAAGAATCACTTGATTTGTGATTTTGTGTTTTGCATATACATCTATTTCCATCCCGGTTACACGCACTGTTTGGGTAACTTCAAACTGCTGAACCGTCAATATTTGCGCCACCAACCGCTCTAAAATACCGCCTTTAACAGTTGTGGATTCATCTTCCTTTGTACAAATTTCGATTCTAGTGTTCATGTGTTCCTCCAAATATATCTGGAAAATTATAATCCATTCACGATCTCCATAAACCGTTCCAGAGAATATGCTCCCGGATAGTCCGGCTGCTTGGTCTCAAACACCATGTAATACTTGTACTGTTTTCCGGCCAGCTTCGCCCACTGGTCACCGATTTTAGCTTTCTCCTTGGACTCATCATTATCCAGGTGATCTCCCTTGGTCTCCACCATCAGTATCTTTCCACTGTGGAGCATCACGATGATATCAGGGTAAGCATGAACGGGGCCGTTAATCTGGAAGCCCAGTCTGGAAATATTCCGGTGCCACCACTTGACGTTGCCCAGCTCCGACAGTGCCCACACCACCTTGAACTCGTACTCGTTCATATCTTCTTCGGCGGTATAGAGCGATTTCGGCACCATCGAGGTAAATGCCGTTGGGGAGATCACCGCAGGCAGCGCATAGTTGGGCAGGCAGGAAATCTTGTCCTGCTCCAGCCAGGTGTCAAAGACGCTGGAGCGATGCTGGGCAATCAATTCCTTTACCTTTCCCTGAATTTTCACGACATAGGGATACGGCGACTGCTCCAGCTCGGAGAGCTGATCTTCGCTCATGGTGCCGATCACCCGGTCGATGTACTCATCCAGTTCCCGGTCATTGACGCAGTTCATCTTGGAGAGCTTTTGCTTGATAATGCCCTTGCACAGCGAGAGCCGCTTTTCCGAGGGCTGGGTGTTGAACCACTCCCGGAAAAAGGCGCTGTCGCCACCAGACAACCGCCATGCCTTTGCGGTGCTGTCTTTGCTATCGTCTACATCCACCCGCGCCATCTCAGCGTTGACGGTAGTGAAATCCACATGAGCGTCTTTGTCCCGCAGAGAGAAACCATCCTCTAAATGTTCCAGTTCCAGGGTTTCATGAGCTTCCGAAAACAGACTGGGGCCAGTCTCCAGCATAAATTGGGGGAAGCGCAAGGCAGCGGCTTCGTCTGCAAATTCCTCATTCATTCGAAACTGATTCATTTTGTCGCGCACCTCCGATGGAGCCTGGCTCAAAGCTGTGTTATCGGCCTGGTTGATCTCGTCCTCATAGGTTTTATTCTGTTGCAGGGCCTGTGACAGCATGGGATCGGACTGCATAGTTCCATCCTGCACGGATTGCTCTGCCTCATGTGTTGCCGCTTCAAAACGCGCCTTCAAATCCGAGCCGTCTACCTCCGGCAGATCTGGTTCGTCAGCGGGAGGGGGGACAATGGGAAGCTGCTCCGGTTCCTGTGTGGGTGCAGCTGTAATGGGAACGTCCACATCCTGTGCCCGGTAGTCACGCCTGCTGAAACCGGCGCTGTTCAGCCCGGCCACAACCTTCTCCAGCGTTTGGTGGAAGTCTGCGGAAGATGTGATGACATAGGAGAGATTCAGCACTTCACTGCTGTTCTTCTGCGTGTAGGGCAACCGAAGTACACGCCCCAAAATCTGCTCCACATCCACGGTAGAAGTGCGGTTTGCCACCGTGGCCAACACATAGGCAAAGGGGCAGTCCCAGCCCTCTTTCAGGGCGTTGACGGTAATGATGTACCGGATGGGGCAGTCTGGGGACAGCAAGTCCACATTTTTCAGCTCGTCTTTATCGCCGGTTTTGATGGCGATTTCCTTTTCGGGAATGCCGCCATCCACCAGCGTTTTCTTGATTTTTTCATATGTGGTGCTATCTGCATTGTTGCGGGGCTGTGCCTGGAACAGAACGATGGGACGAATATAGCGCCCGCTGGTTTCCTGCTCCCGTTTGGCCTGTGTCTCCAGCTTGGCACGAATGGCGATAGCATCCCCATATACATCTGCCTGAGACTTACGGTTATAGACAATGACCGGCAGCTTGACCATGTTGGCCTTTTTCAGCCGTGCGGCGTCTACAAAAGAGATGATGTTGCTTTTCTTCTTGGGTGTGGCGGTCAGGTCAAACACAAAGCTGGGATTGAAGTTTTGCAGCATTTCCACGCTCAAATCCGAAGTGGCATGGTGGCTCTCGTCCACGATGACCACCGGATTCAGATAGCGGATTGCCTGGATCAACGCCGTCTCATCGGTATCGGCCAGCAGAACGGATGGATCATCCATCCACTTGGCAAACTCAGCCAGATAACCATTCTCCTGATAGGCTTTGCGCCCTTCTTTTTTGCTGGCGCGGAAGGAATCATAGCTGAGCACAAACAAGGAAAGCTGTTCTGTCACCGCAGAAGGGGTAAAGTTCTGCCCCATGAGGGCTTGCTCCTTGGAGTACACCTGTACCCGCCCGCCAAAATCCACATCCAGCCGCTGGCGGTAGGGATGGTCTGGATTTTCCAGCGCCTTACGGGTCTGGGTCAGAATGGCCTCAGAGGGGACCAGCCATACCACGGCCTTGGCCCGGCGCTGGGGCATGGCGTCAAAAATGGTCCGCAGAGAACTGGCGGCAATATAGGTCTTGCCGCCGCCGGTGGGCACCTTGGCGCACACATGGGGCACACCGGGAAGTACATTCACATAATTCGGCATACCGCCGAAGCCCACCAGAACATTCTTTTCGTTCCAGAGGGTCTGATACGCCTTTGCCGGGCTTTGAAGCTTCACCACCAGCTCCAGATAGCGTGCAAGATCGGCAATGACTTCTTTCTGATAAGATTTCAGTTCCATTTCTTCACGCTCCTTTACAGCCTGGCAATGTCCCGAGGAATTTTCTTAAAGGTGATGTTATGCTTGCGCAGGGTCTCCTGCGGGATGGCGCATAGGTCGGCATAGATGGTGTAGCCCTCGGCTTTTGTCTGGACGGTAGCCAAAAAGGCATGGTCCAGCGTGGTGACGCTTTCCCGCTCATAGTAGAAGTAATAGGCGGTGTTGCGGCACAGGCCCATGAAGTAAGGCTCGTCCGTGGGCTGTTCGGCGGGCAAGGGCTCTTTAGTCTCCATATAGTAGACGTATTCACGGATTTTTTGCGGGCCTACTTCTTCGTTGAGGTTGCCGTTCGGCAGTAGAAGCACAGGCCCCAGCTCATAATAGCTGAAATTGCCGCCGGTGCCTTTCACGGCTTTTTTGTCCTCGCCGTAGCCGTCAATTACCCGTTTGACACGCTCGGCGGTAATGCTGTCGGCGTAGTCCATCATTTCCACCAGAATGAATTTGCGGTTGCCGCCATCTGCCTTATTCATGTTCAGAACCGCATGGGCAGTGGTGCCAGAACCGGCAAAGGAGTCGAGGATGATGGAATCAGGATCAGATGCAATTTGTAAGATTCGCTCAATTAAGCGAACAGGTTTGGGAGTGTCAAAGGGAGTCTCACCAGTAAAAATAGTCTTAATTTCTTTTTTGGCGTCTTGAGTATGGCCAACTTCTTCATATGACCAGAAGGTTTGTGGGACTACTCCATCTGCTACCTCAGATAGAAATATTTTCGGAGCTGGGACATTATTTCCATCTTTTCCCCACCAAATTCTTCCGTCACGGTCCATTTCCCAGAATTTTTCTTCCGAAACGCGCCAATACGATCCCGCTGGTGGGCCTTTGATAACTCGTCCACTGGGACATGTTATAGAGTAAGTTCCTTTGCTATAAAAATTTCGAGCAGCCAAATTGTTGGGTCGCCATAATCCACGGGGGTCATTATCTGGGTTTTTGTATGCTTTATTTTGTTTTTCTGTTCTTGGCATTTTATGAGGAATCCATTGTTCTGCGCTTTTTCCATATACAAGAATATAATCGTGATCTTCAGAAAAATGTTTTGCGGTTCCTTTAGGTGCGTAATTTTTTCTCCAAATAATAGTGGCTATAAAATTGTGATCGCCAAAAATCTCATTGCATATTAAGCGCAAATTATAAAATTCCACATCATCAATACTGATGAAAATAGCTCCATCTTCAGCCAACAGCCGTTGCAGCAGCTTCAAACGGGGGTACATCATACACAGCCACTTATCATGCCGGGAAAGGTCCTCGCCCTCTTTGCCAACCACTTCTCCCAGCCACCTTTTGATCTTGGGGTCATTGACGTTATCGTTGTATACCCATCCCTCGTTGCCGGTGTTGTAGGGAGGATCGATGTAGATGCACTTCACTTTGCCCTCGTACCGGGGCAGCAGGGCTTTCAGTGCCTCCAGATTGTCGCCGTGGATAATCATGTTTTCGCTGCCGTTGTCCTCGGCGTGCTGTCCGGCTTCGTCATAGCTGTATTGGCGCTCCAGCACCCGGTAAGGCACCTCCTGGTGGTGGTTTACCACTTTATCTTTTCCAATCCATTCAAGTGTTGGCATATTGGCTCTCCATTCGATTTACAAAAGATTTAGCTGTGCCTCGGTGAATATTCCACTTTCCCTCAGCAACTTTTTCAGGTACTCTTTATATGTCTCACTGACTGCGGCACGAACTGCCTCTTTCAGGTATACGATTCCAACCATAATTTGAAGCTGCCGGTCAAGCTCCTGCAAATTAATCTCAGCATAGAACTCCGCATTTACTTGGTAGACGCAAACTCCGGTAAGAAAGGTTGTGTTATTGATAAATAAACTGTATTCTTTCAGATATTCCTGCAAAACTGTCCATTTTCTGCTCTTATCTTGTGTTTGAATTGCAGAAACGGCCTTTGATGCTTTTTGATCCGCCATGATGACTGTATGGGTTATTTCCGCGGCCTTTTTTACGTACCCTATCATCTTGGTGGCATTTTCTTGCGCTTGAAAATCTATTTTTTGATCCATATCAAACATCTTAAGAAATCTCCTATGCGATAAATATACTTATACCTGGGGAAGTAAATCGATAATATCCCCAATATTGACACCCAATACGGCACAGATTTTCCCCAGCGTTTCTAGGGTTACTTCTTCGTCGCGGTTTAGCTTTGTCATAGTATTGGGAGCGATTCCCGCTGCTCGGCGTAAGTCTGCCTTGCTCATTTTCCGATCAATGAGTAATTTTCAGAGCTTATTGTAAGAGATGGCCATATGGGTACCTCCGGTCAGAGAATTCGACTATTTTATTATACCAGATATAGGGGTTTGGGACAATCGGTTTTCGCACTCCAATACGAAAATCTCCAACCAAGATCGAGGGTTCTGCAAGGCTTCCACGTATGCTTTGCCCAGCCGCCGCTGAACAAAAACAGGCACAGAAATCTGCCCGCCACCCGGGCAAATCTCTGTGCCTGTTTTACCTGTTCGGGCAGGAGCGTATCCAGCGTGCAGGAGCAGGATGGATAGCCACTGCATGGACAGGCGGGGCGTCCAGAGGGGCAAAGCCCCTTTGGCTCTGGGTTTCCAATAGGGGCGAGCAGCACCCCTGTTGGCACACGATTTTGCTTGCAAAGTCTAGTGTGTTATACCTTTTGCGACCGCTGACGCTGGAAAGGGGCTGTCCCACGCCAGACAGACCGTTTTCAGTGGCAGCAGAACAGGCGGATTTTGTGGGCTGTAAGATACACAAAATGAAGGATTTGCCATGAGCAAAATCCGGCTGTTCGGGTGTAGGTGGCGCAGAAAACCTTGTAGCTGTGCGAAAAGTTTTTCTGTGTCAACGGGGGCGCAAGAGGTATATAAAAACCCGCCGCAGCGACACGCTTAATTTTCCCTATCCAAGGGGAGCTCAAGAACTTGCTTGGCAAGCTGCTGGAACAGTTCTGAAGTATTCTCCTCCATTGTGATCATCGTTCCTATGTAGGCAGTAATGGCTGTTAACACATCATCGGCTGTCAATTCAGATTGTGGCTTTTCCGGTAATGCGGCACGAATCCCCTTTACTGCTTCTGCTGTAACAACCGCTCCACTGGGTTGCTCCTCTGCCATGTTCTCTTTTACATCCCGAATGATCTTCATCAATATGTTTTTGATTTTCTCTATGTCTGCTTCATTACTCTGAATTTTGCTGGAGTTCAGAAAACTCAGGCCTTTTATCATTTCCGTTCGCTTTGAAGGATCGGCGCTCATCAGCTCTGCAAGAGGATCAGTGGCAAGGTCAATAATCTGGTTTCTTGCCATGATACCATTTGCAACGGTATTGCTGAAATAGTTTTTCATCAAAGCACAAAGTTTTGGGAACTGGTCATGCTCCAAAAGCCTGTTTAACACATCGGGGTCAATCGTTTTCAAAATCAGCCTGCGGATTACTTCCTCTGATAATCCCAGCTGGGAAATATCATAGCTTTTCGGTACGCTAATGGGCGTAAGGCAAAGTAGATAATCTGTTGAAACATGGAATACCTTAGCCAGCGAGACTAACAAAGCGCTGCCAATATTTGTGGTTTCTCCACTCTCCAAACGGCTGATCTGAGAGTGAGCAACAAATATTTTGTCTGCCAGTTCTTTTTGGCTCCATCCCCTGTCCTGGCGTAATAGGCGGACACGGTACGCAGTGGTATTTTCCTGCTCATCGTCATAGTTCTTCTTCATGTGCAACGCCTCCCAACCTACTATCATTATAAACCACCCTGTGCAAATTTGCAATTTTTCAAGTCTATACTTCCGACATTTGCGGCTTTCGTGCATAAACGAAGGTCGCTTATTTTTTGCAGTAAACTTGGCTCACGATCGATCGAAAAGACGCCTTGAAAATCGAATGACCGTCCAGACCGAGATAAACCGCCATGACTTCTGTAAAAGGAACGAGCGCTCCACAAAGGAGACGACACAGCGCCGAGCAGGGTTGCCTGTCAGGAAACGGAATGGGTAGAACGGCTTAACCAAGAGCAAGCAGGAGGATTATTGCTATTTGAATATTTATGAAACTGTGAAAGCGGCAGTTCCTGTAAGACAAGCCGCCGAACACTACGGGCTGAAAGTCAGCCGCAACGGCATGGCTTGTTGCCCATTCCACAATGACAGGCATCCAAGCTTGAAGTTGAATGAGGAATATTTCTTTTGCTTCGGCTGCGGAGCCAAAGGTGATGTGATCGACTTTGCGGCACAGATGTTTGATCTCAGCAGCTATGAAGCGGCACAAAGACTGGCTGCGGACTTCGGTATATCTACACAGCCGGGACAGGCTGTAGTAGTTCCCCACAAACCCAAGCGACCTCACATCCGGCAGTTTCGGGAGGATGAAATGTTTTGCTTCCGTGTGCTGACGGATTATCTGCATCTGCTGGAAGATTGGAAAGTACGGTATGCGATACGGCAGGCCATCCGGGAACTGGAACAGGCAGACTACATCCAGCGTTCCAGAGAACGGGACGAGAAAGGGCGGCTGCGCGGTGCAGACTATGTGATCTTCGAGCTGCCGCAGCCCGTTCCTGCATCGGTTTCACCTACATTGGAAAATCCAACGTTGGAGAATCCCACGCAGGAAAACCCTACGTTGGAAAATCCAATGCAATTAAATAAAGATAAACTAATTACAGAAAAACAAAAGAAAGAGGGATTAAATACCGATTCCATTCCTATCCATTCCCCAAACCCCTTGCCTTTGGACGAGGACGAGGCAGCGGCACCGCCGCCGGAACGGACAGGAAGCCGAAAGGAAACGGCCTATCAAATCTACCGGGACCTGATTTTGGAGAACATCGAGTATGACACCCTCACCCAGAATCCCCGGATAGACCGGGAACAGCTGGACGAAATCGTGGACATCCTGCTGGAAACGGTCTGCACTTCCCGCAAGTCCATCCGGGTGGCCGGGGACGATTACCCGGCAGAGCTGGTCAAGGCGAAATTCTTGAAGCTGGACAGCCATCACATCGAGTTCGTCATGGACTGCCTGCGGGATAACACCACCAAAGTCCGCAACATCAAGCAATACCTGCGGGCCATGCTGTTCAACGCCCCCAGCACCATCAACAGCTACTATGCGTCCCTTGTGGCGCACGACATGGCGCAGCCCGATTGGGGCCGCCCGCCCAACACCTGACCGAAAGGAGCGTCCACCCATGAGAACCCTTTACCTGCGGCGGCTGGTGGTTCCACCCTAGCTGCCGCTCTGAATTTTCTGCAACAAGGAGGGATTCATATTGCAGGAAGAAGTCACCCAGAAAACCATTGCCCTGTCCATGAAAACGGGCAAGCTCACCGCCCAAGCGCTGCAAGCCGCCCTGAAAAAATATTTGCAGCACCGGGCCAAGGGGCCAAAGCTGCACCACGGCAAGCAAAGCCTGAAACAGCTGAAAGCCCACGGCGCGGCGCTGACCAACATTGAAGTCACGGAGGCGAACATCGGGGCGTTCAAGCCCTGCGCCAAGAAGTACGGCGTGGACTTCACCTTACGCAAGGACAAGACCACCCAGCCGCCCCACTACATCGTGATCTTCAAGGCCAAGGATGCGGACAATCTGGAACAGGCGTTCCGGGAGTTCACGGCCAAAACGCTCTCCAAGGAACAGCGGCCCTCCATCCGCAAGGTGCTGGCCGCAGCCAAGCAGAAAGTAGCCCAGCAGCCGAAACGCGCCAAGGAAAAAATCAAGCAAAGGGGGCTGGAACGATGAAGCCTGAACTGAAAAAGCTGCTGTTGCTGAATCTGCCGTATCTGCTGTTCGTGTACCTGTTCGGCAAATGCGGGCAGGCGTACCGTCTGGCTACGGGCGCGGATGCTTCGGCAAAGCTACTCCACCTGACGGGCGGCATCTCCGCTGCCTTTGCAAGCCCTCTGCCCAGCCTGCATCCGTTTGACCTGTGCGTGGGCATCGCTGGTGCGGTGACTGTCCGGCTCATCGTGTATAGCAAAGGCAAAAATGCAAAGAAGTACCGCAAGGGTGAAGAATACGGCTCTGCCCGATGGGGCACCGCCAAGGACATTGCCCCCTACATCGACCCCAAGTTTGAAAACAACATCCTGCTGACCCAGACCGAACGCCTGACCATGACCGGGCGGCCCAAAGACCCCAAGACGGCCCGGAACAAGAATGTGCTGGTGATCGGCGGCTCCGGCAGCGGCAAAACCCGCTTCTATGTGAAGCCCAACCTCATGCAATGTTTTCCCACTTCCGACTATCCCACCTCATTCGTGGTCACAGACCCGAAAGGCACACTGGTTCTGGAAACAGGCCAAATGTTCCAGCGGGCAGGCTACCGGGTGAAAATCCTGAACACGATAAACTTTTCCAAGTCTATGAAGTACAACCCCTTTGTTTACATCCACTCGGAAAAGGACGTGCTGAAGCTGGTGAATACCCTTATCGCCAACACCAAGGGCGAGGGTGAGAAATCAGCAGAAGATTTTTGGGTGAAGTCGGAACGGCTGTTCTACACCGCGCTTATCGGCTACATCTGGTACGAGGCCCCGGCAGAAGAAATGAACTTCACCACCCTGCTGGAAATGATAAATGCCAGTGAAGCCCGCGAGGACGACCCGGAGTTTCAAAGCCCGGTGGACCTCATGTTTGAACGGCTGGAACAGAAAGACCCGGACCACTTCGCCGTCCGGCAGTACAAAAAGTTTTTGCTGTCGGCGGGCAAGACCCGTTCCTCCATCCTGATAAGCTGTGGTGCCCGTTTAGCCCCATTTGACATCCGGGAGGTGCGGGAGCTGATGGAGGACGATGAAATGGAACTGGACACCATTGGGGATGAAAAGACCGTGCTGTTTTTGATTATGAGCGACACGGACACCACATTCAACTTCATTCTCGCCATGCTTCAAAGCCAGCTTATCAATCTGCTGTGTGACCGTGCGGATGATAAATACGGCGGTCGGCTGCCTGTCCATGTACGGCTGATTCTGGACGAGTTCGCCAACATCGGGCAGATTCCCAACTTCGACAAGCTGATCGCCACCATCCGCAGCCGGGAAATCTCGGCATCCATCATTTTGCAGAGCCAGTCGCAGCTGAAAGCCATCTACAAGGATGCGGCCGAAATCATTTCGGACAACTGCGATTCTGTTCTCTTTTTGAGTGGGCGGGGCAAGAATGCCAAAGAGATCTCCGATGCGCTGGGGAAAGAGACCATCGACAGTTTCAACACCAGCGAGAACCGGGGTTCTCAAACCTCCCACGGACTGAACTATCAAAAATTAGGAAAGGCGTTGATGTCAGAGGACGAAATCGCAATCATGGACGGCGGCAGGTGCATCTTGCAGCTGCGGGGCGTGAGGCCGTTCTTCTCGGAGAAGTTCGACATCACCAAGCACCCGCACTACAAATACCTTGCGGACGCGGACAAGAAAAACACCTTTGATGTGGACAGGTTCTTATCCACCCTGCGCCGGAAACGGCAGCAGGTAGTCGCACAGGACGAAAGTTTTGACCTGTACGAAATCGACCTGTCGGATGAAAATGCAGCCGAATAATTTTATTTTTGAGTGCCGCAGAACAAGCGGCAGAAAGTGAGGACCTTATGGAATTTTTCAACAGCGCAGTCGATACTTTGCAGACCATCGTGGTCGGTCTGGGCGGTGCCCTGTGTGTCTGGGGCGGCATCAACCTGTTGGAGGGTTATGGACAGGATAACCCCGGCAGCAAGAGCCAGGGCGTGAAGCAGCTGGTCGCGGGCGGCGGCGTTGCCCTGATCGGCGTGACCCTTGTCCCGCTGCTGTCCGGGCTGCTGGGCTAACCTCAACTTATCCGTACATCCACCTTTGAGACCCCACCGCGCTCTCCCGCTCACATGGGAGGGCGCGGGAAAGGAGGGATCTTTGCTTGATTAGTGAGATCATCG
>ENA-ORMX01001572-ORMX01001572.1-human-gut-metagenome-genome-assembly--contig:-NODE-1572-length-14661-cov-20.403190_pt1 | contig 14661 bp, 7 predicted proteins | sample MGYA00242108_ERZ509007 | MGnify/ENA primary metagenome ERZ509007 (study PRJEB26280, sample SAMEA2338745) | human gut metagenome | biome: human gut; feature: human-associated habitat; material: faeces...
TTGTGATTAAGATTGATTCGTATAGAATCAGCTATTCTCGTTTCACAGTTCACTCTCACTACAGCCACATACCATCCTGCATCAGCAGGTTTTTCAAGACCTTCATTAGGCTTTTCCGGAACCGTTTTCTTAGCGTTTTGTTCACTTTTTGCCACGGCTTCGCCGTCGTCCCCTGCAATAGTGGACGTAACCTGTGAGTGTATATTTGTCTCTTTCATCATGCGAATCAAGCTCGTTTTTTGATGTCGTTCATCTGAATCTCTACATAAGAGACACAGAAACTCTTTGCAAATATAAGATAATTGTTGGAAACTAGCAAATTATGCGTGTTAAAAAAAATAATAAAAATGATAGGGACACCTTCGTCTCTACCAAAGAAACAAAGATGCCCCTATATATAGTAAGGTATCAGATAATGTGGGTATAAAAGGATTATCAAAAAATAAGTATTGATATTTAAAAACCAGAATATACTATCTTACTGAAATCTTCTGACCCTTAGCCTGAGCACAGGACTGGGTAGATGCCTTCACGATGTAAATGCCGGATGGAACACGGAGAATCATTCTCTGCTTATCAGGCAACTGATAACTGTGAACCATCTTGCCATCCAATGTAAATACCTGAACCCTGTCGAGTTTCTCACTACCCAGAGCAGAAACAACAATCATGCCTGCAGCTGGTGAGTAAACCTTCACCGGTGCGCTCTGCTCTTCAGTCTCCATGCGGTCGATGCCGGTTGAGGTACGGGTCTGGGTGAGGAAGTATCTTCCGTGGTCACCCGCCTTCACCTTCACAGCCTCGCCATCATGAACTTCTGTAAAGCTTGCCGATGCAGCATCATAGAGATAAACCGGAGCATCGAGCTTGCTCACACCCTTCAGGGTAAGTGAAACCTCTTCTGCCTGCTGGCTCACGATGCCAAGCGGAATCCAGGACAACTCAGGAACTGCATTCACAGCCACCGCCTCGTTGCCGGCTACGGTATAAACCTGCGGAACATCCTTGAGGTTCTGATCATACAAGAGATCCACATCCTCCTGGTCATCATAGTCGGCAGAAGCCTCCGGACGCAAAGCGATGCGTGCCCTTGAAGTCTGGCCGTTGGAATTCTCTGTCGTTGCTTCAATGCTCTTGACATAGTCTGATGCCATCAGAAGGCCAGGAGTAATGGTGCGGTCTATACACATCGTAGAAGTGAATCTTACTTCTCTAATAGCAGCGTCATCATTCTTCTTGACAAAGAACGACTGGGTAGGCTGGATAGCATAGTTCTGCTTATCCAATTCTGTAGAAGAAATTGCCTTCGCTTCGCCATTCTCTACAATCCAAATAGCGTTCTGCAAACCAGTATTGGCCTCGAAGAACTTCTTCAGAGAGATAGAACAGGTATATGGATTAGCCACGAGATAGAATCCGCTCTTGTTATCTGTTCCTAAACTCTGAGTCATCTCTGCGAGATGCTTCTCATCGTTATTGAAGGCAACGAGAAGTTTGCCATGACCAGTGCCCTTTTCAACGGTTACAGGTTTACCACCAGGAGTTGTTGATCCATCAAAATCGAAGTACTGATAGCTGGTATCTTCCTTTGGCAAACGGAGAAGAGCATTTGGTAATGGGGTACCATCTGTAGGTTTCTTTGGCAAGAGTGCATTACCCGCCTTGATAGAGAAACCACCGAAGGTTCCATCTGGGGCATAGCTTTCATCCACCTTATTATATACATGGCTCCAGTAGCCGAGATTCATATCAACATTTTCTGGAGCTGCTACACTTGGGTAATGAGATGCAGGATAATCTCCCTTAGGAGAGATTTCCATCACATCACTCTTCATCCAAGCTCTCTGATAAACTGGATACTTGCTCCGGCTATATACATTCGTATCAAACGTGATATCCTCAAACGCCTTGGTTTCCTGTCGTCCATCCTTTGCTGGCACATACATATCACCGGCGTAGATATACTGCAGAGGTGAAGCCATGGTGTACCACCTGTTAGGCACCAATTCCTTCTCTACCCAAGCCTTGTCATATACCAGATAGCACTGGTCGCGAAGCTCGCCCTGAGGCTTGAAGTAAATCTGATGGCAGGTATTGCCATAGAACTTCTCGCACTTCAGATTACCATCAGTACCAAATCCCTTATTGGCATCTGCCTCATTCCAGATAGCCATGAAGTCGTACTGGATATACTTCGTGGCTTCATTACCCTTGCCATTGGTGAGTTTGGTAGCAATCTGATTGGTGCTACGGTAAACCACATTACCGAGGTCAGGGAATGGCAAACCATTCAGATTGCCGATGGTTACCTTGGTAAACTTCATTGGCACATAGCTGTTCTGAGTAGGAATATCTATCTTCGATGCAGATGCTGCCGCAGAAGTACTGCTGCCATAAGTCTGATAATCGGTATAATCATCATCATACAATTCTGCAGATGATGAGCGATGCCAGTTGGCATCATTGTTCCAGTTGGCATTCATTCCGCCATCGGCAGTAGGTGTCCATGTTACGAACTCCGGAACGATCTTCAGTTTGAGATAAGACTCGCCTGGGCAGTTGGTAGTTCCCGCAGAAGCTGCTCTCTGCTCGAAGGCAAATCTGAGCTCGTAGTAATATCCCTCATGGAAATTCTTCAAGACATCATCAGAGAACTTGATATTGAGAGTATACTGCTTGTCTGACTTGACTTCAGCTAGATTACTAGAACTCAATGTCGCAACAGGTTTCTTCAATAAAGAAGCATCCCATAGAGGGTCATTAGTTGTTGCAACATAAACATCAACAGAAGTATTATCTGCACCAGTCTTGCTATCATCAATGAACGTCAAAGTCTTATCCGTAACACCAGCCTTGTAACTTGCGCTATGCAATGGTACCTGGAGATAACCCTCCTGGGAAGTTTTTTCCAATAACTTCTTTATCTGTGGCAATCCGATACGCAATGAAGCTTCGTAGCTGTTATCTTTAAATGGATAATCCACATCGTTGAATCCGAAGTTTAGTTGCGGACCATCTTTAGCAATACGCAGAGGCATAGGAATCTTCTCCGTACACATCAGATATTCGACGCTACCAACAGTAAATACCATTTCCCCATCAGCATTTGTTTCAGCCGTTTCTGGTTTCATATAAATTTTATGAGCACCATATCCTATTTTGCTAACAGGTATATCAATGGTTGTTGATGGTGTTACCTCGTAAGGCGTACTGCTGTCATCAATATACCACAAGAATGGCACACCAGTAAGCGTAATCTTCTCGCCAGTATCAGGATTAATTGTCGTAAGACTACCTGTAAGTTTAACCTCAGGGTCAGAATCAGTACAATTCACACGATACTCTGTAATGACTTTACCATCTGTATCAGTAATCATTGGTGTCTGACCAATCATCTCAAATATAGCACTATAGATAGAGCAGACATCAGAAGGTTTACCCCAATTGGCATCTGGTGCATCTGGATTACTATCAGCACATACGGAGACATAATACTTCTTGCCCTTTGTGAGTTCGAAAGGATGATTAGCCAGGATGATATAGGTTTCACCATCAGCATCTTTTTCTATCATGTTGACACCATCAATTTCATACTTTGCACAGGTTTCCTCTGAATCAAAGACATCAACAGATGCATAGCTTTTGGTCGTCGTAATTTCTTTAGCTGTAGCATCATCAGGTCCTTTTAACGAATAGTTGTAAAGACCTTCTCCTGTAACAGGGGAACCATCTTCGTTCACTAAACGGTAATGAATTTTCGTATCCTTATGGTTAAGTATAGCATTCAAAGTTTCGTGAATGGCACGTATTTTCAACTTGATACTACCTGTACCCGTTTCACCGCAGGCTGGTCGGTCCTGATAGATTTCAACTTTAGCAGGCTTTAAATATATACGGATATCATCAACGGCATAGTCAGCACCTTGAGTACCCTTACTATAGTTATCAATCTCGATACGGAAGTCAGAATACTTTTCTGCTTGTGCATCTTGCTGAATCGTAATCTTACCATACACCTGATACCATTTTGCCTCATCAGAACTAAGACGGTTTGTGCCAAATGCACCGGAAGAGAAAGAATGTAACAACTTCTTGTTCTTTATGTTGCCAAACTCATCTTTCTCCAAACCAAACAACTTAAACATAATCTGCGGCTTGACAGTTTCGTAGGTCATATCTGCAATGCAAGCGCTAAACGCCATCTGCTGACCAGTACAAAAACTTGCAGTAAACTCTGCAGAAGCAATGGTACGGCTTTCATCAGAAGCATCTACATAAAGGAAGGAACCCGACTGAGATTTTCCTGTAAGCGCGTAAGTTCTATCATGCAGTTCTTTATCCGAATACCACACGTAGCCATCTGTACCATTTTTTCCAGCACCAGAGACACTTTTTATATTGGCTGTCTTATAAATACCATATTCACCATGCTGAGGAGAATGTTTGGTATTATAATATACATTACTGTCGCCATTCTTATTTGCACTTTTATCTATCAAATCCTTATAAACGAAACCATAACTGCGCTTGTTCCATGATGACGGATTCTTACTTTGATTATCATCAGGACTTGTAGGCGCAGACAATGTTTGTTCTGGACTATCATTATCAAAAGAGACAACTGCAATATTGTTATAGTTCTCATCAAGATAAGATATTTGGCGAGTCACATCATCAGCACCCATTTCTTCGAAAGTCTTTGGATAGAAACGGAAGTATCGTATACTGAAATTGGCCATTGGGCTACTAAAATTCCCAGTCTTATCCTTAACATAAGCCACTACGTAAAAGTGATCACCTGGATTAAAGGTTGGTTTGGTAGTAGTACCACCATCCAAATTAGTCCAAGTTGCACCATTCAGAAGACTTATGCTCAAATCAAAGAAACGTGGGAAATCAGTAACGTTACCTGATCCAAGAATACACATCTTGTCTCTGGTACCATTATAAGCTCGCCATTCTATCGTGGCAGCCTTCTTGATATCAGAAGAAAAGTCAGCTTCCGTAATCTTACGTTCAGCGATAATTGCATTTGTCTCTGCTTCTGTTGAACCGGCAGGATAATATACATGCTTATTAGTATTGGTTACTGGATAGAAATAATACATAGTAGGATCTACAAAATCCAATCGCAGAGTCATCTTCGAGTTGTCATCCTTAAATCCTACCGTAACATTCTTATTATCCTCAAACGTAAGGTCCTTGCTATCATTTACAAGATCTTCCTTGAGAATATCAGCCATTTGAGTAGACGGAATAATATGGAAAATGTATCTGATGGATAAGGTTGGTTCATGTTCCATATAGGTTCCAGTAGCATCTATTCCATCAATGTAGCGGCTTACGTCACAAGCAATAGTTTCACCCTTCCAATTTGGGTCACTAGGACGAGTATACTTTACACCCACTGTTGACTGCACAGCATGCTGTATCAAATTGAAAGCCATCAATCCCTTATCTACATTATCTGCATCTTTCACAGAATTCAATAGAGAAGAAGTTCCCTCTACAGATAAGTTTGCTGATGCATTATCTGTATCATAATTATACCATCTGAAATAACCTAAAGGCTCCAATTGGTCACCAGAGGATTCGAATTTCGGTATAGGCAACATAAGAGACACAGTCTTATGGTCAGCATTATCAACAACATAGGTATACTCCCATGTAGACACCTTCTGGCGCAACTGATTCTTCGATTTATCAATTACCTCATAATCGTTATCAGCATTGGCGTAACCCTTGTAATGCTTGAAAGGGCGTTCTTTAATCGTATAGATTATTTTCAACGAATTGGTTGGTTCTGATACAATTAAATTATTTTCAATTGTTGGAACATCATTACTTGCTTCTACTTTTATTGTATAAAGAGATAAATATTGTGAAGTTCCTTGAAGGATTCTAAATTGTATATCTTGAGGAAGAAAATTATTATTAGTTCCAGAATAATAAAAAACACCAGCTTTTGCCTTATAAGCAACATTAGGCCAAGAAGATAAATCTGAAGTATTTATTTCATTAAAACCATATTGTCCTCCTCGATGAATCTTAAAAGCAGATGCATCTTGAAGAGAATTGTCTTCTTTTTTATATATACTAATTTTCAAATATAAAGGCTTTTGCTTGACATCATATTGGGTTCCATCAGATGATTTAGCTAACATTCCCTTAGCAATCAAAAGAGACTCAATATTATCAATCGTAACACCAACTCCTTGCCTGTTACCGTAATTATCTTTACACTCTTGCAAATAAGCAACATCGGAAATCGTCGTATCATCTCCCCATATAGCATTTGGCAGCAATGCAAGCATTGCTACCAACATATATCTCATTACACTATTAAAAATCTTAGACTTAAACATAAGCTTCAATGTTTTTTAATATAAGTATATTATTCTATTTATATCTATAAATCTGTCTCGTATATTTACGAGCAGCATAGCTTCTTAAATCCTTGGTGAAAAGTATCTTATATACAAGCTCTTTTCCTGAGACACCTGGCACAGGGACTGTGACCTGATAGAGGGCGCTCTGCTTGTCGGCTTTGTCATCATTGAAGGTACCTTCAAAATAGCCGGTGGTTGAATCCCATGATGGAAGAACTTTAAATACCTTTTTGGCATTCGCTGTAGCAGCTGCGGCATCAGCCATACCATCTTCTTGGATTAACTCCCATTTTACTTTGTTATAGTCGATGGTGCCGGAAACCTCGGAGTCGTCACTTGCTTTTACAACCTTTGGCTGGATATGGAATTCCTCTTCTGGGTAATAACAGGTGTAGGAAAGAGTGGTTCCGTTATCTGTTATGGATGGATAGAGACCGATTGCCGTGAAGGACTGAACATCAAACTTCAACTTGTAATCATCTAATTTGATTTGGAGAATGTGATGGTCGTTGCGCGCTATCGTTGTCCAATCCTTGAACAAGGCGTAACGCTTGACTCCTGCTGATGTTTTCAGATTGATGATGAAATACTTGGAAGTATTGCCCGCTGCGCTTTCATTTACATAAAATGAAATCTCATTCTCTTCTGTATAATCTGATGTATTCGCAGCAATCGTCTTTGGTGAAGGCAATGTATATTGATAACTCTCTGTAGCTGTCAGCCCTACCAGATTCGGAGTGCATACCACCTGATCCTTATCAGCATCAGAATGCTTTGGCAGCAGTTTGATATTCTCCTTATCTCCATTCTCACTACTGTTCTTTGTAATATCGCTGATGGTAATATCATTGATTACCAAATCTGTAGAACTTGGATTCTTAAACTGGAGTGTAACCTTTGCCAGCATTCTTACTACCCAAAGATTAGTTTTGTCTGGCTTACCGGAAGCATCAATTTTTACTTCCTGCTTATTGCTCATAGGAATGCCTTTGGTAGTAACATCGAAGCCATTACCATCCATCTTCCACTTCATGTTGTCGAAATTAACGATTGCACCTTTTGAGATCCTAAGTTCTGTAGCAGTAAGATTGGCAAAGGAATAAACCTGATAGGTATCACCTTTAGGAAGATCCTTGATTGTGACTTCATCTTTAATGCGATTATTAGCCGATACATCCGTATTCTCTGCAAAAGAAACAACCTTGTTGTCTTTCACAAAGGCTACTACCCAGCTCTTCATGTTTTCTGCATCTACGCCATCATTCCACAACATAGCTCTGGTTCCAGAAGAAGGAGCTGTAGAAAGAGTCATGTGGACGGTAATCTTGTCGCCTGGGTTATCGCCTCCACTGTCTCCCGGTATAGGGTCAGCACTATCTGTGGAGCAAGCCGAGATTAAGGCTAGCACCATCAGAATCAATGCTGTATGTATCGTTCTAATCGTTTTCATTTTCTCTGAAAGTTTAATTTCAAACTATACTTTCTGTTTATCTGTTTGTCTTTACATTGTTGTCTCTTTGTGAGTATAGGTTGCCCATTTTCTCACGTTGAGGGTAATCTTCATTCCATCCGGTCCCTTTCCAGTAATTCCGTCAATACGAACCCGATAGATATTATTGCGGACTATGCCGTAATGCATTGGGTCGGAAGTTTTACCTGCACCAGTAGGGTCGCTATGTCGAATGACGTAGGTGTAAGCCTTGTCTTTTCCGTTCGATTCATGACCAGTCTTAGGCACTACATTTGTAGCATCCCAGTCATCAGCTTCATAATACTTTCCCTTAAAGACAAGCCCTGTTGCATATTTCTCATTATTATCAAAAGAGGTATTCTCTTTTACGTAATCGAGGATATAATAGTCGGTTTCCGGATTGAAAGTAGCCTTTCCACCTATAGAATTCGTATGGGTTTTATGTGCAATACGTGTTTGATAGAAATCTTCATAAGTTGCATTTGCCCAATTCTCATCTGTATTCTTAGGATATTTAAAAGTAGCCTCGCTCTTATTTAGAGAGGTAGGATCTACCACATAATTAGTGTTCTGTTTATTTCTATCAGCTTCTTCCTGTCCAAGATACTTTAAATTAGCCAATGATGCATCCGTAGCTGTACGTTTGAAGACATATTCCTGTGAAGTCAATACGTTATAAGGACGGACATACTCCAGTACAAAACCACCAATTATATCAGTACCCTGCTTAACATTATAGCAATATTTGCAGAGACCAGTTTTTTTATTAGACTCATAAAGTTCAGTATGTGGCATGATGTCTATTCTTGCAGCCAAACGCTCTATCATATGGTCGATAAGATAAGGATCCTCCTCCGTACCGGATCCACTTTTAAATGTCAATGAGCTCTGTCCATGAGAAGACATCACGAAGGTAGAATAGCCATCTAATTCTCCTCTTTTATTAAACGTTGCATTATCTGCACGATTAAAAACATCAGTAATCAACTGATCTCGGACATCAGACAACTTACGTCCTTGATAAGCAGATAAATCACCAACATTAGCAACAACTAAAAAACGGAGTTTAGTATCATTCAAGAACTTCGAATCTACCTCTACTGCTAATGTACGTGTGCCATCAGAAGACACATTAGGGAAGTAGATTACTTTTTCTATTCTTGCCTCGCCATCTGTCAAATCATTCTTGGCAGGATGGAAGAACAGCATAGACATATTATTTACTGTTTGCTCATATTTTTCTCCTTTATGATCACCATTACCCGATTCGCCACCCCAAGGTTTTGGTTCAAAATAATAATCTTCCGCTCTTGTTGTTCGTGAGTCCTCACCAGCTACGTTTATTGAAACTGACAAAAACACCTTGCTATTGTCATTCTCAACAGGCAAATCGCTAGTAGTGTCGCTCGCACAGGATGCGAACGACATCACCAGAAAAAGGGTGAGCAATGAGAGGATTATCGTTTTCATCTTAAACATACACTATCTTTATTTTTATCGGCTTACCATGAAACCTGGTAGAACTTATTTTTCGAGTTCTTCGAACTGGATGCGCTTGCTCCAACTCAGTACATTCACACTGATGGTGATGTAGCAATACTTGAGCTTGCCACCCTGGATAAAGAACTGAAGTTTGTAATCGTAGGCACGGTCTAGGAATTCCTGTGCACTGTAACTGTACTCCTCACTGGTGCGAAGACGACTCAGGAGTTCTGGCAGGTCTACATTGACTACCGTATTTCCGGTCTCCTTACTCTTAATCAGGAGTCGGCCATCCTGATTGTAATCTTCGTGTTTCAGAATGCGGGAAGTCATAAAGTCAGCATGGGCTATCTTGCCCTGCTCGTCCTCATCTACCGTATTCCATGTAGCATGAGGGGTATAAATGAGTTTACGGCTCTCATCGAGAGAGTTATCCCAAAGAATGCGGGCATTATGGTCTTCGATGGTCATCGTGTAGTCGTTGACATCCATATCCTGTGGAGAGTCAAGGTCACGAAGCGCTACGTTAATCTTCTTAGTATCACGCACCAGAGGGATGGTTGCATAAGAAGGTTTTGAGGATGATACCTCTACTGCCTCCAGCAGTTTACCATGCCAGAGGGTATCGAGCGGAAGGCTGTTGTTGACAACCTCATCATACTCTCCCTTATTTTCATGGTCGAGATTCACTTCCAGTTTCTGCATCTTATCTCCTGTAGCCGATGGAGCGGTACGAACGAACTTGGCACGGCCTGAAGTTAACTGGTCGGCGTAAGCATTCTGTCCGGCAAGGGCAAGGAACTGATATTTACCTGGCTGCAGATTTTCGACGTGCATCACGTAATTTGGGTCTTTGAGAGGCGATGATAGCGCAGAATTCGTCTCGGTCTGTTGGGTTATATAGTTTCCGTTCTCGTCGAATACATACAGCGTTACCTGTCCAACATGGTCATTGAACATGTCGGCACGCTGGAGGTTGTAATCATACTTAAATTTCACATATACACCATTAGGACAATCGCTGTAATCCTGGTGCCACATATCGTTGCACGAGGTGACGACTGTCAGGGTCATGGCAGCAGCCATGACACCCTTCAACCATTTATTTATCTTCTGCGCTATCATATCGCTAATCAATTATTGTTTTCTATATTTATCGTTTTATATTACTCACCGAGAGTTGCACCTTGTGTACGCTTAGCCCAAGAAAGGACGTTGATCTTGACAGAGATGTAAGCCGCCAATTCATCATCAGGATCTCCTGTAACCTCAGGAACAACAGGAGAACCAATCTTCTTGATACCCTCTACATTAACAGTATACCAGTTGTTGCGAAGTACACCATAACGTCCAAGATAGTTTCCTGCCTGGTTAGCTGTAGGATAGGCACCGTCGCTTACAGTAGGTTTTGGAGTCTCTGATTTCTTCCAAGGTGTCAAATCATCACCAAAATGCTTGATTCTTACAGGATAGTATGAAATACCTTTTGCGTAGGTAGCTACTTTGATGGATTTTACAATATTATCAATATCTGCGGTAAATGTAGGAAGAGTACTACTTGTAAATTTACTTGAACTGGTAGACTTGAATGTAATTGTCGGAGTATTGTTACCTGCATCTGTAATGTCGGCAACCTCCAAATCAGTTCCTTCTATCGACATACCTGAATTAAGCAGAGTTTTAAGCCACGCCTGTACATCAGTATTACTCAAGAATGTAGCCTTGACCGCATCCTTCATACCATCTGAAGTGAGAAGGTGAGCCTCGTCATCATTAACAATATAGAAAGTCTTACCATCATCTTGGAGCTGCGCAGCAACGATAACACGTGTTGTTACATTTTGATTCTGGTTAGGAACATCGAAAGTATTTTCCAAGCAATAATCATGCTCACCAAGATTCTTCAAAGCTGCAGGTGCTGTTTTACCTATGGTGCTGAAATCTGTTGTCAGAGGTGATGGTGTGGTATTATAGTTAGGGTCTTTCGCCCAATAGGTACGATACAATGATACACCACTCTCCATAGGAGTATCACCAACAAAGCGATAAGGCTTAGCTGGTTTATCCGGAGCTACAGCATTAGTTGCAAGAGAAAGCCAATCTGAAGAATTGGAAGTATTTCTCAAATAATAGGTCTTTTTATTGGTATTATCCAATACCCAACCCTTAATAGTATATGGTACTGATGTATTATCGGTCAAATTACCTGTATTACTAGTAGCTGTAACATCTACCTTGGCTAAAGCACGCTCTACATAAATAGTTGCAGAAGAATTAGCCTTAGCCAAAGCTTCGGTAGAATATATATGATCCTTATCTATCTTAGAAGCAACAGAGATTTCAGCACCAGTTGGAGGAGTTTCTCCACCTTTAACACTTGACAAAGGGGCATTCATCATCAAGAAACCAGTTGTTTTAAAGGCAGAAGCATCCGTGGTCAATTCCAAGTTTTGCAAATCTGAAATTTTCTTAGTTGAAGGAAAATCTTCACCATTTACTTTCAGTGTAGCATTATTTTCATCAACTGTAAGTGTTCCATTGTTATTCAATACAACAATTGCATAGAAACTCTTAGTGCCATCTGCTAATCCACTATTAATCTTTTGGGTAATTTTGGTTGTGGTAGTAATATTATCATCAATAGTACCAACCAAATTCATACTCAAATTCTTTAATGTGTATGCTCCAGCAAATTTTGCACTAGCTTCATCAGCACCCTCGAACAGAATCAAAGTACCATTCTTAACAGCATACTCGTCAGCAAGTCCATCATTAAACTTGTCGTTTTCTGCACGACTCACAGAACCACTACGTGTAGGCAAATTCAAAGAAAGTGAGATGTATCCACTACCACTCTGATTAGAACCAGTGTTGTTACCACCACCATTCAGATCATCGCTACTTGAACAAGAACCGAGCATCAGCCCTGCCAATGCAACGGAAAATAATAAAGTTTTCTTCATCTTGTAAGTTATTATTGTTGTTATTAATATTTTATATTTTTACTTATAACCGTTTTTAAAAATCTAATTATATTACATTTTTATATATTTGGTTTACAATTCATCTAACACGTTATATTTGAGGTATTTTCTGAAGTTGTACTTAGAAAATTTTGACTGGTTCAGGAGACTGTTCCAAGCCAGGGCAGTGCCCTGTCTCTAGGGAACAGCTATATGAACCTAAACAGACAGTATGTATAACTTTATAGATTCTGTAAATTTTCTTTTGCAGAAGCAACACCAACCTTGGCTGCCTGTTCCAGGTAATAACGAGCATGCTTCTCGTTGCCCTTCAGTATCTCATAAACACCACGGGCATTCTGGGCATCGGCACTGTTTCCTGCCTTGTCGAGATATTGTTTCGCATCTTCTGCATCACCGGCATTCAAGCGGGTTATGGCTGCATTCAGATTCGCTGTCTCATTCTCCGGGAACATGCGGACGGCAATCTCCATCACATCATTAAACTCCTTGCTGCCTGGCTCGTAAGTCTGGGCTACCATGAACATCTCCTCCTGGCTCAACTGCTGTGGCTTGGTCTTGATGATCTCCTTTGCCTCTTCCACATCGAAAGGTTTCACCTTATAAGTAATGTGGTAGTCGGAATGGCGGAGGGCTGGATACCAGGTGTCGAGCATAAAGCGATACTCTGAAGGATACTGCTTCTTAATCTTCAACTCGCGGGCATCCGGATTCAGACTCTTATCGGCAATAATCGCCAGAATGGCATCCTTATGCTCCAGGTTGCTACCTTTAATATAAGCTATCAGACCATCCCAATCCTCTGGAGTAGAAGAAACCGTGAAGAGATTGTTTGGCAACTTCACCATCCGGCGGACATATTCGGTCAGCGTCTTGGCACGGTTCTTTGCCAGATAATCATTATGGGTGTAAGGACTCTCCGGTGATGCATAACCATGAATATTGATGCCGCTCACTTCGAGATTCTTATCTTCCTTCAATGCATTGATGGTGCGGATGATGCTATCCAACTGTGCAGGATTACGGCGATAATCTGGATGCAATTCTATGCGGTCTACCGGGAAATCGATATAAGCACGCTTATCAAGATGACGGACCTTGACCGCTTCTACCTTTGGACGGACGAAAGAAGCTACCGGCTGGCGACGACGAGTGATGGTAAAATCAGTACCATCCTGCAAATCACCACAACCGCAGAGGTCCTCGTGAATTTCGAGATCGTAGTTCCTTACCTTGGAAGACAGAGGAACGGAGGCAAGATACTTCACGGTCTGCTGCTTCTTGTTGTCTCGCTTCACCACGAAAGCCTGAGGAGAAAGCTGCAACTGTTTCTTTCCAACCCCTCGGTCAAACATGATCTGCTGTCTTCTACCGTTGATAACAATCTCAGGCATCTTGAGCAACTCTCCCTTATGCTTGATAATCGGAGTATACACAAGCTGGTTGTTAGTAGGGAGATCCAGGGAATCGAGATTCAGATCCATCATAACCGTAATCAGGTCATTGTGATGCGACATCTCTACATGAGATACCTGTATCTTTTCAGCAGCCAACTTGAGACTCTTGCAATCCTGGGCTGCAAGAGGCATAGCCATCAAAAGAGAGCTGAATAATAATATGTAGTTCTTAAAATCTTTCATACTCATAGATTATGTTTAATGAGTTACAACATATAAATAAGAGAAATGGCTGCCTTGGTAGGACCCACATAGTTGTCATGAGATGACTTCTCCTTCTCGCCACAGGCACCGCACTTGAACTTTTCGTACTGGATATAATCATATCCGAAACCTACAGAGGTTTCCAGGTTCCAGTGCTTGGAAAGAGGCCATTGATAACCAGCGGTCACACCACCACCTACATACCATCCTTCATAGCGATGGTCGCGTAGAGATTTGAAAAAGCCAAGGGGTAACTTCACTCCTCCTGCATTAAACTGTCCGCCCATGGCATGAACACCCAAGAACCAGCCATTAAAGCTCTGGCAGAACCAGTAACGATATTCTGGTTGCAAAAGCCAATGACGGAGGCTTGACTGGTCGCCGCCGGACTGTTTCCAAGGATTGAAGCCAAAGAATACCTGAGCGGTATGCTTCTTGCCTAAGGCAGTCTCGACACCGAGATTAGGAGTTGTTGTAGCCCAATATAAGAGGTTGGACTTGACTCCCGTGTTTTGCGCATAATTAGCTAGTGATACAAATATGAGTAACACTAAAGCTAAAATTAATCGTTTCACCATCTATTAAAAGAGTTTAGTTAAGTCTATTTATTTATTTCGCTTTTATCCTTAATTCCGCAACACTATAGTTTAACATTATTTATAAGTGCCTGAGCA
>ENA-ORMX01001576-ORMX01001576.1-human-gut-metagenome-genome-assembly--contig:-NODE-1576-length-14643-cov-18.289416_pt1 | contig 14643 bp, 9 predicted proteins | sample MGYA00242108_ERZ509007 | MGnify/ENA primary metagenome ERZ509007 (study PRJEB26280, sample SAMEA2338745) | human gut metagenome | biome: human gut; feature: human-associated habitat; material: faeces...
TCCCCTATGTGTTCTTTGTCTATCTCTTTGATAAAGTCGGACAGGCGGTGCGGCTCTCTCCGGGGGCTGACCTCTCCGGCAAGCTGCTTTCCATTGGCAGCGGCTTTTCTGCCGCCTTTTCAAATGCCCTGCCGAGTTTTGCCCCTATGGATTTGCTTATCGGCATTGTCGGGGCTGTCGTTATCCGGCTTGCGGTCTATGTGAAAGGCAAGAACGCAAAGAAATACCGTAAGGGCATGGAGTACGGCTCTGCACGTTGGGGCAACGCCGAGGATATAAAGCCGTATATCGACCCCATTTTTGAAAATAACGTGCTGCTGACGCAGACCGAACGGCTGATGATGTCAAGCCGCCCGAAGCACCCGAAATATGCACGAAACAAAAATGTACTTGTAATCGGCGGCTCCGGCAGCGGCAAAACGAGGTTTTTTGTAAAGCCCAACTTAATGCAAATGCACAGCAGCTATGTAGTCACTGACCCGAAAGGAACGGTTTTAATCGAGTGCGGGAAGCTCTTGCAGCGGGGCGGGTACAAAATCAAAGTGCTAAACACCATCAATTTCAAGAACCAATACTTACACCCAGACAAAAGCAAAAAACATCTACTTTATCCATCAAGCTACACATATTCCAATCCACAAATAAAAGACAACCTGTTCTATTTAAAGAAGAAAAGTTTTCAGTAGATTTGCACTATATAAAGATATACAATGAAGAAAATAATTATCGCCATCGATTCATTCAAAGGCTGTCTAACTTCAGCAGAAGCAGGAAAAGCTGCCGAAAAAGGTATCAAAAGCATAAATCCTTCCTGCCACACTTCAGTTATTCCCATCGCTGATGGCGGTGAAGGTTTACTGGACGTACTCATCACAGCCACTAAAGGGAAATATATAACCTTATCGGCACATGGACCGCTAATGAAAATGGCAAAAACACATTACGGTCTGTCCGGCAATGGCAGAACAGCTATTATAGAAATGGCTGCCATCAGCGGACTACCTCTCGTACCTATTGAACAAAGAAATCCTATGCTGACAACAACCTTTGGTACAGGAGAATTGATAAAAGACGCATTAAACAAAGGATGCAGAAATTTTATAATCGGTATTGGCGGAAGCGCGACTAATGACGCAGGATTAGGAATGCTACAGGCACTAGGTTTCCGCTTTCTAGACAAATCAGGGCATACCTTAGGTACAGGAGGCCAAATAATGGAAGCCGTGGCAAACATAGACACATCCGGTATTCATCCCGCACTAAGAGAAACACACTTCATGGTAGCATGTGATGTAGCCAACCCTTTCTACGGCCCTGACGGAGCGGCATATATCTTTGCACAACAAAAAGGAGCCGATTCAAATATGGTACAAAGACTGGATGAAGGCATGCAATCATTAGCCGAAGTTATAAAGAAAACGACAGGAAAAGATATCACGAACTACCCCGGTGCAGGTGCAGCCGGAGGCATGGGTGGTGGACTACTGGCTTTTTTTAACGCAGAGCTAAAACCGGGAACAGAATTATTATTGAAAGCCATCGACTTCTCCGAAAAAATAAAAGGAGCAGACCTCATTATTACGGGCGAGGGAAAAGCAGACCGGCAGACAGCTATGGGAAAAGTACCATACGGAATACTAAAGGAAGCACAAAAAGAACATATTCCCGTTATTGTACTGGCAGGCAGTATAGAAAACCTGCCGGAATTAAACAAAGCGGGATTCAAAGGTATATTCTCTATAGCCCCCGGCCCCATCACCCTGGAGAAGGCAATGGAACCGGAGTTTGCTAAAGAAAATATCACCCGGCTGGTTTCCCAACTCTATTCAGTTATAACTAGCTTCGGCTAATTTGCAAGCCTTTGTCGGACAAAGCCATATCAACGAAACGGGCACAACTGTTGGGTGGGTTCTGAGTAAGAATACTTCGAATACGTATAGCAGCCTCAGGATCTTTAGCCACCATATAAAGATAGCCGCCTCCCCCCGCACCTGGCAATTTATATCCCAGGCAATAATCATCAATCCGGCGAATGATAGTCTCAACTGCCTCGGGATTAGTGCCGGGATCCAACGCTTGGTTCAGCTTCCAGCTTTTACCAACCAAACGCCCCATTTCATCGAAATTCCCACGCTGAATGGCTTCGTACAAGTCAAGAGCATGCCCCTTCATACCGCCAAGTATAGACAAATGCTCTGTGGAGTTGAGGAACATGCTACGCACGATTTCAGCTAAAATTCCTTTGGCTGTACGGGTAATTCCCGTGTAATAAAGCAAATGGCACTTCTGATATTCGCCACCTGTAAACAAATAATCGGGCAACCAGCGCACTAACGGACTCTGATCCATACCTGCATGAGTCTGCAATAATTTCACTCCACGAAGCACACCTCCGTATTGATCTTGCCACCCCCCTCCGGTAGTCAGTAACTGTTCCAAAATAAGCGTACGGTTACATATCTCGTTCTTATCCCAGTTCAGTCCGCAAAAATCAGAGATTGCCCCCAGCACAGTTGATGCAAGAATAGAACTTGTACCCAGACCGGAGCCCGCAGGAATCGCAGAAAGCAGAGTGATTTCCATTCCGGAGCCAAACGCCTTCAACTGCTCTTCCAATGAAACATACGATTCGGTGGAAAAGCCCGGCTGGAAACCTGCCAGCACCAATGCCGCTTTAGGTATAGAGAATGGGGATCCCACTTGCATGAAATCCCTTACCTCCCCGTAAGTTGTAACCACTTCCATAGCGCCTAAGTCTATAGAACGAAGAATTATCTTATACTCCCGACAGGGTTTCACGTAAACTTGTAGAGGAGGCTGCCCGTTCAACTCAATAGCAATATTCACCACATTCCCCCCTTCATTCAAGCAATAAGGTGGAGTATCCGTCCATCCGCCGGCCAGATCAATACGGACCGGACTACGCCCCCAGACAATCTGATCGGAGTACACTGACAAATGCGGTTGCTGCCTCTTGGCTAAAGCCGAAGCAGTAAGTCCGTCGCGCATCAAACGAAAAGCCTCATTCTCATATTCCCGATAAGCCAGCCCCTTAAGCTGCTGCACCCGGGCACGGAACATATTATCACTGATACGTGTCATCAGCGGAGCCGATTCTGATAAAGGCTCAGGCAACGACAGATCATACCGAGCAAATTCTCCAGCAGCATTCTCCAAATTTAGCTGATAAAAGACACTTCGTTCATAATTATGCGCCAATGCCGGCCAATTCTTTATCCGGAAAGCTTCACGCTGTTCTGCCAGACGATAAAGATTAGAATAAGCAGATATATCATCGGCAGATAACTTACGACAGCGTTGCCATATTTCTTTTCCTTGCTGTAATGCCGGTTCAGAGACCATCCAGCGCATAACTGCTCCCAATTCCTCTACAGATGAGCAAACCGGAAACAAACGCGCGGCCTGCAAGTCGTGACCGTTTTCTATTTCTTCCACCGAAATGCCGCGTACAGCACACCACTCACCTACAGACATTCCTTGATAATATGTTTCTTCCTTAGCCAAAGCTCCCTTGAAAGTATCATTGAAGCCGTATGGACGCGCTACATAGCCAGATTCTCCAAAAGGAACCACATCAATACACACACCGGACGGAACCTCTAGGTTCCAATTATTAGCGGGAACCCCTGTTATGATGGTCTGGTGATGGATATTCCATCCTGCTCCTACATAACTGTTCTCTATCCATATTTCCGAATTTTGTGAGGTAAGTTGATAACCTACCTCAGCATTTTGAACAAACATGGCCGGATGCGGTTTTACCTTCTTGTGCATAATCTCCCGCTGGTCGTTTACCAGATTTTGTACTGCCAATGTAGAAGAAATAAGTTCACGACTGGTTCCGTAATGATAAAACTCCCCTCCGGGCAACGGCAGAATAGCCACACTCAGCTTGTTAAGTTCATCGTCCATCATACGCGGGTGCTCTCCCAATGTAAGTCCGAAATCAGAATACATGTCATAATAAGAGAGTTTTCCTTCCTTATAAGATCGTTTTACCAACAGACTAACCGCACGGTCACTTAACAGCCAAATTCCGATATCCATCAGAAAAAGATGGGTTTGCATTAATTTCCCCAATTCCTCCACCGAAGGTTTTTGAAGCATGAAATCAAGCTTATCGGGAGTAGCCCGTGAAGAAACAAAAACACCATGGTTTTTTGCCAGATTAGGATCTACCCATAAACCGTAACACACCACATCCGCATCAGGAATAGTCTGAAGCGGTTGGCCCGCACGGATATAAACATCCCCACTTGCAATCAATGTATGAAGAGAAGACGGAGCTTTCTCCATGATTTGTTCATATAAAGGGAGCTGGAGGGAAAGCAGATTTTGTGACAGCCGTTGTCCTCTGGCCCACCGGAATACAGGAATGGGAGTAAGAATTTTGCCGGATGGCGCATATCCGGGCAAACGACGACTCTGCCCGCCTGCATGAAGTAAAATACGTTTTTCTTTTCCCAGCCAAGTAAGAAAATCGCTGTCAGGAGCTACTTTCTGACAACAAGCCTCCAACAGCCATGCAGTCCCCCCGCCTGATCCTAGCTTACTACCTATAGGATCGGAAGTACAAAACCACTCTGTCTGGTCCGCTTTCTCTATATCATGAAAACATTCCACCAGATTAGGGGGAAGTGATAATAATTTTTTCATAGCACATCTTTGTTTTTATTGCACACAAAGATGCTTATTTTCCCCTAATAAGCCAAAAGATAAGACATGAATTTTAATCAGTAAATTCAAAAACACGCTCATCCAATGACTTCACTTCCTTAAAGCCCGGTTGTGCAACAGGCACACCGAATGGCATCTGCGCTATCAATTTCCAGTCATCAGACAAATTCCAAACTTTACGTACTTCATCATCAATCAGCGGATTATAATGCTGCAAAGACGCCCCCATTCCTGCATCTTCCAGCATGGTCCAGACTGCCAACTGATGCATAGCATCGGTCTGCTCTGCCCAGATAGGGAAATTATCTTTATAAGTGGGGAAACTTTCCTGCAAAGAGCGAACGATAGCCATATCTTCAAAATAGAGAATAGTACCATATCCACAAGCGAAACAGCCATCAATCTTTTCTTCGGTCTTGCCAAATACCTCAGCCGGAACTCGCTTACGCAAGACATTTTTTACAATGTTCCACAACTTTTCATGCGCCTTACCTGTTAATAACACAACACGAGTGGTTTGAGAATTGAAAGCTGAGGGGACAAATTCTACAGCAAAACAAATTAAATCTCTTATTTCTTTATCAGACAATGTCGATTTGTTTTGGATCCGATAAAATGTACGACGGGCTTTCAGAGCCTCCTTAAAACTTTTTGTCATATAAAACAACGTATTTATGGGTTATTATAAATGAAGAACAAACAGGTAACAAAAGAAGTTCACTTTTTTTGCTTTTTTCAATGCAATAACCTATTTTTGTTAGCTAATTATTAACATTAAAAACAACACATTCAATGAAAGATTTTCTAAAATTTACGTTTGCCAGCGTCATCGGCGTCATTCTGGCAGGCGTAGTGTTCACTATACTAGGGATTATCACTCTGGTTGGCATAGTCGCCTCATCGGATACTGAAACGGTGGTGAAAGACAACTCTATCTTCGTACTCGACTTTAAAGGCAGTTTGTCCGAACGTGTACAGGAAAACCCACTCCAACAACTTTTGGGAGAAGAATTTGAAGCATACGGTTTGGATGACATTCTAGCTTCTATCAAGAAGGCAAAAGACAATGACAAAATCAAGGGTATTTATATCCAACCTTCTTATCTGGAAGCATCATACGCTTCCTTAGAGGAAATACGCAATGCATTACTGGATTTCAAAGAAAGCGGCAAATTCATCGTTGCTTATGCAGACCAATATGCACAGGGGATGTATTATCTTTCCAGCGTGGCCGATAAAATAATTATCAATCCGCAAGGAAGTATTGGATGGCACGGAGCAGGCATGCAACCTGTTTTCTTCAAAAATCTGGTTTCCAAACTAGGACTGGAAGTACAGGTATTCAGAGTGGGCACTTACAAATCAGCCGTGGAACCGTTTATTGCTACAGAAATGAGTCCGGCCAACCGCGAACAGATGACCGAATGTCTGGAATCTGTCTGGCATCGTATTCTTGCAGATGTATCCGACTCACGACGCATCCCGACAGATACTCTGAATGCTTATGCTGACCGATATATGGATTTTTGTCAGGCAGAAGAATATATTCAATGCAAACTGGCAGATACCCTGATGTATAAAGATGAGGTTATTTCCTATCTGAAACAATTAAGCGGTCGTGACGAAAACGACAAACTAAACAGTCTTTTCATAGAAGACATGATAAACGTCAAGAAAAATGTGCCCAAAGACAAAAGTGGAAATATAATAGCCGTATATTATGCATACGGCGAGATCCTGGATGCTCCCGGCAGTTCCACAGAAGATTGTATTGATGTACAAAAGATGTGTAAAGACCTGCGCAAATTACGTGATAACGATGACGTAAAAGCTGTTGTATTACGCGTCAACTCACCGGGTGGCAGCGCATACGGTTCAGATCAAATATGGCGTGAAGTAGTAAGACTGAAAGAGAAAAAACCGGTAATCGTTTCTATGGGAGATTATGCTGCATCAGGAGGCTATTACATTTCCTGCGCTGCAAACCGTATTTTCGCTGACCCGACTACGCTGACTGGTTCTATCGGCATATTCGGCATGATGTATTCAGGTGAGAAACTGTTTACTGAAACTTTAGGACTAAATTTTGATGTAGTGAAAACTAATAAAATGGCTGATTTGGGTGCCAGCCTAGGTCCGGTTCTCACCCGCCCGCTAAATGCATCAGAACAAGAATTAATGCAGAACTATGTCAACCGAGGATACAAGCTGTTCGTAAACCGTTGCGCTGAAGGTAGAAAAATGTCTACAGAGGCTATTGAAAAAGTTGCTGAAGGCCGTGTATGGACCGGTGCCATGGCAAAAGACCTTGGTCTGGTAGACGAGCTGGGAGGTATAGACAAAGCATTGAATGCCGCCGCCACCCAAGCCGGTATCGAAAATTACAGTATTATCGGCTATCCTGAAAAAGAAAATATTTTCGCAAGCCTGCTGGGAAATCAGAAAAAACATTATATAAACAGCGAAATTAAAGAATATTTGGGAAGCTATTATAACAGCTTCAAGGCGCTGGAGAACATAAAAGACGCCAACTGTATACAGGCACGTATGCCGTTTGACCCTAATATCCAATAAATTGCACATGGAAGGTAATCTTATCAAGATAAACAAGTGGCTATATCCGGTTTCATGGATTTATGGGACCGGTGTATGGCTGCGTAATAAATTGTTTGACTGGGGAATATACAAAGAACGTAAGTTTGATATCCCGGTCATCTCGGTAGGCAACATCACCGTAGGCGGAACCGGAAAGACCCCCCATACAGAATACCTGATAAGATTATTGCAGAAAGATTACAAAGTAGCCGTACTAAGCCGCGGCTACAAACGCAAATCCAAAGGCTTTGTACTTGCCAGACCGGATACGTCCGTACAGATGATAGGTGACGAACCTTTCCAAATGAAACAGAAGTTTCCGGATATCTATATGGCAGTAGACCGGGACCGTTGTCATGGCATAGAGCAGTTATGCAATAGTCACATCGCCCCTGGAACAGAAGTGATTATTTTGGATGATGCTTTCCAGCACCGATATGTAAAGCCCGGAATAAACATCTTATTAGTAGATTACCACCGACTGATTTGCGAAGACACCTTGCTGCCTGCCGGACGAATGCGCGAACCTGAAAACGGAAAAAGCCGGGCACATATTGTCATTGTCACTAAATGTCCTAAGGACATCACCCCTATGGATTTAAGAGTCTTAAGCAAGCAAATGGAACTTTACCCCTATCAGCAGCTCTACTTCACAACATTAACATACGGCAAGCTGCATCCGTTGTTTACAGCAGGGAATGCAGTTTCATTAAAAGAGATAGAAAAAGACAAGCATATCCTATTGGTGACAGGCATAGCCTCCCCAGCAAAACTCATTCAAGATTTATCACCATACAATGAGCACATTGAGTCACTGGCTTTCAGTGACCACCATGACTTTACAGCAAGAGATATGGAACTGATAAAGAAGCGTTTCATGAAACTTCCGGAAGGTAAACGCATGATTATCACCACTGAAAAAGACTCTGTACGACTAGCAGCCCATCCACTGATGGACGAAATGCTGAAACCTTATATATATATGCTGCCCATTGAGGTAGCCTTTTTACAAGACCAACAAGAACTGTTTAACTCAAATATAACCGACTATGTTAGAAAAAATTCAAGAAACAGCAACTTTTCTTAGAGAAAAGATGCATACCAGTCCCGAAACTGCTATTATATTAGGTACCGGCTTAGGAAGCCTGGTACACGAAATTACCGATAAATACGAGATCAGTTACAAAGATATCCCTAATTTCCCTGTTTCAACCGTAGAGGGACATAGCGGTAAATTGATTTTCGGCAAATTAGGTAATAAAGACATCATGGCTATGCAAGGACGTTTCCACTTCTATGAAGGATACTCCATGAAAGAAGTTACTTTCCCCGTACGGGTGATGCGTGAATTAGGCATCAAAACATTGTTCGTATCCAATGCAGCTGGAGGTACGAATGCAGACTTTGAAATTGGTGATCTGATGATTATCAGAGATCATATCAACTTTTTTCCCGAACACCCGTTGCACGGCAAGAACATTGAATACGGCCCCCGTTTCCCGGATATGAGTGAAGCCTACTCCAAAGAACTGATAGACAAAGCACTGGAGATCGCTAAAGAAAAAGGTATCAAAGTACAACAAGGAGTATATATCGGTACACAGGGACCTACCTTCGAAACTCCGGCAGAATACAAGATGTTCCACATTCTTGGAGCTGACGCCGTAGGTATGTCTACCGTTCCTGAAGTTATTGTAGCAAACCATTGTGGCATCAAAGTGTTTGGAGTATCGGTTATCACCGACCTAGGCGTGGAGGGAAAAATTGTGGAAGTTTCACACGAAGAGGTTCAGAAAGCGGCAGATGAAGCGCAACCGCGCATGACTACCATTATGCGTGAAATGATTAATCGAATTTAAGGACATGCAGGAAATAAACAGAACAGAAATAGCGACCTTAGGTGAGTTCGGCCTCATTAAACATCTAACGAAGGATATCGAGTTAAAAAATCCGGAAACCCAATATGGTGTGGGAGACGATGCAGCCGTATTGGAATTTAAAGATAAAGAGGTATTGGTGACCACAGACTTACTGATGGAAGGGGTACATTTTGATTTGGTTTATACCCCATTGAAACATTTGGGATATAAATCGGCCATCGTAAACTTCTCGGACATTTATGCTATGAATGGTACTCCAAAACAAATCACAGTTTCTATCGCACTGTCCAAACGCTTTTGTATTGAAGATTTAGAACAGTTCTATGATGGGCTAAAACTGGCTTGTGAACTACACCATGTAGATATTGTGGGTGGAGATACAACTTCATCCGTAACCGGGCTCGCCATCAGTATTACTTGCATAGGTGAAGCGGACAAGGACAAAGTAGTTTATCGCAACGGCGCACAAGATACAGACTTGATTTGTGTCAGCGGTGACTTGGGAGGAGCTTATATGGGACTTCAACTTCTAGAGCGTGAAAAGGCTGTTTTCCAAGGAGAAAAAGAAGCAAATCCGGATTTTTCCGGAAAAGAATATATTTTGGAACGTCAGTTAAAGCCTGAAGCACGTAAGGATATCATTGAGAAACTGGCAAAAGCGGGAATCAAGCCCACCGCTATGATGGATATTTCCGACGGCCTTTCTTCGGAACTGCTACATATATGCTCACAAAGCGATACCGGCTGTCGCGTTTACGAGGAAAGAATTCCCATTGATTACCAAACGGCTGTAATGGCGGAAGAGCTGAATATGAATGTGACAACATGTGCTTTAAATGGTGGTGAGGACTATGAGCTATTATTTACTGTACCTTTAACAGAGCATGAACGAGTTTCGGCTATAGAGGGTATAAAAGTGATTGGTCACATCACCAAACCGGAGCTGGGATGTGCCCTGATTACCCGTGACGGACAAGAGTTTGAGCTGAAAGCGCAAGGTTGGAATCCACTAAAAGAAAAATAATTTTAATTAAACAACACTGATAATAAGCACCTTATGTTTTTATCAGTGTTTTTTTTTAGAAATAGTTTGTAGTTTAAAAAAGTTTCACTACCTTTGCAACCGCAAACAAGAAATAATGGTGCCATAGCTCAGTTGGTAGAGCAAAGGACTGAAAATCCTTGTGTCCCCGGTTCGATTCCTGGTGGTACCACACAAAAGGCTGACTTTCTTACGAGAGTCAGCTTTTTTGTTTCTCTTCAAGTAAAGTGCTCAAAAGATTTCTTACGCTCCTTTTGTTGTTCTTCCTCGGAAGTTGTAACAACTCAGCGCCCCCTTAGCCATAAGTAGTTACTTTAATACTATACAAATTGTTTTCTGTTCATTATGAATATGTTTTGTCTCTTGTAGATAAATCTCCGTTCCGTGATACGGAATGTGCATTCCGAACTTTGGAACGGCCGTTCCGTATCACGGAATGGCCGTTCCGTATCACGGAACGGAGATTTTTGTAGGCTAAAGAAAACATTTATATAGTATAAGAGCAAGATTTTTCCAGTATAAGCGACAGTTTCTTTGGGTTGATTTTGTTCCTTTTTGTGCCATTTTGATAGTCTTTTGTCTTGGTTAATGATAAATTGTCAGAACACCACTTATGCAAACGTTTGCGTAGCTTTTTTGACGAAAACGTATCCGTCCTTTATTATTTTGTTTTACTTTTGCAGCAGAAACTCAAAACAACAAATCTACTAAAACGCTAAAAACAATGAAAAAAGTGTACTTCATGTTGTTAGGAGTGCTTTTGTCTACTGCTGTGATGGCAGACAACAAGCAAACCGTAACAATCGACGGCTCGCAGGTAAGCAAGACCGTCAAAGAAATCACCTTCGATGGTGACAATGTAACTCTTTGTTATGCCGATGAGACTACTGAGACTCAGGACATGTCGCTTGTGAAACTTTCTTTTGCTTATATCACCACAGGTATCAGCAACATTGAGACAAGCAACAAGGTTCTCGCAGGCAAGGTGTTCAATCTTAATGGTCAGCTTGTGGGTACTTCTACCCAGAATCTGAACAAGGGTATCTACATCGTGAATGGTAAGAAAGTAATCATCAAGTAAAAAAGGAGGAACGTAAAATGAAGAAAATGGTATTTACTCTGGCACTCCTCTTGATGAGTTTGAGTGCAGCCATGGCACAGACATGGACATTTGGTGCAATGAGCGAGGCTGACAAGGCTTTATGTGCAGCTGATGCTAATTGGGTATTGGGAGCCGATCGCTATTGCTATACCTTAGCTTTGGATAATGCGGCTCTCGTAGCAAATGGCTCTGAATTAGCTTATGCTAAAGGTTTGAAGTTTACAGCTGGTGCTCCTGCTACAAAAGAAGAAGGAAAGGCTAAGGTTCGCTTGAACTATGGTTCTTCTCGTTTGGAATTGAATGGAAACGGAATTGTATTGACTATTCCAAGTCTGAAGGCTGGTCAGAAAGTAACTGTTAGCTGCGGTACTGGTAAAACTGACGTTGCTCGTGGATTGAATGCAACAAACATTACTCCTGTTTCTGGTTCTTTTAATGCTACTTCTGCAGATAAAGTAACAAACGTCGGAACAGTAACTGCTGATGGCGATGTCGTATTGACAACAAATGGTGGTGGTATGAACATCTATAGCATCAAGGTTGAGACTGTAGGTGGCGGATCTACCGTTACTCCTGGTTCTACCGACAAGATTACCCATGCCGTTGCTCGTAACAGCAAGGTAAATCAGATGTATGTTACCACCAAGTCGGGTGATGTGAAGTATTATAATACTGCAGACTTGACAAGTGTGAAGTTCGAAGGTGACAAGACCATCATTGCTCCTAAGTCTGGTGCAGAGAATGATGAGTACAATGCTTCAGTTCAAGCCATCAGCTTTGCTAAGAAGGCCGATCAGGGCGAAAGTGGTGATATTGACAATCCTGCAGGTGTGATTCAGATTACTGAGGCTAAGGGCTGGCAGGAGTCTGCCTACCTGAAGTGGGCTCCATTCGAGGGTGCTTCTTCTTATAATGTATATGTAGGTGACAAGAAGATTGATGCTCAGCTGATTCGTCAGTATAAAACTTACTATCGTGCTGATGTTCTCGGTTTGAAGGAAGGCACTTATTCTGTAAAGGTTGTTCCTGTCAATGCAGAAGGTACTGAGATTGCTGGTGCTAATACTGCTTCTAACTTGGTAGTAAAGAGCTACAATCGTGAGGGCTTTGCTCATTTCAAGTATGATGGTGTAGGTGCTTATAATAATGATGGTACTTTGAAGGCTGGTGCTAAGGTTCTGTATATTACAGCCAAGACAGCTAAGACCGTTTCTACAACCGTCAATACAGGTAAGCCAGAGACGATTACAGGTCTTCAGTCTATTATTGATGCTTATTCTAAAGGTAAGGATAAAACTCCTATCGCATTCCGTATCATTGGTAAGGTTAGTCTTTCTGATTTGGATCACATTTCAAGTTCTGCAGAAGGTTTGCAGATTAAGGGAGCTACTATGAATATGACATTCGAAGGTGTCGGTGATGATGCTACCGTATATGGCTTCGGCTTCTTGCTTAGAGAGGCGGAGAGTGTAGAGTTCCGTAACTTTGCTATTATGCGTTGCCTGGATGATGCCATGTCTCTTGATACTGATAACTCTCATGTATGGATTCACAACATGGATCTCTTCTATGGCAAGAAGGGTGGTGCTGCCGACCAGGCTAAGGGTGACGGTACTGTAGACATCAAGGGCGATTCTAAGTATGTTACTGTAGCTTACAACCGCTTCTGGGATAATGGTAAGGCTTCTATGTGTGGTATGAAGAGTGAAACTGGTGAAAACTGGATTACTTATCATCACAACTGGTTCGACCATTCAGACTCTCGTATGGCTCGTATTCGTACTATGAGTGTTCACATGTACAACAACTACTATCAGCACAATGATGTTTATGGTATTGGTGCAACCAGTGGCTCAAGTGTGTTCATGGAGTCTAACTACTTTGATGCAACCAAGCGTCCTATCATGAGCTCTAAGCAGGGTACTGATGCCAAGGGTGATGGTACTTTCTCTGGTGAGAATGGTGGACTGATTAAGGCATACGGCAATGTATTTGCCAACAAGCCAGATAACTTCAGCTATATCCCATACTCAGAAAACAATACAAGCTTCGATGCCTACGAGGTTTCTAATCCAAGTGAGCAGGTTCCTGCAAGCGTAAAGACATTGGTGGGTGGTACTTCTTACAATAACTTCGATACCAACTCAAGCTTGATGTATGCACATACAGTTGATAACGCAGCCGATGTGCCTGCTATCATCGAAGGCTTCTATGGTGCCGGCCGATTGAATCATGGCGATATAAACTTCGATATTCCAGATGAAACCGTAGTAACCAATGGTCATCAGCAGCCATTGCCAGCATTGGCAAGCATACTTGACTCTTATAAGTCGGGCGTGCTAAAAGTATTCGGTATAGGAAGTATAGCAGGCGAAGGTGGTTCTACTGGAGATAATGGTAACACTGGCGGTAGTACCGACGGTAGCACAGGTGGTGGAACAACAGAACCGTCAATACCAGAGACTCCTGATACCCCATCTGTTCCTTCAGTGGAAGGTACCGTCTTGGTAACTTTCGCAGGTAAGGCTCCTTCCAGCAATATCGTAACCGTAAATGGTTCTTACTCAACAAGAAAAGGTGTAGCCACCATCGACGGAACAGTTTATACTACATGTGTGAAGATGGAATCTTCTACCAGCATCAAGCTTGTTCTTGATAAAAAGGTAACAGCTACCTTCTATTTCGCGGATAGCGAGACGGCATCCATGAAGATTGCAGGCACAAAGATCAAGGCAACTGGAAGCTCTTACACCACAACCCTGGAAGCAGGCACCCATGAAATTACAAAAGACAAGTCGGTAAATCTCTTCGCCATCAAGCTTGTTCCTGCGGCAGAATAGTTTTTCCTCCATTATAATATAACAAAACGGACAAAAGCGGATATATTCCGTCTTCTTGTCCGTTTTTTCTTTTCATTTGTCAAGTATCTGTCTAGCACTTTGTATTCTATTTCCTACTTTTGCAACCGAAACAAATCGTTGTCATAAGCGACTCCTTTAAATTGTCAACAGCTAGTGATTGTTGGGACATTTGGTTCAAGGATGATGTGACTGGAGGTGAGGTTATAGTTACTGCCGACATCAACGCCATGATATGGAAATATGAATAAATAATTCACCTATCTTTGCAATATCTGATACGTAAAAGCGTTTTTAGGATAAAGTAAAGATAGCTATAAACCCAAAGAACAATGAAGAATATTTTAGGAAAAGCCATATTGCTGGCTTCAGCGCTCTTGTTTTCTATCACGGGCATGAGTTGCAGCAATGAAGATAATACCACTCCCGAAAAGGAGAAGACATACGATATGAGTGGCTTCGCCAAGG